>OJEX01000043.1_pt1 | contig 75425 bp, 78 predicted proteins | sample 1593971 | NCBI WGS metagenome assembly OJEX01 (sample SAMN05416775, study PRJEB24817) | seawater metagenome | isolation source: Sea water | place: Canada:Atlantic | collected 2013-11 | reverse complement strand
CTCGTCGGTGGAGGCGGGTTATAGGGCCCTAACTCCGACCTGTAAATACCTTTTTGGCAAAAAATGTCAGAAAACCGTAAAAGAGGCTCAAACGCCCGGATTTCCAATGTTCATTCGCCAAATACAACCAAATTCCACTTAGTTTATTAGCCGTTTTTGCGTCCTTTTAGATTTCTAACCACACAGAAACACAAATGGGATTCTACTAAGTACCAGTTTCCGTGAAACTTGATTCGCCCCCGAAGACATCAAGATCAAATCAAAGCGGACTCAGGGCAGCTATTTGCCCTTCACACAGTACGACTGGAAAGCCGACAAATTTAAAGCTGTGCACCGCGAGGTGAGGTGAGCCCACACTGCCTGAACGCCAAAATCGATCTTCATTCTGTGTGCGTTAGCGCGCGGCAAATTGTCCGTGCAGCCGTGAGACATCCGCCGATATCGCGCCACCTGCAAACAGTGGGGTAACGTCACAGAACCGTGGTTGTTGCCGATCTTTGTCTGAAAGCACGGCCTGCTGACCATAGAGTTCCCAGTCAATTCCAAGGTCGGGGTCATTCCATGCCACCCCGTGATCATGGCTGGGACTATAATAGTCAGATACCTTGTAGATAACGTGGGTATCGGGCCGTAACGTTTTAAAGCCATGCGCAAATCCCGGAGGAACCCACAACTGATACCAGTTTTCGGCACTCAATTCGATTTTGATATGGCGTCCGAAAGTCGGTGAATGCGGGCGGATATCAACGGCGACATCAAGAACAGCGCCCTGAACAACTCGCATCAGTTTGCCTTGCGCATGGGGTTCGGCCTGATAATGCAAACCGCGCACCGTATTGATCGGATGACTGATCGACTGGTTTTCCTGAACCAGATCGACATCGCCGATTGCATCCCGGAATTCGTCGGCCCGAAAGGTTTCGGCAAAAATACCGCGTGGGTCACGATGTCTGTTGGGCACAAACAAAACCGGGCCTTGAATTTCAAACGTGTCAAATTCAGTTGGCATTGGCTAGTCCTCCTTGATCGTGATCGGCACGCGGACAAGTTGGCGCGAAACCCGCCAACGATCCTTGTAGGGTTTTGGCATTAAACGGACAAAAACCAGACTGGCTTGGTCATCAACGGTGCCATACAAACGGTCCATGCTGTCGTCATCAATGATCGACGGATAGGCCACAAACGGTTCGCCTTTATCAGCATCACGACGCAATGGTTGGGCATATAGAAGCTTCGGCGCGGACCAGTTTTTCAGATCACTTGAGGTGGAGTAGAAGAACCCCGAGACATCAGGCTGATCCTTTTTACGGATACGGTGCAAATATACAGTAATAAATGTATTGCTGGCTTCATCACGCACCAGCCCACGGATCGACGACACGCCAACCGGTCCAACGCGTGCACATTCGGTTTGCCGCACCGACCATCCTGCGTCGGTCAAGGTGGCGGCTTCTTCAAATTCCGTTCCGTTCCAGACATCCCACCGTGATGGGTCATTGGCGGGTGCACGCACCAGACAGTTACGCGACTCTTCCCAGTTGTCCGCGCGGCGCCAGACAATGGCGTAAAGATAGTTCTGCCAGGAAATGATATTGGTCACCGTCACATAACTTGGCGCGCGTTTGCGATCATCCCGATAGGGTTTTGGCGGCGGAAACGGTGCGTGATGCGGCGGGTTGCCGAGATAATCAAACGTCTTTCCACCATTCGTGGATTTTAACGTCACCAATCCATTGATCCAGCAATCGGTCCGCTTGGTGCGGCCTTTGCACGGCATATCATGGCGATAGGGCATGAAGCTGGCACTGCCAAGGGCATATACGTTCTGCCCATCGTTTGTATAAATCGCCTGCAACCATGTCCGGTCATCAAGAAGGTCGGGGGATGCCTTGCCTGCGGCCATAAAACGGCTATCACAATCAGGCTTGAGACTATTAAACCCATACCCAACAAATGCCCGGTTCTGGAAGTTCGGGGCAAACATCACCATTTTGCCTTGGGCATTGCGAAAGGCCCTTGCGGGGGAGTCTGGTAAATGATGGTTGTCACACCCTGAAACGTCACTATCGAATATGATTTTTTCGGATCCAGAGACGGTCACTTCGGTCGCCGCCACGGGCGGGTTCCAGCCGACAAGACCACCAAGAGTCATACCGGCGGCAAAGGCCATGGTCGCGATCATGCGTCGTGATGGATTCAGTCTGGGCACAGCAAATTTCCCTGTCATCATCAGTGGGGAAAATACGAGGCACATGGCGTTCTGGGGGAACGACCATGTGCCTCAGGCAGCAATGTCACGCCGCCTCTGCGACATAGGGGGTCGGGACGCGACCAAGACGGTGTGCCATGCTGTTTTCTTCAAGGAACTTTTTCAGTTCGCCAAAACGCTGCTGATAGGTTTTCTCGAATAGATCGAAATCAGCATTGTCCCAGGCTTCCTCGAACGAGAATTTGTCCATGTAGCGCCCATCGATATATGGAATACCGAGCGTCTTGACGAATTCACGGGTCCGGGTGTCATAGGTGACATAAAGTGCCGGAACTTCGTTGGCGAGTGCCAGCAAATTGCCATGCAGTCGAAAGCCCGTCACAGCATCAAGGGATTGTTCTGCCTTTTCGAAATCGGCAACACTTTCAAAAACCGACAGTGACGACTTATACAAATCAAGAAGCGGATCTTTTGCACCAGACAGCCATTTTTCGGCCGTCAGTTTCTGAACCGCATCCTTCATCACCTGATCATCATTTTCGACCTGCTTGGTACGCGCATAGTAAATCTGCTTTTCTTCAAGTTCACCAGCACAGAGAATTTCAGTGTCATAGCGTTCTGCCAATGTCCGCAACATATAGCGTTGAAGCGTCTGGAAGCCGTGCGTTTTGCGCCGAAGAGTAAAGCCCAGCCTATTGATGGCAGATGCCTCAATGCGCGGCAATTTCAATTCCGGCTTGCAATGACGAAATGCGGTTGGACAGCCAAAAATGCGAACATTTTTGATTCCGATCGAATTCAACGCCTTTTTCGACAGGTTGCCCCGCACCCCAACGGTGGTGGAACGATCGGCAATCAGCTGTAAAAAGCGTTTGGTCGATTCATTGACATAGTTTTCCGAATTGTCGGGCACCTGAACACCAATGCCAAAGGCAATCACCGGCACATTGGTTTTTTCAAGAACCGCCGTAATCGGATCCCACTGACCATTGGCATTGATATAGTTCGAGCCGCGCAAAAAGATGTAGTCCAGCTGATTGATCTTTTCGATCTGTGTTTCAGACAGGTTGCCGTCTGCAGGCACATAAATCGGGAACAGTTCCGAATAGTCGAGAATGCGCAAGGATGAGTCATAGACAAAACAGTCACCAATATTGGTAAACAGCGTTTTTGCCTTTTCGGGCGCACCATATGTATGTGTGACAACGCCGATGTTACCTTCGATCCGGCCCGCGGGCATTAAAACGCCAATGCGGGGCTTGCGGCCCGAGGTTGGGGAAACCTGGCTCATAGACATAACTCCTGCTGTCTTGGTTCGCGCCGTTGTTCAGCGTTATGATCGAACCGTTTGCTCGTATCTGAATAATTCAGTTCTAGATCGTTATGCGGTCAGGCCGCATCCACCTGACGTGTTTTGAGACTTTCTTCCCAATCAAGCGCGTGGCGCACGATGGCGTCGAGGTCATCATATTCTGGCATCCAGCCGAGCTTTTCACGAACCCGGTCAGCCGCTGCAATCAATGCCGCCGGATCACCTGGGCGACGTTCAGCACGCTCCACCGCAAAATCAATACCCGAGATACGTTTGACCGCACCGATGACTTCCTTGACGGAGAACCCGCGACCATACCCGCAATTCATCACGTCGCTTTCGCCGCCGTCTTCAAGGTATTCCAGCGCCAGAACATGCGCCTTGGCGAGATCGGAAACGTGGATGTAATCCCGGATACATGTCCCATCGGGCGTGTCGTAATCTTCGCCATAGATTGCCATTTGAGGCCTCGCACCCGTCGCGGTCTGACTGGCGATCTTGATCAGATGGGTGGCCTTGCGTGATGTTTGCCCGGACCGACCTTTGGGATCAGCACCGGCAACATTGAAATAGCGAAGCGCGACATACCGGAGATCATGGGCATTGGCGGCATCGGCCAGCATCTTTTCGGTCATCATCTTTGATGTGCCATACGGCGATATCGGCTTGAGTGAAAAGTCCTCAAGGATCGGTGTGCTTTTGGGTTCGCCGTAGACACCCGCTGTTGAGGAAAAGATGAAATGCTCGATCCCGCTATCCACGGCGGCCTGTGCCAGGGCACGAGAGTTCACCGTGTTGTTGTAATAGTATTCCAGAGGATAGATCACGGATTCAGGCACAATGATTGAGCCCGCGAAATGCATGATTGCCGTGACGTCATGTTCGGAAATAACCCGACGCACCAAATCATAATCGCCACAATCACCTTCAACAAACGCAGCCCCAGTGGGAACCGCCCAACGATATCCCTGGCTAAGATTATCAAGAACAACGACGTTGCGTCCGCCATCAAGAAGTGCCAGTGCTGCGTGACTACCGATATATCCTGCGCCACCCGTTACAAGTACAGTCATTGCCGTGTCTCCTTGTTCATGTTGTTCAATTTTCTGAACAGCTTTGGGAAAGCACAGCCGCCATGAGTCCCCGATCCGGGACAGTCAAAGCAGCTGTACCGGATGCGGTCACGCCACCTTGCGTTCAAGTTGCGTGTCAGCGTTCATGACATCGACCATTTTGTGATCGATGTTATTTTCGCTCAGGAACAAAGCCATTTCGCGATAAGTCTGGAACCAAGCGCGGTTGAACTTGTCGAACAGGCCTTGATCCCAGTAATCCTCGAGCACGAATTCCTTTGTCGAGAACACGTCATACGACGGGATTTGATAGGTTTCTGCGAATTCGACCGTCCGGCTGTCATAGGTAAAGTAGATCGACGGCACACCGTTCGAGAGCGCCATCAGGTTACCGTGCAGGCGATAGCCCAGAACGCAGTCCTTCTGACGGACGAGGTCTTCGTAATCAGATACCACATCCGAATAGAACAGCTTTTCGCGGTAAAGGCGTTCCATCGTATCGTCGAGATACCAGTTCTTGACCCAGTCGTTGTTCTTAAGCGCCTGCATGGCTTCTTCACGCTGGATGTTAGAGCCAAAGACCAGTTTCTTTTCTTCGGGCTCACCCTGCGCCATCAGGGTCATGTCATCGAAACGACCAGCAAGATGTTTGACCAGATCCCGATGGAAAGTCAGATAACGTTTAATGTCCTGGGCATACGCTGGCGAGACTTCGCGACGCAGGGTAATGCCAACATTCTTGACACTTTCAAGGGACGGCAGTTTGATCCGCATATCAGGATTGTTCTGACGAAATGCCGTTGGGCACCCGACGATACGAACATTGGTAATGCCCAGATCCCATAGAACCTGTGCAGTATAGGCACCACGCACACCAATTGATGTGGTGGAATCAGCCATCATCCGCAGGACGGTTTTGGTCTGATCAGAAAGCTCAAGCTTCCCTTTGACCGGGGCTTGTGCACCGATGCCGAATCCCAGAACTGGTAACTTCAACCGTTTAAGAACCTCGATCGTGTTCCGCCAGTCCATGTCAGAATGGATGTAGTTCGACCCACGCAAGAACACATAGTCATATTCCTCGCGAAGACGGTCGATGTCTTCCATCTTGGGTTCGGCAATCGGCAGGACACCAAGCTTGTCGTAGTTCATCAGTTTCAACGATGAGTCATAGACAAAGGCGTCACCGATATTGTGATAGTGATCGATGCTCCGTTGAACATCCTGATAGTTGTACCAACGGACGCAGTCGTGGTCGTAGACTTCGCCCGACGGGATCATTACGAGAACGCGCGCCATATTGTGTCTCCTTGGTTGATCACGTTTTTGTTCCGAATTCATGCCGTGCTTGCCACATTTTGCTCAGTGGCGGCTTTTGCAGATAGCAGGCGCGTTTTCAGAACCTCCCGATACTGCGCGAGATGTTGCTCGGCGCATTCCTCATAGGTCGTCACACGAGGGATCCCCTCGCGCATCCGGTCCCAAATCTTGTTGTCGCTTAAAACGTCAATCAGACGGTCGGCCAAATCTTCGGCACTTCCGACACGGAAATGCAGACCATTGACCCCGTTTGTGATTTTCTCGGCCATCCCCCCAATGTTCGAACAGATCATTGGGCGCCCATGGAAAAAGGCTTCCTGAATAACCACGGGTGAGTTTTCCCACCAGATCGACGGAATGATTGTCCAGTCGGCAAGCTCCATCAGCTTGGGCATTTCGGTGTTTTGATAGGCCCCGTAAAAACGGACCCGGTCACCGGCCTTCTCGATCAGGTCGTGGACCTTCTCCTGATATTCAGGGGGTTGGCGTTCAAGATTGCCGCCAAATATCATCAGGCGCGCATCATCGCCCCAGATTTCATCAGGCACACGCCCCACCGCATCAAGCAAGATGTCCGCGCCCTTGAACATCGTAAGTTGTCCAAAAAAGGCGAAGCGTGACCGACGTGGTTGTGTTTTGGAAAGCTGGCGGTCCTTGGCCCGTTCATCGATGTCGAGACCATTTTCGATCACAGACATCTTTTCGGCCTTCATGCCCCAATCGACAAAGCGTTTGGCCAGAAATTCACTGGGCGATACGTAATGGTCGGCCAGTTCAAGCATCGACTTGATGAACCGTTCACGCCGCAGGAATGAGGCCGGGGAAATGTCGGGGAAGCATCCGTTGCATTCAATCGGGCTTGCCCGGTTGCACAGTTTCGTCCCACCGCTTTTGAGCATCTGTCCGTGGTTGTGGCAGATCGTCAAAAACTCATGGAATGTGAAAAAGATCGCTGTTTCGGGCAAAGCTTCGCGAATGGCGTAGATCGTCTCAAGCCCAAGGCCAAGATAGTGATGGAAGTGAACCACGTCTGGTTCGTAATCTTTCACAAACCGCAGGAAATCACGATCTATCTCGTCTGTGCTGCCGTTTGATAAAAGGAAATGATCGTAGTTTTCCGCGTGATAAAGGATTTCGTTGTCCTTCTGGCGCAGACTCATCAATGCAGACGCGCCATGCCGCGGAACAGGGTTACCGACCCGCGCAAGATAGAAGCTTTCAACCCCATCAATGGCGTTCAGACCCTTATGAAGGTTATAAGAGGCCACTTCGGCCCCCCCCAGCGAGATACTGGGATGGCCATGCGAAATAACGAGGACACGCAAATCAGTCGACGGCATTGTTATGGCTCCGCAAGTTTGAGACGACCAATGACCAGCGGCGATCAAACGCCCAGCGGTCAAGACGATGCGAAAGTTCCTCCCAGGCGGGGGCATTGCTTATGGATTGTTCGCTGCCCAATACTTCGACTTCGGGGATCCAGTAGGATGGTGTCCCTGCCATACGCAGCTTCAGCGCAAGATCGAGGCTCTTTTCGGCCGGACCGATATAGCCGCGCGTAAAGCCATCAGTATCGACAAATGCCTTACGCGGCAGAATGCAGCATTCCAAGGTTCCCGCACTGACTTCGCTTGGTTCGGCATCGGCCAAAACTGCGCAGGGATAGCCGACATACCGGTCTGACAAATACTGACCACCTTTGGCGTCACCATCGATCCATGTCCCTGCCCAACGAACAGAATCGTCTTCGAACAGGATGGTCGGTGACACAAGTGCCTTACTGCCGCGCTTGCGATAAGCGGCCAACAATTGGTCAAACCAGCCATCGTCACGCGGTAGAATATGGGCCGAGACAAGTCCGATGGTTTCTGAGTTGGTTGCGGCAACACCGACCTCAAGCGCGTCACAAAAATCTTCCACCCCTTCGGCGAAAACGATCCGGGTATTGAGTTTGTAAAAGGCCGCAAGACGCAGCATGTCACTGCCAACCAGATCAAAACTTTCAACCGGCCCGGCAATCACAATCGGCAAATGGCGAGTGGCTTGATCAAGTCCCAGAAGTGCAATCGTCACACCAATATCATGGATCGTGTCATCGACACCTACCACCAGAGTTACCGGTGCGTTTTCATCAAAATTACCGATATCGTGGACATCAACAGCATATGGGCTTTGGGCGGCCATGCCCTGTAACATCGGCCCGAACTGGCGCTCGATACTGTTCGATGCGGTGACCGAACGCGGATCAAGCGAAGGCAAAACCCGCGACAGCGCCTGACGGGCCGATGCACGTGTCGGGTTTAAGGGGCAATACGCCGGAAAGGCATCAACAATTCCCAGTTCAAGATAAACCGGCTGATCAGATGGCGGCGTATCCTCCAACGAACAGAACACCAGGAAACCGTGATTGTTGCGCGCCGGGTTCATCCCCGAAAACATCGGATCATTTGCAAAGGCGCCGGTCACATCTGCACGTGACTGCCGTGTCCAGTGATCGTCAATCCGAACAAGTTCGCCCCCGACACGCAGCGATACATTTTCCACCGCGCGATCAGGATCAAGCATCCAGCCTGAAATCAAAACACCGCTGCCTTCGATCAGAAGAGAGAAATCAATCCCGATCCGCACCGGACGGTCCAGTTCAGACACAGTGTCACGACCATCAAAACGATGGGCGGCCATACGCAATTGATGCAGGATGTTCTCAGGAGCCCGAACACGCCCCAAGACAGAGCGAATATGGGCTGGAACATCGGGCGGAGCGACAAGAACACGCTGCTGATAAACTTCAATCGAATACCAACCTTCACGCCCGCGGAAATAAACGCGCTTGAGCTTGCCGGGATTGATCGGTTTGTCACCCAGCATAAGCCCGGTCACGCCTGATGCCTCGTCACCAAGATCATCACGTTGAAAATCAGCACTGGTCAATTCCGCCAGGATCGGTGCATCGTCCATAGCGATGACGCGTGTCCGCCCAACCGGGAAGTCGCTTGACCAGCCCTGAATGTAAACCTCACCTTCTTCAAGGCCGCCAAGTACTTCGATAAAGCCGTTGCTGCGGGCAGCAATCTGAACAAGGGCCGCAACTTTACGCAGACGTTTTTTGTCCGGGTCCCCAGCAAGCAATGCCTCGATCACCCCATCAATGACGGTGGCAAACGCAGGGCCCGCTTGGTCAGCAACCGACGAAAGGATTGATTCAACCCGCTGTTGCCGGTTTTCAATCCGGTATTCGCGTGGTTTGCCCGCCCCACGGAACAATGCGGTTTTAAGACGACGTGGGGAGACATCCTTCATCGGTAAAAGGGCGACGAAACCGTATGCATTTTCCTGATCAGTTTCGTTGCGCCGCCAACTGATCACCGATGCCTGTATTTTGGCATCCGACTGATTGTTGAGGTAAATATCAATGGTGGCAGGAAGGGCATTACCAACCCCAACCATCAATGCCAAACCATCATCAACCAAGGCGGCAACGACGGTTCTGCCATCCAAAGGCATTCCATAAGCTTCAGTCATGCCCGCGCCTCCTTGTCTTTATGGGTGTCTGTCGTCAGCGATGTAAAAAATTTCATGCCCGCACGCTCACCAGACAACTGCACCAATTGCCAATCCCGCCGTTACCCCGATCAGGCACGACAAGATCAAAAGTGGTGTTCTAAGATCATTGGTGTGGCGTGCGGTCAGGACCGAAAGACGTTCGTCAAACCCGCCAAGCGACTTGTCGAAACGCACCAGAAACACTTCCAGCTCATCTACCCGGCTGGAGATTTCTTCCTGACCGGTCCGAACCAGCTTCACCCCTGCTTCAATGCCATCATCCGCAGATGCCAGTTCGTCCATGCGTTTTGACGCACTGACAAGACGCTTGGCAGCTTCACGCTGTCCGTTCTGTAAAATGTGCTGGGCTGCTAAAAGTCGATCAAGCCGATCAAGGATCTTACTAAGCGGCGCATTTAGCGCAGTGTGTGCTTCCTGTTCGCTTTGCGATGGAATGCGCAGGTCAATTTCTTCGCCGGTCTCGGGAATGACGGCGCATACCGAAATGTTTTCAGCGCTGGCCAAGGCGGCATCGGGCAGTTCAGCTTCAAAGGCGTGCTTACCATCACCAATTCCGTTGCGACGCAAATCAACGCGCTCGTTTTCGGCTTTGATCCTTATTAACGCGTGCCCGTTCAGGCGAATGACAACATCGACACGCACATCAGGCCGTTCTGGTGACCAAACCCAGCCAAACAGGCGGTTTTGATCAATGGCGTCGACGCGTCCTTCAAGGGTTGGCGTTGCGTCTTTGACATCTGGTGGCATGCCCGCTGCCATAGTGGCATTTGGTTGGGCGTTATCTTTGACCGTCTGTTTTTCTGCGAGTGCCATAAAGCGCTCCTAAGTAAAATCAGGCTGCAACAAAATCGGGGCGGATCATTTGACGAAACATCACGAGATATTCCTGCGCGACATCATCAATCGCGGCAGGTGCACGGACGTGCCCTGACAGTTTTTTCCAAAGTTTCGGATTGGTTGCACAGTCCTTCATGACACGCGCCAGTTCTGCCGGATCATCGGGGCGCACATGAATGCCGTTATGACCATCGCGCACCATCTCGGCCATGCCACCAATACCACTGGTGATTACAGGACGTCCGTGCTGGAAGGCCTCCTGAATGACAAGCGGCGCATTCTCCCACCATATGGATGGCACAATGACCCAGTCGACGCGCGCCATCAGTTCTGCAAGGTCTGCGCGTTCATACGCCCCTAGCCGGTGAACCTGATGGCCGGTCTTTTCAAACAGATGCTCCATCCGCTCGGTAAATTCGGTCGTCTGGAACAGCACGTCACCATGGATACGAAGATCGAAATCAACATCGTCTTCGACCAGTTTGTTGCTGGCCTCAAGTAGGACATCGGCCCCCTTCCAGGGGTTCAGATTACCGAAATAGCCAAAGACATTGGGCATGCCCGTTCCCATGTCACGTTTGGGGGCGGCGGGAACAGGTGGGCGGCCATTTTGAATGACTGAAATCTTTTCAGGCTCAATGCCCCAGTCGACATAACGGTCCTTAAGAAATTCACTTGGCGAGATGAATTGATCAACAACACGCAGGTGATTGCGCAAATTGACGGCCCGCATGGAATATTGATCCGGGGAAAATCCATCCAATCCACACAGGCGACCAATTGCATCGGCCTTCGTGTACCGCTGTCGGTTTTTACGATTGATCATCAGACCGTCATTGGGGCAAATCTGATAATAGTCATGCAAGGTCATGACGATCCGGCAATGCGGCAAAACACGACGGATCAATGTTGGAAGTTCGATACCCCACAGGACCAGGTGATGAATATGGACAACATCCGGATCCCAGCTTTTCAACAATCGGGTAAAATCGGGGGCAACCGCATAAAGATCGGTTTGCGACATATTGAACCGGTCAAAATGCCCGGCCCAAAACAGCATTTCATCACCGGCCTCATTAATCGCCTGAAAGCTTGTACCCGGACGGCGTTCGCGGTGAACATCATTGGTTGCACCAACAAACAGGGCATCACATTCCGCACGCTTGTAAGCATGGAAAAGATCATGGGCGAAAATTTCGGTTCCGCCGGGATGAAGGTCCGGGTGGTTATGCGCCAGCACCATAATACGGGGGTTCATGCGGTCCTCCGTGGTTTTTTGGCAATAAGGAAGTCCTGATAATGCTCGGCCGTTTCACCGCGCCAGCCACCAAAGCTTTTTGAGCTGATTTCAAAGCCTGCTGACGTCAGGACGTTGACGATAAATTCTTCGTCAAACCCGACCGCCGCCATGGGGTTCTCCCCGCGCAGATACCAGCACGGCTGACCTTCGACCTTTTCAAGTCCAGACAGACGCACATCGCTGCCCGGCTTGGCCGGGTCGTCTTGTGCGCGGAGAATGAACGCCGTCAGGAAAATTCGTCCGCCCGGACGCAGCACACGAAACACCTCGGAACAATAGGTTTCGATTTCTTCTGGTGGCAGGTGGGTCGCCACCGAGATCATTGCAGTGAAATCGAATGTTCCATCCTGAAAAGGCAATCGCATGCCGCGCCCGCCGATGGATCCTTCGGGGTTATAAAGCGAATTTTTGATATCCTGGGTTTCGAACCGGAAATTCGGATAGGCTGGCGTAATTGAACGTTTGCACCATTCAATCCCGTTCGCCACTGGATCAAGCCCACGATAAATCGCGTTCTCCGGATCCAGAAACTGGGTGAGCGGCACCGCAATCCGGCCAATACCGCAACCGATATCAAGAACATCGTCTGTTGGTGTCAACCCAGCACGACGGACAAAGTGGCCGAGGAACTCGGCACCAATTATCCGGTAGTCACCATCGCCGACAAAAACAGCTTCCTCCGGCGGCACTGGCAGGAAGTGGTTCGCGATGATCTGTTGGCATAGCCATTCAAGATAGGTGTCATCCACGGCATCACGGGCCGGGGATTGATGTTCCGACAAGGCGAGAACCTGACTCATGCCGCGGCTCCATGTTTTGTTTTGCTGAGGGAACGTTCCTGGGGAACGCCATTGGCATGGATATCTTCGAGCATGTCGCGCCAACGCGACGCATGCAGCCACGCGTTATATTCGGCTGCGACACCACGCATGTAATCCGCATGGGTCGAGATTGACTTGCGTTCGAAGTGGTAAAGACTGACGTCGGGAATGTATTTGATGTCAAAATCGGCCTGACGAATTTTCAGGCACAGATCGCTGTCTTCGTAATCACCGATGACATAGTCTTCGGTAAACCCGCCGACCTCGTTGAATGCATCCCGATGCAGCATCATGCATGCCCCGGTAACACCGGGTACGGAACGTTCAACATTGGCATCCCGATACTGATCAGGCATACCTTTGTGGTAGTGATAGTTTAGCCATTTTCCGCTCTCGTTGGGGGCGAAATACATGCCTGCATGCTGGATTGAGCCATCTTCAAACAACAGCTTTGGCCCAACGGCAGCGACTTCTTGTGGGCCCCCCATTTTCGAGGCCAACCCTTGCGCCCATCCGGGTGTATGGGGGATGACATCCGAATTGAGCATCGCCAGAAGATGAGAACGGGCAACTTCCGCTCCGGCATTACAAGCACGCGCATAGCCCCCATTTCGGGTCATCACCACCAATCGCATCGGCACGCCATAAAGAATGTGCAACCCGCGCAAAAGATGTTCGCATTCTTCGACTTGTTCAGGGGAATCCAGCACAAAAATCAGGTCACAGTTTTTCGCAACCCACGGATCACAGGCAAAGGCACCGACTTGCGCGCGCAAGAATCCCAACACACGGTATAGCGGCACAATAATCGAAACATCCGGGTCTTCGTGCGGCGTGCCCATTCCAATGATGTGATCAACCTTTGCGGAACCCATCAATTTTTGCTGCAGGTCGCCAATCACCGGTGCCAAACAATTTTCGATGATCTCATCGCTCAGATGCTGTGGCGGAACCGCGCGCAAGATACGCGCACGTGCCTCGGCCGGGTCAATGGGCTGTGCCGGTGGCACCATCAAATGACGGTTTCCCGATGTCAGATGCATCACGCTTCTTGGCTGAAGAATTGGTACAGGACTTTGAATGTCCTGATAAAACCCGACAAACCCGGTCGCTGGAACGGTACGGTCTTCGTCTTGAACGTTTCCCGTATACCGATAAAACCCATCGCCAAACGGGTGGGCAATACCATTGCTATCGAGAAGATCGATACTTGCAATCATATCGACAGGATCGCGATACCAGCCGCCAATCAGCGTGCCCCGTGCCGTTGTGACGGCCAGGTCGACTTCACCGCTTGGCAATGATCCACCACCGGCAACTCGCTGACTTGAAAGCGGGCAGCGTAACTGAAATTCAATGGCGGCCTTGCTGGCCTTCATATCGGACCGTGCCAGCGCGCCAATAATGTATTCGCGGAGATCAGCATCCGATTTGCCACGTGCCTGCCACCAACGCGACAGGGATGGCAAAACCGTGGTGCCTGGAAGATGACGAATGGCCAAGGTGCGCACACCGGTCACAACAAGATACGCGCCGTTTTCTGTGCCTGCACGATCGGCAATCATATACACCAGATCCTGCCCTCGCGGCCCGTGGTGGCTGGTGTGTGGCAACATCGCAAGACGACGGAAACCTGATGGTGAAACGATAAAAACGGCTTCGATTCCGTTAAACGCCTCGGGCAGCCCGGCGGCAATCAGCATTTTCTGATCTGACAGTTTTGCCAGCGCCTGGGCGCGCTGCGGCCGTTCAACAATTTCGGAAACAAGATGATTAAGGAAGCGGTTGTAACTTTTGCTCAGGCGCAAACGGAACATGCTCGCCCACATACCAAGCAAGGTCGACACCAGCGAAAGACGCCCGGAAGGTGTAACACCCTCGATCAGATGCGATGCATTTGCGAATTCAAAATCGCCATCTGGCTCGATTGTGATTTCGTCTTTACGACCAAGTGTCCCGGCTTCAGCCAGAAACGAGACTGGCTCGTCTTTTGGACGCCTAATCACACGCAACAAACGTGTCCCGCCACTATTAAGGGGAAGACGCAATGTTGCTTGCGGTGATATCGCGACACCGGCAGCAGTTTCAAGTCTGGGAACCTCCCACAAGCGAGTCGGAGTATCCCAGATCAACATCAAGGTATCTGGGTTGAGCAGACAAACGTCCGGCGCTTCGCCGGTCGTCCGCACAGCATCGGACGAGGCAAATTCAAGCATGACCATCTTTCGCTTAACTTGAAGTTCAGGACGAAACGTCCGCAGCCGTAACTGCGGACGCCGTTTGACGGATTACTGGACGCTAAAGAAGCTATCCGGATCGTCCTGTACGTCTTCTGCATCGACATTGTTAAGGGTGATGGAATCACCATTGCCAAGGTCGATAACGGTGTTGGCCCCAACTTGCGTTGCACGCGCAGCAACATCATCGGCACCTTCAATACCGGTGTCGTTTATATTGCTGCTAATGGAAAGCATGTCTTCGCCAGCCTGGAAGTCGAGAACGACATCGTTGCCGCCGCCGCCGGAGAACACGAATGTATCTCCGCCAGAACCACCAGACAGAATATCGTCCCCAGCACCGCCTTCGAGGACATCATCCCCGGAGCCGCCCAGAAGAACATCGTTGCCTTCGCCACCCTGAAGAACATCATCTCCAGAGCCGCCAAGCATGACGTCATCACCAGCACCACCGAGCAAGATATCGTTATCAGCACCGCCGACCAGAACATCATCGCCCGAACCACCGTCCAGAACGTCGTCTCCTGATCCGCCAAGCATGATATCGTCACCCGATCCACCTGACAGAACGTCTTCGCCAGAGCCACCCGACATCAGGTCGCTCCCGCTGCCCCCGATCAGTGCATCGTCACCCGACCCACCAAACAGAAGATCATCACCTTCGCCACCAAGTGCTACGTCGTCGCCTGATCCGCCGAACAAGGCATCATCGCCTTCTTCGCCAAACAGCACGTCGTCATTGCCTTGTCCGAAGATTGTATCGTCTCCGCCACGTCCAAAGATGACGTCACTGAAACGAGATCCGAGAAGCGCATCATCAAAGGCGCCGCCTTCGAGAGTTGCCATGTAATCCTCCTTCGTGTCCCAACATTAATGACATCGTGGGGATATTTCCCTCACGAGAGGATGGCCGTTCCCTCCAGGCGATCTAAGCACCGCCCTGAACGGCCACTCAGAAAGACTATATTTTTTTACTTTGTTAGTGGAGGGTATTGTGGTGTTTTTATTTTGTCAACATTATGACGCACTTCAATTTTACATGTAATTATTGATTACTTATTTAAATAATATTGTTTTTTGTTTGATTTTTATTTAATTCAAATTTAAATCAACTTTCCAAGAAAAAAGGCTGCCCCGTTAAAAATCTGGGGGCAGCCTGATGAAAAACAGGGGAATCTCTTGGTCCGTTATTCCTCGCGGAAGGCCTTATCCATGCTCTGAACGATCGGATCAATCAGGTAATCAATCGCCTTGCGTGGCGTTTTAAGAACCAGAATATTTGCCGGCATACCCGGTCGCAGATTGATATCGTCATATTTTGCCAGCTCTTCGGGGTTAATCGCAGCACGGATGATGTAATAAGAACTGTCACGCTGCTCATCGACCGTTTGATCAGGTGCGACATATCGCACCTCCCCGATAAGAGGCGAAAGACGCCTCTGACTATAGGCGGTCAGACGTATTTGAACTTTTGAACCCACCTGAACAGAATCGATATCCTGCCGATTAATCCGCGCCTCGATCACCAGTGGTTCGTCTTCGGGAATGATATCCATGATCGGCTCAGCCGGGCTGATTACGCCCCCCGGCGTCCTGATCTGAATATTGGCAACCGTGCCTGCCTGCGGTGCTTTTACCTCAAGCCGGTCAAGCACATCCTTACTGGCCCTGATCCGCTGGGTGACATCATTAAACGCAAGCTGTGCTTCCTGAATCTCGGTGGCAATGTCGCTTTGCCACTCCATTTCAATAGATGCCAGATTAATCTCGGCCTCTGCCTTTTGCTGCTGGGCAGCTGCTTTTTGGGCCTTGAATTCCCCCATGTCCCCGACAAGGTCGGACCAATTATTTTCAACCTCAACCAGTTGGGTACGCGTTGCGAACCCTTTGTCAGCCAACTGCCGAATGCCTTTTAGTTGCTCTGCAACCAGTTTCTCCTGACGTGTCCGGGCGTTAATCTGCGACACAAGTGCCTGTGCCTCCGCCTCGAACTGTTCAATCTGTTTGGCCTGCGCGTCCCGTTTGGCGGCATAAACTTCATTGCGCTTGCTAAACAGGCGCTGTTCATCACTTAAAATATCGCCGACATATTCCTCATCACTTGCGGTAAGTTCTTGGGGAAATGCAATATTATCCTGACCACGTTGTTCCGCCCGCAGACGCGCAAGTTTCGCCATCAGACCAAACCGTTCGCCGCGCAGCTGACCGATTTCCGACTCACTGCGCGTCCCGTCAAGCAAAGCCAACGTTTGCCCCGCGGTGACGTGCTGCCCCTCGTCAACCAGCAGCTTTTTCAGAATGCCGCCTTCATAATGGTTCACGACCTTTTTCTTTGAATCGACAATTACCGAGCCGGTCGCCACGGCTGCACTATCAAGTTCTGCGGTAAAGCCCCACGTCAGAAAACCACCAAACCCCAGTATGATAACTGTCAGTCCGGCAATAATCGGCTTGCGCAGACTTTGGCGCGATGCCTGGCGTTCTTCGGCAAGAATTTGATGCCAGGAAACTTGCTGATCGTCAGACGGAATGACAGCACCACTATCATCAACGTTAATGACACGGTTCATGCCGCACCTCCATTTCGCTGGCTGCGCTTCACGGCAGGCAGACTTTTGACATCGTCATCGTCTGTACTGAGACTCTGGATAACATCAGTACGCTCGCCAAACTGCTTGACCCGTCCATCCTGCATCACCAGCAATTTATGGGCGTACTGCATAATGCTTTGCCGATGCGCAATCAGCACAACCATCGCCCCCGACTCGCTGGCTTGACGGACAGCACGGATCAAGGATGCTTCACCTTCGGCATCAAGATTGGCATTGGGCTCATCAAGAACCAAAAGACGTGGCCAACCGTAAAGTGCACGCGCAAGCGCAATGCGCTGTTGCTGCCCACCTGAAAGCGTATGCCGCCCGGCCCCGATTGGGGTGTCATAGCCAAGCGGCAACCGCCCGATCATTTCATGCACACCTGCGGCACGAGCCGCATCGATCACCTTGCGTGGATTAGCGTCACGCATCCGGCTGATATTGTCGCGGATCGTCCCGTTCAAAAGCGACACCGATTGCGGCAAGTAACCAACCATGTCGCCAAATGAGCCCCGTTCCCACAAGTAAGCATTATGCCCATCAAGGTAAACGCCCCCGGCCGATGGTTTGGCCGCACCAACCAACAGGCGCGACAAGGTCGATTTACCTGCAGCAGATGGCCCGACGACCCCCAGGATCTCACCGGGAAACAGTTCGAAATTGATGGAGCGTAAAACCGGCACATTTGATCCGGGTACCGCATAGACCAGATTATCAACGATCAGCGGACCTTCGGACCGCGGTGTCGGTTTAATCTCACGCTCGGACTGACTTTCTTCAAGCATGGAGCGGATTCGCTTCCATGACGAAAAAGCCCCAACCCACGCACGCCAGTCGCGCGTCACATTGTCAAACGGCAGCAAAAGCCGCCCCATAATGACGGTACCGCCAATCATCGCACCCGGCGTTGTTTCGCCGATAATGACAAGATATGCCCCCATCGCCAGAACGATTATCTGCATGCCAAACCGCGCAGACCGCGTAACCGAATACATCCCCTTGCTGCGCATATTTCCAACATCAAGGAGCTCACTGGCATGAATTTGTGCTTGGCGCCAACGCAGCGAAAGGGCCGGCAGCATCCCCATTGCTTCAATTGCTTCTGCATTTGAAACCGTCGATCCAATGTCGCCAATATTACGCAAATTGGCGTCGGTGCCTTCTTTGGTGACCTGACGCACCAACAAGTCCCCCAACAGACTTAATCCTATCAGGGTAAGGACAGCGACCAGGCCTGCAATGCCGTAATAGGGATGCAGCGCGAACATCACTCCGAGAAAAATTGGCGACCAGATCGCTTCGAGTGGGGAACTAATGGTCGTTCCGGTGATGAAGTTGCGCAGATCTGATAAGTCCCGCAAAACTTGGGTTCCATGCAGGCTTCCTTTTTCCAGCGCCACCCGCATGGCCGCCGAAATTGCAGGCAAGTTCAACCGACGCAGCAAAGACTTCGCCATTTCCTGAAACACAAGGGCGCGCAGAAAATCCAGAATGCCGTAAAGAATGATGGCTGCAATCGCGATAACCAAAAGCAGGATCAATGTATCCGTGCTTTGGCTGTTGATAACCCTGTCATGCACCTGCAGCATGAAAAGCGGCACCGTCAACTGCAAGACAGTGATGAAACCGCTCATCACCCCGGCCCACCCAAGCCCACGAACGAACGTATATCTCGCCTCACGAACAACAGACTTCGCATCAAGCCCCGGTCTAACCTCTTTAGTTTGCAGCGCTTTTGTTGGTTCTTTGCGACCAAAATGCATCGATTTTCATCCAATCGGTCAAAAGTCATAGTTTTTCCGCAATCTACTCACATAGTTGCTCTGACACGATGTTCTACAATAAAATTAAATATGTCGATCTCATGTTGATGATTAGACAATGTAAAAATGAAACGATCAGAAGTATTTCAAAAACAAAAACACTTTCTAATTACTTCTGTTCAACGAGCAAACTTGCGGGAAGTAAGGGACGTGCGGAAAAATCGTTCAAGAGCAACGTCCTGTTATCTTCCCCACACGAAAATTGTGCCAACTCAAACTTGCTTTGGCATCAACTCTCGCTTGGGACCAGATAACGGATCGGACAACATGACCGTCACACATCTTGAACTGGCAAACACTGTCGAGCGAATTTATCGACGGTTTGCGGATCTGCTGCGTGTAGATCTTATTCGACTCGGCAAGGATGACATCAGCCCTGCGCAAGTAGCGTTGCTGTTCACCATTGGCGAGGATGAACTTTCGGTTCGCGATCTGCTTGATCGCGGCCATTACATGGGATCGAATGCATCCTATAATCTCAAACAGCTTGTCGATTCTGGCTATGTAGAACGCCAGGTAATGGCGCGTGACCGACGATCAGCCCGCATAAAGCTGACGGCAAAAGGCCACGAACTGTGTGAATCCTTGCATGAGTTCCACGAAGAATATCACGATGCATTGACCAACAACCTCGAAGACCAGCAGGAAATGGAAACGGCTTTGCGCACCTTGCGCAGGCTCGAAGAATTTTGGACTCAAACCCTCAGATACGGCGGTATCCCGATCAATGGTGCCGTCATTACGCATGAAGTTCGGAACCGTAGATGAAAATAGTCTTTGTCCATCGTCATGGGCCGGGACAATTTGTGCACCTTGCCTGTCATCTGGCGAATGCCGGATGGCAGGTTTCCTTCCTGTGTGAAGAAATGAATGTCCGCTTGCCCGGCATCCGTGTTTTACGTCAACGTGCAACACCTCCTCCGCCAGCAACATCATTTGCCCAATACCATCAGGAACTTGGCCTGCAAGCTGCCACAACACTTGATGCCTTGGCGCGTCAGGAAGGCCCGCCGGATGTTGTCTTTGGTCACATTGGTTGGGGCAGTATGTTGTTTGCCCGCGATGTCTTGCCAAACACGCCACTGCTAGGATATTGCGAACATTATTATCATGCTGATGGGCGTGATGTTGGCTTTGCCAAGGATGAAAAGGTTTCACTGGCAAAACGCACCCAACTTCGTCTGCGCAACAGTGCTCAGCTTTCAACACTTGATCATCTTGATGTCGCGCTTAGCCCGACACCCTGGCAAAAAAAAGCCTTTCCAGATGCCTATCAGCATAAGATCGGCGTCTGCCATGACGGAATTGATATTCACCGCTGTCGCCCAAACCCACAGGCCACATTAAAAATGCCTGACGGACGAGTGCTTCGCGCAGGGGACCCTGTAGTGACCTATGTCGCCCGTGATCTTGAGCCATATCGCGGTTTTCCAACATTCATGCGATCTGCCGCCAAACTTGCCGCCCGCAATCCTGACGCCGTCTTTGTCGTTGCCGGGGGGGATGGTGTCAGTTACGGCACACCGCGAACCGACGGACGCAAGTGGCGCGACGTCATGATGGAAGAAACCGGGCTTGATCCTTCCCGTATCTACTTCCTCGGCCAAATATCGCATGAGCACCTCATACGCCTATTTCAAATCAGCGCTGCCCATATTTATCTGACGTACCCTTTCGTCCTTTCTTGGTCTGTGCTTGAGGCCATGGCGTGCGGGGTCGCCGTCATTGCATCGGACACGGGCCCTTGCCATGACGTCATCAAAGATCGTTATAACGGTCTGCTGACTGATTTCTGGGATGCAGATACATTGGCGGACAAAATGATATACAGCCTTGAAAACCCCGCACGGCTAATACCCCTTCGACAGGAGGCACGACGTATCATCACACAGCATTTCGCTTTGCAAAAATGCCTTGAGAAACAAACCAGTCTGATTGAGAGATTGGCTGCTGGCGAGATTGAAAGAGTTGTGGGGAGGAGAGGCTGAATACAGGGAGGTTGTAGGTTCAAAAGACTATCTCTGCGGCTAATAAAAAACCCCGCCACTGGCGGGGTTTGTTCGTTTGGTTGCGGGGGTAGGATTTAGCTGCGCGCTGTGCGCTTCGCTGAACCTGCGCAAAGCGATGCTTTGCTTGGTTTGAACATAAGGCTCAAGTCCACCTACCCCACCTTCCAAACATTAAAAAAGCCCGCCACAAGGGCGAGCTTATTTAATGTTGGTTGCGGGGGCTGTCGCCCAAAAGTTTTTACTGCTTGCGAGTTTGGGATATTTTCCCAAAAAAAATTGTACCTCGCTATGACGATGCAACCCTAAACCGCTCTTCCTTGTCAAGTCGTTAATGGCCGCGTGATGCGTGGTCACGTCATGATGGGGGTACTGTGGTTTCTGTTTGGGGACAAGCCAAGATCGAATTCATTGCTTTGCGCGATGAAATTCGTAATGAGCATCTGACGGGTAAATCCAAAAACCGGATCTATCGGGAACTCCGTGCGTCAGGTCACGTGACCATGTCGCAACGGTCTTTCTACTATTGGTTCGACTTTCTTCTGCCATCCAATTCTCATCCCGCTCAAAACACCCTTCCAGTTCCCACGCCGATTAAGCCACGAAACCATAAAGGTTCCGTGGCTGTTCGTGCTGATCCACGCCCCCCTGTGAAAATCCAGAACATCGACGGCCGTCTTTCGTCTGTCTCCACCCAGTTGTGGGACGACGATGAAGAGCCACAACCCGTTAAGACCGAGCAATGACCAGAATGGTTACGTCCTGCGGCAACGACCCGCCATGCCTTGAAAACAAGCACCGCCACGCTTTGGGCGTGGTCTGGTGAATGCAACGCCCCAACAACCTGGCCCGTACCCGAGAAATCGGGTCGGGCTTTAAGGGGCAGGACAGAATGAAGCAGGGGATGACTATGAAGTGCGTATTTCAGGATCAACCGTACTCCGAAGGCCTCAATCGGCCATACGGAGGGATAGAATGAATCCTCCGATTTCGAACCCGATAGCCGTTGATATTCTTGACCCTGCATTGATCACGGCCATATCGCAGCTTCATGAATTCAACATTACCAAAAGAACACTTTACAGACTTTCCGAAAGTGCAAGGGATATCGGGCTTCAATTCGTAATTGGTGGTGGATCTTTCGACCTCAATGACGAACAGCGCGACGCCCTGGCACGGTCATTGGCCTATCTGCATGTATCACTAAATTATTCCCTGTGCCCTGACGAATGGGACAAGATTGTCGGCGAACGAATAAGTGATGGCTGGGCTCATGGGGTCCTGTTTCAGCTTCTTGATGAACTAGCTCAAGCGAATGTTCATTTAGCGGATCTGTCCCCGAGCAAGATCGAGCAACCTTGGGCGCCAGAAAATCTTGATCAGTCCAGATCAGAAGATAACGCACTTGATTTACCACCATCAGGTAATGCTTGGACGCCATCTCTTGTGAGATTTTTCGCCTGCGTACTTGGCAGTTTCCTTGGTGTTCTGCTTGGTCATTGGTTGAGCGAAGAATCTTTTGCTGAAACATCACCTCAGATCACGTTCCCAGCATACCCAGAGCTTAGCCCGTCGCCTTACGAACGCATGATCCCGCCGGTTCAACCGGAGGCATCCGAATGAGCTGGCAATCTGACTACGTCACCTTTCATCGCCGCATCCACGAACAGCGAAAGTCACTTGGAATTTCACAGCCAAAAGCTGCGGAAATCATAGGTGTTTCAGAAAGAACATATCGCACCTTCGAAACTGGCGGCGGTGATCTAGAGGCTGCGAAGGTCTTCAAGCTCGCCAATCATCTTGGCATCAAAATCATCATTTCAGACGGAGTTATCGCCGATGGCGTTGATTAATATCACCCTTCAGGGCAAAGGCGGTGTTGGAAAATCTTTCATCAACAGCCTCTTGATGCAGTATTACCTCAAACGCGGGCTTGAGGTTCAAGGGTTCGATACGGACCCCGTGAACCAGACCTTTGCGGGCTATAAAGCTTTTCCCGTCAAGTCCATCCAACTTGGCGAGCGTGAGGATGAAATCAACCCGAGATTCTTCGATGATTTGATCGAAGATCTAGTGGCCCTTCCCGAAAATGCCGTTGCCAATATCGACAATGGCTCGAGCACATTTCTGCCTTTGCTCTCGTACCTGCTTGAATCGCAAGTGCTGACCATGCTGCGAGATGCCGGTCATGATGTACGCCTGCATTGCGTCATTGTTGGTGGCCAAGCGCTTGAAGACACCATGCGCGGGCTTGCCGAGGTTCTTGTTCACCTTCCTGATATCCCTGTTGTCGTCTGGCTTAATGAGTATGTCTACGGACACATCCTAAGGGCCCGGCCCGGTTCTGAGCCCGAGGGCTTTGAACAATCAGCACTCTACAAGAAGAACAAAGTCAGGTTTTACAGCCTTGTTCATCTGCCGGCAGTCCGTCAATCGACCTATGGGCACGACATCGCCCAGATGACGCAATCGCATCTGACTTTTGATGAGGCGGTTGCCTCTGATCAGTTCAAAATCATGGCGAAGCAACGTCTCAAGACCACCTGGACGGCTCTGTACGGGGTCATGGAAGAGGCGATGCTCTGATGTCTGCTCTTGATGAAAGCCCGCCGCTGCCAGTCAACATCGATACGTTCGAAGATCTGAGAACCTATCTGTGGCAACAACACGGCACAACCGTCAATCCAGATGATCCAGTCATGCTTGTCTTCACGATGTTGCGTGTTGGCCTTGATCAACATGAGCAACTGAATGAACGCAACAGGCTGAACTTAGCCAATGCCGTTCAAGCTATCGCTGATGGCTTTACCAAGGACGTCAATCAATCAATCCAGACCTTCAAGGAAGAGGCGATTGGGGACGTCGTTCGAGAACGCATTGAGGCGATGAACGAAGCGGCAAGGCAAGCCGACAGAGCAACGTCTAACTTCAAGAAACTCCTCTTTTATCAAGCAATCCTGACAGCAGTGAACCTTCTCGCCGCCTTCTTCACGATTGGCGTCCTGTTCACGCTCGTCCGATAGCAAATGCACAAAACTCGAATGAACGATGAGGATAAAATGAAAACCAAAACACTTCTTGCGGTCTCGCTGATCGCTTCAGTTGTAACCATCGTGCTTATGGAACCTGCCTTGGCACAAGGTATTGATATCGGTGGGGACACTGGTGGAGATACCAAGTGGTACAGCTTCATCGTCGATGGGCTCAACCTTGTGGCCGAAGGTGTCGGTGCAATTGTCGCAGTATTCCTCGGCCTTGGTTTGATGGGATGGGGCGCTTGGGGGGCACTGAAAGGACGATTGGAACCGGAACGCGCATTAATCATGGTCATCGGTGGCATTGTCGCCCTTGCCGGTCCAGCGATTGCATCTGGACTTTTGTCCTTCATCGAGCAGTAAGAGGTTTCCGATGAAGGCGGCAAGTATCGTTCAAGTTCACGTACAGCACCAAATGACGTTGGCGGGCCTGCCAATGAGACTACTTGTTCTCGCCTTGATCGGTGGGGCAGTCATGCTCGTCGTACCTCTGCTGGCAAAATCGATTGCACTCGCCATCCCGTGTGGCGTCATCGGGATTGTCGGGTGCTGGCTCACATTGCTCGGGAAATTCCGTGCAGATCCGTTCTTTGACAAACAGCTTCTTCTTGCGCCGCGTTACTGGGGCAAGCGACGGGGATCAATCAGCATTCTTTCCACGGGGGGATGCAGTAAATGATTTGGTCAGAAGTGGCAGCAACCGGTTTTGTATCCCTTATGGGGGCAGGTCTTGTTATTCCAGCAAGCCGAAGGTTCATGCTTGGTGATTTGCAGCGTGACTGGCTGCAAGACGAACTTGAACTTGACTGCATTGATCACAACGATGCGGTAACAGGCCGCAATAAAGACGGATCGCTTTTCCGTATCTGGCACATTGAAGGGACCAGCTACGATGCAAGGGTCGATACGGAACAACACACGATGCTGTTGGGTCGATCAGACTTACTGAAGGATCTGGCAAAGGCCGGCCTTTCCAACAGGCTGTTTGGTGTAAAGCGAAGACATCGGATTGATAGCCATGCGACATGGCCAAATGACGTGCTGTCTGAAATCGGGGAAGCTGAAGCAAATCGCTTCAAATCCAGTTATTTCATTGACTGGTACCTGATGCTGACAGGCACGGACATGCAGTCGCTTGCCGATGCTGAAGACAAAATCCAGTCCATGATGTCGGCCTATCGTCCTGTGGTACTCCAAACGCCGGAGACAGACGATGTTTCGTGTCCGTTAACCGGCTTTCTTAACGGACTGGTAAGTGGTGACTATCGTCGGGATTTGCCTGCTTCAAGCAGGAACATCTCAGGCAGCCTTCCAGCATCAGACCTTGCCTTCGACAAAGTTAGCGGAACGATCACAACCCATGTCCCTCAGCAACGTGTCCAGAAGGTCATCACGGTTACGTATTGGCCGGAAGTCCTGACCGCTCACTTCGCGAGTGAAATCATGGCGCTGGAAGGCGACATTGAAATCAGTCAGGTCTGTGAACCTTGGGGCCGTGACCAAGCGACTATGTTCTTTTCCCGTCGCCTCCAGTCGGAAACTGGAAGATGGTTCGGGAATCCTGCTGCGGCAAAAGAAACATCAGCAACCTTGGCGCTGCTGAAGGAAAACAACACTTCCCTGTTTGCCACGCAGTTCTGCATCATTCCGCGTGCAGAAAATGCCGAGGCTCTTGAAAACCTGGTACGTGAAATATGTGCCATACTTGGTGACCGCAGAATAGGCTACTCGATCCAGACGGCCGGTGCCCCCGCATGTTGGTTTAACAGGCTACCAAAACCAATCAAGGGCGGCTTGCTCCCCCCCGGTGGGCGCATGATGGCCAGTCTCGATCTTCGCGACCAGAACATTGCATCGATTTGGGCGTTCCCTCACTCGCCAAATGGAATGGCAGAAAGCCCGCTTGGCCCTGAGCCAATTCGCTGGTTCGCAACACCTTCCGGTCAAAGTTACTCATTCCAGTTCCACGTTGTGAACAAGCCATTGTCGCTTGCAAACTTCCTTGTGTTTGCTCCAGCCGGTAGTGGCAAATCAACACTCATGATGCACCTGCTGGGTGGTTTGGCGAAGTTCCCGAATGTGCGGTCATACCTGTTTGACTCTCAGGAAGGGTCACGCTTCATGGTGGGAGCTATGGGCGGTTCCTATCAAGGGTATAATGATCTTGCCTTGAATGCTCTCGATGTCGGTGAAGACAAGCCTGAAAACCGCGAGCGTATTCGGTTTATTCTCAAGTCCCTTGCCGGAGTGGCTCTGGACAGCGACGACATCAAGCAACTTGATCATGCAGTTGATCTGGCGTTTCAGCTTGATCCGCCAGATCGGACCCTGAACGCTCTTTATCCTTATTCTTTTGCGCGTCGTTCAAATCTGCGTGATGCATTTGCCCAATGGGTTGTTGACGACAAGGGTAACAAGGGGCTGAGAAGCCATATCTTCAATGCCCCCCACGACAGTCTTTCCGGGTTGCTGAACCAATCACACATGGTTGGTATCAACATGAATGAAGCATTGAAAGACCCCTCACTCGGAGCTCCGATTGTCGCCCATATTTCTGAGGCAATCTTTCATTCTGCGAATGAAATGGCCAAGGAAGCCCGGGAAGGTAGAAGTGGTTTTGTCATCACTCTTGAGGAAGCTGCACGGCTTCGGCAAAACCCCGGATTTCGTGATCTCAGTAGTGTGATGTACCGCGAGTACCGAAAGCTCGGCGGTGTGGTCGGTATGGTGTTTCAAGATCCGGCAGCACTTACCAAGTCGGAAGGCTATGAGGCCATCATTGAAAACACGGCCACATTCATTTTCTTCCCGAACTCCAAGGTTACAGAAGAAAGTCTCAAGCCTTTCAATCTGAATGAAGAACAGATCCAGTTCATTCGAGGGCGCACACGCAGCCGCAAGAAAAATGATCGTCGTGTTCTGATCATTAAACGCGATGAAGTCAGCGGATACGAGGAAAGTGTCATTCTTGATGTTGACCTGACCCCGCTTGGCAAAGCTGCGCGGTTCTATAAGAGCGGCCCGGGCGCGAACCATGAACTTGCTGAACTCAAAGAGAAATGGGGGGACGCATGGTCAAAACATCTTTGAAACCATCAGGAAAATTCAGGCGGCATATTGGTGCGCTTGTGATCGGGGTTCTGGTCCTGCTGCCCACCACGGCTACCGCAACCTATCCTGTATTTGATGCAACCTCTTTTACCAAGCTGATTGAGCAGTTCAACAGCCTTCAAAAACAGCTTGATCAATTGATGAAGCAGACTGAGATCCTGGGCAAAGTGAGCAAAGCTGTTCAGGACCAGGTCGATACAATCGGCAAGCTTGGGAACATCACCATGCCAATCGTCAATATGGCGCGTTTGGCTCAAGCCATTAACAAGGATGCCCGCTGTCTTTTACCAGATCTATCGGGATTAATGCCGGGCCTCAATCTGGACGAGTTGGACTGGGAAAGCATCTGTTCACGTCGTCGTTTCTATCAGGAAATGCTTTGGTTCGATCCGAATGATCCCGATAGCTGGAAGTTTGAAGACGGAACGGCTCCCGAAGACTGGTCTTACCCGGAAGGCGGCAGTTGGGGCGGCGACAATGCAGGCGACTGGAAAAACCCCGATGGATCCCCAGCAGCGGAGCGTGCTCATCGCATAGCCCGCGACCTAGCAAGAAAACAAGTCCTTCAACGTCAGAACGTTATTGTAAAGGACGCGATCAATACGGGGTTCTCGCAATCCGACCAGATCATTGATCAGGTGGAAGCCAATCAGTTAACTGCCGATGAGATCGAGGCGGAAGCAGATGCGGCCGATACCCTGAAGAAGCTTGTGGCTGTCTTGATCAAGGTCATGCTGCATCAGGATAGGCAGGCGGTGCAGTCACAGCAGCAGCGTGCGCAGCTTATTCGTATTCAAGCGGCTACACTCATGAAGCTGATGCCACCTGAAGCCACGCTTGATGAAGCTCTTGATGGAATTGAAGTCTCTGATGGTAGTGAAGATGATAGCGCAGGAGACGATGAATGATCGTCCATCCAGCATGTCACCCGTCACTGAAACTGTTTGATGATCTCTTCGAGAGCCTTGCGGTCAGCTTTGCTCAGTGTATCGCCATGTTTGGCAAGATAGTTCGATACGACCATGCGGCTTTGTTCGTTATTCTTTCCACTGCGAATAACGCTATTGGCAAGAAGAGTATCGTACTTCTTTACCTGGTCTGGCAGTCGCCAGTCAGGAAGGTCGTTGCATTCACCCGTGAAGATATTCTTGTGGTCGTCGTTGTATCCACGATCCCGGTACTTTTCATACCAGTAATCGTACCTCTCACACAGAACCTTCCATTCATTCCAAGGCTCGGCAATCGGTCCATTCGGATTGAGCGCCGTGGTCGTGGTCATCATCTTTTCAATGCTGTCGTACCAGCGGGCCCAGTAATCGTAGGTGCGGTTCAAGTCGTGGCAATATTCGACCAACTTCCTGTCCGCTTCGTCCTCCAGTTGGAGGTCTTCAATCTTTGTAGACCCGTCGTTCAGCCAGCGGGCATCCCAGTGATTGTAGGCTTCGCTGCTCGCACATTTTGCGTACTCAGCATCGTATGCTTCCCCAGTTTTCAAGGTACTCCACAGCGAAACTGCTCGCTCGAAGTCGAAGAAATCGACTTTCTTAGGAGCATATCGAGCTTGCGCAGGTGTGGAAATCATCAAGGAAAAAACAATGGCCGATAGAACACCAATTATAGACGCCCCCTTCTGTGCGACGTGTGACGTCGTACAGGTATATGAAAAGAATGCCCGTGAATTTGTCGAGGCACTTACGGTCGTTCTTTCCAGCGGCATGTTGAAGATTTTCATTGCCGTCGTCGGCCTTTGGCTGATGGTTCAGGGTATTAAGATGATACTCGGTCGTGCCGATCTTGCAAGCCTTTGCCGCGAAACATTCTTTGTCATTGTCGCAGGCGGTTTGATCGCAGATGGGACCGGCCTTGTGATGATTATCTACAAGATGGCAATCGGGACAATGACGGCTGCTGCGAGTGCCGTTCTGATCGCTGCCGGGAATGTCTCAGGCGCTGACTGGACTGCCGACGGTACAGATCATTACAGCGGCGTGACCCTTCTTGTGTTTGCATCTGAACGCGGATTTATGAAGGTGCTGGATGTCGGTTTTGAACTCTGGAAATCGTTCTCTGTCGGCAACCTGACAGGCCCTTTAACCGGCGTCCTGATCATCATCCCCTGGTTCCTGTTGATCGTTGTTTATTTCAGTCAGGTCATGGTCACGATATTCCGGGTTGCCGTCCTTGCCGGTCTATCACCCTTCATCATGCTTGGTATTGGCTTCCAATGGAGCCAAGGCATGGTTTGGAAAGGTTTAAAATCACTGATTGCCGCCGGACTGGTGTTGTACGGGGCAACGCTAGCGATCGGGATCTGCTTGTTTGCAGTTACTTCCTTGGATCTGGATACGAGGATGGTGGGAATTGACGGCGGATCGTTCTTCACTGGCCCGGGCTTCCTCGCCGTCATCCTTGGCATCATGGGCACGGTTTTCGTAACCGAAGCCACAGGCATCGCCAATTCCATAGCAGAATCTCAGTTCACTAACACTGCCGCTGCAACCATGGCTGGTTCCGCCGTTGGTGCCAGCATGTACATGGCCAAGAAGTTTGGCCCTCCCGGTTTGAAGCAAGCTCTCAACTTTGCAGACAAAGCAACGGGCGTTGCCCAGTCAGGACTGGGGGCGGCAAGAGAAACCCTTTTCAACAATCCCGACATTCTCGGTTCGGCCAAAGGCAGTGCGCTCAATGATTTGGGCAAAATGGGCGGCGGGTCGTCCGCAAGCAACTTCGGTGAATATGTGGACCGCCTGAAACGCGGCGGAATTTCGAACAATTGATATGAAAGGACTTTTTGCAATGAGCATCAAAACACATGGCGAAAAGCCGTCCTTCCTGAGCATGGCCGGTGTGGTGATTACCGTCATTAACCGGGGCACAGGGTTGCTTTTCTGGTCTGTCATTTGTCTCGGAATTCTGTTTCTGCCGGAAACCCTGATCTTAATCATCCGTGCGTTCCTCGCTCTGGATGTCACCGATCAAGCGCAAATTCTCAGGCAGTTGGTTTTCCTGTCGATCATCTTGACGGCCCTCATTTGGGGGGTGTCGCGTCTGATCATGAAACTTATCGCCAATCAAAAGCAATTGGCTCTTTTGACCCAAGGTCAAAGCCAATTGCCTCGCAATATCCCCCAAAATTCCAGTGACACAGGTGCCCAATGAAACATTTGGATAAGAAGTTTCGGTTCAATTATGTCCGCCACCACATTTTTCCGGAAATCGCCCGACTGTTGCGATTGGCTTTAAGTGTTTTCACATCCTACCTGACCTACGTAGGCGGCATCATCGGCATCATAACGCTAGTTGTGATCTGTTTTGCCCCGGATGAAGCAATCTCTATTTTCGAGGAACTAGGGGCAATCTCGCCCGAGCGGTTGCAGACCGGCACATCCAAAATTTTGACCCTGCTGACTGGATGGTGGGTGATGGGCATTGGCGGGTTTACATTCATCTTCGGCCGGTTTCCATTCACAAGCAAAACCTCAAAGCCATTTGCGAAAATTGGCATTGCAAAGGCTGCTCGCCCCTCTGTTGAGGGAGAAAGCCAGTGAAACATCTCATCATTATTTTCTCTACTGTCGTTCTCCTCTCTGGATGTGCTGTCACTGACAATGGTGTTGAACTGCCCAAAGAAGGTACCGGCACCGATGAGATGAGCAAAAGCCCATGCGTCTGTGATCCGATTGATTTCAATAGCGGAGGCTTTGAATGGGTCGGCTAAACAGCTTTTTTCAAAACTTACGGGATCGCAGGGCGGCTCATCTCGATCAGAAAATGGTCGATGGCAGTCTTGCCCCAGCCGACGCGACGACATCAGGCCGTTCGATGCATGGCCGGCACGCCCCTGCGGTTACTGCGGACCCGTTCGCATACGAAGCATCACATCGTCGCTCTGCATGGATGCTCAGATTGTCTGCTGGCATGAACATCGGCCTCATGGCCTGTCTGGTTGTCTCGTTCAACGTGATTGCTGGAATGGTTCCTCTGAAGGAAAAGGTGCCGTTCTGGATCATTCCGGCCGACGAAGATGAAATCCGCTTTCAGATCAAGCCGGTCATTGAGGACGTAAATGCCTTCGATGTCGAACTGGAGGGTAAGGCCCGCCGTTACGTGAAGGCCCGTCTCGAAATAGACGGCGTAACGCAGGAAGAACGACAGCGCGAAGTCTCCCGCATGACGGAACGTGGAGAATGGATCGACTTCAGAAACGAATGGATCGATAGCGGCAAGATTTCCGATGCAATAGCGGGCGGTCTGGACCGCGAAATTCGTATCGAAAGCGCTAACAAGGTCGCCAGCCTGACAGGTGATTACAAGTTCGCCATCGACTTTATCCGAATTGATCGTCGCAACGGCAAGCCTGTCGGGGAACCGACGAAGCTCCGCGCTTACCTCTCCATGGTCACAAGCGAGCAAACCGTTTCATTGGAACAGAAATACATCAATCCATACGGGATCACCGTAACGGACATGATTTTGCGTGCACGAGGTTCATCATGAAAATACCCAAGGTTCTCAGGATTTTTATCCATCTCATGCTTGGGCTCTGCCTGATCGCATTTCTTACACTGTCTGCGCTTGATGCGATGGCTCAGACAGCCCGCCCACCCATGCCTGGTCAACAAGCACCATTTACAGGTGCGCAAACAACCAACCCGCCCGCTACGACGGCACCACGACCACAAATGCCTGTTCCTGACAGTGTTGTAGAACAGGCAAAAGATCAGAACGAAGGTAATTTCGGTCCGCTTGTCCGGCCCATTACAGCCGGTCAAATACAGGAAGTCTGGGACTACGCCAAGCCAGAGGATGGCGTGTACGAACCGGACATGTGTGCAAATTGCACCTATCGCATCCGTACCCGCGAAAGAATGCCAACACTCATCGAGTTGCCACTTGGTGAGAGGATTCTTGGCATTGATCGTGGGATTAAAGCCGGCTGGCTCATTCAACAGCGAGAACACAACCGGATCGTCGTTCAACCCAAAGGATTTGGATACGATACATCTCTGATCGTCCGTGGAGAATCTGGACAAGTCTATCCGTTTTATCTCCGCGCCGAGGGTGTGAACTCACAGAACATCCCTGATCTTTTCGTTAAGATAAATGGCACCGTCCAGATTGATGATGAGATGGCCGTGCCGGTTTCAGCGCATACAGATACAAATTTGGTACAAAATAAGTATGAAAAAAATACGTCCAAAGTACCTAATATGGACCTGCCAGCCTCTGATAAGGGTAAGGACGCAATAGACGGTCTGGTCAATACTAACCCCGGCACGCCCGATGAGGACTACGTAGCAGAAGCCAAGTTTGATCCCAACGCGCTTCGCGGATGGGGTCAATATAAGCTTTACGGTGACAAGGAACTGGAACCTGTCACCGTCTTTCGCGATGACTATTTCACGTACATTCGCTTTGGCGACAAATGGAAGGATCTCGAACTACCGACCGCCTATGTCGTGGTCGATGAATTCGACGAACTGGTAAATACCCGGGTTCAGGGGCAGACATTCATTGTCGAAAGCACTCAAAAGCTCATAACGCTGAAAAGCGGTTTTAAGTACATGTGCATTGAGTTCGTAGGTGGAGCATGAGTGCCATTTGCGATATCGCCCTGGTGTTAAGCCTCACACTCAATGGTCTATGTGTCGATGCGGAACAGGCAAAGGTGCTACCAACCTTACCACCCGATGACGCAAGTGCATGGGCATTACCAGCCCCGCCGCCACCGGCCCCGCCTGCGCCAGAACCCGCAGCCCCGCGCTTTCCTCCTGTCATCATTAAACGCGAGGCACCTGCGCCGGCGCCAACACCGGAACCTGAACCAGAGTTGGTTGTTGAGCCTGTTCCAGAACCTCCTGCGCCTGATCCGTACAGACTGGCGTTGCAAGCCGCGTGGTCCAGATCGCAACCATCCACCCAAAGTCTCTCGCTGGCGACCTATCACGATCCGCGTGTGCCGATGGATGAAGGGGATGGATTTACCAACACTGTGCCGGTTCCGAAAATGGGCCGCAGGATTGGTCCTGACCCGCTTGATTTGAAAGATGTTGGCCAAGAACCAGAAGACTATGACGGACCACGTCGCACCTCAACACTGCCGGTCGATAACTCGCGCACGATTGCACAGGATCGATACATCTCTGTTCAGCTTGAAACCGGGATAAACAGCCAAGTCGGCGGCGAAGAACCCGGATCGGTGATCCTTCAGACAACACGCGATGTGTTCGGCTATCACGGCCGCATGGTTTTGATGCCCAAAGGGACACGCATGATTTGCAGCTATCTGCCTCCTGCTGACATGGGCAGTTCACAACTGGCCATCGAGTGCGAGCGCGTTCTGATAGCGGGCCATAGGGCAGAAATCATCAATCTCGGCTCAAACGTAACCAACCAGCAAGGCTGGGTGGGTGTTTCGGGCGAAGTCGATAACAGGTTCTGGCAGCGCTACGGCAACGCCTTCCTGTTAACCGGCATTTCCACTGCGGTGCGCTATGCGGCCGCCAGCACAAAATCAGAGGACGCCGATGGAGAAGTGGCCACGGCCGCTGCCGAAAAGGCGTCTGAGGAACTCTCGAACAAGTTTGGGGAAATTACGGCCGACATGCTTGAGCGGACACTTGATCTCAAGCCGATCATCACAATTCGCCAAGGCACACGCCTGCAAATTCGTCCGGCAACGGACTGGTATATCAAAGAAGTGGAGTAACAGCATGAAACGCAAATGGTTTGCATTGCTTCTACTGTCGTCATGTCTCGCCCTGCCCGCCACAGCGCAGGTCGCACAAGAGATCGACAGTATCAGCTCACAATCTGAAGCCCCGACTGCCGGCATGGATGGCCTTGTCGAAAAGGTGAATATTATCACCCGAACGAAGACCCCGACCGAATTGCCAGAGAACGATCCAGTAGCGCTCGATCTCGGGTTTGTCGATATTCCGGGCGTTTCCAAGACACTGACTGAAGGTGTGACTGCGAAGGCATACGCCCGTTATGTTTCCGTCGATGATATGAAAATCGGTCAGCTTGTTCTTTCAAGTGTTGGTAAGGGCAATCGCACCGAACCGCTGAATTCAGACAACTTCGTTGCACAGTTCAATCTTGACCAAACGGCGTTGGATCCGTCGTCGCCAATTACGATTGAGGGAGATCAGCCGGAACTTGTGGCCGCCCTAGAACGGCTCGCGGCCGCAGAAGACATCCCTGAGGATGAAAAAAGCGAAGAAGAGGTTGCCGACTCAGGTGTTGGCGCCTCGGAAGGCAAGGTCGGCTCAAACGCATCATCCAACCCGGATGCCTCGGGATATTCGACCCCGGATGCGCTGGATGTAAAGAAAACCCCCGTCATTAGCTCCAACATCACCACGAACGGATGTGAAATCCGTGTGGATCTCGATCAGTTGCAGGCTATCCAGCAAACGCGGGTTGAAACGGTGACGGACGGAACGCCCGAGTACAGCGATTGCGCGGATGGCTCGGAGCGGTTCAAGATCAGTCCGAGCTATGCCGTTTGTCCCTACGACGAAAATGTCGAGACGATGAAAGCTACCGCCCAGTTCATGTATTACTACACGGACGGCGGCGGCAATCGGGAAGAAATTGGCGATTGTCAGCCAGACACCGAAAAGGTTTACGACATTGTAGAAGACCGTAATGCCTGCACGGTCTATCTCGATTACATCAATCTGGAAGCTGTACCGCAAGGCAAGCTGGTTTACACCAATCATAACGGCAAGGAAATTCCGGTTTCGTCCTGTGCAGCGTCGATTGAAGTTGAGCCTGTGCCGATGGAGAAAACCACGGAAGGGTGCGATATTCGCGACGACTTCCTTGCCGGGAAATCGTTCGGTCGATCCAAATACATCTACACGCTGGAAGGTCAGGATTGGGATACGTCCTGTCAGGATAACGACGAAGAATACGATCACTCCACAATCTATAAAACCGCCAATGGCGATCAGGTGTGTGAACCAATCATCAACCGCGAAAGTGGAAAGGTAACGCTTCAAAGCCGTGTGATGATCAATGTCCACGGTTTCGAGATTTATCGCACCCCATGCACACCAGATCCTTCGGCTAAAGACATCCAGTCAACGACATCGGGTTGCCAAGACCCGGGGAAATGGAGCCATAACATATCGGCCGGACAGAGTATCGGCAGTGAACGCTTCTATTATCTGCTCGACGGAAAGCAAGAGCCCGTCACGGAATGTCAGGATAACGGTGTCATCTACACCCATCAGCAAGAAACGACGGGATGGCAGCGCCACGATGACAAGCTGTTCGCCTATCGACTTGTCACTGTCTACATCGAGGGCGTCGAAACCCTGTCTGGTCGATACAACGTTCTGACATCTCAGGTACTACCCGGGGATCCACAGGTCCCTTACCTTTATACAGGTGTCGGCCCAGCGACAAATGGTGAAACCTATTATGAAGGTTGCACCCGATTTGACGAACGCGATGAAGTCGAAATTTACAAACGGCCCGACGAAACAACCCACAAGGTAACTGTTGGTGAGGCAACCCCATTGGATCTTGGGAACAAATGCAACATCAAAGTAGATTGGGCAGCGGAAACATACAAACGGTGGAGCGCACCGCAAGGATATACAGGGTCGGTCTGCGGACGGACTGGGTATAGGGTCTTTGTTGAACAGCAGGGCAGCGACGGGGAGGCCAAAACAATATACCCGTCTTACGGGGACCACTGTAACTACACCGCAAGCGTGGGGACAAAGATCCTAGAGCGTGAAGACGGTACGCAAATAGGCGATGCAGTGAAGGGCAACTGTGAAACCGTGGCTGCGTATCCTTCATACAACCAATCCGGCCACTCGGGCACCTACCAATGGTACATCACGTATCGTTCCAACAACGGTGGGTTTCCGGCGCATTCCTACGCGGTAAAAGCGGGCTGCATCAATCAGTGGGGGTGGTATTAATGAACGCCATCAACCCGCTATACAAAAAAATCGTAGCCCCACTCGCTCGTTACTACGACGAGCCGACCACCGTCGAGGTTCGGTTGAATGGTCCGCACCGGATCGTGGTGGACCGTCGCGGTACCGGGAAGAAATTAATCGAAGACCCGAGGCTAACACAGGCTGTTATTGAAGGCCTGTGCATAGCTCTTTCGAATAACCGGGGGCTGAATTTCGACCCTGACAGTAATCCAATCCTTTCTACAACACTTGATGAGGGGCATCGGTTTGAATGTCTGGTCGGGCCTTCTGTCCGATCAGGCCTCAGCCTCGCGATACGCTGTAAACATCCTTTCACGCCGACGTGGCGTGACTTTACGCCGGCAACAAAGAAAGGGGATCGTGATTACCTTGATGACGCGATGGATCGCCTCAAAATCAAGTGTGAAAACGAAATCAAAGAACTGCTGATTGAGGGGATGGTCAAAGGTTGGAACATGGCCATTTCTGGTGGGACAAACACTGGTAAGACCAGCTTGCTCAACATGCTGCTTTCCTCTGTCGCTGACGACGTTCGCGTTGTCGCACTTGAAGATTCGGGCGAGCTGTTTCTTGAGCGGTTTTGGGACGGCAATGGGCTCCTTGCTGCGCGAGAAAGTGGCAGTAATACAGGCATGGTCGATTGGCGTGTACTTTTCGATCACGTCAACCGCATTACCCCGGATCGTGTTCCTTTCGGGGAAATCAGTACGAAAAATGCCTTTGCCGTACTCGGAACGCTTAATGCCGGCGCCACCGGCGTGAGCTTCACAATCCATTCGACTAATCCGAAACACGCAATACACCGCAAGTTTGATCAAAACATCGCGTGGGCAGGAATGAAGATGGATCGCATTCCCGAGTTTCTTACGGAAATGGTCGATCTCGTTGTCCAGATCAAACGTGATCAGGATGGGTTCCGTCGCATCACGGATATCTGGCAACCGGCAAACGATAACTTCATCCTGAAAGACGGGAGAGCGACATGAGCCAACGCATTGGTCACTTCTTCCTCATCGTTATTTTCCTCTGCATGATCGCCGGCATTATCGGCCAGTGGTATCTTTCTGTTGGCTTTGACCCGAGAGACCCTGCTTGGTGGCAATGGCTTGTTGCTGCCATCTCACACCCTGCCGGCCTGCCAGATGAAATGCTCATGCCAGCGGTTTACACGGTAATCGCCGGTACAGCTTTGATGGTGGTAGTTGGTGTTCTTCTTGCCCGTGCACGTAACGATACTGTTGCCGGATCTCGAAAAGGAAATGAACTACACGGCTCTGCACGCTGGGCGACACTAAAGGACATCCGCAAGGCCCGTCTTTTGCGCAAGGCGGGTGATTCTGTTGTCGTTGGTGCGATCAGAACCTGGCGTGGCAAAATCAAAGTGCTTCGCCACAAAGGGCCAGAACATGTGCTGGTTTGGGCTGCTACTCGAACTGGCAAGGGTGTATCCCTGATTGTTGAGACATTGCTCACATGGGTTCATTCCAGCCTCACGCTTGACATCAAGGGTGAGAACTACACGAAAACAGCTGGTTGGCTCAAGTTCTTTGGCATTCGGGTAGAAAAGTTCGAGCCGGCAGCAATCAGTGGGTCATCACGTTTCAATCCACTGGCTGAGATCCGCATTGATACAGAACGAGACATTGGTGACTGCCAAAACATCGCTCAGATGATCATCGATCCAGACGGCAAAGGGATGCACGATTACTGGCGGCAAGAAGGGTATGGCTGGCTCTCTGTCGTATTGCTCCATGTCCTATACAAAACCCGGAAAGAAGAGAACCGCGTCGCCTGTTTTGACGATGTAAATACGTTCCTTTCAGGCATTTCAACCGTGAAACCGCCAGCCGATGCATTGGAAGCTGCCCGCCCCGGGGCATCCGCCGAAGACCGGGATGATCAAATGTCCGCCCAGGACAACTTCGTGAAGATCCTTGAAGCCATGGCTGAATATGAACACGGCCTCAAGCACGTCAACACAGAGGTCCGTCGCGGCGCAAACAGTTTGGCTATTAAAGCTCCGCAGGAACGCTCTGGCGTCCATTCCAACGCAAAAACACAACTCACAGTGTTTGCCGATCCAATCATTGCAAGAAACACATCAACAAGCGACTTCCGCTTGTCTGATCTGATGAACGGTGATCGTCCGATGGCCCTTTACCTTGTCGTCAGCCCTGCGGATAAAGACCGTCTTCGGCCTTTGATCAGAATTATGCTCAATCTGTTCCTGCGCCGGCAAACTGAAAGTCTGGCCGCAAGTTATAAGCATCCACTGCTTTTAATGCTCGATGAGTTGGCAGCCCTCGGGAAAATGGAAGTGCTGGAGGAATCGCTCGCGTTCATGGCCGGATACGGCATCCGGGCATACATGATTTTCCAGAATGTCGAGCAGCTTCATAAATGCTACGGCAAAGATGAATCGCTTATGGCCAACTCGAAAGTGCGTATCGCCTTTACGCCAAACAAGCTTGAAACAGCAAAGCTGATTTCAGACATGAGTGGCCGCACCACGATTGTGCAGAAACGGCGTTCTCAATCGGGCAAATCCGGTCAGATGTCGGGATCAAATTCCGACAATATTCAAGAAACATCTCGGCCTCTTCTTACCGCAGATGAATGTATGCGCCTGCCTGTCATCGATACAGAGGGCAAGAAAGCACAGCCCGGCGATTCATTGATCTTTGTTGCGGGCATTCCGCCAATCCATGGCACGCAAAACCTCTATTTCCTCGACAAAGAGCTAAACCGTCGCTCTCAGATGCCACCACCCGAAATGGAACACTCCCCTGTTCACCGCAACATGCCTTCAGCAACGGAGAATACCCATGAAGCAGCCTGAAATTATCAAGGGCGCAAACGCCCGATTAAACGAAACAGAATATCTCAAACTCGCGACACAGGCCGTCTCGGCGGCAAGTGATATTGGCCCTGTTTCTGTCGATCCTGATGTCGCCGAAGCCATGGGCGCTTTCGATGAACAGGCGTTGTCTATGGATGCGGCACTGGACAGCCATTTTGACGGCGAGGATCCGACCGCCATCGAGGAGGTGTTGGGCAATGGTTAAGAAAAATTTCCGCGATCAGGTCGTTGATACGCTGATCGATCAAATTGCTGCTGGCACCGCTCCTTGGCAAAAACCATGGGAACCCGGCAATGTTCGCGTTCCAGCATTCAATCCTGCCACGGGTAAACCCTATCGTGGCATGAACCAGATCTGGCTCGAAGCGCAAGGCTTCGCGGATCCACGATGGACGACCTATCGCCAGTCTCAAGCCAATGGTTATCAGGTGCGCAAGGGTGAGAAAGGCACTCAAATTGAATACTGGCAGTGGTCCGACCGACGACCAATGACAGATAATAGCGGAGCACCAATCCTCAACGATGACGGAAAGCAACGCTATCAAGAAGTACGGTTGGAGCGTCCCAAGGTGTTTCACGCTGTCGTCTTCAACGGCTCGCAGATTGATGGGCTTGAACCGTTCATTGGCCAGGAACCAAATTTCAACCCTGTCGAACGGGCTGAACAGGTTCTTTCCGACCTCAATGTTCCTATCTTTCACGATCAGCGTGACCGCGCATTCTATCAACCCGGGGCGGATGAAATCCATATGCCGCCAAAAGGGTTGTTCAAAGGTCAGTATGAATATTACGCGACCGCTCTGCATGAAGGCGGCCATTCAACTGGCCATCATTCGCGGCTTGCACGCGAAGGTGGCCCCTTTGGTTCTGAATCCTATGCTCGCGAAGAGCTTCGGGCAGAGATAGCCTCTTTCATGACGACAACTGAACTGGGGCTTGGCCACTATCCTGAACGCCACGCAAGCTACATTGAAGGTTGGATGACAGCGATCAAGGAAGATCGCAATGTGCTGTTTCAGGCCGCCCGTGACGCCGAAGTGATCAAAACGTGGATCATGGAACCGGAAAAACGTCTTGAACTCACACCGGCCAAAGAACGGCAACAGGCTATGGCTCAAGATCAGCCGTCGGTAGTCGGCCAGACGGTCAACATGGCGCAATATGACAAAATGGCAGTCGAGCGTGAAGAAATTGTCAACCATATGTTCGAGAACCATCCACACGCACACCCGACCCTGTGGGCGATAGATATTCAAGATACGCTGGTACTTGCAGGAAATCGTGAAAACAAGGAACAACTCTCAGCTGATCAAATCAAGGAAGGCCTGAAAGCATCCGACCTTTCCAATGATAATCTGAGGCGCTTTCTCGGACAAACAGCAGAAGCCGCCAACTGGGGCAGCTTTGCCTCTATCGTACCAGGCTATGATGAGGAACATCACGCATTTGCCCAGCTTGCCGAGCAATTCCAAAAGATTGACTGGGTCGCAGACTATGCAGCTTCGCCGGAACGCCGTGCTACTGGCATCGCGCACCGGGACGAAACGCTGTCATTGATGGAAGGTGAAGCATTGGCGTCGCCGCTTCATCGCGAGTTGGCCTCGGCTTTATGGGATCTGGATGGTCCCAGGCCAAAAGCCCACGTCCAGAAACCGGAATGGCATGTACCCGCCGAACAGCGCAAAGATGAGCATCTCAATCGCCTGCGTGAACCACTCGAAATAAGTCTTTCAAATGGCCCGATTAATCAATCAATCCAAAACCAGCAGAACGATCTCACGCAGAGGAAAGCTATTTATGATTCAGCAAAACCCAGCACCCGTATTTATAAACTGGACGGAATGGGGGACGTGCAAAACTTTGATTCTTTGGGTGAAGCTGTAAGAGGCCTTGAAGGCTCTCGACCTTTCGGGATGTCTAATCTGTCGATAGTCGCAGGTGGACGAGAGACCACTATTATTGGCAATGACTGGTACAATGACGGTTCCAATCACCGGTACACTTACCTAACCCCTGAAATGGAAAAACTACATACGGCGACCCGTAAGCAGGCCACCGGACTGGAAAATGGTGACATGGGAATAGATGTTGCTGAAGGCTCTATCAACACGGTTTTCGCAGCGCGGGATGAGAAGGGAAAAAAGAGAAGTCAGGAGGCAAGAGCTATGGTCGGATCGATTAAAGACGCTCCCGACACAACCGATGCAGAAAAAAAACGCGTTTATCTCTCTGTACCCTTCCGCGAGAAGAATGAAGCCAAGGCCCTCGGTGCCAAATGGGACCGCCGCGATAAGGCATGGTTCGTTCACGAAGGATCTGACATGAAAGCTTTTGCCAAATGGCAGAAGAAAGTCGAACCATCATCTGATCAGAAGATCGATCCACACCTGGAATTTTCTGCTGCTTGTCGTGAAAACGGGCTAATTCTGGATGGACCAGCCGAGATGGACGGTAAGTGGCATCGTGTATCGGTTGACGGGGATGCCAAAGGTAAAACCAGCGGAAGCTATCGCGGATTTCTTGAAGGTATTCCTGCTGGCCAGATCATGAATTTCAAAACCGCCAGCGAGCCGGTAAAATGGGTGGCCAGTGGCACTAAAATGGATCCGGCAGAGCTTGAAAAAGTCAAAGCTCAATCTGCGGCTCGCAAAGCAGAACAAGAACAAGAACTGCGCTTCCAGTATCGTCAAACGGCGAAACGAGCTTATGCGACATTCCAGAATGCAATCGAAGCCAGCAACGATCACCCCTATCTGAAACGCAAGCAGGTATCAGGCGAAACCTTGCGCATTGATCGTGAGGGCAATCTGATCATGCCAATGATGAATGAGAAGGGCTTCATTGAAAATGTGCAAACCATCAAACCGGATGGGACCAAACGCTATCTGAAGGACGGAAAGAAATCCGGTTTAATGCACGTTATTCCAGGCAAGAAAGACAAGCCGTGGATTATCGCTGAAGGTTATGCCACGGCGAAAAGCCTGAATGCCGCAACCGGCTTTACGGCTGTTGTTGCAATGGACGGCGGAAACCTCGCGGTCGTCGCTGAAGCCCTTCACAAGCAAAACCCCGACCGGCAACATTTGATTGCTGCTGACGACGATCATAAGCAGGTCGAAAAAGTTGGCTTCAATCCGGGTTTGAATGCTGCGGACAAGGCCGCCGGCCGTTCAGATGCAAGTATTCTGAAACCGCCCCTTTCGCCTGAGGAAAAACTGCAAGGTCTTACGGATTTCAATGATCTGCACGTAAGTCGTGGGTTTGATGAATTCCGCAAGGACGTGAGAAAACAGCTTGCGGATCTTGGCGTTTCTGTCGGACGGGGGAAATCGATCCAGGCAACGCCGAAGAAACAACTCAACCAGTCAAATCAGATGACGGTCTAGCTGATTAACTGCCGGTGGTTTTCTACTGGCAGCCCCTACCCTTTAAATACCTTCTGAGGAAATCTGTCGTGCCAACAAATAACCGTCGGCTCCTGGTAACATTGCCGGAATCAGAGAGTGATCGACTGGAGAAACTTGCAAAACAATTACGGCTCACGCAATCCGAAGTGCTGCGCCGTCTGCTAATGAATAGCCCGTTACCTGATCAACGCGACTTTGAAGCCTCACAGGGCATTCTTGATTTGCTATCGGTAAACGCAGACCTTGCCCGTTTGGGGAACCTGCTCAAACTCGTGATGGACGAGCCATTAAGTTCTGACCTTTTGCGTAAATACGACGAGTTGGCCAACCAGATAAAATCCACTCAAGACGAGCTGAAGGACACTGTTCGAAAAGTCGATAACTCTATCGGGCGCGGCGCAAAATGATCGCCAAGAAAATCCCCAAGAAGCCCGATGTAGCCGACAATTTCAAGGCACTGGCCGAATACATCGCGGCGGCAAAAGAACCCGGGGAAAAGCTCGACAAGTTCTGGATATCAAACTGCGGTTCAGGCGAAACGCTCGACGATCTGGAACTCGCCCTACGCGAGGTGTATGCCGTTCGTCGTATGAAGCCTGAAATCACAGACAAGTCATATCACATGATGGTTTCTTTCCGCCCCGGGGAGAAAGACCACTTGTCTGAAAAGGATCTCAAGGACATTGCCTCAGCCTATGCCAAAGGGCTTGGATATGCTGAACACCAGTATGTGGCAGGAACGCATATCAATACCGACAATTTTCATATGCACATCGCATTTAACAAGATCCATCCGAGAACGCTTCAGGTTGTCACCCCCTACCGCGATTACAAAGTGCTTGATCGTGTGTCGCGCAAACTCGAAAAAGAGTACGGGCTGTTTATCGACAACGGCATGTCACAGACCGGCAACCAGGGGCCAAGACTGTCACCATCTGCACGTGACTATGAAGCCCAGACATGGCAGGAAAGCTTCCAAAATCATGTTCTCCAGCATCGTAAAGAGATTCTTGAACACATCAATGGTGCAGAGACATGGCAGGATCTGCATAAGATCTTAGCCGAATATGACATCACTTTGAAAAAACGGGGTAACGGCTTTGTTCTGGTAGGCCCTGACGCTCAAGGCATGAAGGCATCGGCACTGGATCGCAAGGTAAGCAAGACTGCGCTTGAGAAAAAGCTCGGTAGTTTCAAACCTCCTATAGCTGAAGATGGCGAGAAGAAATCCCCGCCTCCCAAACGTCGATACAAAAGACGCCCCACCATGCGGCACCCTGCGATGTCGCCAATTTGGCGACGTTATCTAAACATGCAAAAGCCTGTGCATAAAAGGCGATCTTTCTTCCAGCGGACGATTTCCAACTGGAAACTGTTTCTACTCAGTGAAGCCTACAAAGATCCAATGGCCATGGTGTTTCTGATCGCTCAGCAGGAATTCCTTCATATGGTCTTTGGGGATGACAAACCTACCCCAGTTTCAACGTTGGCAGCGCCAGCTCTGGCGGCTTGGCGTGAAGCCGGCCAATGGGCAAATGCGAAATCCCTTAACTGGTTGGCTGCATCACGATCTACCGGCCAGGGATGCCGGATAGACGATAAAGGCAATCTGATCGTGCCATTGAAGGATGCCAACGGTTACATGCAAAGGGTGTGTGTCTACGCGCCCGACGGCAATCGCATGCAGATCGGAAATGTTAAAGCACGCGGGTTGACCCATCTCATAGATTCACGGAAGCAGTCCGATAGAGGCCCTGTCATTTTTACCGTCGACTATGTTGATGCGGTCAAAATACATGATGCGACCCGTCGCCCTGTCGTCTTCGTTCCCGATGCCAAGGATCTCCGAAAGACGATCACAGAACACCGTCACCGCAATCCAATGATTAAGCCGATTGTGGCCACCAAAACGCCAATCACTTTGCCGAATGTGCGATCTGTCACCATGCCCCATTATGATGATCATACGAAACTGCGCCGAACATTTGCGCATGCAGTCAACGATCAAGCATTTCTTGTATGGGACGAATGCGAGCATTGGGCAACACCGGGGAACTCCAACTGGCTTAAAATGAATGGCCTGCGTGGCTATGGGGTGAAGATCACAAAATCCGGTGATGTTGCAGTTCCTCTTAAAGACCGTTCGGGCCGTATAGAGAACGTGATTTTAATCGACGACATGGGCCGCCAGGATCTTGCGCAGCCCGCAGAGCCAGACCGCCCCTGCTACCATATGATTGATCCTCAATGGCGTGAGGAAAAGGATACGATTGTAGTGGCCCTGAATTATGCAGATGCAGCGGCAATTCATCGCGCTACACGCTGTCCCGTTGTTGTGTCGGCCGATACACATTCTTGGGCAGAAACGACTGAACAGATCAGGCTTCGGCATAACGATGTAAAAATCATCATCGCCCTAGATGCGTCCGGTCAACTGGACGACGAGGACAAAGCAAAAAAGCTGGCCGTGGATATTGTCCGACCGGCACTTGCTATCTCTTTCAAAGAGTACGCCAAACATGAACCAAACCGAGCCGGCGCACGGTTACTCGATTTTGGACATGATCACTATGATTTTGATCCTGATAAATCCAATTCCAGTTATGCGAAGTTGCAAGATATCAATGGCATCGACCGTTACGTCTGGGGTGTCGATGTTGCCGATGCTGTGAGCCAGTCTGGCGCACATGCCGGAGACTGGATTTCACTTGAAGTAACTGAACGCAAGGAAGTTGTTGTTCAAGAGGAGTATCAGGATGAAAACGGCACCCTTCAAACGCGAGAAGTTGTCACCCACCGAAACATCTGGAAAGCAAGCATCTTGCCAGATCCCGAAACATCACCGTCTATAACTGCTCTTCGAAGTGAAATGGCGGATATGGTTGGTGATGATGGATGGTTGGCATGGCAATCCGCCAGCCGCCCCGACAAGGAAGCGATAACCTTGCGCCCCAAAATGGGCACTGAGAAGGCTTGGAGTGGATTTCGGGTTGATGATGACGGCAATACCCTTATCCCGCTTAGAGACGGCGGAAATCGTCTTTCTGGCGTGTATCGTGTTTCTCCAAGCGGATCTGCCGAAATACTCGCCGGAAGTGGGGGCATTAAAGGGGCTCATCACGTTGTTGGTGGACGAATATCCAAAGACCCATCCGAGCCAATTCTGATTGCCGATGATCTGACAAGCGCCATTGAGCTGAACCGTCATACCCACAAGCCCGTCGTATGGGTGGTGAATTCTGAGAACCTAAAGGCCGTTGGTGAGAATCTCCGGCGCTATCATCCAGAACGCGAGATGCTCGTTGCTGCCATGGATGCCCATATGGCAAAGGAGAACCGCCCGCTTGATCTCGCGAGAGAAGCCGCTCAAGCTATCAAAGCCGAGGTGCTGGTGCCGCCGCTTTCAGGGCAAGACAAAAAGCGCAACAGCATGTCATTTGGGGATCTTCTCAAAGGAAGTGACCAGAGCAAGGTTTCTGATACGCTGCGCTCGGCCGGGATTAAGCAGAAGCAGAAAGACACGAAGCCTACGCAAAAAGTCGGCCGGTCTATCGAGTAAGTCTTTCGGGGTTACATTTCGAACCCCGTGCCCCGGGATTTCTTGATCGTTTGCTTCTCGGGCTTTTCGGCTGTCGTTCTTGATTTCAATGTATCAGTGGATGATGGCTCTGCAATTGTCTGTCGTGCTTCCTGAAGTGCCTGTTCGCGGATCTTCTCGGAATGTGCTCCAGGCACATCCAGTAGCCCTTTATCAAAGTAGCTCTGTGCAATTGCCAGTTTACGACGCGCTACTGCGGTTTCCGGCTCGGAAGCGCCAGAGTTCTCCAGTTTTTCCAGTGCAGCATGATATGGTTTCAGGGCATGCGGAATCTGTACCTGAAGATTGCGCTCATCTATCAAGCTTCTCGATTTCAACGCCACGTCGGGCAGCCGGCTAACTGCACTTGCTGTATTGACGAGAGTAGCGCGTTCCTTGGATGTCAGCGTGTGGAGATCTCCGTCCCCGAAAAAGGTCATCGCCTTGAGGCTTTCACTCGGCTGGAAAGTATCCCCGAACATCTGGCGTGCCGCAGAAAGCCCCTGATCCACATGTATGCCTGCATCGACCATAGCTGCAATATCGCGATAGTCCTTCGCCTCGGCCCGTTGAAGTATGACCTTTAGCTTCATAGCCATCAGATCATCAAGTGCGGCAACCTGAAGCACACCATCATCCGTCATGTCTGGTGTTGCCACCCGACCAGTCGATATATTTCCAAAGAAAGAGACTTTAACGGTGTCTTCAGTGTTGCCGGGGGGGTTAACCAGAAGTGTTATCGCATTCTGCTCCTCCTGAATGACTCTGCTGTCATTCAGGGCCGTGAACGCGGACTGCAATCCATCTCGATCAAGGGGCCTATCAGAGAAAAAATCGAAATCCACGGATTGTCGGTGGCCTAACCTGAGGGCAACGGCTGTCCCACCATACAGCACCCAGCCCTGCTGCGTGACATCCTTGAAATCTGGCCAAAGATCGCGTTGAGCATCTGGGAGAATGTCCATGCGAGGTAAGAATGCCATCGTCAATCGAACCGTCGCACAGGTATTGCCGGAACATGATCAATGTCGGCAAGCCCTAGTCGATAATGCCAGTAAGACCAGGAGCGTTCATTAAACCAGCCGGCCACAGCGTTACTGACAACATGGCCAAGTCTTTCATTCCCGAAAAGCTTGACCATTTCGACAACATCATCGAAATCGCCGATGTTCATGAGCTGTGCAAGTACCCTGTCCGGGTTGGCAATCGCTTCATCTGGGGACTTCCACCAGATATAGCGTTTCGCCATTGACTTCAGAAATGCCTGTTGCTGCATCATATGCAGTGAATTCTGCATATCGTGCTTCAGCGATTGGAGTTCTGATTGCGTCAACGGACGATAACTATCGTCGAGCTGTTCTCTAGTTGCCATTATCAGGGCACCTGCATTCAAATCGGATCATAAAATTATAACCGGAATCAACATCCTTGAACAGCAATCCCGTGGTTTGTCCGGGTCAAGAGTTTAGCTATATCAAGCTGCTCTTTCCTGTCGCCCCAACCATCGGTCATATAATGGCGTTTCAGGTTTACGCATTCGCCATTTCATCTTTTCAGACGTTGTTGGTTTTCGTGCACCATGATGCCCTTCGAAAACTTTCCTAATTGTCAGGTTTTTCCAAGCCCAGTAAGCCCCCTCGTTGTTTAGGTAATCCTGAACTTCGCCCGCATTCAGGAAAATGACACCCTGCTTTTTAAGTTTCTGAACTATCACGGCCTGAACATCATTAAGCTTTCCTGACGGCAATGCGGCAACACCATGCAAGTCGTGATTATGGCCCGATGTCCACCCATCATCATCACACTCTTTGCATTCCCAAAGGCCAACACGCTTATTCCAGTAGCAATCAGTCCAGCTCGGCAGGAATATAATATCTGTCGTTAAACGATGCTCAGAAGGCAATTTCCGACTTTCGGCAGCGATGAACGCCTGATTATAAACATCTGGACGTTCCTTCGCCGACAATGTGTCGAACCTCTCTTTTGCCCTGTTGAGCATTTGGAGGGTCGGCTGAATGTCAGATCGCAGTAGGTCAACCAGATCAAGCAGCAGTTCCCAATGTGGGGAAATGTAACTGAACCGAGCCTGACGGTTCGATAACCCTCGTGCAATCCGCTCGAATTCTTTGACGAACTGTGGCCGTTTCTCGTCGGGGTCAATGTTTAGCGATTTGCAAATGTTCCGATACCTCGGATCATCCCAATCATATTTCGTCTCTCGCAAGTCCAGAATAGCATCCAGAACATCGGAATCCCCGTAAAGTTCATCGTAGTTTGGATAGCCAACTGACTCTGTCATTTCAGGGTCGAGTAGCAGAATACAACAACGATTGCGATAGGGAGCAACGTAGAAGTGCAAAACACGACCGTTCTTCATACGGATTTCCGTTGTCTCACCATATGCACCTTGGGCTACCCGAAAAACCTCTCCAGTACGGGGTTCTGGAATTGCAATCCGGGGAACTGAAATCTCTCTTTGTATCAACAAACGGATAGTTTGGTTTCTCGTCGTAGATAGCCGAGCCCCCAGCTCATCAAGTTTGACCAACTCGTCTTGGTCAAGCTGTAGCGGTATTCTTTGCGATTTGTTGTCCAGAGTATATTCAGTCATTCACCCCTCCATAATGAAGGGTCATTAAGAACACATGCACACATATCTAGTCAAGGTAATGTCAGCTTGGCTGTTTAGTTACATCTCGAAGATGAACAACGGTGCCCGAACGCAGTGGTTTCTCGGTCAAGTGTGCATTCTCAATTTGCTCAAGAAACTCACGAGTTCGTTTATCGTAACCCCCGTTCGCCCCCTGAATAATGATTTTCAAATTGAAATGATGTGCAACCCAAAGCGGACTGGCAGCCTGAAGTTCAGGAAGTTCCCTCATCAGATTATAAGCGTAGTCGTGCGGAGAAAGGTGCGCTGGGAAATCTCTTGACCCGCAATATGCCTCAAGTAGCAGCGGCACATTCCAATAGTCAGTGTCACCCAGTCTATAGACCGGAACGGCCCAAACCTTACCCCAATTACCATCGGGACGAATGATGGCTTCAAACAACCTATAGCCAGGATTGCGTGTGCCTGCCTGCAAATCTGGCGCTGCCTCGCTGGTCCCGGCATCGTACAGGCTGGTTTTTCGTATTGTAGGCAGGACCTCGGATGTAACCCATTTGCGGAACCGATGTTGTAGGGTGCCGGGTTTCACAGCATTGCGGCTACGCAGGATCAGGATGTAAAGGCCGCTTTCATTGATAACGGTCATTTCCTGCTTCCGACCGATGGCGTCGCTTAAACCGACCTCATCTTTTTCGTCATCATCTAGTCGATCCATCGCATCACGCGAATTCGCAATTCCCAACGCCTCACAAATATCCATGGCGACGAACCACGGATCATCATTCCTATAAACCGTGCGGATTTCAGCACCTTCAAAGCTAAACGGGATGATCTCAGTCATTGCTCTGTACCTCTATCATTTCAAACTGCACCTGTAGTTAATGATATGTGGGAAGGTGCTTTATGTCAGTTCCTTTTTACCCGTTGAGCATGGCTTGCCATGCGAATAAGGCAGGAGGGTCATGGAATGATCGTTAGGTGATATCACCTAACCTATCCTGCCCAAGAAACGACAGGTCAAAGTTGTGCGAAGTTCTGCAAACTCCTGCACACTCTTGCGAACTCCTGCAAACTCGCAGAAACCCGCCAACCCCTTGTCCAACGGCCATTTTTGGGCAAGTCACACTCCGGTCACATATTGCTTGCACATCCGATTCCGCTGTGGCTTATCAACATAGTTCGAATTCTATATTCACTCTCAAGTTGTGCTTTCATGAGGGCCGATAAATGAGCGGTATCATCACCTTTAGTTTCAAAAACGTAGTGTTTCGAGATGTTGAAATCGATGGTCCGTTATGGGTTGTCGGAACCGATGTTTGTAAATTCCTTGGATACAGAGATGCCGACAAAGGGCCACGTTTGTTCGACGAAGATGAAAAGGGTACCCACATTGTGACGACGGCTAGTGGCGATCAGCAATTGCCCCCAGCCCGAATGTACGCGTGGCGTCATAGAGTGATAAAGAAAGACCCGGGCAGCTCAATCCATTGACCAATTTCAGACAGGGTATGCCGTGAGAGTTGCGATCTACGCACGTCATTCTACAGACCGCCAAACAACCAGTACGCAAGATCAAATAGTGAGATGTGAAGGGCATTGCTCTGCTCAGAAATACCATGTGATTGACGTGTATTACGACGAAGCTATGTCTGGTGCTCACATGGATAGCAGACCGGGCATATCAAGTTTGCTTATGGGCGCGTTCGACAACCGATTTGACCGGATTGTTTGCGAAGATCTGTCGCGTATCAGTCGAGACCAGGGGGACGTAGCAAACTTCTTCAAAAAAATGGGTTTCGTTGGCATTGAAGTCGAAACCATTTCTGAGGGCATTATCAACGAACTTCACATTGGCCTGAAGGGTACAATGAATGCTCTGTATCTCAAGGATTTGTCAGACAAAACCCATCGCGGTGTTGTCTCGGCCGTCCTGCGTGGTGGCGTTCCCGGTGGCAACACATATGGATATGAACTCGTCCGTACATTTGATGAACGTGGGGAACCGATACGGGGCAAGCGCCAGATCATTGAATCTGAGGCGGCAACCGTTCGGAAAATTTTTGAACTCTATCAATCGGGCAACAAGCTTAAATACATCTGTGAAGAGTTGGATGCGGAAAGTATAGCATCGCCAAACGGCGGTAAATGGAACTCAACAACCCTTGTCGGCACGCGATCCCGCAAAACGGGCCTGCTCCGTAACACGCTTTACAAGGGTATTGTTACATTCAACAAACTTCACTACCGAAAGAACCCATCGACGGGGCGTAAAGTGCCTGTGGTTCGCCCTGAGGATGAATGGGTGCGTGTTCCGATCCCGGAACTTCAAATTGTCGATGATCAGGTTTTTGATGAAGTACAGTCAATGCTTGATGAGCGCTCAAGCAAAGCGAACGAGTATCGGGAAATGGTCAAGTTGCGGTCACCTGAAGAGACCAAGCAGCTTCACAAGAATCTCAATCGTAGTTGGCGTGAGCGGCAGATTAAAACAAGAGAGCGCGTTACAGCAGTCTTTGCTGGCCGCCTCAGATGCGCAGAACACGGCACAAAGATCGGAGCACACTGGGCACATCACTATTCCTGTAGTAACCCCAATTGCCCGCATAGGTCTGTTCCCTATGATCAGTTGATCGATGTCGTCCTACGCGAAGCACAACGCCTCAAAACTTCTGACATTGCGCAGTTCTATGACAGTGACGAAATGGTCGAAAAGCGTGAGCGCGTCAACAAACGCATCCAGACCGCTGAAGTCAGACTTAAGGGGCTACGTGATCGGGCAGAACACATACTAAATAGCCTTGATTTGTTGAATGGAAATGCTTGGCTTGAGGATAACGCAGAAGAGGTTCGGTTGATCCGCCTCGAAATTGACAGGGAAAAGCGAAAACTCAAGGAAATCTCGCGTCCTACGAACATCAAGGAAATCCATGAACGGTTTCTTCGGTTAATTGATAAGTTGCTGGTGTGGACGCGAGACCCTGAAGCCGTCACCCAGTTGCGACATACAATGAAGCTCTATTACATACATGCCAAATGGGATGCTCTGAGTGATCATTGCTATCGTACATGCGTGATCGAATATGACTTTCCCGCTATGGTGCGTGTGCTTGGACAAAAGAAATAGAAACGGCAGAATTCTGCCGGTTCTATCACGTGGCTTAGAGCGTTCGATCCAATGCATTCCTGATACAGACTTAGCTCTCTTGTTTCTTATTCGGGATTGTCCGCCCCAGCGAACGAAACCAGCGATCAGGTTCATGACGAAATGCGTCATATTCCGCGAGCTGTTCCCGCATGGTGTTGCGGTCGTCATCAGTATAGAAATGCTGTTCGATTTTGGTAGCCTGCTCCAAGTCTGCACTTATTTTTTTGCGAGCTTCCAACATTCCCCCAATGATGAGTTCACGCAGATTGCAAACATTTAGAGTTGTCATGTGTCACCTGTGGTTTAAATATGCTCTGAGACTTAAAGAACAAACTCGATTTGACCGTCGGACTGTGTAAATGCAGGGAAGTCACGCATTGAGTATTTTTCATCTTGTCGTTTCAAAGCATGGCTCCCCCACTGCTCGGCCCGACCGATCAAAACTGAAAGCCGATTTGGCCTCTGGTATCGGTCAGCGTTGGAATGCCCTGAAACGCTGTACAGGAAGGCTTTACGAATTCGGGCAGTGAGTTGCTCCGGCTTTGCCGATATTCGATATCGATGTTTGCCATTTTCTTGGCCTCTGCGTAGTTGCAGAAAATGTCGGCGGCAACTTCCTCAATACTCAGTGGCGACCATTCCATATAGAAATGAGAGCGATATCCTGTCTCGGAAATAAATGGCAGACCAAGATCGATAGCTGTAAACCCAAAGCTGCTGCATATATCCAGTGGGCAGGTAAAATCGACCAATGCTCGGCCATGGTTGGTTTTCAGAACAAACAACCCGTTCTGCCCCCAGTGCGGAACTTCTCCGGCTTCAGCCGCAAGTGCTGCTGTGATAACCGTTCCGGCCCCATCGTCGGTAAAACTTCCAAAGCTGCCCTTCTCCCCATTGGCCTCCATAATGAGAGCACGGAAAGCCCTCGCAGCCATATTGGCGGCATCTCCATCATTCGCCCTGACGGCGGCATCAAACTCAAGGGCAATACGCTTGGCGGCCTGAATATCTCTATCTGTTACGCTATGCATCTTTCTTATCCTCATAGTGACAACTGGCTGGCCGATCTGGCCGGTTCAACTTCTTCCCGTCGTCTAAAAAGGGTGAATGCCGTCAAGCTGAATATGGGATGTTCGCGCCCGTCCAGGGGGCGAACGGGGACCCTGATTCTGCTTTACGGCCGAGGGCAAAGCACTAATGCAGCCGCGCCGCATATGCGGATCATGGATTATAGAGCTATGTGGATCTGCGATCTGGTGCGCATCGATCTATGCCGGCATTGCGAGAGCCGTTACCCGAAAGGGCGGAAACCGCTTGCCGGGTTCCGTGGAGGTTGCCGGGATCTGCTCCTGGGCGAGAGCTCAAGAGTAGGCGGCGACTACCTGAATAGAGTGAACCTCAACCCGTGACCGTTACGCGCCGCTGTTTGCCTACCCTAACTGGATTGCACAATCCAGAATTGAGACGATACTTAATAAGTATCAAAAAAGTATTTATATGGTATTTCTCTAGCGCTGTGTCGTGGATTGCACAATCGACAAATCCGGTTGGCAGATCCTGCGGACGGTATGTGATTCGGTTTTGTTCACGATCACATAACTTCCCTTTATGCCCTTGGAGCTGACATTTGTTGAATCAGGTAAAGGATCACACCAAGAAAATTCACATGTAAGCTGAACGGCTTGCGAACAATACGACCTTTTGTCGGCTTCCTCTGCCCAGTCTGCCAGATTGACAAATAGCCCGAACCAGATTGACCATAGGCCAAGGGCGACGAAAACAAAGCCGGTCAACCAGCGGCGCGGACGCATCCAGTCTGCAAGTCCGACAAGAAGCGAAGTAAGTCGCGGCACGACCGAAAACGGTACCAATGGAAGTGACAACGACAGCGCAAAGACCGCCATCACAATGAAACCCTTTGCGGCGGAGCCTGTTGCGGTTGCGGCCCCCATCAGGCCGAAAAGGATCGGCGCGGCGCAGGCGGGAATATTCAGGCCAAACGCAACGCCCTGAACCCATGGGTTTTTCGTGATCCGCCATCCGACTGGCGCAATGCGGATACGCCGCCGAAACCGTCCCCCTGCACCGAACAGGAAGACAATTCCGATGACCATATAGAGTGCCCCGAAGATCAGCCATGCCCCGGTCTGAAGTCCAATCATGCGTTGTCCCAGCATGACGATCACTCCGCCGAAACCGCCCATGACCAGCAGGCGTGCGAGCATGAATGCAGCCAGAGCCCCAACCCGCATGCGCAGTGAACGGTCACACTGGCTGTTGAGAAACAGCATATGCGCGCCAATCGTGCAGGGCTCGATAAATCCCAAAAATCCCAAGCCCAGCGCAAGAAAGATCAGGTTGAACAGGTCCGGTGTCACGTTTGTAAATTCCTTATCATCGTCGCATGGTGTTACCCGGCACAACAGGACAGTCTGGCGACATCTCTCGCAAAGCCCTGAGCGGCAAGTTTCAGGCCCTCGACTGTGGTCAGATAGGGAAAAATCGTGTCGCCAAGTTCTTGGGCGGTCATCCCAAACCGTATGGCCAGCGCCATTGTCTGAATGCTGTCACAGCCCTCGGGTGCCAATATCTGAGCGCCCAGCAAGCGGTCAGTTGCTTCATCTGCAATGAGTTTTATCAAACCGCGTGTATCACGGGCGGCAAGTGATCTGGGCACCTGATCAAGCGGTACGACAGATGTCTTGACCACAAAGCCCCGTTTCTGTGCCTGAACCTCGGAAAGACCTACGCCAGCAACTTGTGGATCGGTGAAGACAACCCAGGGCATCGTTGTGTTGTCATATGTCCGTTCGTCACGGTTATAGGCATTTAGTGCCGCAAGTTTGGCGCCATAAGCTGCCATATAAACGAACTGGTCGCGCCCGGTCACATCGCCCGCAGCATATACATCGAGACGCGTTGTCCGCATGTAAGCGTCCACAACAATTCCGCCATTCGAATTTACTTCAATTCCGGCCGTTTCGAGTCCTAATCCGTTTGTATTCGACTTACGGCCCGTCGTTACCAGGATATGTTCAGCAGAAAGAACCTCGGCCTGGCCATCAACGTTAATGGTCAGTTCCGTTTTATCATTCTTCCATTCAACCCTCTCGTAGGTGAGGCCCGTGCGAACGGATACCCCTTCATTCCTTAACTCCTGAGTGAGCGATGCAGCAATTTCCGGTTCTGCTTCGGGAAGAAGCCGTGACCGTGTCACCAGCGTAACCGAGCTGCCGAGCCGTGCAAACATCTGAGCCAGTTCACAACCGATATATCCGCCGCCAATCACGAGAAGTGATCGTGGCTGCTGATCAAGTTCAAGTGCCGTTGTGCTGGTCAGACAGGGGACATTCTCAATGCCTGGAATATCGGGAAATGACGGGGATGTGCCGGTTGCAATGATTGTCTTTCTTGCAACAAGCTTTTTGCCGTCAAGCAGAAGACCGGTGTCATTAAATACAACAGCCCCTTCGAGATAATCGATGCCATCATATTCGGGCAGCAGATCGATGTATTTCTTCTGACGCAAACCGGAAACCAGATCCTCTTTAGCCTTGATCAGGGACTGCCAGTCAGCGACATGAGCGTTTCCGGAGAGGCCGGGAAAACGCGCAGCGGCCCCTGTACCATGCACGGCCTCTGCGGCACGGATCATGGTTTTGGAAGGCACACACCCGACATTGACGCATGTGCCGCCAATCATTCCCTTGCCGATAAGTGCGACCCTTGCGCCCTGTTCAGCGGCCGTAATCGCCGCCGAAAAACCGGCCGAACCCGCGCCGATGACAGCAAGGTCATATTCCTGTTTGTCGGTCGAACAACAATTGTTCATATTATTTTCCTTTCCGGGTGGTTGGTTGTGTATCGGTCTCGCAGCAAGCGCGCGCACGGGCTCGTTGCCGGTAGCCGTAAAGTGCCAGGGCAATGAACAGGAGTAATCCGGGTATGAGGACATAGTCTATCCAGCCCAGCCATGCCGAGAGTCCAAGGGCCCCGAACGTGACAACAAGGATTGGTGTGAAACAGCAAATCACAGCAAAAATTGTTCCGACCACCCCGGTTTTGAAAATGGTGTTGCCACGCATTATTTAATCCCGTGCCTTGGCCGGATAACCGGCATTTGTCGAAGCGGTCCCAATGGTTTCGCTGCTGGCAACGGATGGATCGAAGATGACCGTTGCGGTTTTGGCATCGAGATTGATCTCGACTGCCGCTACGCCGGTGACAGCTTCCATCGCGGTTTTAACCGTTACCGGACACAGGGCACAGGTCATGTTTTCGATGTCGAAAACGGTTGTTTGTTCAGCCTGCGATGTGGCACTGGCTGCTTGTGCCGCAGTCGGAAGAAGACCTCCCGGATGCATGGCAGCCAGTCCCAGAGCAAATGCCCCAGCCACGATAATGTCTGTTCGTTTCATGTCGATTTCTCCTAATAGAATAGCGATGCCCACCAGTTGATTGTCAGGGCCAGCCCCACCAGCACGGTTGAGAACCACAGGACGGATTTGGTGATCAGGGCGGATTCGGGGCGGGCGCAGTAAGATCCTTCGTCGCACGCCGGTTTTGTCTTGAAATAGACCTGCCAGAACCCCAGCCCGATGAATATCAGTGCCACCGTCACGAAGAGGGGTTTGTAAGGTTCAAGGGCCGTCAGATTGCCGATCCAGGCCCCGGATACACCCAGCATCAGAAGCAGGAGTGGTGCGACACAGCAGGCCGACGCAAGAATGGCGCCGGTCACACCGCCAGCCGCAAGCAGACCTCTTTTTGCCTGTTTCCCGTCATCGGGCGATAGATGATCCGGTTTGATATCGTTCATGTGATTTGCCTCAAGCTCGTTCCTGATCCAAGCTACAGTCTGTAGTTGCTACAGGCTCAAGAGGGTTTTGACCTTATGGACGATCACAATTCCGGGAGGCGATTGAAACGTGCCGAACTGGCGAAGGTGACGGGCTGTCACCTTGAAACGATCCGCTATTATGAAAAGTCCGGCATGATGCCCGATCCGCCGCGCAGCAAAGCGGGCTACAGGATGTATGACGATACACATGTTTCTCGGTTGCGGTTCATCCTGCGCGCCCGCGAACTGGGGTTTTCGATTGAAGATATCCGGGGATTGCTTCATCTCATGGATGGTGAGTTGCAAACATGCTTGGAGGTCAAACTGCGCACAGAGAACCATCTTGCTGACGTGCGCACAAAAATCGCGGATCTTGAACGGATCGAACAGGCTTTGGCGGAGACGGCTGCACGGTGTTCGGGAGAAGACGTACCGGAATGCCCTGTGCTGGAGGCATTGACATGCACTTCGGACAACAGCATTTGATGTCGGCAATGCCGGAAGCTGAGAGAAGCAAGATATCAATTCTTGCGATGTTGCAGGCCAAACGTCAAATCGCGGTACGCATCCATCAAAGGACGGTCCCCGGAGACATGGTCAGCACGCTCCTGATCAAGCTTTTCAAGTGCTGCCAGCATGAATTCGGCAATATCAAGCCTTTCCTGCCAGCAGGCATATCTGAAAGCATGTAATACAGCACGCTCCAACGGGTCGGTTCCAGAAGACATTATTCTGCACCTCCTTCATATCGAGGTTATAGGCTACGCCATCCAGCAAGAGGAAGGTCAACAGAATTCTTCCAGACAGAGCGGATCAGCCGATAGACGACAGAATGGGGAATGTTTTCAGCAGCCAGAAAGCAAAGGCGGACATATAACCGGTCATCATGGCAACTCCCATGGCAATCATGATCAAGGCGGCGGCTGCACGGAAAAAACGCCCGAAACGCCCTATGGATTTCAATCTGACGGACAGGCTCTCGGTAAAAAGTGCTGCCAGAAGAAACGGCACACCAAGCCCCACGGAATATACGGTCAGCAATGCAATACCATCGCTGACCGTTGCCGACGCGGCGCTGACGGTCAGAATGGCGCCGAGAATAGGACCGATGCAGGGCGTCCAGCCGAACGCAAAAGCAAGTCCAAGAATATATGCCGAAACCACACGCCCACCAGGCAGATCAAGATGAAAGCGCGCTTCCCGCATCATCCACGCCGGACGGAGTGTTCCCAGCATGAAAAGTCCGAACAGAATGACAATACCGCCACCAACCAGATTCATCTCGAACCGGTATCCGAGCAGGAACTGACCAAGTGCTGTTGCACTGGCCCCCAGAAGGACGAAAACCGTGGTGAAGCCCAAAACGAAACACAGGCTGAAACCAAGAGATGACAATCGACCAACTCGGATTGCCTCCGTTCTGGTCGAAAGAGAGGCACCACCCGCGATATAGGAGATATATCCGGGAACCAGAGGCAGCACGCATGGCGAGAGAAACGATATGAGGCCTGCGGCGAACGCGCTTATTATGCCGATATTGGAAAGTTCAGGCATTAATCTGTATTCCGTAAAATCAGGAACCAAGTATTCAGAGAACAGGAAGGTCAGCTAACCAAACAGTGCTAAGCCTATCTTTGTTCAGGGCTCTTTTCCTACTTTTGAGAACCAGTCTGTTAACTGATCCAGCCACCCCTTTTCAACAGGCGGCTTTGGGGGGTGGACAGCGTTTGTCAATCCGTTCACGTAAAGGATCAGATTCATCTGATTGAAACCCGTGCCGTGAAAAATACCGGCATGGCGGGTATTCCGATCGATAATATGAATCATCGGCGCAGACCCGTTACGCTGGCTCAATTTGGCGAATTTATCGGCAACAGTTACAGCACTGATATCCGAAGACGGCATAGCAGGCCGCCAGTTCACCAGATCCCAAGAAGGAGTATCTGAAAAATCTTCGGGATGAACGGAAATGAACGTGACCATCTCCTGCATCGGGCTAATATTCAGCCTCGCCTGAGAGGACGCCAGTAGGGTTTGCTGTTCTGCACAGGTTGCACCACAATCCCTTGGCACAAAACTTAAAATAAGTATCTGATCATCAAGGTCGCTCAAATTAAAGCGACCTTGATTTTGGTTGAAAAGTTCTATCTCTGGAACCTTTCCGGTGTTTGTCACCTCAAAATATGGCTCTTTATCCGCCATCACCTCGTCAAGGTGTTCACCGGGATGATTCGCAAAAGCTGGTGAGGCCGTCAACGCCAGGATCAAAAACAACCACCGGATCATTCTGTTTCCCCCTGCGGCCCGGCGGCAGCTATGCCAAGAATGGCGACGTCAATGCTAATCTCGCCTGCGTTTTCAAAGCGCAATGTCATGGGAAACTTCTCACCTTCACGGAGTTTTTCATGCAATCCCGTCAACATGAGATGCATTGCCCCCGGCGCCAGAGTGACCGGGCGGTTGGCAGGAACATCCAGAGCCATGACATGTCGCATCCGGCGAACATCATCGACCGTGACGACATCATGTATCATCACATGGTCGGCCACAGCTGTGGTGATTTCCAGAAGGCGGTCGGTCGCAGCGCTTGTGATCGTAAGATATGCCACACCCGGACGGGATGTCAGAATCGTGGCACGTGCCCAGGCGTCAGATATTTCGACAAGGTTTCCGGCAGAAACCGGTAGTGCTGATAGCAAGGTCATGACGAGGGCGATGGCTGTTCTTTTCATATTGTACTCCCATTCATGATCGCGAGAATCCGGATTGCCATGTCTTCTGCCGGCTGATCTCCTTCACGAAAGACAGTCAGGTAACGCCCATCCGGTGCCATCAGATAAAGATGCCCGGAATGGGCCACCAAATAGCCGTCCGGTGCTGTATCGTCGTCCAACTTTTCGTAATAGACCCGAAAAGCCTCGGCGGCTGCAGCGACATCCTCCTTACTACCGGTCAATCCGATCAGCGCCGGATGAAAGGCCTCGACATATTCAGCCATGACATCAGGTGTATCGCGTACCGGATCAATTGTAATGAATATCGGTGCCACACGGTCGGCTTCGGATTCCATTCGGTCAAGCGCATCCGCCATATAGGCCAGTGTGGTCGGACAAACATCAGGGCAGTGTGTGAAACCAAAAAAGACAAGTTGCCAACGCCCCGGAAAGCTTGCTTCGGTCACACGGTTTCCCTGATGATCGGTCAAGGAAAAATCAGAGTGAATGGCGGCTTCTCCCGTCCCTTCGGCCCCCGACGACATTTGCTTGCGGTCGGAAGCCTGAAAGATATATGCGCCGCCAAAGAGCAGGGCAGCAAGAACAACCATCCCCCATAATATAGAACGGATGAAACGTAACCGGTTGAAATTATTCGATGTCATGAAACGATCCCGTAGAAAATCCCGCCCGGGAATTTGTCCCAGGCGGGTGTGGTGTCACGGTATTATTTATCGGTAGACTTCGACATGTGATCGGTCATCGCAGCCATCATTTCTGTACACTGCTCCATCATCGGCCCCATCTGGCTCATCATCTTCATCATGCCCATCATTCCCTGCATGTCTCCCATGCCCGAGTTGCCGTCATGCTCCATCATCGGGGATTGCTTGTCAGGAGCTTGGTCTTCCTGGGCATAAAGGGCTGTTGTCGCCAGTCCCGTGACCATCATTGTGGCAAACGCGGTGAGTTTGATTGATTTACGCATCTCTAACATTCCTTTCGGTTGGGGATTCATCTCCCGACTGGGGCGTCACAGACGCTGCACTTGCGTCTGATACAGTCAGGGACCTTCCGGCTTCATTGCCGGGAAGACTGTTTTTCGGGATTTCATCGGAGGAAGGGGCGATATCGCTGGCGCTCTTTTTCGATGAACAGGCCTTTTTGTTCATGCACAAACCCAGCGCACACATCGCCACGCACGGCAGAACGGAAAGGAGCAATGGCGCGATACCGGCGGCAACCAGCCAGCTCCAGTTAAATGCAAGCCCAGCGACAAGTGCGGTTCCGGCCAGCACAAGTACACCGCGACGTCCCTTCAGGTAATATCGAACGGCATGAACCACGTCATGCCCAAGCGAGGTATTACCGGATTTGGCTTGTTGTATCTCGGTCATAGGAGTTCCTTCCTCAATCGGTGTAGATGTGGGATTTAAGAAAATCTATCATCTCTGCTGTCGCCCATTCGGTCGGTCCGACAAGTCGACCAAGCTCGCGGCCATTCCTGTCAATCAGAAGCGTCGTCGGTAAACCGGGGATGCCCAGAGCCGTCGTGGTTTTCATGGTTGGATCTATGAAAAGGTCCAGATGCCGGATGCCGATTTCGGTATAGAAATCTTGCACCACATCCGCTCCGGCCCGGTCGATTGATAAAGCCATAACTTTGAATACCGAATTGCCGAGTTCGGCCTGCAAGGCATCCAGGGTTAGCATTTCCTCGCGGCATGGAACACACCAGGTCGCCCAGACATTCAGCAAGACGACCGTTCCCTCGAAATCACTCAATGTCATGGGTTGACCTTCGACGTTTTCGAACCCGAACTCGGGAAGAGGCCGGGGAACATCATGCATGACAAACGAGCGCTGTTGGCTCTGCCTTCCATTGTCCGTCGCCTGATGGGAGACATTCTTTTCGTTGCGGAAAGACACCATGGTCAGAGCTGCGACAGCCACCAGTATGATGACAGCGGCAAACCCCACTTTCAGGTTCATATGCACCAAGAGGCTCTTCATCGAGGTGCCTCCGCAGTTCCGGCACCTGAGGCCTCATTACGCAATTTTTCGACCCTTGGCAGAATGGTCTCGGCCAACACTTTTTCCGTTACCGGCCCGACATGCTTGTAAGCAATGTTCCCTTTTGCATCGACAACGAAGGTCTCAGGGACGCCATAGACGCCCCAGTCAATTGCCACACGCCCGTTAATGTCCGCACCTGTTCTCGTATAGGGATCGCCAAGGCTATCGAGCCATTCTGCAGCGTCGTCAGGCTGATCCTTATAGTTCAGACCATGCAGTGGAACGGTGCCGTCGCGGGCCAGTTTCATGAACACGGGGTGTTCTTCACGGCACGCGACACACCAAGAGGCAAAAACATTGACCAGCGACACTTCACCTCTGAGATCCGTACTCGACAAACCTTGCATCCGGCCTTTTACCGGCGGAAGGTCAAATTCGGGGACTTGTCTGCCCAACAGGGCCGAGGGGAGCGTGTTGGGATCAAGAGTCAATCCTTTCCCCAGGGCCACACCCAATATCAAGGCGATGCCAAGCGGCAGAAAATAGATCAGCCGGTTGAACCGTTTCTGCGGGCGATGTTCTTTGGGGACTGCAATCATCTCGCCCTCCCGTCTTTAAGATTGAGATTATGCTGGAATTCGCGTTCTTCGTCTGACCAGACACTCTTGATATAACCGAGTACCGCGATGATCTCCTCATCACTCAGCACATCCTCAAATGCAGGCATATCGCTCTCATACCCCGGCACGACAGCGCCAACCCCGAACTTGGTGATCGCAAACAGTTCCTGATCGCTATGGCGCCATGTGTGGCCACTGGCATCGTGTGGCGGCGCGGGCATCCGCCCGGTGTCAAGGCGGCGCTTCCAGTTTTTCTGCCCCTCAAGATTTGCACCATGGCACGATGCGCAAAATTCAACATAGTCATCGTTGCCCAGTGCTATCTGTTCCGGAGTGAGCGGCTTTTCGAGAAAAGTCAGATTCTCGAGCTTCGCGCTGGCATCCATCACGCCGAACAACAAAGCCATGCCAACGCCAGCCATTAATCCGGTGACCATTGATCCGGGCGATACCGCACTCATTTCCCGCCCCGAAGATATTTAAACAACGCGAGAACGCTCATGATCAGGATCGCAAGGATCAGAAGAAACACAAGACCGCCTCCTGCCATCATCAGCATCATCATCGGGCCACCCATCATCGAACCATCCATCATCTGTCCAAAACACTCATTCATTGGCGTAAACGGCAATGCCGTCCTCTCCGAACCCATAGGTTTTCAGCGTCCCGGTTTTTTCACGTGCCATGCCCGGCGCATTTGGTGGCATGCCGGGCAGCGTGATACCCGTTATATCCGGGCGTTCATCAAGCATCCGTTCAATGATCTCGGCGGGAACCAGCCCGCTTACGACATATCCGTCAATCTCGGCCAAATGGCAGCCCAGCCCTTGCTCCGGGACACCGGCGGCAACGGATCGCTTGTCGAAATCACGATCATCGACACGGGTAACCTGATATCCATTGGTCTCAAGATATTCGCCATAGGCATCACAGCATCCGCAGTTCGGGTCCCGATAAATTGTGATCGATTTGCTTCTCTCACCAGCTACTGTCACGTTCGTTTGCGCCTCTCCTTTTCCCGGAGCAAACATTGTAAATGCAGCACTTCCGGCAACAGCCAGAATCGCAACACCTGTCACAATCACTAATTTTCTCATCTGTTTCTCCATCATCATATGTTCGCAATGGCGGTCCACGTCCTGCCACCGTCTGGGCTTTGTAAAACCCCGTCGTCATTCACAATTACGAGATCATCAGCGCGTAGCGGATGAACCGCGAGTGCTGTTGCGATAACTTCTGAACGCTTTAACCAGGTGACACCCGCATCCTGCGATTGCCAAATTCCGGATGGCAATCCGGCATAAAGTGTGGCCGGTCGCGATACCGCACTGACCAGCGCACTCACAGGTTCACCCTCAGGTAAGGGTACTTTGGGAGTTGCCTGCTTTCCGGACGCAAGAGCATCCATGGCATCGCCCGGCTGAACATCCTGCCAACGGCAGAAACAATCCGGCACACGCGTTACACCGGTATCGGTTCCGGCATATAGCCAGATCCCACCCATTCCGGTTGCCAGATCGACTGAAGACAGCGCTGTCAGATCTCGCTCGGCATTCGCTAACCATGGCCGGTCCATGACAAACACCCATGACTGACCAGCATCATCGCTCTGCCATAAGCCGTCACCGCGAATGGCGGCATATATGGTATCTGGGTTTGTCGCCGCAGTTGTGATGGCAGTGACTGCCGCTTTTGGCAGTCCTTGCCCACGCACGTCCCAACTTTTCCCGCCATCGACAGACAGAACTACGCCGCCGGTATCCAGACCGCCAACAATGCGGCCCGGCCGTTCCGGATGTGTTGTAAAAGTGAGAATGGTGCCTTCCGACACCTTCGGCAGCGCTGTCCAGTTTTGGCTCCCACTGCGATAAAGAAGCGCTGAACCGCGTGCCACGATCAGCGCATTACCGTAAAAAGCGATTGCGCTGCTTGTGCTTTTACTAGCCGCAGCAAAGGCCGTTGCGGGCAACAGGCAGAGGCCGGCACCCGCCACGAGACCGTGAAGCAGCGCACGTCGGGAAACGGGACCTGCGACTATGGTATTTTTCTTCATATGCGTATTTCTCAAGGAGTTGGAGCGATCAGACCGTAATCCGAATCCTGCTCACAAGGGTCCTATAAGGTTTGATCTTCAGAGGCCGGGCACCAGTAAAAGCGGGACGCTCAAGGCCGGGGCGGATTGCCGCCTGCTCGTTGAGTGAAGCTGAAGCTATGCTTTGGTGCATGTCGCGACTGCGCCAGGAAATACCGACCAAAGCCGACATTTTGGCACCCGTAGATCGGAAAACATGATTTCCAACCTTGTCTGAAGAAGCTATAAGGCCCACAATAAAAATTGCGAGCACAAAGCATGTCATGAGAAATCGCGGTGATGCCCCATGACACTGATATCCTCAAACCAAATCGGGTTAAAGAGATATCAGTTCAGAATGTTGGTTCTGGGAGGGAATGGATCAGGAGAGTTTGAGCGGCTGGTAAGGCTGCCTGTCGGCCCGAAATGCGCGACCGAGGCGAGCGCAGGTATTGCAACTTGTACAGGCGCAATTGCGATAGTCGATACTTGAGGACACGCAATATCGCAGTCCGGCATGCTGTCGCCGCTGCCAGAACAATCCTGACAATTGTCTATTGCCAATTCCGCCATCGGCATACCGACCTTCATAACAGCAGCATTGACCGTCTGGAAACTTGTCCCGACGGCAAAAGCAGCTATCAAAAGTATGGTCAAAAACCTGATGCGATTGAGCATAGTCTACTTCTATCCCAAGGATGCGATGCTGTCTATATCGAACTACAGTAAATCCTACTGCTGTCAATCTGGCACACCTCTGTGCCCATATCCAGAGACCAGGAGAATTGTTGGGTTACGCAGCATTTAATAAGATTTGATTGTGCTTCATCTATAAATTGATTGTTAGCAAGTCATACCCGCAGATTAGTGAATAACTCAGCACAACAGGTTGTTCATCTGTAGCGCATAACGTGATTTCATGGCGATGAATGCAGTAATCTATTGTTTTCACCTTGCTGATGGCTCAAGCAGCAGATGTAAATTCGTGAAATAGTCTGTCTTTGCCACAATATTGCCACTTGACGAAACCGGGGGAGCCCGATATTGCGTATGTTGCAATGCATCACTAAGGAACATTCCGTGCGCATCCTTTCCTGCTTTCTTGCAATCGCGATAGCCATGACAGTTCTGCTGTCGGGGGTTGAGGGTGTGCAAGCAGGTTCGGGACATGGCCATGACAATCATCACGGCGTCATGATGGATGTTTCTGATAGCTCGCAACATGATCGACGTGACATGCATGCGGATCTTTGCGGTATGGCGGTTTGCGGCCCGTTCGTTAAAGAAGTAGAAGGTGTTCTGTCTTCCAGCCCAACGGTGCTTGCGGTAACATACTGGTATCAGGACCTGACTTTGACTTCCGCAGATTTGGACGTTAGAGCCAAGCCTCCGCGTTCCTGAGATATTTCAGATTTTCCGAACATCCCTTTGCCTGGTTCAATCACTGTTCCTCGAATGAAACAGCGTTTTGCCTGAATTACAGCAGCGCAGACTGTTGTCGTGATTGAACATGGGACGAGGGCCTTCTTACTGAATATCTATTAGGAGCATGTACATGCCCAACTTCAAGAATTCCCTTATGCGTCGCGTTAGCGTTTCAACCTTTATTCTTGGCGCGCTTGTCGGTCTTCAGTCACCTGCCTTTGCGGGTGCGGGTCATAGTGGCGGTCATAATGACGGTGCATCGGAAATCGGGGCACCCGGCGAGATATCCGATGTGCGGCGCACCATCAGAATCACGATGGAAGACAATTTCTACGACAAGGAAAAAATCATTGTCCGGGGCGGTGAAACCGTTCGCTTCGTTATCGAGAACAAGGGCGAATTTGTTCACGAATTCAACATTGGAACTGCAGCCATGCATGCAGGTCATCAGGAAGAAATGATGATGATGATGGAACATGGAGCGCTTGAGGCCGACAAGATCAACATGGACATGATGGAAATGGACATGGGGAATGGAATGACCATGAAGCATGACGACCCCAACAGCGTTTTGCTGGAACCGGGCAAGTCGGCTGAGGTGATCTGGACGTTCCCCAAAGATGCGGAACTTGAGTACGCATGCAATGTCCCGGGTCACTATGAAAGCGGCATGGTCGGCAAAGTCCGCCTGCAGTAATCGGTCATCCACCTTCCTGCGCCAGAGGTTTTTCTCCCTTGGGCCTCTGGCGCACCTGATCTTTTTGGATTTCAAAAAATGAAACAGAAATTTGCCCGCAGTGCCCTTTGGGGTGTGCTGGCCGCTATTGCTGTGTCTTCGACAGCCAATGCGGCGAATTACGATCTGTCTGTTGATTACGTTACAATTGATACCGGTGAAATGAAAACCACAGGTATCGGATATAATGGGTCTTCCCCTGGTCCGACCTTGCGTTTGAAGGAAGGCGAAGAGGCTGTCATCAAGGTGACCAACAATCTTGATGAGGCAACGTCCATTCACTGGCACGGACTTATTTTGCCCTATCAGATGGACGGGGTGCCGGAAATCAGCTTTCCGGGGATTGCGCCTGGTGAAACATTCACATATCGCATTCCAGTCTCGCAAAGCGGTACCTACTGGTTCCACAGCCATTCCGGTTTTCAGGAGCCGGACGGGGCGTATGGTTCGATCATTATCGAACCCAAAAAGCGAGAACCGTTCAAGTTCGACCGGGAGTATGTGGTTGTCCTGAAAGACAAGCACCCGCATTCCGGCGCACGTATTTTGCGCAACCTCAAAATGATGCCCGATTATTATAATCGCAACCAACGCACCCTTGGCGATTTCATCAGTGATGTCTCTGAAAATGGCTTCGGTGCGACGTTGTCGGAACGTGGTGACTGGGGCAGCATGCGCATGATGCCGACCGACATCGAAGATGTTCAGGGATTTGTCGGTCTGATCAACGGAAAGTCACCAGAGCAGAACTGGACAGGTCTGTTTAAGGCCAATGAACGTGTGCGCCTGCGCTTCATCAATGCATCTGCCATGACTTACTTCGACGTCCGTATTCCGGGACTTGAAATGACTGTTGTGCAGGCCGACGGCAACAACGTTCAACCGGTCAAGGTTGATGAATTCCGCATTTCGGTTGCAGAAACCTACGATGTGATTGTTCAGCCGACCGCAGATAAACCTTACGCAATCATGGCGGAATCGATGGGGCGCTCGGGTTATGCATTCGGGTCGCTGTCGCCGCAAGAAGGGCTGAAAGCTGAAATGCCAGCCAGACGCATGGACGCTCCGTTGTTGACAATGGCTGATATGGGGATGGATCACGGGAACATGCCCGGGATGGACCATTCCTCAATGAGCAGTGGTAACGAGAACAGCATGGCTGGAATGGACCATTCGAATATGGCCGGGATGGATCACTCTCAGATGGCGATGTCCAAAGATGATCCTTTCTATGCCGCTGGCAGTGGTTTGACACCAAAAGCAGCGAATGGCGGCAAGTTCTTATCTTATGCCGACTTGAAGGCACAGAAGCCCTTGTATCCGGAGCGGCCGGCAACGCGTGAAATTGAACTGCGTCTTACGGGAAACATGGAGCGCTATACTTGGTCAATCAATGGCGTCAAATACGAAGATGCAGAACCTATCCGCTTGAAATATGGCGAACGGGTACGGTTCAAGTTCGTCAATGAGACCATGATGTCACACCCGATGCATTTGCACGGGATGTGGTCAATCCTCGATACCGGTAACGGTAAATGGGATCCGGTAAAGCACACCATCAATATCAATCCAGGCATGACTGTTTATTCGGAAACCGAAGTTGATGAACCAGGGCAATGGGCGTTCCATTGTCATTTGAGCTATCACATGGCTTCTGGAATGTTCCGCAAAGTGATTGTTGAGGGCGGTCCAGCCGTCGCAGCACTTGAGAATGGAGTTCAATAACAATGAAAACCCTAACTTTGGCCGCGATTGGTGGTGGTGTTCTTGCCACGATCCTGTCCTTCTCGTTCACTGCCAAAGCAGACAATCACATCTTCTATGGCATTCAAATGGAGCAGTTTGAATACCGATCAGGTGATGAAGACGAAAATCTCTTTGTTTGGGATGGTGACGCATTTGTAGGAACCGATGAGTTGAAGCTGCGCTGGCAAGGCGAAGGCGAGCGTGATCTCAAAAACGACCTTTACGAAAACTTCGAGAACAGGCTGGTCCTGCAAACACCAATCAGTGACTTCTTTGATGCCAAGGCCGGTATTCGTCTGGATACGCCAAGCACAACAGATCGTTGGTATGGAACGGTTGGTATCATGGGGCTTGCTCCTCAATGGTTTGAAGTCGACGCTGACCTGTTTGTCAGCGAAACCGGAGACGGTAGTGCGCGACTTGATGTTGAGTACGAAGGCTTGTTGACCAATCGTTTAATCCTCACGCCTTCGCTTGAGCTGAATGCAGCATTCTCTGAGGATCGCGAAATTGAGGTCGGGCGCGGGTTTTCAAGCGCAGAAATCGGACTGCGGCTTAGCTATGATCTAATCGACCGAGCCGTTGCACCGTACATTGGGGTTGCCTATGAACGCAAACTTGGCAAAACCGCAGACTTTGCAAAAGACGACGGCGAGGATTACGAAGCAACTTACCTCGTGACCGGTCTCCGCCTTCTTTTCTAAGCTTCATCTGACAGGGAGGATTTTCCTCCCTGTCTGTTTTTATCGAACCTTTTGAAGGAACCTGACACAGATGATGGAAATCGTCCACGATATGGGGCACCGTTTAACGCACTACATATCAAGCGACGCACACTGGTGGGTTCATTTTGTCTTCCATTTGGTTGTGTTTGGGGTTCCAGTTGCACTTATTATTATTCTCAGTGCAACGGGATACAGGCTTTTAAAACGCCGCAAATCTGTTCTTGCGTGGCAAGCTCAAAAGTCCTTCTCAAAGAACGGAACACCGCTCCTGCAGTACATATTCAGAGCATCATGGAAACGACAGCTAAAACTGGGCCTGCTGGCAATAACGTCACTACCGGCACTTTACATGAGTCTCGAACTACCGAAGCTAATCATCAACAATGCCATAGAGTCCGGACACTTCCCAATCATGTATATGGGTATAGAACTGTCACAAACGCAGACGTTGCTTGCACTATGCATGCTGTTCCTCTTGGCAATTGGCGTACATGGTGGATTGAAATACCAGGTCAATTTGCAATCCGGTGCATTGGCAGAACACATGTCACGCCGCCTACGGCTCGATATCTCAAAATTCAGCTTTCGAAAGCCGTCCCCCAGAGGCGGGGAATTAATTCCGGTTATTGTTCAGGAGGTAGAGCCCGTAGCTGGGTATGCATCGGAGTCCATTGTATTACCTTTGTTACAAGGTGGCACGTTCCTGACTATTCTGGCTTTCATGCTCGTGCAAGATTTGGTCTTGGGCATCGCCGCAACAGCACTGTTGCCGCTTCAGATTTTTGTCATTCCCAGATTTCAAAAGAAAATTAATGCTTTGTCTCGAACGCGGCTGAAAGAAGTCAGGGTTCTCGGGGAGAAGATCGGGAATATCTCAAACGACCACCAGCCAAGTGCTCGGGATATTTACGGGTCGTACAAACGACTTCACGATCTTCGTCTTTCTATCCACAAAAACAAGTTCGCCATGAAGTCTTTAAACAACTTTATATCTCAGATGACGCCATTCTTCTTTTACACAATAGGGGGGTATCTGGTGATAAAGGGCGACCTCACGCTCGGAGCACTAATCGCAGTATTAACTGCATACAAAGACATGGGCGCTCCGCTCAAAGAGCTCTTTCGTTACTATCAGGCGCAAGCCGATGCTCATGTCAGATACTCCGAAATCAAACCTTACATCTCCAAGGAAATCGAGATTACGGACAATCAGTTTGCAGATGTAACGGTTCTATCTGAAGCAGGGTAAAAAAAGACTTACCCATAGTTGAGGTAGGTCAACGTAACTCGATATTCAGGGGCATATGTGTTACCTTCTGCCCAGAGGGGATTTGATCAATGAATGCACAGCAAGCACTTATACGCGCCGTACTGATCCTGCTTGTCGGGATCAGTGCTATAATGCTTGCTCCCCATATTGCAGTCGCGTCCAGTGGCTCCTTTCCTGCGCATTCTGCAGAAATCAGTGATTTCGACATTGATCACCAACATGATCTGACTTCGTGCTGCCCTCAGGTTTCTTGTCACTCCACATCAGCGGTCCTTACCGAGATTATCCTACCGATTTCCGAGTTTTCTCCTGTACAGAACGGGATAGAAGAAATGTCCCTTCAACCGGTATCTCGGTCATGGATTTTCCAACCTCCCATATTCTGATCCTCCCAAACAAATAGCGAATAACTGTTCTGGTTTCTGCGCGTGCCGATGGCTTGCGTGAAGATTGCGCGTCGGTATTCGGCACCATGCTGTTTTCATTCAGAACAGTCGGACTTAAAGGTATTTATGGGATGGCAAAGAGAAATGGAAAATATTCTCAGTTGGTTGCTTTGGGGAGCCTTCATCATATTGATGATGCGCTTTGGTTGCGGTGCTCACATGTTTGGCCACAAAAAGCACACCCACAATAAGAAACAAGCGGACGGTCATGCTGAGGCAATCCGATGGGAGCACCCTCATTCCGCCGTTGACCCGGTTTGTCATAAAACTGTCGACCCGCGCATCGCCAAAACAACCATTCATAGCGGCGACGTATTTTACTTCTGTTCAGACACCTGCCGTTCAGCATTTGAAGCGTCACCAGACAATTATGTCGGTGGCAGCGCAATCACCCGAAAAACTCATGTATCGCAAGGCTAGTTCAGCGAAATCATAGGCAGCAGCAACCTGACCAAGGTTGCTTAGTTCGCATTGTCTGACGTTTCTTCGACTACTCGATGTATACGCATAAAACAAAGGCCAGAAGGAAATGAAAAAAGAAATCAATTGGTTAAAGTACCTGGTCATCGGTTTTTTCGCAGTAGGGATCATCGCCATGACCCTGAATTCGTTTCTGCCCGGGAAAGATGACATCAAAGATATTGAGCTGACTGATAGTGGGATTGCATTACCCAGTTTCAGCAAGGAAGCAATGGTAGGAAAGCAGCTTTTCGATATGAACTGTGTTGTCTGCCACGGACGCAATGCAAGCGGCACAGAACAAGGTCCGCCGCTGATACACCGGATCTACAATCCGGGTCATCATTCAGACCGCGCATTCTACCTTGCTGTTGGAAACGGGGCGAAACAACATCACTGGCCCTTCGGCGATATGCCGCCCCAACCTCAGGTAAGTTCGGAACAGGTATCACGGATCATTCGTTACGTACGTGAGCTACAGGAAGCAAACGGCATCGCGTACCAAAAACACCAAATGTGAGGCAGGGATGGATCATCAATCAGAATACAAGAAAAACAGTATCTCGCTCGTTGGCGCGATATCCATGGGCACCGGTGTTATGATCGGGGCAGGAATTTTTGCTTTAACGGGACAAATTGCCGAACTTGCAGGAAAGTGGTTCCCGTTGTCGTTCCTATTTGGCGCACTTGTCACTGCTTTTAGCGCATATACATATATAAAGATGTCAAATGCTTTCCCGTCCGCGGGTGGGATCGGAATGATCCTTCAAAAAGCATACGGGTCAGGAGCCATAGCAGGTGGCGCAGCATTACTGATGGCCTTTTCGATGGTTATCAACGAGAGTTTGGTGGCAAGAACATTCGGAACCTATGTCTTGCGCGCATTTGACTTGACAGAGCTTGAAGTTCTTATACCGGTCTTGGGTGTCTGCCTGATCATTTTTGCATATGCTGTCAACAGAGCAGGCAACAAATCGGTTGGCCTGCTTTCGATGGTCATGGCCGCATTGAAGATCGGTGGAATTGCGTTGTTCGCGATTGCAGCTCTGTGGGTTGGCGGATATTCATTCGAACCCTCATCAACCGACAGCGCGAGCTTTCCATTAGCCGGTTTTGTTGCATCAATTGCTCTTTCAATTCTAGCCTTCAAAGGGTTCACTACGATCACAAACAGCGGTGCTGAAATCGTGAACCCACACAAGAATGTTGGCCGTGCGATCACGTACTCAATCCTGATTTGTGTTGTCGTATATATTCTCGTGGCGCTCGCTGTTGGCTCAAGCCTCAGCTTGGATGAACTCATAAAAGCCAAAGACTATGCCCTTGCCGAAGCCGCAGCACCTGCATTGGGCCCCACCGGATTTTATCTGACTGTGCTACTCGCAGTCGTTGCGACGGCCTCCGGTTTGCTTGCAAGCGTGTTTGCTGTCTCAAGAATGCTCGCCATGCTGACCGACATGGAGATGATCCCACACAGTCATTTTGGAATGTCAGGTTCAATTAAAGACCACACGCTTGTTTACACGGTTGTCGTGGCAGCGCTGTTGACAATCTTTTTTGATTTAAGCCGGATCGCTTCACTTGGAGTGTTTTTCTATCTCGTCATGGATGTGCTCATCCACTGGGGATGCTTTAAGTATCTACGGCAGGAAATAGGTGCACGCGGCTTTGTTATGCTTACAGCGATTGTCTTTGACATCATCGTATTGCTCGTTTTCGCCGGCATGAAATTGCAAAGCGACCCATCCATTGTTCTCATTGCAACCTTGATGATTGTTTCTGTGTTCATTTTTGAACGTTGGTTCCTGTCAAATTGGATAAACCAGTCGGCCAAGGCGCACAGTCACGATCACTCAGGACATTGATAAACCGCAGTGACATTGAGGCATAACAGCAGGAAGCAGACCATGTCTGAGCATCATCATAAGAAGCACCAGCATCATCATAAGAAGCACCAGCATAATCAACGAACGTCCGATCAAGCAGAACATGCAACCGATCCTGTTTGCGGTATGTCGGTCACTGTGGATTCCGATACGCCACACTCGCGGTACGGCAGTGAGACATATTATTTCTGTTCCCAAAAATGTAAGGGAAATTTCGATAGCGCTCCTGAAAGTGTATTGTCCGCAGAAGAAGAGACATCTGCTGCAAACAGCGCTTCGTCATCCGCTTCTCGCCGCTACACCTGCCCGATGCATCCAGAGATCATACGATCCGGACCTGGTTCCTGTCCGATCTGCGGAATGGCACTGGAACCGATGGATATACCAACAGAAAATGACGAACCAAACCCCGAGATTCAGGATTTCAAAAAGAGATTCTGGTTAGGCGCAGCTCTTACGGTGCCGCTGATTGTCCTAACGATGGGGCCCTTTGTTGGTTTGGGTTTCATCCGGGAAATGATTGGAGAACGCGTTACTCTTTGGGTTGAGTTAATTCTTGGAACGCCTGTCGTCCTGTGGTCTGGCTTCCCTTTCATGGTTCGTGGATGGAATTCTGTGGTGAACCGTTCTCTCAACATGTTCACATTGATCGGGATGGGTGTTAGCGCAGCTTATATATTTAGCGTCGTCGCAGTGATTTCTCCTGACATTTTTCCTGATGGATTCAGAGATGCACAGGGACATGTCGGTGTGTACTTCGAAGCTGCAGCTGTCATCGTTGTACTTGTGCTTCTTGGCCAACTGTTGGAATTGGGGGCTCGGGAACGAACCGGTTCGGCAATCAAGGCGTTATTGGGTCTTGCTGCAAAAACAGCCCGCATTATTGAAGATGATGGTTCTGAACGGGAAGTTCCTCTTGAAGATGTGACCGTCGGAATGAGCTTGAGAGTTCGTCCAGGTGACAAGATACCTGTCGATGGCGTTGTCGTTGAAGGACGATCGTCAGTTGATGAATCCATGATCTCGGGTGAACCCGTTCCAATTGAAAAGAATCCAGATGATGATGTAACCGGAGCAACAATCAACGGGAATGGCAGCCTGATTATCCAAGCCAAACGGGTTGGCAAAGATACTGTCTTGAGCCAAATCGTTGATATGGTCTCTAATGCTCAGCGAAGCAAAGCGCCAATCCAAAAGGTTGCAGACACGGTTGCAGGCAAGTTTGTGCCTGCTGTTATCCTGGTTGCTTTAGTTGCCTTCGTCGCTTGGGCCATCTGGGGACCAGATCCGTCATTGTCATACGGGCTTGTCGCAGCAGTCGCTGTTCTGATCATTGCGTGTCCTTGCGCTCTTGGTTTGGCAACACCAATGTCAATCATGACCGCTACCGGTCGTGGTGCGCAAATTGGTGTGCTCATTAAAAATGCAGAGGCCCTGGAGCGATTAGCGAAGGTCGATGTGCTCATCGTCGATAAAACCGGGACTTTGACAGAGGGTAAACCGAAACTAGCAGGTGTAATCGCTCAATCAGACTATCAGGAGGAGGAAGTTCTCTCTGTCGCTGCGGCGCTCGAAAAAGGATCCGAACATCCATTGGCTGACGCCATTGTTAGTGCTGCTCAGGAGCGCGGCTTGTCCCTTGATAAGGCAGAGGACTTTGAAGCTGTAACCGGTCAGGGCGTCACCGGAAAGGTGGATGGCAAGTCGGTTGCCCTAGGTAATAGTAAACTCCTTCAGACTCTCAATATCGATCATTCTGCTGTTGATAAAACAGCAAATGATCGGCGAGATATGGGGGAGACGGTAATGCATGTCGTTATTGATGGAAGAATTGCCGGGCTCATTTCCGTAGCCGATCCGATCAAGGACACGACGTTGGAGGCTTTAAAGGCGCTCAAGAAGCAAGGCTTCAGAATCGTCATGGCAACCGGTGACAACCAACGAACAGCAAAATCCGTTGGCAATAAACTTTCCATTGACGAGATTCGGGCCGATGTCTCCCCAGAAGACAAAGCCAATTTAATTATGGAACTCAAGGCTGAAGGCCATCAGGTAGCCATGGCAGGTGATGGCGTCAACGACGCCCCTGCTCTTGCTCAGGCTGATGTCGGAATTGCGATGGGTACGGGCGCTGATGTTGCAATTGAAAGTGCTGGTTTCACCCTCGTCAAAGGTGACTTGAGCGGGATTGTTAGAGCCCGAGAACTCTCGGAAGCAACGATGCGCAATATCCGGCAAAACCTCTTCTTTGCGATGGTCTATAACGCAGCCGGTGTGCCTGTTGCTGCGGGTCTGCTCTATCCGTTCTTTGGCATTCTCATCTCACCAATGTTTGCAGCTGCAGCCATGAGCTTATCCTCGGTATCAGTCATTGCGAATGCACTGAGGTTACGTCGAGCAAGTTACTAGCATCCCAATATTGACTGATTGGGCGAGGGGTGAACCAGACAAGGCTGACTTTAATACAAGACAGTTCACCCCTCGCCCATTTTAAATGACATACCAGCCAGCACTCAGAACTTTAAATCTCTTCTGATCCGTTCCCAAAATTCATCTGTCGGCTTTTTACACTTGGTAGCCAGAAATCTATTTTCACCTTGATAATTTCGGGTATACGGATTTAATGGTTGATGGGGCACCTTCACCCCATCAATCTGATACCA
>OJEX01000041.1_pt1 | contig 90142 bp, 66 predicted proteins | sample 1593971 | NCBI WGS metagenome assembly OJEX01 (sample SAMN05416775, study PRJEB24817) | seawater metagenome | isolation source: Sea water | place: Canada:Atlantic | collected 2013-11 | reverse complement strand
ATCTACACCTCTCTATTCGTCGGCAGCGTCAGATGTGTATAAGAGACAGACCTATAATTCAGTTGATGACTACTATATCATGATAAATAATAAGACTTTATGACTTCTCTAGCTGAGATTGAAATTCCATGCTAATACAAATTGCACATAAAAATATAACATTAATAAGCTTTTTCTTTTTTGCTCTATTATCTAGCTTTGGTGTTTTTTCAACCCCTTTATCTATTGATATCATTTATCTAAAACTTCATCAACAGCATACACCGGCATTATCAAATATTTTAAAGATGCCAAGTGATAGTGGCTATCAAGGAGCAAGGTTAGCAATCGAAGACTCAAATACCACCGGAAAATTTTTACAGCAACATTTTAATCTGGCACCCTTTGAGTTTACCAAGCCACAAAACTTACTGACGCGTTTAAAAGAAGAATTCAGCCTTGGAAAAGCTATTTTCATCCTTGATGCCCCACTCCCTGTATTGAATAAAATCAATCTTTGGGCGAAAAATAAAAACATTTTATTATTTAATATAAGTGAGTTTTCCAATAACTTACGTCATAATCACTGCCTAAGTACTATTCTGCATACGGCGCCAAGTCATGCGATGAAATCTGATGCTCTGGCTCAATGGCTGCTTTATCGACGTTTGAATAACGTATTGCTAATTCGTGGCGAAAAACCTGCTGATATTGCTTTAGCTAAATCATTTAAACGCTCAGCTAAACGCTATGGTCTTAAAATAGTGTCAGAAAAAACATGGAGTTTTAATACTGATCTCAGACGAAGCGCCCAACAAGAAATACCCCTTTTCACACAAACATCTAAAGAATATGATGTTGTCTATGTTGCCGACCAAACTAAAGATTTTTCCGAGTATATTCCGTTTAACACTTATCTACCTAGGCCTGTTGTTGGCTCTGCAGGACTTGAAGCCTTATCTTGGCACAAAGTAATAGAGCAATGGGGAGCTGCACAATTACAAACTCGCTTTACTCAATTAACGGCCCGCTATATGAATGAAATTGACTTTAATGGCTACCTTGCCGTACGATCTGTTGCTCAAGCCGTTCATAAAACCAATTCGGCATCCGTTAAAGAGTTAACCGCTTATATTAAATCAGCTGATTTTAAATTGGCGGCTTATAAAGGACGCAAGCTTAGTTTTCGTACTTGGAACGGACAGCTAAGAATGCCTATCGCCTTAGTACAACCTCATGGTTTAGTATCTCAGTCTCCTCAAGCAGGAATTTTGCATCCTATCACTGAATTAGATACGTTAGGTTTTGATCAACAGGAGTCTGAATGCGATGCCAATTAATTATTATACGAACTTTCAAATAAGCACATTAAAAACATTACCTTTAAAAGGCATATTATGAACATTAAATTTTTACTTGGCTTATTTTTTATTAGTCAGAGTTTATTAGTAACAGCGAGTGAGTTGGCTTATGTTACCAACGAGAAAGACGACAATATCTCGGTGATAGATATTGAACAACAAAAAGTGATTAAAGAGATTTCTGTCGGTCAAAGGCCAAGAGGTATTATTTTTAATCACGATCAATCACTTGCTTATATATGCGCTAGTGACTCTGACCGTATTCAAATACTCGATTTAGATACCGAGGAGATAGTGGGTGAATTACCATCAGGCGAAGACCCTGAAACAATTGCGCTTCATCCTAACGGTAGAATTATTTATACCTCAAATGAAGACGATGCTATTTTAACGGTAATAGACATTGCCACTAGCGAAGTTATTACTCAAATCGATGTTGGGGTTGAACCGGAAGGTCTAGCAGTAAGCCCTGATGGTAAGCTTGTTGTAGTTACTTCAGAAACAACCAATATGGTGCATTGGATAGACACAAAAACCAATAAAATAATTGCCAATACGTTAGTCGGTGCAAGGCCTAGATCGGCTCAGTTTACTCAAAATAATAAACTTTTATGGGTAAGCTCTGAAATTGGTGGTGCGGTCGTCGTTATTGACGTTGCCAGTAAAAAAATAATTAAAGAGTTTACGTTTAACATTCGTGGTATTCATCGAGATAGAGTTCAACCCGTCGGAATAGAGTTAAGCCTCAATGGCCATTATGCTTTTGTTGCCTTGGGGCCAGCAAACCATGTGGCTGTAATTAACAGAAAAACCATGGAGATTGAAAAATATTTATTAGTTGGCCGCCGAGTTTGGCAATTAGCATTAACTCAGGATCAAAGCCAACTGCTTACGACCAATGGTATTAGTGGTGATGTCTCTATTATTGATGTCAATAAAATGAAAGTAACAAAATCAATAAAAGTAGGTCGTTACCCCTGGGGTGTCGCTATTAGACACAGTAAATAATAAGTGAAGGAGTAATAGTATGGGCATAGTGATCAACGATTTATCTTTCGCTTATGGAAAAAAAACAGCGCTTAATAAAGTAAACCTATCGTTAACCACAGGGTTTAACGTGTTATTAGGCCCAAATGGTGCTGGTAAAAGTACATTGTTTTCATTATTAACAGGGCTGACACAAACGGTTCATGGCACCATTAACATTAACGAAAAGGATTTGAGTCATAATAAATCACAAATAATGTCTCAAATGGGCGTTGTTTTTCAACAAAGTACCTTAGATTTAGATTTATCAGTAAAACAAAACCTGCTTTATTATGCTTCTTTACATGGCATAGCCCCGAGAAAAGCACTGATCAATATTGAACTTATTTTATCTCAATTAAGTTTAACTGAACGTTTACACGATAAAGTAAGAACGTTAAATGGTGGCCATAGACGGCGTGTAGAAATTGCCCGCGCACTCATTCATCAACCTAAAGTGTTATTACTTGATGAACCTACCGTTGGTTTAGATGTTGAGAGCCGTTTATTAATTATTTCATATGTACGTAACCTGTGTACCGAACTTGGGATTTGTGTCTTGTGGACCACCCATTTAATGGACGAAGTAGAGCAAAGCGATCAACTGATTATTATCAACAAAGGTGAAATTCAAGCACACAACCAAAGCAGTTTATTGTGTGAACAATATAACGTAGATGATATTTACCAACTGTACTTTGCTTTAACCAAAAATGCGGAGGCAGTATGACCTTAAATAATTATTTTTATTGCTGCGTTGGCATTGTAAAACGTGAAACGTCACGATTTTTTCAACAACGTTCACGTTTATTTAGTGCCTTGGTTAGGCCCCTATTATGGCTAATTGTTTTTGCTGCAGGCTTTAGGGCTGCCTTAGGTGTTTCTATCATGGAACCTTATGGCACTTATATTACCTACCAAGAATATATCATTCCCGGTTTATGTTGCATGATCGTACTATTTAATGGCATGCAAAGCTCACTTTCCATGGTATATGATCGAGAAATGGGCAGTATGAAAGTATTGTTAATGAGCCCGTTACCCATGCCTTTCTTATTATCTTGTAAACTAATTGCCATTGCTTTTTTATCGTTAATGCAAGTGTATGTTTTTTTACTTTGTGCACAACTGGTTGATGTTGATATATCACTGTTGGGTTACTTAACAGCAGTACCCGCCGTTTTTCTTATTGCTTTTTTCTTAGGTGCTTTAGGTTTACTGTTATCGAGTTTGATCAAACAATTAGAAAATTTTGCAGGGGTAATGAACTTTGTTATTTTCCCCATGTTCTTTCTTTCAAGTGCTTTATATCCCTTGTGGAAAATGCAAGAAGCCAGTATTTGGATCTATTGGCTTTGTCAGTACAATCCCTTTACCTATTGTGTTGAGTTATTGCGATTTGCACTCTTTGGACAATTCAACTTAACGGCTTTTAGCATAGTATTAAGCGCCACTCTAATAACCGCCATTTTAGCACTGATTAGTTTTAGTCCTAAATTTAGTCAAAAAAGATAAATGTTAACTCATAGGTATCAATAAATGTTATCACTCTACCCTGCCATTGAGCCTTTTAAACATTATCACCTAAACGTCACTAATGAGGCGCTATCTGGCGCACTGATGGATGATGAATTAACGGTAGAACATCACATTTATATAGAGCAATGTGGAAACCCTTTAGGTATCCCTGTGGTATTTTTACATGGGGGACCGGGATCTGGGTGTCGCCCATCACATCGATGCTTTTTTAACCCAAAGCTCTATCATATTATATTGTTTGATCAACGAGGTTGTGGACGATCTCGCCCTTATGGCGCTTTAACACAAAATACAACAGCACATATAATTCAAGATATAGAGTTCATACGCCAACATATTGGCATTAAAAAATGGTTAGTTTTTGGTGGTTCTTGGGGAGCTACACTAGGTTTATATTATGCGCACCACTTTACTGAGCAGGTCTCAGGCTTAATATTACGAGGCATTTTTCTTGCTCGACCACAAGATATTGATTGGGTTTATAGCGAAAATGGCGCGAATAAATTTTTTCCTGAGGCGTGGAATAACTTAATTAAAAACTTACCGCTACTCAAACAATCTCAGCCCTTATCTGCCATCTATCAGCAGCTCACCAGTAATGACATTAAGGTATCAGATGATATTTTTAATAAATTACAACACTGGGAAGCGAGTCTTGTCTATTGGCAAGAGACATTAAGTGTTGAAGAACACTCAATCGATGGTTCCAAAAATGAATACGATAAAGTCCCCTCAATTATTCAACTGTATTATTCAATGAATCAATGTTTTATTACCCAAGAGCCTTTACTTGAACTTATCGATACTATTCGACACATACCAACAAAAATAATTCATGGACGCTATGACATGGTGTGTCCTCTTGCACAAGCATGGCAATTAAAACAGCACTGGCCTGAAGCTGAATTATCAATCATTGAAATGGCAGGACATGTCGCTAATGAACCCAAAATAATTAATGCTTTAGTAAAGGCAACTGACAATTTTGCTACGCTATGTTAACTAAAATGTCTCTAATACAAACTATTTTTAGTTTCACTGATTTTATAAAATAAGTTATTATACAGGATCATTAGGTGCGCAGAGGTTTTAGTGACAAAAATAGAAAGTGGTGAGCAATATTTTGAAGGCTCTTTCAATAAACAAGTAGTTCAATCTTTGGAAATTATTGACTCAGAGTTTGAAGATTGTGAATTCAATGACTGTGACTTCTTATCCGCTATTTTTGAAGGATGTAAATTTTTAAATTGCTCTTTTACTAGGTGTAATCTGAGCTTAATTAAAATCCCAAACTCACGTTTTTTTGAAGTGGAATTTGTAGATTGTAAATTAGTCGGTATTGACTGGACAAGAGCATACTGGCCTACTTATTACATTGATTCAGAACTTAAGTTTAGTCGATGCATCCTTAACGATTCTTCGTTTTTTAGCTTGACGTTGAATGAATTAACATTAGATGGGTGTAAACTACATGAAGTAGACTTCAGAGAAGGTGATTTCTCAAATTCATCAATGCTTAATTCTGATTTTACAAATAGTTTATTCATGAAAACAAATTTACAAAATGTAGATTTTACTGAATCATACAATTTTGCTATCAATATTTTGGAAAATAAAATATCGAAAGCAAAATTTTCACGTTTAGACGCATTAAGCTTGTTAGATTCTTTAAATATTGAGTTAGTCGATTAGCGCCTATAAGAAAATAAAAAAACACGTACCATTTACTACATTTCGCTTTGATTTTTATTACTTTAGTGTGTGATTTTAGCCAACAATTTTTAGCCACATAGTCCGGCATTCCAATCAGGTAATTTAGTTATGCATCCTATTTTTATTTTTTTAATCTTGTTTTATTTAGTTGCTTTTGTTTATGACAAAACAATTGATAAGGAGATTAACCGTAATAAAATATTAGCGACAAAGTTAATCGATTTTAAATTTTTTAATTCATTTCAATCACGACCTAAAGCTCTCTATTCAGCCTTAAGCTTTCAGTTTTTTGGCGTCTCGATTAGTTTAAATATTATTGGTAGTGTATTTTCTTTAATGATGTATTTCGGTTTGATATCTGGTATTTACTTTCTAGCTCAATAGTTCGGTGATTATTCACCTAACCATTTATTTGGAAAGTATGAAGCTATATCAACCTTTAGATGACGAGGAAATATCAAGAACTATCTATCAATTTTTTGCAAACATCAAGTCATTAAATAACACTCATAAATTCTACTGCAACGCTTACGCACTAGATTTATATTGTCTACAATAACGTACTTTTATTTACATCAGGTGACCAATATGAACGACACTACATCGCTACCCGCTATACCAAACCGTCTTTCGGGTAATTCCCGTAGCCCTTATCATCTAGCAGAAATTTTCGAACACAACATTGGCATTCGACTAAACGGCAAAGAGCGTAACGATGTTGAGGAATATTGTATCAGTGAAGGTTGGGTAAAAATCGCTTCTCCTAAGGCATTAGACCGTCGGGGGCAACCACTTCTGATTACGTTAAAAGGAACTGTTGAAGCTTATTATAGTTAAGTTGATTTCTACGCCAATTACTATAATGCGCTATGTTAATGACAGGTAAGTTTGTTTTTCCTGTGGAGAAAAATGGCACCTATTGATGCTATATATCCATGATAGACCGAATAAAAAGGGGTTCCTCTTAAAGATTGGCTATCCCTGAGCAATTCGGCATAACGTTCCTGCGGAATGTTCATTTCTTATTGCAACCATTGACCTTTGATAAATAGTTCTTTTCTATTTATCAAAGGGATGTCGGTTTTCAAATTCGAGCTCGAGTAATTTATCTAACTCTTCTCGTAATTTAAGTGCTGTAGGCATGTATTGAGCACCAGGACACCTTTCAACAAGTGGATTAAGACAGCATTAGCCCTAACCTTTGCCCACTGTACAATAAAAAGTAATCATTGCTGGCATTTCTCTTCTTGTGATTCACACAAAAGTGGTTGGTGCAGTGATCAAGTAATACAGTTTCCCAAAACGTTATTGAAAAAAAAACCAAAGTCCTCTACATTAGAAGTATGTATATGAAAAAATATGCTTTACTTCATACTTAATTAAATTGGTATCAGTATTATTAAACTTGATTACTTATTTTTAGATGATCATAAAACCTCTCAGCTGCGAAGTCTAAGAGCACAGAGCGTACTTAAAAAGTACATTCCCAATCGATTATAATTTATTCATGCCTGCGCCCCATGTTTTTCCATCTAAAGTAGGATGTTTTATTAAATGAAAATTAAATATAGTAAAAGGGTGCTTAGTAGAAGGTAAGCAATACAGTAAATCATTATTATTAACCAGCGAGGAATATATTATGTGGATTAAACCAAACTTCGAAGAAATGCGTTTAGGCTTTGAAGTAACTCTATACATCAGTAATCGTTAATTTTTTTATCATTAAAAATAAATTAATAAGCATAAATTACCTCAGTTATAATCAATGCCTAACATGCTGAGGTAATTATACCCATAAAACTAACTAAGTGATCTTTCTAAATAGTCTAAATCGCCAATATCATTGTAGCTTTAAATCCCAATAGCTAGCTATTGCACTATCAAGTGACTTGTTTTTGAACATTTATTCCTATTAAAATTTATTCCATTAATCCATGATTTTATTTAATTGGTATTAGTTGTCACTCGTTAATTTCTTACTTCCCCTTTGTCTTGATTTTGAGGCACATATCCTGATTTCGAGGCACCATATGAAAATTTTAGTTCTAGGCTCAGCTGCAGGTGGCGGATTTCCTCAATGGAATTGTCACTGCGCAAATTGTAAAGGCTTACGTGACGGTACAATAAAAGCCACAGCACGCACTCAGTCATCCATTGCCGTCAGCCCTAATGGAAAAGATTGGGTATTGATCAACGCATCTCCCGATATTCGTGAACAAATCAATAACTCTCCACAACTTTGGCCTGAACAAGGGTGTCGCGGCACTAATATTCGTGCAGCAATTTTAACTGACAGCCAAATAGATCATACCACCGGGCTATTGACCCTTCGTGAAGGGCTTCCACTTGATGTGTATTGCAGTGATGTTGTCTATGAAGATTTATCAACCGCTTACCCATTATTTAATTTGCTTGAACATTGGCATGGTGGACTCAACTTTACCAAAATTGATACTGAACAAAAACCGCCATTTGGTGTTGATGGTGTTGACGGAATAGAATTTGTTCCTGTTATTATTGAATCAAATGCTCCCCCTTATTCACGCTATCGCGATAAAGTAGTGGCAGGGAATAATATCGGGTTAAAAATCATTGATAAAAGTACCGGTAAGTATTTATTTTATTTACCAGGCATTGTTGAAAGTACGCCAGAAGTTGAGCATATTTTGTCCAAAGCAAGTTGCGTACTTATTGACGGTACCTTATGGCTAGACGATGAAATGATTGCTCAAGGTGTTGGGACTAAATTAGGCTCAGAGATGGGTCATATGCCGGTCAATGGCGACTATGGTACGGTCGCGCTATTGAACAAATTTACAATAGATAGAAAAATTCTTATACATATTAATAACACTAATCCCATTTTAAATGAAGAATCTCCTCAGCATCAATTTGTTTTAGACAATGGTGTAGAAATAGCCACTGATGGCATGGAAATAACCATTTAATCTCACTTATAGGATGCATTTTATGCAAGCTTGGACCAGAGAGCAGTTTGAACAGAAACTTAAAGACAAAGGTCAGCTATACCATATTCACCACCCTTTCCATATTGCGATGCATAAAGGTGAATGTAGCAAAGAAGAAATCAGAGGTTGGGTTGCTAATCGTTTTTATTATCAAGTAAATATACCAATTAAAGATGCGGCCATTATGGCGAATTGCCGCGACATAGAAACAAGGCGATTATGGGTTCAACGTATTCTAGATCACGATGGCTGTGTCGGTGAAAAAACATTAGGCGGTATTGAAGCTTGGCTACGTTTAGGTGAAGCGGTTGGCTTAGACAGACAAGACTTATTAGATGAAAAATTTGTTCTCCCTGGTGTCCGTTTTGCCGTAGATGCTTACGTTAACTTTGCTCGCAGAGCTAATTGGCAACAAGCAGCCTGCTCATCATTAACAGAAATGTTTGCACCTGAAATACATCAAAGCCGTCTTAGTAGCTGGCCACAAAATTACCCGTGGATCAAATCGGAAGGATTAGGATATTTTCAACAGCGTTTATCGCAAGCCCGTCGTGATGTAGAGCATGGTTTGCAAATAACCTTAGATCATTTTACTAGCCGTGAAGCCCAAGAAGAAGCCTTAAATCTTTTGCAATTTAAACTGGATATTCTTTGGAGCATGTTAGACTCAATGACATTGGCCTATCAACAAGGTAGAGCCCCTTATCAAGCTATACTCGGCCAAGACGCAATTAATAACCCTATTTACCACAAAGGACTATTTAAGTGAGCACACCAACAGCAGCGTCAACAATAAGCCCAACAATGACACCATTACTTAACCCGATGTTCCGCTTTCAGTGGGAAAAAGCACAAGACTGCTTTGTACTATTATTTCCAGAAGGCATGGTTAAACTCAATGGCGGTGCTGGCGAAATTATGCAGCTTATTGATGGCAATAAAAACGTAGAGCAAATTACTGACTCACTACAAAGTAAATTCCCAGATGCTGGTAATTTAGCGCCTGATGTAAATGAATTTATCACCACAGCAATTGAAAAGAAGTGGCTTTATCATGACTAATCAACACGTAACCGACATATCAAAGCAAGACTCCAGCGCCATCGTTGGTCCACCACTTTGGCTACTCGCGGAATTAACTTATGATTGTCCATTACATTGTCCTTATTGCTCAAACCCTACGCAATTAACCGAAACAAAAAACGAGTTGACCACACAGCAATGGTGTGAGGTATTTAGCGAAGCAAGAGACATGGGTGCGGTACAACTGGGTTTTTCTGGTGGTGAACCTTTATTACGCAAAGATTTAGAAGAACTGGTTAAGCATTCTAGAGGATTAGGTTTTTATACCAATTTAATTACCTCTGGTATCGGTTTAACCGAAAAACGTATCGCTAAATTGAAAGAAGCAGGTTTAGATCATATTCAAATAAGTTTTCAAGGCGCTGATCCTGAATTAAATGATGCCATCGCAGGTCGTGGTAATGCCTACCAACAAAAATTCAACATGGCAAAATCGGTTAAAGCCCAAGGTTATCCGATGGTGCTTAACTTTGTTTTATCCAAACAAAATCTCGATCAAATAGCGGATATTATGCGACTGAGCTGTGAGCTTGAAGCTGATTATGTTGAGTTAGCAACCGCACAATATTATGGTTGGGCGTATAAAAACCGTGATCATTTATTACCGTCGCGAGAGCAGCTAGTTGAAGCAGAACGAATTGTTAATGAATTTAGAGATGAACAACAAGGCAAAGGGCCACATTTTATTTTTGTAACGCCTGATTATTTTGAAACTCGTCCAAAAGCGTGTATGAATGGCTGGGGATCGACCTTTTTAACTGTCACGCCAGATGGCTCAGCTTTGCCTTGCCACAGTGCAAAAATGCTACCATTGACTTTTCCAAACGTGAAAGATAAATCAATTGCTGATATATGGCAGAAAGATTTTTCTTTTGATTACTTTCGCGGTGATGATTGGATGCCACAACCGTGTAAAGGTTGTGATGAAAAAGAAAAAGACTTTGGCGGTTGTCGTTGTCAGGCCTTTATGATGACTGGCGACATGCATAAAACAGATCCCGTCTGTAGTAAATCAGAAGATCACCATTTAGTTCAACAAGCCATTGCAAGTGCAACTAATCCAACAAAAGAAATCGTCATGCGTGTGAACGAGAAAGCAATGAAGCATGCTAAAAATGCCAAGTTAAACATTGCACGTATAAAAGTATGATATTGCCTTCACTATTGACAAAAGATATTTATCGCCACAAAAATGGTTTGAAACATATAAATATTGTCAATAGTGAGGGTTTTAGCGCACTTTTTGTCGTTAATACCCCCATATTTGATAATAGTGGTGTTGCTCATGGCGTTGAACATATGGTTTTTCGTCGTAGTGCTGCGTTTCCAAAACCAGAAACCTTATTTCAACTCACCTCACTAACAGATGCAAAAATTAATGCCTCAACGTTTGCTGACACGACTTATTTTCATTGCCACAGTCAGTGCTACCATACCTTTATTTTGGTTATTAGATACTTACTTAATGGCTTATTTAATCCGATTTTCGATGCTGAGGATTTACGGTGTGAAATTCATGATGGCCATGATAAAGGTGTTATTTATCATGAATTGATTGGCATAGAGCAAGCGGAACAAAAAAGTACGGAAGAAAAAGACAAAAAGAGTTTTTGCTATGGTGGCATCAGTACGTCTATTGGTAAATTATCACTTAACGACTTAATCACTTTTCATCAACGTTTTTACCACGAAAATAATATAACCTTGCTTACCTCGAACGCTGATATAAAACAAATAGCAAACTTACTTACCTTATTACCAAAACAAACTAATCAATCTCAACAGATAAAAGTAGATGTAGATAAACACATAAAAAAATCACAAGTTTATGACAGTAACGAGCATAAAAAAAAGTATCCCCAAGCAATCAACAAGCTTATGACACTCTATCATTTATTGCTGAATGACCCTGACTATCAAAAAATGTATGATTACACAGAAATTGAGAGCGCTAACAAACCATTAGTAATTGATACAGAAAATTTATCCCCAAGTCACTTAATATCTCCTTTAATTACCTTATCGAATAGGCTTATAAAAGACGCGAAAAACGATAGAGGTATAAAAAAATCTGCAAGTAAACCGTCACTACCCCATTTGTTCACTACGCTATACCAGCAAGCCAAAAAGTCATTAACTAGTAATGAGTTAAATCATCAAAGAAATCAGGCCTGCGCATGTGATCAACATAATGCGTTATGGCTAGTAAATATAGGGGATACTGAACAAGAAATAGCGAATATTACGAGCTATATTATTAGTGCATATCCAATGTTTTTAGCTCCTCGTTATCAAGGTCTTTGCTACGCAACTCAAGCATTAACCATTGAAAATTCTGCTTATCTCGCTATATATAGTGCTTTTGATGTTAACTCCGACACTCGATTAAAAGAAGTTAACCTTTGTTTATTGAGATTAAGTCAAGATAATAGCTTTATTAATACGAGCTTAGCACTTGCTAAAATTAAATATTGCCAAACGTACCAAGTTAATAATAGCCAAGTAATAAACATAACCTCCACTCATATAGCTAACTACCTGCAAATCCTAGCCAATAGCCCCCATCCTAAAGTATGAGTTTTTTTATGCCAAGGGAGCATGGTTTACCTTGCTCATAAGACCCTATTATACCCATAGACAATTACTGTTTAACTAATGACGCGATAATAATATAAACTCGGTTAAAAGGATAATATCCTGGCGGGTTTAACATACAAATGAGGTGAATTATGATCTACGCAAATCCAGGAAGTGCAAATTCTGTTGTTACATTTAAATCAAGATATGAAAATTTTATCGGCGGTCAATGGGTTGCTCCGGTCAAAGGAAATTATTTTACCAACACGACACCCGTAACAGGTGAAGTAATTTGTGAAATTCCACGTTCAAGTGCTGAAGATATTGAATTAGCACTTGATGCTGCTCATGCAGCAAAAGTGGCCTGGGGAAAAACCTCAGTGCAAGAACGCTCAAACATATTATTAAAAATTGCCGACCGTATTGAAGCTAATCTTGAATTAATAGCTGTCGCTGAAACATGGGATAATGGTAAACCAGTACGTGAAACTCTTAATGCTGACATCCCGTTAACGGTTGATCATTTCCGCTATTATGCTGGTTGTATCCGTGCGCAAGAAGGTACCCTTTCACAAATAGATGACGATACAGTTGCTTATCACTTCCATGAGCCTATTGGTGTTGTTGGTCAAATAATTCCGTGGAACTTTCCTATGCTAATGGCAGCATGGAAATTAGCCCCGGCACTTGCCGCTGGTAACTGTATTATTCTTAAGCCTGCTGAGCAAACACCTGCAAGTATTCTTATATTTATGGAGTTAATTGCTGACTTATTACCTGCTGGTGTTTTGAACATTGTAAATGGTTATGGTAAAGAAGCAGGTGAAGCACTAGCCACTAGTACACGTATTGGCAAAATTGCTTTCACTGGTTCAACACCTGTTGGCCAACACATTTTGAAATGTGCTGCAGAAAACTTAATTCCATCTACTGTAGAACTTGGCGGTAAATCACCAAACATTTTCTTTAGTGATATCATGAATCAAGAAGATGACTACATAGACAAATGTGCTGAAGGTTTCGCATTAGGTTTCTTTAACCAAGGTGAAGTATGTACATGTCCTTCTCGTGCACTAGTTCAAGAAGATATTTTTGAAGAGTTCATGGAAAAGGTACTTGAAAAAACCAAAAACATCGTCCGAGGTAATCCACTTGATGTTAACACTATGGTTGGCGCACAAGCGTCTAAAGAACAATTTGATAAAATTCAAGGTTATCTACAAATAGGCAAAAATGAAGGTGCAACAGTACTTTCTGGTGGTAGCGCTGAAGAATTAGACGGTCCACTAGGAACGGGTTACTACATACAACCTACTATTTTGAAAGGTAATAACTCAATGCGAGTTTTCCAAGAAGAAATTTTTGGTCCTGTTATCTCTGTGACTACCTTTAAAGATGCCGAAGAAGCACTGGAAATAGCTAACGATACTGCCTTTGGTTTAGGTGCCGGTGTTTGGACACGTGATGCTAACCTTGCTCACCGTATGGGTCGTGGTATTGAATCGGGTCGTGTTTGGACTAACTGTTACCATTTATACCCTGCTCATGCTGCATTTGGTGGTTATAAAAAATCAGGCATTGGTCGTGAAACGCATAAAATGATGCTTGACCATTACCAACAGACTAAAAACCTATTAGTGAGCTATAGCACTAGCCCATTAGGTTTCTTTTAAATAGTTAATGACTTAAATAGCCCTTCACTTTCCCTTGAAGGGCTATTTAACTATTAGGAGTCTAATATGCACATGGTTACTTTATTACGGCTCCATTTTTATTTTCTGTTATTATTCTTTTGTATTTCTCTAAAACCCACCTTTGCTTTTGAAAATTCTAACTCTTTTAAAAATAGTGATGTAACGGCTATTCCTTCAGAGATAGCGGCGATATTTCCTAGTGCTACACGTATTGGACAAACTGACACCGACTTAGCAACAACCCCCGTATACCAGCTTAGCCAATTACTAGGTTATGTTTTTAAATCTGATGATTTCACTGATTTTATTGGTTTTTCTGGTCAAACAATTAATATATTAATTGGTATTGATATCAATGGCGTATTCGCAGGTTTTAACGTACTCAATCATCATGAGCCTATTTTTTTACATGGGCTTGGCGAACAGCCTATGTTTGACTTTATCAACCAATATAAAGGGCATTCTATAAAAGAGCGCTATATTATTAATGCTCAGGACGACAGTACTCCAGGGATGACTAACTTTGATGGCGTAACAAGGGCGACTGTCTCAGTAATGGTGATTAACGACACAATTATTGCTTCTGCCTTACAAGTCGCCAGGGCTAAGCTAGAAGGCTTTGCCGCTGCTGCAACGGTAAAAATTGACACCGATTTTTTCCAAAAACTCAGTTTTAAACAGCTAGAAGAACAAGGCCATATATCCCATTGGAAAATAAGTACGAAGCAAAGTATAAACTTTGCTGCAGACGTCTCAAATGAATTAGTCAGTGTGATTGGTGAATTATCGCAAGGGCGTGAGGGTAGTAACTTTGTTGAATTATATTTCGCCTTTGTTAACATTCCTATTATTGGTAAAAACCTCTTAGGAGAAGCTGAGTATCAACGATTACTAGAGAGCCTAAAACCCGGTGAACATGCCTTAATGGTGTTTAATCGTGGTACCTACGCTTATGTCAGTGAAAATTTCATTCCACAAACAGTACCCGCACGTTTAAGTATTGTTCAAGGCGAGTTTCCAGTAGACATTCGTGATATTGATTTTTATAGCTACTATGATCCTTCGTTCAATGTAGAAATGCCAGACATTGACCAACAAAATATATTCAGAATAAAATCTCAATCAGGGTTTGAAATAAGTCGACCTTTTGAAATATCACTCGCTGTCAACTATAGTCAGTCATTCTTGAGTACAAAACAATATCAATTCACCACAGATCAGGTGTTACCTGAAAAATTATTTTACACACCCGAAGTGGTAATAGAAAAGAAACAACCTTTATGGGTAAGAATATGGCTTAGCCGTACTGTTGAAATAGCAGTACTATCACTATACCTAATTATTTTATCCTTACTTTTTTTGAAACAAAAGCAACTTGCTAGCCATGTAAATGCTACCCATAGAATACGTTTTACTATGCTTATATTTACTATATTTTACATCGGTTACTACACCCAAGGTCAACTCTCTGTTGTGAATATTTATACGATATTATTGTCGTTAGCTAATGGATTTAGGCTAGAAGTGTTTTTATTAGACCCCGTTATTTTCATTCTGTGGGTATTTGTATTCATTAGTTTATTTATTTTCGGACGAGGTCTATTTTGCGGTTGGCTATGCCCTTTTGGTGCCCTTCAAGAAATGATGGGATTGTTAGCAAAAAAACTCAGTATCAGACAAATAAAAATATCTCCAAAGCATCATAAACAAGCACAAAAAATTAAATACATTATTTTATTTATCTTGGTTGGTACCTCATTTTATTCTCTTTCTTTAGCCGAAAAACTTGCTGAAGTTGAGCCTTTTAAAACGAGTATCACGTTAAATTTTGTTCGCTATTGGCCTTTTGTTCTTTATTCTGTTCTTTTATTAGTATTAAGTTTAAAAATTCACAAATTCTATTGTCGTTACCTTTGCCCTTTAGGTGCAGGATTAGCCATTATTGGTCGTTTCCCCCTACTAAAATGGTTAACAAGACGAAAAGAATGTGGAAGTCCTTGTCAATTATGTCGTAACAAAAAATGTGATATAGACGCTATCAACCAAGATGGTTCAATTGATTATGGTGAATGTATACAATGTTTAGAGTGCTTGGTTACTATTGAAAACCCTAAATTATGTGTTGTCAATAAATACAGTGATCGACCGATTAAAATTAAAAAAGTTAGCTAACAACTATTCAATACGTGATTTATGGCAATAGTGATGACTAAACACTATTCGAACACCATTAAAATTTGTCAGAGGGAGATTTAACGCTTGGTCTAAATTCCCTAATATAGCGCTAAGTTGGTTAATTCCAGCTAAATCATGTCTTTTCAAGTGGCGTGGGTATATACCCGATCCACTTCGACGTGTGCTGCTAAATCCCATTGTTTTTTACAGTAGACTTTCATGCTAAAAGACCATTAAAATGACTTTCCTTGTCAATAGTAAATTTTTCTGATTAATTTGCGTAGGCATGTAAAAATTTAACCCTATTAGGCCGATTCATGACAAATATAAAAACAATAGTTGCGGTTAGTAAATCAATTGATGCCTTAAAAGCCAGTAAAGAACTACAGCAACAATTAAATCACCCTGATATAGATTTTGTACTTTTTTACTGCTCTGCTGTCTATCAGTTAGACGAGTTAGCGGCAGCAATGACAAAATACTTTAAAAATATTGATGTTGTCGGCTGTACCACGGCAGGTGAATTTACCCGTGATGGCTGCGAACAAAAATCTATTGTAGCTATCGGTTTTTCTTCAAAATATTTTACTATCAATGCTAAGCAGATAGAGTCTATGGCCAACTTTGATATTGTTGATGCACAAAACACTATTAATGAACTCACTGAAAAGTGCCGTTTAAAAGAGTTTGCACCAATAAAAGAGAATAGTTTTCTACTGACATTGATCGATGGATTATCAACAAAAGAAGAGCAGTTCTTACAAGCATTAAATTCTGCTACCGGTGGTATTCCACATTTTGGTGGCTCAGCTGGTGATGATGTTAATTTAGCCAACACCCACGTTTTTTATCAAAATAAATTTCATCAACAGGCTGCTATTGTCATTTTAATCAATACTAAATGCCCATTTGAAGTATTTAATTGTAACCATATCAAATGCCCTACCGAAAAATTAGTCGTCACTGAAGCAAGTATTGACAACAGAACGGTATACGAACTCAATGCCATGCCCGCGGCAATTGAATACGCTAAATTACTCAATATAGATATAAACGACTTAACACCCGAAGTTTTTTCACTACACCCCTTGGCGGTAAAAGTTGGCGGGCAATACTACATTCGTTCTATCCAAAAGGTCAATGTAGACGATTTAAGTTTAACTTTTTATTGTGCTATTGATGTAGGTATTGTGCTCACTGCCGTTGATATGGATGATATTTTTAATTCATTAAATACGAAACTAGAAAATATTACACAACGCTTTGGAAAACCTGAACTAGTACTTGCTTGCGACTGTTTTTTACGTCGTATTGAAATTGAACAAAAAGAATTACGTGAACAAGCAAAATCCTTGTATGCCAAATATAACATTGCAGGCTTTAACAGTTATGGTGAACATATTAATGGCATTCACTTAAACCAAACTTTTGCAGGGGTTTTTATTGCAGGAAATGAGTTCAAAGAGGATAGCGTTAATGAATGACACCTGTAATGAAGACTCATTAGTTGAACAAATAGCCCAACTAACAGAGCAAAATCGTAAATTAAAAAAAATCAACCATGCCCTAATGGAGCGAGTAGAAAATCATGGCAATCATTTTGCCCCTTATGACGCCTTCGAAAATTCAGTCTATTTAGCTGAACAGGTAAGAGAAAAAACTCAAGAATTAAAAATCACGTTAGCTGAATTAGAACACAGTAACCGAGCATTAACACAAGCAAATAACAACGCTAACCTATTTAAACAACGATTTATTGATGCAATTGAAAGTATATCTGAATCGTTTGTTTTACTTGATAGTGATGGTAGGATTATACTACAAAACAGTAATTTTTCTTCTTTTTGGAATAGTTTAGGTCTTTCTACTGGGGTCGGTGTAAACCTTAAAGATTTAAAAGACAGAGCAAAAACCCGTGGTATTATTCGCCATGTTCACCCCGGTGACGCCAATAATAGTAATCCCATCTATAAATTATCAAATGGTCGGTGGTTTCAATTAAATGAACGCCGCACTATGGAAGGTGGTTGGGTAATGCTTTACAGCGACATTACGGCGTTAAAAACCGCTGAAAATGTCCGCTACGAAAAAGGTATGGCCAACAAGTCCTTCTTGCTACAAAGTTTAGTTGATAACCTTTCTCAAGGTGTGGTGTTAATTAGCAGCCAGCAACAAGTTGAAGTATGGAATAAACGCTTTGCAAAAATAAGTCAACTTTCTCCTATATTGCTCAAAGAAAACCCTTATTTCTCCACTCTAAGTAATTTAACTGAACTTGATCTAAAACCTAAAAAACAACATGCGTCCCATGTACAAACGTTATCAAATGGTACTGTTGTCGAAATAAGAGATCATCACTTAAAAAACGGTAAATTAATTAAAACATACACTGATATTACTGAACAACATCGCTATGCTGAATCATTGAAAAAGAGTGAACGTTGGTTACGCTTAATTACAGATAACGTACCCGCGATGATTGCGTACGTGGGTGCAGATCTTAAGTTTCAATTTACTAACCAAGTTTACCTAAATTGGTATGGTCATTCTGCCTCAGAACTTTATGGTTTAGAAGATCACCAAAACCGCACTAATTTTGATTTCAGTCAAGTTAAACGATATGTCAGTAAAGCACTTTCGGGAGAAAGTGTTAGTTTTGAAACCGAAGAAAAAAATCTGGCTGGCGATCTTTGTTATTTATTAAAGTCCTATGTACCCAATATTGATATAAAAGGTCAAGTGCTAGGTTTCTTTGTGCTAATACGGGATGTTACCGCCCGTCAACAAAACGCTTTAGCTCTTCAAAAAGCACATGATTTACTAGAAGTTCATGTACAAGAACGTACGTCTGAATTACAGACAGAAATTGAAGGTCATCGTCAAGCACAAGTGAGTTTAGTAAAAGCCATCAAAGAAGCAGACCAAGCAAACATATCTAAAACAAAGTTTCTTGCCGCCGTTAGCCACGATTTATTGCAACCGTTAAATGCTGCGCAATTATTTAATAGTTCTCTAGCAGACCAAATACTCAACACAAATTTAGAGCCTATTGTTAACTCTGTTGACGCTTCACTCAGTGATTTAGAAAACTTAATTTGTTCCTTAGTCGATATATCCAAGCTTGATGCCGGTGTTGTTCAAGCGGATAAATCTTCTTTTAAACTGGCTGATTTACTTGATAACTTAGCCAATGAATATCAACAACAGGCTCCTCAGTACGAGGTGAGCTTTCATTACGTCACTACCGATATAATAGTGCATAGTGATAGCTTTTTATTAGCTCGGGTATTGCGTAATTTTCTATCTAATGCGTTTAGGTACACAGAAAATGGTAAGGTATTACTCGGTTGTAGAAGACAAGGTGATACTGTTTCTATTGAAGTATGGGACAATGGTGTTGGTATAGCTAAAGAGAAAATCAACGAAATTTTTCAAGAGTTCAAACGACTAAAATCCTCAAAAATAGCCTTTAGAAATGGGTTAGGTTTAGGCTTAGCTATCGTAGATAAAATATCTACGGTACTCAATAATCCAATTAAAGTTAATTCTGTTCAAGGTAAAGGGTCGATGTTTTCAATTCAAGTACCCATAGGACAAATCGATGAGATCTCGGCACAGAATTCTCTTCCTTCCCAAATACTACAAAGCACTATTTTGGCCCAACGCACTATTTGGGTTCTTGATAATGATGCCAATATTTGTGATGGTATGGCACGTTTACTCGGTGGCTGGGATTGTAGCGTGATAACCGCTACCAGCCTTGAACACCTTAAAAATAAAGTTGATATTTATCAAGACCATGCTGACATCTTAATTGTTGATTACCATTTAGATAACGATGAAACAGGTTTTTCTGCTGCTAACGTCATTAATAAAGGGCGAACAATATCAATACCCACATTAATGATCACAGCAGACTACAGTAAATCACTGAAAACCAAAGTTGCGAAGAGAGGTATTTTACTGCTGAATAAACCAGTAAAACCGATGAAACTAAAAACTACCATGCTACATTTATTACGATAAATATCATAAATACATTCTTGCCCTGAAATTAGTTGTAAAGAACTCCTACCTTAGTAGGAGTTCTTTACAACAAACAAGGTTAACCATTTGTTTTGTAAGTTATTATTATAAAGTAGTTTAGTAGAACAACGTCTTTAAAATCTACCATTACTTCATTATTCACGTTATATTACTAGCGAATGGTAAATTTATAACTAAACATAACTAAAATAACTAGAATAACTAGAATAACTAAGGTCGAATAATGAATCGTATTATTGCACTAGCGAGTATGCTGTGTGCCTTTACAGTATCAGCTGAGGGTATTGAAAAAATCAGAGTTATTGGGCAAACACCACTATCAAGTAACATGTCCCAAGAAAAAAACATTATTGGTAGCGCACAGTATGTTGGCGCAGAAGATATCACCCGAGCTCAAGCAACATCGCTAGCGGATCATATAAGAAATCAATTGGTTAGTGTCAATATCAGTGATGTGCAAAACAACCCTTTTCAACCCGATGTTCAATACCGTGGTTTTACCGCTTCACCTTTATTAGGGTTACCGCAAGGGATTTCTGTTTATTTAAACGGTGTCAGATTTAATGAACCCTTTGGCGATACCGTTAACTGGGATCTCATTCCTTTAGCGGCGCTTAATAGTGTTGCCTTATATTCCGGCTCTAATCCAGCATTTGGGCAAAACACCTTAGGCGGTGCCTTGTCACTAAAAACTAAAAATGGTTTTAACTATACTGATAACGAAGTAGACGTTCGCTTTGGTAGCTTTGGTCAACAGCAATATACTATTCAATCCGGTGGTAACAACGGTGACTGGGGCTACTACTTTATTGGTAATAGCTATAAAGAAGACGGTTGGCGTGACTTCTCTAAGAGTGAATTAAAACAAGCATTAGCCTCATTTAGCTATCAAAACGACAATAATTATGTAGAGCTATTACTTGCCGCTAATGATAATACCATGACAGGAAATGGCGCAGCACCTGAAGAGCTAATGGCCATTGAAGGTCGTGAAGCAGTATATACCCACCCAGATCAAACAAATAACGACTATAAAATAATCAGCCTATCGAGTGATTCAATTATAAATGAACAGTTATCTTTTCAAGCGAATGCTTATTATCGCCAAAATAAAATCAATTCCATCAATGGTGATGACAGTGATTATGAAGATTGTGACTTTGGCGCTGGTGAAACCTTATGCGAAGAAGATGAAGAAGACGGCTCATTAACAATGGTTAATTTTGTTGGTTATGATGAAGGCTCGCTATTTAGTGATATTTCTTCTATCGATGCCGATGAAGTTGATGGCACACTAAACGATGGTGCTACTGATAATACTAGTTATGGTTTTGCTACCCAACTGATCCATGTAACAAGCTTTGAGCGCTATGAACAAGAAGTGATTTTTGGTCTAGGAATGGATAAAGCCGATATTAATTTCAATAGCAATACTCAATTCGGCATTCTACATAATGATTCTGCTGAGGATGATCGCTCAGTATCAGCAACAGGTTTTTTTGATAGCGAGTCTCAAGTGCGTTTAGATGTTACCACTGAGCAGCAATATGTTTTTGCCTCTTATTCAATGGCCTTTGACCAAGGACTTACGCTCAATATTGCTGGGCGTTACAATAACAGTCATATCATTATGAATGACATTATTGATGACGGTGAAGGATCTCTAGATGGTAATCATAAGTTTCATCGCTTTAACCCTGCTGTAGGTCTGGATTACCAAATCAATAATGAATTCACTGCTAAGCTTAGCTATAGCGAGTCATCGCGTGTTCCTAGCCCTGCTGAGTTAAGTTGTGCTGATGAAGACGACCCATGTAAATTACCTAATGGCTTTGTTGCAGATCCACCACTTGAACAAGTGGTGGCTAAAACTATTGAAGCGTCATTAGTCTATAATACTGATTCGGTATCAGCCATTGCTACCTTGTTTTCAACTAGAACAATTGATGACATAATTTTCCAACAAGCGGGCTCAACATCTTCTGAAGGATTTTTTGTCAATATTGATAAGATACAACGCCAAGGGCTAGAGTTAGCCTACTCAGTAGCATTTACTGAGGTAACGCTTGGCACAAGCTATAATTATTTAAAGGCGACCTTTGAGTCTCCTTTTATATCCTTTAGCCCAGTAAATCCACGTGGAGCAAATCGCCAAGTTAACCCTGGTGATGTTATTCCTGGTCAGCCACAGCATCAATTTAAACTCCATGCCGATTGGCAAATCAATAACGAGATTAGTGTAGGGACAGAATTATTATATGCATCTGATTCTTATTATCGTGGTGATGAGGCTAATGAGAATAAAAAGATATCTGCCTACTCATTAATTAACCTTTATTTTTCTTACCAAATAACTGAGCAATTTAGATTATCAGCCAAAGTGGATAATCTATTTGATCGCCAATATCAGACTTTTGGCACTTATGGTGAGGCTGATGAAGTGCTAATGGATTTTTACCCCGATATTGACTCGCCCTATTTTGTTGGACCTGCTAGACCTAGATCTTTCTCTGTTAACGTTAATTATAAGTTCTAATAATGAGAAACCATATGCCTCCTATTCGCTTATTACTGCTTATGATACTTTATATGGGCTATATCAATGCGAATGCAGACACCTATACCAATTTACCCAATGTGAGTGTTGGGGTATTAAAATATGGCACAGTTAACTGGGAAATTGACGTAATAAAACATTATCAGTTGGATAAAAAATATAACTTCAATTTACAAGTCATGCCATTAAGCAATAAAAATGCTTCTGCCGTTGCACTGCAAAGTAAAGCAGTTGATATTATTCTAAGTGATTGGTTATGGGTGAATCGCCAACGCTTTAATGGTAAAAACTATACCTTATTTCCCACGTCAATTGCCTCTGGTGGTTTATATGTTAATAGCAACTCTACCGCAAAATCACTACTTGATATCAAACAAGATAAAATTGGCATTGCTGGCGGCTCTGTTGATAAGAATTGGTTATTATTACAAGCGTATGCGCAAAAAAAATATCAGCTAAAACTTAAAGACACTGCTGAAATGGTCTTTGCTACACCGCCCTTATTAAACCGGTTAATGGAAAGAAACAATGTAGATGCGGCAATAAACTTTTGGCATTACAATGCTAGATTAAGTGCTAGTGGCTACAGACTATTAGTAAGTGTGCCACACATGCTCGCCGAACTGGGTATTACCACTAAAGTGCCTTTATTGGGGTGGGTATTTGATCAAACATGGGCAGCTAAGCACAACCAACAACTAACCGGTTTTCTTCTGGCGTCTAATGAAGCTAAAAGATTACTACTCTTGTGTGACCAAGAGTGGCAGCGTATACGCCCATTAACCAAAGCAGAAAATGATGATGTCTTTATGGCCTTAATAAAAGAGTATAGGGCTAGGTTACTGCATCAGTTTGGCACTGAAGAAAGAGAAGCCAGTAAACAAGTATTTACTATTTTAGCACAACAAGGTGGGCGAGATTTAGTAGGTAAAGCAACAACTTTAGCTGATGAAACTTTTTGGCAAACGGATAACGTTAAACTACCTACTTCTAACAACCTGACCAAAGGTTCAGCAAACGGTCAAGCCACAACATGCCCGCTTAAATAGGATGATATACCATTAACAAACACGCTAACGCGCACGTAATAACAAGCCAATTTATCACCTTATTATCGTCAGCCTTTATGTCACCACTCTATGGTAGATTATTAATATTAATCATCTTAGCTAGCACGTGGCAAGGTATCGCTTGGTTAGTGAATAGTTCAGATTTCCCATCATTATTCATTGTGATGGAGAGCTTTATATATCATTTTTTTCACGGTGATATGTTAATCAACCTTAGCGTTACCTTAACTCGGGTATTGATCAGTTTTATCATCGCTATGATATTAGGCGTAATGATTGGCATTTTAATGGGTATCAGTAAACGCCTTAATCAATTATCAGACACCCTACTAATAATCGTCCTTAACATCCCTGCTCTAGTGACTATTTTACTGTGTTACATCTGGTTTGGCTTAGTTGAGTCTGCCGCCATTATGGCCGTCGTCATTAATAAAGTCCCCACCGTGGTCGTGATGATCAGAGAAGGTGCCCGTGTGGTAGATGAGGATTTATTAAACGTCGCCAAAGTATACAAATTATCCTTACGTAAAACCTTTTTTAACGTTTTTTTACCTCAACTTTATCCCTACATAATGGCCTCAGCACGTGCCGGTTTGTCCTTAATATGGAAAATTGTCTTGGTGGTTGAACTGCTTGGGCGTAGTGACGGCGTTGGTTTTGCATTAAATACCTTATTTCAATTTTTTGATATTGCAGGAATTCTCGCTTATACCTTTGCTTTTATTTCCATTGTGTTAGTGATTGAAAACCTCATTTTCAGGCCATTAGACAAATTAATTGCTAGGGGGATCCACCATGATCGCGCTTGATGTTGCCATTAAAGACAAGTACTACGCTAATAGCGATTTAGTGGTATTAAAAGAGATCCAGTTTAGCGTTAAACCCGGTGAGTTCGTTGCTATAATTGGCCCTTCTGGCTCGGGAAAAACCACCTTACTGAATATGATCTCTGGGCTTGAAGAGGCCACAGAACAAACACTATTATGTAACGGTAAACCACTCAATGGCGGCAAAGCATTCCCACTCGGTTACGTTTTTCAACAACCTAGGTTAATGCCTTGGTTAACGGTTAACGAAAACATACAGCTCGTGTTACCGACAACACAAGAAACAATCATTAAAACCTTGTTAGCACAAGTGGGCTTAGCTGGCAAAGGTGACTATTACCCCAAGCAATTATCCGGCGGTATGCAACGACGTGTCGCCATTGCCAGAGCTTTTGCGGTCAATCCTGAGTTGATTTTACTTGATGAGCCTTTTAACTCTCTAGACGCGCCAACGGCATCCACCCTAAGATTACTACTAGCAGACCTATGTAAAAGCCGTGGTAGTACCGTGGTGTTTGTTACACATGACTTAAGTGAAGCGATTAATTTAGCTGACCGTATTATTTTTATGAGTCATTCGCCCAGTTCAATCATTCATCAAACCACGGTTGATTTACCTAAGCCTAGAACGGAGTCAGGCAGCAATGAATTAGCTTGGCAAGCAAAACTAATGAACCAGTACCCTCAAATTCTCTCCGGTAGTCTCTGTACCGATTAAAAAACAGACGGTCTTATCCTTTAGTTTTTCATCCTTTACTTTATTTAATCCTACTTAAGTAGCAAACAAAAGAAGTAATACTAAGGGATGTTTTTTTTCAATATCATTACTAGTAGCCCTTAACCATAGAGTTTTTTATTATTGATGCGATTACAATAATACATCATATAAAACGATGTAATTACAATAAAATCTATAAAACATAAAGGAAATAACACATGACTACCAAATTTAAAATTGCAGCAATCGCCCTTGCCTGTACCACAGCGTTTAATGCAAGCGCCGCGGTTGAATTGTATAATAACGATGGCATGACCTTCAGCGCTGATGGTTTAGTTAACATCTTTTATTCTAGCAGCGATACTGACATAACTGATGCTTCAGGCGATACAACAAACCGTAAACAATCACGTGTTCGTACTGGCTTTTTACCAAGCTACATTGGTTTAAATTCTTCTAACCAAGTGGGTGATTATAAAGTAGCGACGCGTACTTCATTTTGGGTTTCTTTGAGTGATACAGACAATACTCGTGGAGCAGAAGATTTAGGAACAAATACATTAATTGATGTTCGTCAATTTTATGCCACCATAAGTGGTGATTTTGGTGAAGTATTAATTGGTAAAGATTTTGGTTTATTTAACCGCTCTAACATCTTTGGCGATGAACTACTTATTGGTCATGGTCAAACATCGAATACTTGGGGTTTAGTTGATGGTAAAAATGTATCTTTTGGTAATATTTCTACCGGTTACACTTACGCTTTTCCAAAAGCCCAAATTACCTATAGATCACCTGTTGTCAACGGCTTTAAATTAGCGGTTGGTGTAATGGATCCTACTAAATTCAGTGCGGCTACACCGGCTGTAGATGCTGTAGCTGCTACTAATACTACTGATGCTATTGCTGCTATTGCTGCTACTACTGCTTCAGAAGAATCGGCACCACGTTTTGAAGCTGAATTAACCTACAACACGGCATTTGATAATGGCTCATTCACCGCTTGGGTTAACGGTATGTCACAATCAAGTGAACACAACGGTGTTGATAATGATCAATCAGGTACTGGTTACGGCGTTAACGTTAAATCTTCTGGTTTCTCACTAACTGCTTCTGGTTTTAGCGCTGAAGGTGTAGGACATGTTGCAGGTTTAGACACGTTTATTACAAATGACTCTGTTGAAACTGATGGTTACTTAACACAAGCATCTTACACAATGGGCGCTAACCGTTTTGTAGTATCTTACGGTGAATCGACAGTAGATGCCGCTGGTACAGAGACAGTAAGTAGCAACAGCAATATCTCTTATTTCAGAACTGTTATTCCTGGAGTAACCGTGGTACTTGAAGTCAATAAAACTGAAGTAGATAATAATAGTGCTACTGATTTTACAGCAGAAGAGAATAACGTTTTCTCAATTGGTACTGTTGTAACGTTCTAAGTTAGAGCTTTCTCAATATAGATCCTGATATCTTTTGTCTTTTATAAAGGTATAAAAAACGAAAAGGAGCAGGAATAATATTCCTGCTCCTTTTAATTTGAATAAATACAGCGTATTTACCCAATAAGTATTATAGTTATATTCTCTCTGCTAGAATGAATAATTAGAAATATTATAATTTAGAAATATTATAATTTAGAAATGTTAAAGTTAATTTATTTGAATAGGTAATTGCATGTATAAAATTTTAGTCGCTGATGACCACCCTTTATTTAGGGATGCAGTTATAAATATTATTTCTCAAACTTTTCCTGAATCTGAAATTTTTGAATCCAAAGACATTGAATCAACGCTTGCCATTGCAAAAGAAACCAATGATATCGATCTTATTTTGCTCGATTTGAACATGCCTGGTATGTCAGGCCTTGCCGGTTTACTTGATTTACGAAATCATTATCCCACCATTCCCGTCGTTATTATTTCAGCAGAAACTGAAAAACAAGTTATCTTACAAACTATTGCTTACGGCGCTGTAGGTTTTATTGCCAAATCATCCGCAAAAAATATTATCGGTGAAGCACTTGAAAGTATATTTGAAGGTAATGTTTATTTACCAGCAGATATTATTCGTTCACAAACAAGCCTTAATTCCACCAAAGAATTCGAAGTATCACCAGATAAAATGTTTTTATTAACCCGTAGAGAATTAATGGTGTTACAACATTTAACTAAAGGTGAAGCAAATAAACAAATCGCTTTTAACTTAAATATTTCTGAAACGACGGTAAAATCACATGTCTCTTCTATCTTAAAGAAATTAGGCGCATCCAATCGTGTAAAAGTTGTTGTAGGCTGTAGTGGTATAGATTTTAATCAATATTTAAAACGCTAATCATTCAACCTTATGTCAGGCTATTATCCAAGGTTATAACCCCGCTACACTTAATACCTCAATAACAAAACCACCACGATACAAACTACTATTTGTTCTACTTTTTAGCCTTACTTAGGCAAACCGCTAAAGCCAGCCGTTACGTGTTTTAGCTATTACGCTTTAACAAATAAATTGCAATCCCTCTTGCATTGTAGATGGACTCATCACTATTTACCCCTGTTACAGTTTTAATCTTTATTAAAACATCACACTGTCTGTGTGTCTCAATCCCTAGTGTCATTAAAAACCCGCGAAAAAGTCGGTTTTCATAATCAGTCCATTTAGTTTTTTTAAACGTAAAAATTGGTACTTTTTTCTCAAGCCTTGTACAATGTTCGGCATTATTTACACAGTCATTATTATTGTTACGGAAGCCTTATGCTAGCAGCAAACAACATCACTCAACAATTTGGCGCTAAGCCTTTGTTCGAAAACATCTCACAAAAGTTTGGCGGTGGTAATCGTTATGGTTTAATCGGTGCAAATGGTTGTGGTAAATCTACTTTTATGAAAATTTTAGGTAATGATTTAGAGCAAACCTCTGGCAATGTTAGCCTTGATACTGGCGAGCGTTTAGGTAAATTACGCCAAGATCAATTTGCCTTTGAAGAATTTAATGTCATTGATACCGTTATCATGGGGCATACCGAGTTATGGGCGGTAAAAGAAGAACGTGACCGTATTTATGCTTTACCAGAGATGAGTGAAGCTGATGGCATGAAAGTTGGCGATTTAGAGTCTGAATATGCTGAAATGGACGGTTATTCTGCAGAGAGTCGCGCCGGTGAGTTATTAATGGGTGTGGGTATCCCTGTTGAGCAGCACTACGGTTTAATGACCGAAATAGCGCCTGGTTTTAAATTACGTATTCTACTGGCTCAAGCTTTATTCTCAAATCCAGATATTTTATTACTTGATGAGCCTACCAACAACTTGGACATTCACACTATTCAATGGTTAGAAGACACCTTGAATGAGCGTGATTCAACCATGATAATCATCTCGCATGATAGACATTTTTTAAACAGTGTTTGTACACACATGGCTGATTTAGATTACGGTGAACTACGTGTATTCCCTGGCAACTACGACGAATACATGTTGGCAGCGACACAAGCACGAGCGCGTTTATTATCAGATAATGCCAAGAAAAAAGCACAAATAGGTGAGTTACAAGCCTTCGTCGCACGTTTTTCTGCCAATGCATCAAAGGCAAAACAAGCGACATCTCGTGCTAAACGAATTGACAAAATTCAGCTAGATGAAGTAAAACCCTCTAGCCGTAGCAACCCCTTTATTCGTTTTGAGCAAGAAAAGAAATTATTCCGTAATGCGTTAGTAATTGAAAAGCTTAATAAAAGTTTTGATGAAACTCAAGTGTTAAAAAACATCTCTGCCTTGATTGAAGTGGGTGAACGTATCGCTATCATTGGTGAAAACGGTATTGGTAAAACAACTTTATTACGTTCATTGATGAATGAAGTCGGTTATGAAGCCAGTTCTGGCGACGTGATTTGGTCTGAAAATGTTAATATTGGCTATTATGCACAGGATCATGAATACGAATTTGAAAATGATATGACATTATTTGATTGGATGAGCCAATGGCGTCAACCAACCGATGATGAACAAGCTGTTCGTGGTTATTTAGGTCGTTTACTTTTTTCTGCTGATGATATTAAAAAATCAGTTCATGTACTTTCTGGTGGTGAAAAAGGTCGGATGTTATTTGGTAAGCTAATGATGCAACAGCCCAATATTTTAGTACTAGATGAGCCAACCAACCACATGGATATGGAATCGATTGAATCGTTAAACATGGCACTTGAAAGTTACGAAGGTACCTTGTTGTTTGTCAGTCATGACCGAGAATTTGTTTCAACCATCGCTACACGTATTATCGAATTAACTAAAGACGGTTATATTGATTTTGCAGGCGCTTATGATGAGTATTTAGCCAGTAAGGTATAACCCTTCGCCCCTTCGACCCTTCGACAAGCTCAGGGCTCAGGACTCAGGGCTCAGGGCAAACGGATAGTGGTAACTGTTTATACTGAGTGCGAGGTACGAGAGCGTTCCGTTCACACTGAGTGCGAGGTTTCTTCGACAAGCTCAGAATAATCGGAAGCTGTAGTCGAAGTGCGACACTCACAACTTTTAAGGATTTATATGTTAAGTTATCGTCACGCTTTTCATGCCGGCAATTTTGCCGATGTACTAAAACATAGTGTATTATCACTTGTTTTAGATTATATGACCCGTAAAGAAAAAGGGTTTTGTTATATAGACAGCCATTCTGGGGCTGGTATGTATCAATTGGCTGAAGAATATGCACAAAAAACGGGTGAATATAAAGACGGTATTGCTAAGATTATTAACGATGACGAAGCCCCTGAGTCACTAACGTCTTATTTATCACTAATCAACAGCCTCAACCTCAACAGTGAGCTTGAAGTTTACCCTGGCTCTCCAGGGATAGCTAAAGCCTTTGTGCGTCGTCAAGACAGTAGCCATTTATTTGAATTACATCCTACTGATATAGAACACTTAGAATATTTTTGTCAGCGCTGGCGTAAAGTATTTGTTAAACAGTCTGATGGCTATCAAGGTGTACTGGGATTATTACCGCCGCCAAGTCGTCGTGGAGTGGTGCTTATCGATCCGCCTTACGAGCTGAAAGAAGATTATCAAAAAGCCGTAAATACCATCATCAAAGCCTACGCTAAGTTTTCTACGGGCACTTACATTCTTTGGTACCCAGTTGTTAAGCGCGAATTAATTGACCAAATGAGTGAGTCTTTCACCTCGAGTTCTGTCAAAAATCTATTACAAGTAGAGTTTTGTTTAGAAAAGGATACCGATGAATACGGTATGACAGGTACAGGGTTGTTTATCGTTAACCCTCCTTGGCAACTATCCCAACAGCTTGAAGAAATATTACCTTATATGAAAGCTAAACTAGGCTCTAACGAAAGTGACTATACGCTTAAACAGTTAATCGCTGAGTAAGAGCAATGCGCTTGCCCTTTACAATACTAGCAAGCGCATACATATTATTAGACCACTATAGTTCTAAGTTTTAAGTTCTAAGTTCTAAGTTCTAAGTTCTAAACGATAACTGAAATTGATTAAATTGCGCAAACTTAGTTAATAATTCTTGATAAATCCCACAATCAACACTTTGGTTTAATGCCGTCTCACGACACTCAGTCTCATTTAGTTTTTTCTCAACTAACTCATTCTCAAGTAAAGCGAGGGCAAAACAACAAGCTTCCAGGCTTGACAACGCATTTTTTTTAGCCACTTTGCGAATTAAGTATTGTCCCTTATTAGCAAGCGTATCTGGTAAACAAACTTGCTCTAGTGCCTGTAGGTTAGAAGATAACATAAACATACGATAGGCTTTTTTCCATGTGCCATCGAGTATTATCAGTAATTTTGGTTGTTGACTCTGTTTATTATGGCTAGTATGCGTGCTGTTAAGTCCATTGTTAGTTAAGGATAATACTTGCGCTTGGGCATTTGGGTAAAGTAACAGTGCTTGATTATTCGCCAGTATCGTATTCAGCTCATCGTGTTGTGAAAAATTTTCTCCAACTAATACTTGGCAATGACTTAATGAACGACTTAATAAGGCAACAGTGCCTTTAGTTTGTTTGACTTCACTAGGATGTTGTAACACTAACACAGCGGTTGGATTATCAATTCTACAAGTAAAATTGCAAATACAAGCAATTATTGGGCGTTGACATTGCTTACATAAAATTCTGGACATAAAAAGAAAATCGTCAATGAGTGTAAACTTCATAAAGTATCATTGTATACTTAAGCCCTAATAACGTCAGCCTTTAAAATTCCAAATGAAATTAAACACCCTAGTACTCTCTAGACAACACTTTCAGGTAGTACTCATAGTCGCATTACTGTCGGTTATCGCGTTTATTAGTGAATATTTTCTAGGCGAGTCATTTACTCAAACTTTTGTATATCAAAGACAATTGATCAATCAAGGTGAAATTTGGCGCCTTTTTTCTGGGCATATATTACATACTAATGGTTATCATTTACTACTAAACCTAGCCGCCTTATTTATGCTATGGGCATTACACGGCCGTTTTTATAGCATAAAAAATTATACCTATTTATTTTTATTGTGCTCAATATTTACCAGTGTTGGTATTTATTATTTTGATCCCTCATTAATACAATATGTCGGTTTATCAGGCGTATTGCATGGTATTTTTGTTTTTGGCGCGCTAATGGATATCAATGCCAAAGACAAAACCGGCTACTTATTATTTTTAGGTGTCTGGCTTAAAATTGCTCATGAGCAATTTTATGGTGCTAGTACAGATGTAAGTAACTTAATAGAAGCAAGTGTTGCGGTAAATGCTCATTTATGGGGAGCACTGGGCGGTTTACTATTTTCTGTTATTTACCTTTATATGCTTCATATGAGATTACGCCTTGAAAACTAACCTTAAGTGCTAACCATTCAAGATGGACCCAGATGAACTAAGTTCAGTTCACATGAACATGAAGTATGCGGCTAAACAACCATCACCTGTCGTCTTTTTATAACCAATAATGATAAACTACTATAAAATTTAATTTCATCAAAATCTATGAACGCGATCCAACCCTGTTTTTGTGGCTCAAATTATGATTTTTCATCTTGTTGTCAGCCCTACATCAATAAAGAAGTACAAGTTCAAACAGCAGAACAATTAATGCGATCTCGGTTTAGTGCATACGCCTTTGGCGATGCACAGTATATTTATGATACCTACGCAAAAAGCAGTCAAGCGGCACAATCGGTTAAAGACATTGATGACTGGAGTAAATCTTGTGTCTGGGTAGCACTTAACATACATCCAATAACGAATCGCATAAATAAAGCTACTGAGCAATTTGTTGAGTTTTCGGCTTTTTATATAACAGATAATACCTTATGTGAACTGAGAGAAAAATCACGTTTCATTTTAGAGGGATATATAAAAGACAACACTGAAAAAAATAAGGTATCGACGAACAATGATATTAACAAAGCTTCAACTCTTTCTACCCCGCTTAAGCAATGGCGTTATGTCGACGGGGATATAATTACACATAGTGAATTAGCCAACATTAAGCGCAATGAGCTTTGCCCCTGTAATGAATACCCAACAACATGGCAAATAAAAAAAGGCAAAAAATTTAAACATTGCTGTGGAAAATAACTTAATAGATTTAGTAAAACTGGACACATAAAATAAACTGAGCTAACTGAGCTAAGGCGCAAGCTAAAAAACATTGATGGGTACTGATTACTCAGTAGCTTCGTTAAAGGTTTGATTAAACCATTCATCAATAGATTCAAATAACTCAGTAGTTGCTTTGCGACTAGGATCTAGTAATTCATCACTTGTCTGTTCAATACTCTCTAATACATCTGAACTTGTTTTTTTGATACTCTGCCAAGCTTCATTGCCAAAATATGCTGAGTCTTTTTTACCCTGTTCAAGACAGGCATTCATATCAAACTGTTTATCCGTATCAAATAAAATATTTGCCTCTTCATTGAGCACTTGTTTATCTTCACAGTATTGACTTATTTCTAAATAAGTTAGTGTACCGATTACCGCGACGGTACCTATTGTTGCCGCAGAAACGGCAGTTATAGCAACTTTTTTACCTGAACGCTTAATAAAATTCTTCGATACATTCGCACTTTTAGCCCTGTTCCTGTGCTGCATTTTTTGCACTATTGTTTTAGAATGCGTTAAGCTTTTTAAACTTTCAATAGGCAATATGGCATAGCCAAATAATGAGAATACACTATTTAAAAAAAATTTAACGACAATCACGCCCGTAATTATCGTTACCATGAGCGTTGAAATAACTATTTTCATTTTTATTCCTTAAAGCCAGTTCTTTTATTCGTCAAATAGAGACGTCCGTGTAATAAATCACGCTTTAACAAAGGTTAGGACGCTAATTGCAAGTGAAACATTGTCAATAAATCATCTGTTATCCCACCATAAAATAACTTGTAATAAAGTATGCAATAAGCGCTAAAGACCCCCCAAAAATTGAGTAAGGCAATTGAGTTTTAACATGTTCAAGCAGATCACACCCTGAAGCAATAGCAGAAACACAGGTAGTGTCAGATATAGGTGAGCAGTGATCACCAAAAATTCCGCCACCTAAAATAGCGGCAATAACCAACGAGGGTGGTAAGCCTAACGATTGAATCAATGGAACACCAATAGGAATTAATATAGCAAAGGTACCCCAAGAGGTACCCGTACTAAAGGATATAATGCCGCCAACAATAAATAACATCGGTACGACAAAAATAAGTGGTACATTTTCACCAACAAAACCTGCAATATAAAGACCAGTGCCTAATTCTTTTAAACTTGAACCCAATGTAAGCGAAAATAAGACGATAATAACTAAAGGTAATAACTCAGATAAACCTTCAAAGCCTACTTCAACAAGCTCTTTATGAGAGTAACGCTTTGCTGAAAGTAGTAAAAAGTAGGCAATAACTAAAGCTAAACAAGTAGCATAAAGTACTGATTTACCACCACTACCATGAGTAATATCGCCATCACCTGTCCAGTACATAAAAAAGAACATCCCACAAACCATGCTCAATAATGGCACTAACATAAAACGCGCTTTAGTGGGTTTAACGACTTCTTTTTTTAAATACTCTTCATTGTTCACGTCTTGCTTATGTAGCGCTAATTCTGATTGTTTCATTGGACCATGAACATTGTCCGTGATGACCGTATAGGCCACCATTAAGATCGCGATAATAGCATAAAAATTATAAGGAATTGTGCCCCATAATACTGACATGGATGATTGCCCTAACTCATAATTGTTAAGTAAGCCCAACACATAAGCTCCCCAACCATTAAGTAGTACCAAAATACACACGGGGGCAGAAGTACTATCAATGATAAACGCAAGACGAGCACGACTCATTTTAAATTTATCAAATAAATCACGAGATAAAATACCTGCCGTGAGCACACTTAAATTTGATTCAATAAAAATAACAATACCCGTAAACATGGTAACAGCACTAACTTGCCGTTTACTTTTAGCTATACCTTTGTTGACCAATATACTCACTAAAGCGGTTACTCCTCCTGAATTTCTAACATAAGCGAGTAAGACACCAATAAGTAAACTAAAAATCAATAAGCGCGTGTTACTCGATGAACTAAATACCGAAATGATCCGCTCGACAAAGCCAATAAAAGCGTAAAAGATCACATTAGAATGTTCTCGGTAAGCCAACAATAATTCTGAACTAAATACCGCGATTAACAAAGCAAGAATAACTTCTTTTCGCCATACAACAACGACAATTGCCACCAGTGGCGGAAGTACCGACAACCATTCCATAAACTAAACCTTTATATAAAAAGTAACACAGTGTGACAAATACAAAGTGAATATCCAAGTTTAATAAGTATTTAGAAGGTATACCTTCTATTTTAGGCTATATCTCTGTACAAAAATTTTGCTGACAGCAGTAAAACGTGTTCTGCCCCTATTTATTTCGTCATATTTCAACCTTGATACTACGCCTAAATTTTAACAAATTAGCAGTCTGATGAAAGTCACGTATAATGGCATTAAACTTAATAAACACGCTTAAATATCACCTTTTTATGTCAATACCTTTAAAATACCTATCCGCTTATTCGCCCACAGTGCAAAACCAAGTACAACAGATGCTTGATAAAAACACCCTGGAAAAGTATTTACTCAATAAATATCCCCGCGTTCATAACGTAACTAACGATAAAAGCTTACGTTGTTATGTGATGGATATTAAAAATCAATATTTGAAAAAATCTTCACCCCTTAGCCAAATAAAGTTTGATGATAAAATTCATGTCATCAACAATGCATTGGGCTTACATACTTATGTCTCTCGTGTGCAAGGTAATAAATTAAAAAGTAAAAATGAAATTCGTATTGGCAGTTTATTTAAAAAATCACCTGATGCTTTTTTATCGATGATCACAGTGCACGAATTGGCGCACTTAAAGGAAAAAGATCATAACAAAGCTTTTTACAAACTCTGTCAATATATGATGAGTGACTACCATCAAGTAGAGCTAGATTTGCGAATTTACCTGACCCAAATAGAGCACTTAGGTGATATCTACTAACCTGATAAGACTTGGATAAAAATGAGATTAGCGAGAATACCTAGTGCTAAATCCTCTAAAGCAACACATCAACACAAAGGCTACTTCGCTTTACAATAGCTAAGTAACCTTTTTAATAACGTTTACCCCTTTGACTTTAAGTGGATAGTATTCATAAATAACCTGGGATCATCTATTTTAGCTAGTATTGAGGTATCTGGTAAACAATCGTCATCAACATAATCAACAAAATCGGCTGCTGAATCAAACACTAATATATCCAACGCTAATCGATCCAATCCGTATAAACCACGATGGATCATATCAGCCGAAAAAAGTAACAAGTCCCCCGCAGATAACTTGATTTTCTTGCCGGTAGAGAGACTTTCACTGCTCACTCTCCCCTTGATTTCTTGTCGCACATTAAATTCTTCTTCACTATCCCATCGCTTATGCGTTCCAGGCACTAGCTCCATACCGAGTTCATCAAATAACGGGACTCGAAGGTGTAATACTTGAGTCTCATGGATGACTTTTTTTTGTACATCAACGTCATGATCATATTGACAATCTCGATGCCAGAAATTTTTTTGTTGCGGATTGACTGGATTGAAAAATAATTGAGTATTCATAAACGCTGGATTAGTGGGTATCACTAAATCGATAAGATTCATTATTTTTTGTGAACTAATAAAATTAAAAAGATTCACCCTATCATCGAATGCTAAGTACTGATTTCCGGTAATTAAAGAAGAATTAAAAGCTTCTTCCTGATAGAATTTTTTGTTGTTTTGTGTCCATAACTCATGAAATTTTAGTACTATCTTTCTAAGTGATGATATTTCAGATGGAGTAAAATAATCTCTAACAACAAAGTAACCTTGCTGGTTATAATTGCTATTTAATTGACTTCGATTGTCTACCATTAACTACCCTTGCCTCCACTTGATTATAAGCATAACAAACTGAACTGTGGTTTTGTCTATCAGAAGTGACCCATAATACAGAATGATGAAGATTAACTCACCGTTAAAAATAAATTAGTATTATCTTTATCACTTGCTTTGACGTCTGATAGACGTCAGAAAAAAATCATTCTACTATCCCACGGCACCATAGTTTTTTATTTATATATCTGCTTTATCTTAACGTTGACTTTCAGACTCGTATTATCTTAATACTCACTACATACCATTAAGTTAGAGGCCTTATAACACCCACTAGTTAACTATAATTGCGATATTACTTTACGGGTTATATTAAATAGTGGCTTTAATGACGTTATGCTGGATTTGTTATAAAAAAACCAAAACACCTTATTAATAGGGTGATTTTGGTTTTATAGCACATTGTAATTATATTTAATGATGCGGATGGATCCGTACCACAATTTTTTGTACTTTAGGACTGGTTTTGCGCAATCATAAATTCATCAAAAAACGCAGTTAATTTTTGGTATGCGTTGAGAGGTAATATATTGGCAATGTGTTGATCAGGTCGTACTACAACCATGCAACCGCTTGAGCGATCTATACTGCGTTGATCAAAAATATCGTTACCTTCTTCAGCATGGAATACTTTTTCGTAGTCTCTCAATCCAAATTTTCCTTTGGCAGGCCATAAAAAGTCTGGCATATTTTCAATTGATAAGTCTTTTTGCTGAAATACAGTATAAATATCAATCACTGAATCAATGTCTGCAACGTCTGGTGTGTATTTTCGTACCGGTGAAGACTCAGAGTTGGCAAGAAATTGTACAAGTTTGTATGACTCGGAAGAGCTTTCTTCTGGGTTTTGTTTATTGCCAAAAATGAAAACACGCCAGCGACCATCCGCTTTATTCAGATGCCCTAAATGTTGTCGCCCACCATCTGCTACACGAATAGCCTCAGCTGAATGGAATCGTTGGCCAATCTTAAATCCACTCGCTAAATGTTGATTCTCTGCACCAGTACAGATATAGGAAGGATTGTACTCAATAGATGTTCCCGCAACAAAACCATTTTGCCTAGCCATGAATTTTTGAATATCGACCGTATTAGTTTTAGCCTCAGGTGCATCCTTGTCTGATGTCGGGCGAGTAGCCACCAATTTTGATAATTGTCTATCGGCCTCTATTAACTGTAAAGCAACTTTGCGTCGCTCTGAGGAGTATGTCTGTAGCAATTTTGGCTTACATTTTCCTTGTAAAACAGACGCGACTTTCCAGCCCAGATTAAAGGTATCTGGCAGTGATGTGTTTAAGCCCCAGCCTCCTTTTGGACTATGTGTATGGCAGGCATCACCCGCAACAAAGGCGCGTGGAATAAGACCGTCTGGATTACCAATCGGTGTGTCATCAAATCTCTCTGCTACCCGTTGTCCAACTTCATAGATTGACCACCAAGCGACTTCTTTAACATCTAATTTATAAGGATGCATAATTAACTGTGCTTTGGCTATAACATCTTCGGCTTTAAGGTTCAGATCTGACGCACGCTGATCTTTGCCCAATAGATCAAGCTCTACATAAAACCGAACTAAATAACCGCCTTCTCGCGGAATAGTCATTACTGCACCGTTTTCTTTTGATTGAATAAAGCTTTTAACTCTAATATCGGGAAAGTCTGTCACTAACAAAAGATCCATGACGCCCCAGGCTTTATTTGCCGAATCCCCTTCTAAAGCTATTGACATGCCTTTGCGAACAGAACTTCTTGCGCCATCACAACCGACAACGTATCGGGCTCGAACAGTTTCAACTTTAGCCGATTTAGAGTCATCGCTTTGCTCAAATGTAGCAGTGATAGGGTGTGCATTTAAATCTTGGGTGAGGTTAGGATCAATATCTAATTCAAGTAATCTACGACTGTAATGAGGAACAAGGTGCGTTACTGAGTTCTTCATGCCTTCTAGTAATAACTCATGAAGCCGTGCCTGGTTAACAATGCCATGTGCAAATTCAGACAGACCAATTCTCGCATCAGCAATTTTGTGTGTACGCTTTATGTTCTCAGGCTTTATGTTATCAGGCTCCCAGAATGTATTCTGGTTTAGCTTGTAAGCTTCTTTTACAATCATTTCACTGCTATTAAATCCTTCCATAATCTCAATTGTACGACAGGATATTCCATCCGCTCGTCCAAACTCTAAGGGACCATCTTCTAGATCAACGATACACGTTGTAATGTCAGTGAACTCAGATAGCTGCCTTGCCATCGCTAACCCTGCAGGGCCACAACCTACAATTAATACATCCACGTCCTTTGGAAGATCTATAATAGGTGGCGTAGCGGCTGGTTCTCGAATTGAATCAGGGATTTGATAGTTACCGGGTTTAAACCCATTTAAATGAAATTGCATTACATAATTCTCCTAAATTATTAATAAGCTTTTGCTTTAGTTACCTTTTTTAAAGTTTATAAAGGTTAACTATAAAAAGCTATAACCCGAAAATGGGGAACTAATCATTCAAGAAAATAACCAAGTAGAAAGTGCTATTGCAAGAATGGATAGTATAAACAAATAAAATTTAGTTCACATGTTAAGCTTTATTTGATTTTCAATCTAGCTTTATGTAGCTTATTGCCTTAAAAATTATTTGAATGTAAGTTAGCCTTGAAATAGTAAACATAAAACTAGCTATCGCGAGCATTGCTTTTAAATCAATCTCAGCCTAAGTTACCCTAAGTTCCTTTACGGTTTATTACGTTGGATCAGTAATAGAGTTAATGATCAGTTTAGGGTATGTGCATTTAGCGAGACGTTCACAGCTTATCAGAGATAAAGCGTACTACTAAAAACCTAGGATGTGATCACACTCCATAGGACTACCTCGGACATAAAAAAACCGGCTAGCCTTGCTTTAAAAGGACTACCGGTTTTATTGGTATTCTTCGTTATATTTAATGGTGCGATGGGGGGACTAAATAAAGCATGGTAACACCTTGTAAATATTAACTATACCTTATGTATAATCACACCAGTACCACTAACGGCACCACTAAAAACAAAAGTCATACATTATCAAATATAAAAACTGAGCTCTACGCAAAGCGCATTTAACTGAACATTCTATGACAACTAACTATGTTTATCTGGACAGTTAACAATTAATCATCCAGCAATAACGCTAGCAACGAGCTAAACCTCCATAGAAACTTATTAGGATATAAAAAGTGTTAAAACTATCACTAATTCTTGTTTTATCACTATTTAGATGATGAACCACCAATAACTCCGGCTATATTAATTCCAATAACAAACGCATCTTTACCATAACTAGTAAGGTCAAGTCGTACAAACCAGTTGTCATCAAACCGCCATTGAACTCCGGTACCAATGAGTATTTGGACGTTGTACACCTGCTCAACGTAGTTGCTAGTTTCGGTATCTAAAAATGCGACACCACTTTTTGCATATAAATTCCACTCTGAGTCATGCTTTTTTAAAAAATATCCAACATTTGCACCGAATAATGAATAACCAACATTCAAGGTGTTAGTAATTGCTGGGTTTAAATTATTTAGTGATACGCTACCTAAGTCTTCATAACTCATTTCTGCAAATAAATGTTCGGTAAATGTAAACCCGGCAAATACTTTGTAAGCAAGAACATTTTTATCACTAACACGCCATGCAGAACCATTTGTATCAAGCTTAAGATTTGAATAGCCTAATCCTCCACCTAAATACCAACATTCTTTTTTATCGATAATTTGGGTAAATTCACAAGATTCGTTAGCTTGTACATTAAAAATAACGAGTGATGTAGCCAAGATGAAAATTTGACTTGAGCGACGACGATTTCTTAGTACCACAATTCCAGCTATGCCTAAAAGCAACCATATATCGTTTGATCCAGCACCCGAGGTGCCTGTTTTCACGACACCACCAGCTTGTATATAGTCAGGTATACCATCACCATTAAAGTCACCATTTTCATCTCTATCTGAAATACCATTTCCGTTACTATCTATATCTAGATAGTTGCTAATACCATCACCATCACTATCAATGATTCCTTCTTCACTGTCTAAGATGCCATCTCCATCACTATCAACATCTAGATAATTTGGATAACCATCACCATCATTATCAATGGTTCCTTCTACACTGTCTGAGATAGTATCTCCGTCACTGTCAAGATCTCTGAAATTAGGCAAACCATCAAAATCAAAATCATCAATATTTAATACTGAATCATCAACCCCATCACTATTTTGATCCAGTCCACCTGTCACATCGACATCTACAACATCATCAATACCATTATTGTTAGCATCACTGTTAGATAAGTTGACTAATATTTGCTCAACTGTATCACTGATACCATCATTATCACTGTCCGTATCTAGGTAATCAGCCAGTCCATCCAAATCCGTATCAACTTCAACAAATTGGTCATCAATACCATCTAAGTTTTGATCAATGCCGCCGGTTAAATCAACATCATAAACATCATCGATACCATCAAAATCGCTATCTAAACCGTAAGGTTCAGGACGATCTGTTTCAAATGCGTCAGACAAACCATCATTATCACTATCTTTGTCTAGGTAATCGGCAACAGTGTCTAAATCAGAATCAGCGAACCCTTCGGTCATATCCGAAATACCATCATTATCTTGGTCTTGATTTATAACCGTAGTACCGTGTACTTCAGGCAATGTGTCTTGAGAATCATCAATACCATCTCTATCAAAGTCAAAGGTGATATCTATCTGACCATCATTATCAGCGTCTAAGCTTGCGTATGGTGCAGTATCTATATCATTGATACCGTCATTATTACTATCAAGATCTCTAAAATCGGCTAAACCGTCACCGTCGCTATCTATTGGTACTTCTATCAGTGGGCCAGAAATGTCGGCAAGTGCATTACGATTTTCATCTGCGACTCTAGCTTCTTCTGTATCAAACAAACTGTCATTATCACTATCAAGATCATGCAAGTCAGGAATGTTATCTAAATCTGTATCAAAAACAGTGACATTATCATCAATACCATCATTATTAAGATCAATTCCAAAAGTAGAATCAACATCATAACTATCATCAATGCCATCATTATCAGAGTCGACACCACTTAAACCCGATTCAGCTGTGTCGCTAATACCATCGTTATCACTATCGAGGTCTAAGTAATCTACAATACCATCATTGTCAAGATCGCTTAGCTGTAACAGAGTATCTTTAGCTTTTCCGAGTCGAGAGTTGGATTTAGAGGTATGAGAGACAGCAAAGGCATTAATGTTGTCGATATTGTTTTTTCGTAAAAATGCTTCAATAACATCGGGGATACCATCATTATCGCTATCAATATCTAAACGATTAGCAATGCCATCACTATCACTGTCTTGAGCACTAACGTCGTCGTCGATACCATCATTATTTATATCTATTCCGCCGGTTTCATCAACATCATAACTATCATCAATACCATCGTTATCCGTGTCGACACCGCTAACTTTAGACTCCATAGTATCCGGGATACCATCATTATCGCTATCACTATCAAGGTAATCCGCAATACCATCATTATCACTATCGTTGGTACCCTCAATAATGTCAGGAATACCATCGTCATCTTCGTCGGTACTAGTATCCAAATAATCAGCCACACCATCACCATCAGTGTCACTATTTCCTTCAATAGCATCTGAAATACCATCGCCATCTGAATCAAGATCCAAATAATTCGGCTTACCATCACCATCGGTATCGACAGCGCCTTCATCTGAATCTGTGATGCCATCTCCATCTGAGTCTGTATCTAAGCTATTTGGAATTCCGTCACCGTCTAGGTCACCACTTCCTTCAAAAGTATCTGAAAAACCATCATTATCGTCATCCAAATCTATAGAATCAGGTATTCCGTCACCATCAGTATCCGCAAGAACGGTAATACTAATCGTCGCTAAGACATTCGAGAGTGATCCTAAACTACTGACTGTAATAATCACATTGGGATAAACACCGACATCAGTATTGAGCGGCGTGCCCGTGATCGCGCCGGTGCTAGCATTAAAATTCGCCCAGCTAGGTAAACCAGTCACACTAAAGGTTAATTTATCGCCATCGGGATCAGATGCCGTTGGTGTAAAGCTATAAATCGTATCTTCTATTACGCTACTGGCAGGGGCTCCTGAAATAACTGGTCCGTCATTCACGTTGATGACGGTAATACTAAACGCCGTTAAGTCATTCGATAATGACCCTAAATCGCTGACCGTAATGATTATATTGGGGTAAACACCCACATCACTGTTCCTTGGTGTTCCACTAATATCACCTGAGCTGCTATTGAAACTCGCCCAACTCGGTTTATTGATAATACCAAAACTCAGCACATCACCAATATCGGTATCACTCGCTGTTGGAATAAAGCTATAAGTGCTATCTTCAGCAACCGTGATGGCAGGGGTTCCGCCAATGGTTGGTGTATCGTTAGTGTTAGTCACTGTTAAGTTAACTGTTGCAGTAGCGCTATCCAATGTCCCGTCAGAAATGAGATAAGTAAAACTATCGACACCAATATAGTCTGTTGTTGGTATGTATAATACAAAACCGTTACTCATTTGAGTGACAATGCCACTAGCAGGTTGGGTTAAAATGGTTATATTTGTGCCTGACAGCGCGTTGTCTACATCACTATCATTAAAGTGTAACCCTATAGCGGCTAAACTATCTTCACTGACAGTAAAACTGTCATCCACTGCAATAGGTGCATCGTTGTCTTGAGTTACCGTAATTACCACCACAGCATCATTTGATATTAATTTACCTGCAGCACCACCACTTGAAACTAATCCGTCATCCTGAACGTTATAACTAAACCAGTCTGTTCCGTACCAATTTGCATCCGGGGTATAAGTAATAGAGCCATTCCCCTCAACAACAACTGTTCCGTGTGTCGGGGGATTAAATAGCTCAACAGTCGTGGTATCTAGTGTTCCGTCTGGATCACTATCATTTGCCAGAACATCTATAATTTTAGACGTATCTTCTGCAGTAGTAGCACTATCGGCTAACGCGATTGGAATATCATTAACCTCAGCAATATTAATATTAACCCTAGCAATATTTGAAACAGCACCGCTCGCATCTACCGCATGAAACGTAAAACTGTCGATGCCATAAAAATTAGGAGCTGGGTTGTATATTACTAAATTTCCATTTAGCGTTAATGAACCATTTACTGTGTTGGTATCAATAACATAACTACTAATATCAGCTATGCCATCAGCATCTGTTATAAACGCAACAAGCGGTTGCAGTAATTCAACATCTTCAACAGTAAATGACATAAACGCCGTTTCAGATGTAGCAACGGGTGCATCATTTACGTTATTAACCACAATAGATACAGTTGCCTCGTTTGATTTTAACAACGTATAGTCTGATACCGTATAGGTAAAAGCGTCAGCACCATAAAAATCAGGGTTAGGCGTGTAAATAATATTGCCACCACTATTTATTACCACACTACCAAAAGTTGGTGGTGTAACAATGGTAATACTTGAAGGGTTAATATTATCATTCGTGTCTGTATCATTACTGACGAGGTTCACTACCGCATCGGTATCTTCATTCACAACAATAGTATCGTTCACAGTAACTGGGGGGGCATCTCGTTCTGAAATTGTAATATAAATAGTGTTTTGTGATGATAAATTATCATCATCGGTCGCGGTGATAACAAGGGAGTAATTAGCAGTTGTCGCTATATCTAACGCATTGTCGACGGTAATTTCACCTGTTGCAGTGTTCAGTGCAAAGTCACTGTTGGTATTACCTGACACTATGGCGTAACTTAATACTTCACCGCCTGATATCGCTAGGCTTGGTGGTACGCCATCTTCATCATACGCTTGAATAATTCCAACAGAATCCCCCACTAAACTACTTTCACTCACTACATAAGCGCTTGATTCTAGTATTGGTGCATCATTCACATTTGCCACGGTAATTTGGTAGCTTTGCGTATCCGTTAACTCACCATCACTTAAAGTAAGATCAACATCATAAACGCCTGCCTCAGTTGGCGTCCCCTGAATAGCGTAAGCATTATCAAAGGTAACTTTTCTCAGCAAATGACCTTTAGAGTCTGCAATGTATAAGTTTTGACTTTTATCAAGCGCTAAGCCCGTTGGTTTATTTAAACCAGCGTCTGTTGCAGAAACTCCATCACCAAAAGATTCAGGAATACCTATGCCTGCAACAAGAGAAACGCTTCCTTCAGTAGATAACATTTTTATTTGATGATCATTGGTCACACTAAAATAAACATTACCAATACTATCAACAACAATACTTCTTGCGTTTCTAAAGTCGTCGCCTTCAAGTATGGTAGAAATATTATTACTGCTATCTACTTTCTTAAGTTTGCCAAACATAATGTCAGCAATATAAAGGTTACCCTCATTATCAACAGCAATATCTGACATAATACTAAGCGCTGCATTCGTTGCAAGGCCTCCTTCACCACTGTCACCAAAAGCACCTGAACCAGCAACAGTACTGATCACTCCACTGGTATTTACTTTTCTCACTACATAAGAAAAAGTACCAATATAGACATTGTCATTGATATCAATCGCAATACTAGAAGGATATTGAACCGTGGCCGAAGTCGCTTGCCCGCCATCACCTGTATTTGAACCTGTACCATCACCAGCGAAAATAGTTATAGTGCCATTGGTACTAATTTTACGAACAACATGGGTTGTAAGCTCGGCAAGATAAACATTACCTTGACTATCAACAGCAATATTGCCAGAAGAGATATTTGCCGATGTGGCTGCCCCCCCATTACCTGTACTACCTTGTATTCCTGTGCCTGCAATCGTGGTTATAGTGCCATTTAAAGCAATTTTGCGTATTGTATAGTTACTTAAAATATAAATATTACCTGTTGCATCTACTGCTACAGAGTCTGGCGTATTTAATCCTGCACTGGTTGCTGCACCGCCATCGCCACTATTAATTGGGGAGCCCGTTCCCGCAACTGTTGTAATTATACCCACGTCGCCTGACGTCTGCACTATGCTTAACCAATTGGGCAAGGTATTCGCAGTAAGTTCTGTTTTATCACCATCTATATCACTTACCGCAGGGGCATATGTGTACAAGGTGTTTTCGGTTGCTGTTGTTGTACCGCTGTCATCAAAGCTTGGTGCTTCATTGACATTAGTAATATTAACGGTGATAACTTGTGAATCTGAGGTGTTTGTTCCATCATCAGTGGCTGTTACCGTAACACTATAGGATGATTTTATTTCATAATTTGGATTCGCAGTAAAGGTTATAACACCATTATTGTCTACACTAAAGCTGGCTGCATCTACGCCACTTAAAGCATAAGTGACTGTTCCTGATGCGTTAACAATATTCACTGTTGTAACAACTGTTTGATTTTCAGCAGAGCTAACGGTAGCAGTAGCCTCTGCTCCATCACTAGAGATGACAATACTAGGTCCTAATGCTAAACCTAATAATGAAGGGTATATAGTACTGGTGCCACTACTGTACACACCAATATTTGAAGTACTTGCATAAAGTACTTGTACTCCACCATTTGTTGTACTTGTACCTGAGAGTGAACCTATTTGAAAGGATGCCGTTTCAGCCGCATTTGCACATTGAATACTCAATAAAACAAAGACTAAAAGTTTAAAAAACTTCATGTTCTTGCCTTATTGGTTTTGAACTTTCGAGTCTAGCCTGGTTTTCAGCGCTGTTAACTCTACTTGCATGGCCTTGATTTGTTCTTGTTGCTCTTGGATAGCTTTTATAGCATGCGTATAAAGTACGCCATACTCTATAGAGTGAAAGTCGTCAACTTCTTTACTTATCACATAGATTTCACCCTCAGGGAGTTCTTCACCACCTATGTAGTCTTGCTTTTCATTTTCACCATCTTTTGTGATTTGGATTGTATACTTTACACCATCTTCAAAGCTCATCTCATTTACAGTTTTAAGAACTGGTATATCCCCTTTTCCTATGCTCACTGCTGATGGTAGTATCTCTTTAACCTCTTGTGCAATAAAACCAGTTTCTAGTCTACCATTATGAGCAAATGTATCTTTTTTTATATAAGTTACAGGATTTAATTTATTGATGGCATCTAGTGAATTTTCAAGTGGAGTTATATCTTTTTTTATTCTTTTATCTGATGGAGCCACAAAAGCATCGGCAACGATAGCATACGCTGCATATAAAGATGTATAAATGGCAGTAGTATTCTCGGACGCAGTTGAAGCACCTGTACTGAAGGGTATATTTGATTGTTCTTCCAAATCTCTTGAATAGTAGTAATAACCAGCTACACTTTTGCTAAATTGACCATTAATTGTTAACGATCCACTAACTGTTCCTCCACCTGTAGAAAGATATGGGTGTGTGTGATTCCCCTTGTCGTAGGCTTTTTTCACTGCTGTTGCCGAAGCGCTTATAGTTGAAGATGATGATGATATACTATCAGTAATAGTTCTCTGAGCAGTACAAGTTAAAGTACCGCTAGCATTTATTGCTGTTGCAAACAGCCCGGCAGCACAATCTGCTGGATTAGCTGCTAAAGCAGTTGCACTTGAAGCGTTTCCAATTAACGAACCAGAAAACGAAGTTGAGTACAATCTATTACTCGTATTGTCAAAATACAAAGCGGAGTCTTCAAATATATCCTTGTATCCACTGTTAGTAGTAGCTGTAAAGAGTATTGGATTATTTGTATCTCCCGTATCATCATTGTAGATGAATAACCGTGAGGCTTGGTTAGCAGTTGTTGCTGTTGTAGTGGTTGTAGCGGTTGCAGCATTTCCCGTTATATTAGAAGAAATAGTTGCGGGTAATCTAGCATCAGAGATTGTACCAGTTGTGATATCTGTACCCGCAAGACTGCTAATTGTACTACCTGTGTGGGTATGTGAGTCATTATTTACAGCCGCAGATATAGCTATATTTGATGAACCATCAAAAGCAACAGCAGTAGCTGTTATATCTCCTGTGATATCTATCGTTTTAGTTGCGGCTAATTTTGTTGCCGTTGCTGCATTTCCAGTTAAAGCTCCAGTAAAATTAGTTGTAGTCAAAACTTGTGTTGCGGGATTATATTGCAAACCACTATCCATATGGGGTGTGTAATAGGCGTCATTTACATTTTCTATAAAAGTTAAGTACCTAATAGCATTTACAACACCCTCTCCTGAAGAATAGACTTTACCTGCATTAGTAGCATTAGTAGCTTTATGTGCATACACACTTGAAGTGAACTCTTCAATACCTAAGTCGGTGTAAGTTGTGCCATTTGCATAATCAACTTCTACCTTAAGTTTATAACCATCTGCCCAAACTATCACACCATAACTTGCAGCACCTGCTGTTCGAGTACCACTTCCTATTGGGTGAGAGAAAAAACCTTTATCCGTTGTAGTTACCTGGGCTTGAGGGGTTTTTTGATACACAATAGTCGTACCATCACTTCCTAATATAGTAAATTTTAAAGCGATAGGCATTGAAGCCACTATTACACCATTGTTAAAAGCGACACCTTGATAGGCTATGTTACTTGAAGCAGCATGCGCTATATTTAGTACCGTTGCCGTTATAAAAGCAATGAATGAAAGCTTTAGCGACTTTTTATTTACATGAGTAATATTAAACATTTTGTTTCTGCTCTTCGTCTGTATGTATCTGTTGATGCGAATGATTAAGTGATATCTATATATGTATCTATATGTATATGTACCATTTATTTATAAACTTTTATTTCTATTTGTTCGGTAAAAATATAACCTTCCCCTCTGGCTGTTTTTAGGGGAAAGCCTATTAAACAGTTATTTTTTACTTCTGAAGCGTTTAACTTATCGATTACTTTTTGACGTAGTCGACTTATGCAAACTTCAAGACGACGGGGGTCAAACACATGTGATTCTTTAGGTTGAATAACTTCAATAAGTATTTGACGGTTAACCGTTTTACCTTGATTTTTAGCTAGCGTTTTTAAAATCAAACCTTCCATATGTGTAAGGGGGATTAAAATATTTTCTGGTGAGATGAGTTCACGAGCAGATCGACTGAGTAGCCAACCATGCTCTTTATCTGGTTGTTCTGATATAGTTAGTCGACGTTGTAAGGATTTAATTTGAGCCACTAGCTCTCGCCAATCTACAGGTTTAACTAAATAGATGTCTGCCCCTTTTTCAAAACTAGTGAGGCGACTTTCTAGCTCACCTTGTGCGGTAAGCATAATTATACCCATGTCAGGATTAGACTGATGTAGTCGTCCAGCAAGCGACAATCCATCTTCACCCGGAAGTCCAATATCAAGTATGGCAATATTACATGGAGATTTTTTTATGTAATGATCAAATTCAATAGCGTCACCTAGCGCAGCCACATGAATATTACATGTACTCAACTGAAACTGGATTTCATCCCTAATGTCAGGGTTGTCTTCGACTAAAACAACATGTAAAGATTGATTTTTCATAAATCAATTATAACTGAATTTTTTATATGAATGCTTACAAAACCTTGCATTTTATAGGGTTTTACTACTGATGGGGGCGTAAGGGGAGCCAAAGTGTAAAAACGGCTCCCCCTAACATGCTGTTTTTTACGTTAATATGTCCTCCATGACGCTGGATAATTTCAGAAACAAGGAATAAACCCAGCCCCATACCCGGTAGCTTCATTCTTTCATCACCACGTTGATATTTTTCAAAGATTTTATGTTCCATACTGTGTGGAATACCTACACCTTGATCTTCTATTGTCCATTGTATACCTAGTGAGCCATCATGATCTATTGGGTTAATTTTTATTATTATGGGTGTATTGACGTTAGAGTATTTTAATGAATTATCAACCAGATTAAGTAAAGCAATTTTAATACGTTTTACATCTCCCTCTAGCCAGATTTTTCTTTCTGAGTAATCAAGTATGATTCGCTTCTCAGCATCAGAGCCACATAAGTTAGTTACCTCTTTAGTCAATAAATAAATGTCAAATGATTTGACTTCAAAAAAGGATGCTTTTTCATCTGTTTGTAGCTGTGCCATCTCCATCACTAAATTCATGCGCATAATAGACTTTTGAATACGGTCATAACGTCGAGAACGGTTTTCATCTGTTATTTGTTCTATTTCATCAATTAAACGCAGTGATTCATTGGCGGCACTGATTACCGTCATAGGAGTGCGAATTTCATGAGTGATCATTGACAATAACTGACTTTGCTCTTTGTTATGAGCTTTCTCTAATAAAAACTGTTGCTCTACTCTCATTGATTTCTCTATAGATTTTTTATGGTTATTTTCAATTTTTATATAGTGCAACATGATCCCAAAATGTAAAATTGATAGATGAAAAGTATTACTTGCCATACCAGCATAAACTGTCAGCTCATTAAAGGGGATAAGCGCTAAAGAACCTAGAATATTAAGGCTTACTAATGTTACAAAAAATAAATGTGCAACAGCCAACAAGCGCGCCCATACTTCTTGACTACGCCATAAACGTATTATAGGCCAAGGTGCTAAGCTAATAGATGCAATGGCTATAAATAACATCCACGGCGCAAATATTTGATAATAACCTAGCGGTGTTGCTATGGCCGTTGCTATGCTAAATATTGTACCAAATAAATTAAACCGGTAAATATAGGGGTGATATGTTTTCAACTCAAATAGTAGAGTAAAAAAAACAAATGCCATGGCTGCCGATAATGACAAAGAAATGCCGAGCGTTAAGTTAGCGAAAAGAGGTTGTGATTGAAAAACAAATTCAGAAATAAAACCAAGAATACCTAACCACTGAATACTGTTTAATGCTAAATAAAATACATAAACGATAAAAATTATACGACGAGAAAGTATAAAATTTACCATATTAAAAATTAATACAGTCAATATTAAACTAAAATAAAGCCCAAATAAAAAGTAACTGTTACGTAAATGCTCACCGAAAGCTTTGGGTTGCCAAAGATTAACCATTGCCACCATCGTACTTGTGGTTTTGAGCTTAATATAGATTTCATGCGTTCCAACGTCTAACGCTAATTTGAACAATGAGCCTCTATAGTTATCTTCTTTATCTGCTTGTGGCATAAAATCACCACTTCTACGATGATCTAGCTGATTTAGCGTATTAATATGAAACAATTGAATATTATCTAAATAAGGAGGTAAAACCTCTAACCACCAATCTTTGGGATAAGAAGAGACCCGTTTCAAAGATAAATGTAACCAAAAAGTATCTTGAACATATCCAGCAGATAAATTTCCTTTAAGCGGTTTAAATTCCCCCTGAGAATGAGCCTTTTGAATATCTTTGAGATGTAAGCTTCCAGAAGGATCTCGAAAAAAGCTTAATTTCCCATTGTTAAGTTTAATAACAGGGACATCTTCAAGCACTACGCTTTCAACTGCCAAAGATTGCGAAGATATTGATATCGTTATAAAGAAAAAAAATGCTAAAGCATTGTAGTGATTACTCATTGAAAACTCATTTAATAACGTGGCGCTATTTTACATAATATATTACGCTCTTTAATAAATATAAGTTATCATATTTCTTATTTCTTATTTCTTATTTCCTATGCGATTTTTTAGTATCCTCCTTCTTATTGTATCAATATTTTCACTTGAACTTTATGCTAGTACGTCCGAAATAGAACGTATAGTTATAAATAGTAAAAAGCTTCCCATCTATTTAAACGAGACTCCTGCATCTGTTACCGTAATTTCTCAAGATAAACTCAATCAACAAGATATGGTCCAATTGGAAGATGTTGCACGCTATGTACCTAGCATTCATGTGGGTGAGGCAGGTTTAGGCACTAATTTATTTATTCGCGGTATTGGCTCTGGTGTTAATTATGGCTTTGAACAATCTGTAGGGCTGTTCATTGATGGGGTTTATTATGGCAGAGGTCGTCATGCCCGAAGTGGTTTTTTAGATGTAACCCAAGTAGAGGTTTATAAAGGGCCACAATCAACATTGTTTGGTAAAAATACAATTGCGGGTACAATAAATATTACATCAGCAATGCCAACTAAAAAATTTAGTAGTTCACTTGCTTATAGTTATGAAACTGAGCTAAAAGAAACCATATTAACGTCAATTACCTCAGGTTCTCTAAGCGATAATATTCAAGGTAGATTAGCACTTAGGATAAGCGAAAGTGATGGCTACATAAACAACACCTTTCTCAACGATTCAGAGCCAAAAAATGAAAACAGACAAATAAGGCTAAACCTATTGTGGCAAGCTTCGAATGCGCTTGATGTTTCCTTTATAGCAGAAACACAAAGCTATGATACCCAAGGCCGTAACGATATGATCACTATTGCCTCTCCAACGGCTAACTATTTTTATCAAACCTTTGGCGATGATAACTTCACTGCAGAAAAAAATTATACTAAATCTCAGCAAACGATTACTGGGCCAAGTTATCGCCAAATAAATAGAAGTAAACAATACGACAATACCGATAGTCACCGTGTACAGGTGGCTGCTAATTACCAAACAAGTAATCACCTTTTGCGTTCAATTACTGCTTGGCATGGTTATAACTTTATTTATTATTTAGGGGGAGATTACAGCCCCCTGCAATTATTAGCACAAGGACGTATTGAGAAACATGAACAGATCAGCCAAGAGTTAATTTTAAGTTCCATTAACAATGAAAAAATCTCTTATGATTTAGGCTTTTATTATCAAAAGAATGACCTGAATACAGACCGTGTACTCGATCTTCAATTAAGTAATTTACCTCCTGCGGAGAGTATTTTATATAACCTATTAGGATTTCCTTCAACAACACCGCCTGGCATGTTAGATATGACATCAACATGGCAGTTTGAACAAACCACAAAAAGTTATTCTGCGTTTGCCAATATTGACTTTCAATTAAATGAAAAAATAACCACTCAGATCGGAATTCGGTTTACTGATGAAGAAAAGTATATTTTGAAAAGTCAGTATTCAGGTAAGCTCTTTATGGATGAAGCTGATCCCTTTTTAAGTTATATTTATAGCTCTGATGTACTTAACATAATGAATAGTATTGTTTTTAATAAGGATACTCCTAATTTCAATCCAACACGTAAAGAACAGCATTGGTCTGCTCACATTGGCATTCAATATCAATTATCTAACGTAGACTTTCTATACGGAAATATTAGTAATGGCTCGAAATCAGGGGGGTTTGATGAAAACAATGCATTAGCAAGTGTTGAAAATGCAATATTTGAAGACGAAAAAGTTATTGCTTATGAGTTAGGGCTAAAATCTTCTTTTTGGCAGCAACAAGGACAACTTAATCTCGCTATATTTAGGAGTGACTTTGAAGATTTACAAGTGAGTTCCTTTGATGGAAACTGCTGTTTTATTGTGGGTAATGCAGCTACAGCTATTACTCAAGGGGTGGAACTTGAGTTAGCTTTATCACTAACTGATGACTTATCTATATCCACTGCCATTGTTTATTTAGATGCAACCTATGATAGTTTTATTGATGCTGTATGTAATGACGCCCAATTATCTATGACTCCTACGGGTCAACCATGCCGACAAGATTTATCAGGAAAAACACTACAATTTTCACCAAAATGGTCTATCAATGCGAGTGCCCGTTATCAGTTTGCAATATCGAGTCGTTTACGCCTCACAACATATTTGGATATCAATGCTTCAGATAAATATGCTATCGCTAATGATTTAGACTTGAACCTTTTTCAAAACGGATTCTATAAAGTAAATGGGGGAATATCCCTAACGCCTGTAAGTAATATATGGTCATTGTCTCTATTAGCTAAAAACATGACTAATGAAACAACATTTTCATGGGGAAATGATGTTCCTTTGGGCGGACTAGGTTTTAGCGGTAGTTATTTTCAACATATTGATCCCCCAAGAACGTTCACACTACAAGGCATGTATAGCTTCTAGTCTATTGCGCGAAAAACAAAACGGTAACACCTATATAAACGTACCGAGTTCGCTTTTGAAAAGAGTAAGCATTAGACTGTGCGGGACGTATTAAAGTCTATATTTTTCAATCTAGTACAACCACCGCCTATAATTACCGTATATTACCTGAGTATATTTGATGAAAGTGAGCTTGCTCGGGGTGCCTATACCTGAACTCTGTTTATCTTTTTCAACAAGATTATCTTTGATCAAAAAGAGGAGATAGCAAAGTTGAAAATGACGAACAATAGTCTTAGAAATAAATCGAGGTGAGTATGAAGTGTTGTAATTGTGGTAAGAAAATATGGTTTTGGCAAAAAGCATATTGGTCTAGATACGATGATAATAGTGTAATGCACAAAAAGTGCGTATTACGAATAGGTATTTAGGTGCTAATTATTAAAAAACAATTCAAATAGATCCGGTGACGATCCAAATAAAAACGTAACACCTGTAAGTTATTGATTGTTTAGTATATTTAATGGTGCGGATGGGGGGACTTGAACCCCCACGACCTAAGTCACCAGCCCCTCAAGCTGACGCGTCTACCAATTCCGCCACATCCGCGCACTGTTAAATATAAACTGTCTGAACTTGTAAGTTATTTTGCTAATATTGAGGTTAATCAGCTAAATTAAATTACTTGGGTACATCGGTAGCATCATTTTTTGTAACCGGTGCATCAGAAGCTGGCACATCACTGTTTTGAATGATAGTAGACTCAGCACTTTCAACAGGAATAGCATCAGTAGCAATTGTTTGTTCATTTACTGGAGTACTTAAATTATTCCATTCATCAACTGCTTTCGTTTTATTAGCCGTTAAATTACCTAACACTAAGCTAATAACAAAAAAGGCAACCGCTAGCCAAGTAGTCGCTTTAGTTAAGAAATTACCTGAGCCACCAGAGCCAAAAACAGTAGCAGAAGATCCCGCACCAAAAGAGGCGCCCATATCAGCCCCTTTACCTTGCTGAATTAACACTAAACCAATTAATGTTAAGGCAATAAGTACATAAGCAATAATTAAAACTTGATAAAACATTTTTACTTTCCTTTAGCTGCTGAGCAAATCTTTTTAAATTGCTCAACGTGTAAACTAGCACCACCGATAAGACCACCGTCTATATCAGTTTGTGCAAATAAGTCTTCACAGTTCGACGCATTCACGCTGCCACCGTATAATAAAGGCACTTTAGTCGCCACATTTTCATTAGCTTTAGCTAAAAATTGGCGAATAAATTTATGTGTTTCTTGTGCCATCTCGCTTGATGCTGTTTTACCTGTACCTATTGCCCAAACTGGCTCATAGGCAATAACAACATCAATAAATTTTTCAATACCTACTTCATCAATTACGGGTTGTAATTGTGATGCTAAGACTATTTCTGTTTGCTCTGCGATTCGCTCTGCCTCGCTTTCACCAATACATAAAATAGGTGTTAAGCCTGCTTTTAGTGCAGCATCCACTTTATGAGCAATTTGCGTAGAAGTCTCTTTATAATAACTTCGACGTTCAGAGTGACCTATAATAACAAATTCTACAGATAATTCCTGCAACATTTGTGTAGAAACTTCTCCAGTATAGGCACCACTATCATGGGCACTTACATTTTGAGCACCGACATAGATCGGATTATCTAATTTATTAATTTTCGCCTGAGAAGCAAGTTCAGAGAGAAAAGGGAAACTTGGGCAAATAACTATATCAACATTTTCTTGAAGTTCAACAGATGTTAAGCCATCAACTATCGTATTTATTAACGCTAAGCCGCCATTCATTTTCCAGTTAGCTGCAACGATTGCACGTCTAGCCATTTTTTATTCCCCTTGCTATTCTTCAACACATTATAAAATTGTAAAATAAAGCCGCGAGATATTAACCAACATAGGATTAAGTTACAAGTGATAAGTTAAAATCAATCAACTTTCCGTTAATATCTTACTCAACTGCTGTTTTTTCCAACATAAAAAATTAAAACAATAACACTTGTTAACTTGCTAACTTCACTGAATCAGCAATTTCGTGTGCTAAGCGAGTAACTTCATCAAGTTCAGGACCTTCTACCATTACCCGTATTAACGGCTCTGTACCAGATTTACGTAACAACACTCTACCTCGACCCGATAACTGACTACTCACCTTATCAACACAAGCTTGAACACTTGGTGCATTGATAGGGTCATTACCACCAGAAAAACGTACATTAACGAGAAGTTGAGGTAGCATAGTCATGCCTTGACGTAAATCAAATAACGATTCATTGCGCTGACAAACAGCCGTTAATACGTTAAGTGCGGCAATAATACCATCCCCTGTAGAGGTGTGATTTAAATTAATAATATGTCCAGAATTTTCAGCCCCTAATTTCCAACCTTTTTCTCTGAGCATTTGCATAACATATCTATCACCAACATTACTACGAGCGAAGGGTATCTCAAGCTTTTCTAACGCTAATTCAAGGCCCATATTACTCATCAAGGTACCGACAACACCACCTTGCAAGTTACCTGTTCTTAAATCATTACATGCAATAATATAAACAGCTTCATCACCATCAATAACATACCCGGTGTGATCAACCATCATTAAACGATCACCGTCACCATCAAGCGCTATGCCTAAATCAGCTTTATGCTCTATCACCGCAGCCTTTATCATCGCCATTGAGGTTGCACCGCAGCCGTCATTAATATTAGTCCCATTAGGTGATGTGCCCACTTCAATCACAGTGGCGCCTAATTCGCGAAAAACATTCGGCGCAATATGGTAAGTTGCACCGTGAGCACAATCAACCACTATGGTGAGGTTTTGCAAAGATAGCTGGCTTGGAAAATTACTTTTACAAAATTCGATATATCGACCTGCTGCATCTTCAATCCGATTTGCTTTACCTAAATGACCTGATTCCACACAGCCCATAGGCTTATCTAATTCAGCTTCAATGGCCATTTCTACATCATCAGGTAATTTCTGACCGTCTTGTGAGAAAAATTTAATGCCATTATCATAAAAAGGGTTATGAGAAGCACTAATAACAATACCGGCTTCAGCACGAAATGTTTTGGTTAAATAGGCAATACCGGGTGTAGGCATTGGCCCAAGTAAACCGATATCAATACCTGCAGCAGAGAAGCCCGCCTCAAGCGCCGATTCAAGCATATAACCGGAAATACGTGTATCTTTACCAATTAATACTTTTTTTGTCCCTTGTGCCGCTAAGACTTTACCAGCAGCATAGCCTAATTTCATAACAAACTCTGGAGTAACGGGATATTGCCCCACTAAACCACGTATTCCATCGGTACCAAAATATTTACGACTAGACATCTTCCATTCCTTACTTTTTATCTCTAATTAAAGTGTTGAGCTTTAATATTTATATTTTATATTGAGCAACCGCTTTTAAAATATTTATTGCATCCACACTTTCCTGTACATCATGAACTCGTATAATATTAGCACCCTGTTGAATGGCAACGATTGCCGCGGCCAAACTACCGGCTAAGCGTTCATGCACCTCTCTATTCAATAAACTTCCTATCATTGATTTACGTGAAATTCCTGCTAATACAGGTAAACCTAAAGATTTAAACTGAGCAAACTGGGCTAGCACTTCATAATTGTGTGCTAATGTTTTACCAAAACCAAAACCGGGGTCTAACACCAATCGTTTTTTAGTGATGCCCGCTTGTTCACAACAATGGATGCGCTGTGTAAAAAAACCAAGTATATCATCAATAATATCATTGTATTGTGGCTGTTCTTGCATCGTGCGAGGCATGCCTTGCATGTGCATAAGGCATACATCTATATTGCTTTGAGCAACAACCTCAAGGCAGCCTTTATTTTGCAAAGCGCGAACATCATTAATCATATCAGCACCATAAATAATGGCTTCGCTCATTACTTCCGATTTTGAAGTATCGATAGAAACATTGATATCAAAACGTGACTTGATTGCTTTAAGTAATGGGATTACACGAACTATTTCATCTTGTACACTAACTTCAGCAGCACCTGGGCGTGTTGATTCTCCACCGATATCAATAATATCGACACCATTATCAATCATTTTCTCTACTTGTTTTAACGCACTATCAAAACAAGAAAATTGTCCACCATCAGAAAAAGAGTCTGGCGTAACGTTTAATATTCCCATCACGTTAACTTTATTTAAATCATTTTGTGTTGATCTAGGAAATTTTGTTTGTATAAATTTTGACATCATAATTTAATTTTATAAAAGGTTTAATACAATAAAACCTCGATGTTTGTACTAAACATAGAGGTTTTATTTATTTACTATTTGTAGTAAATATTTGACATAACAAATTTTTATTATTTAGCTGGTGTATCACCACTTGGCTCTGACAAATCAGGGCTTGGTTTATCTTTCACGCTATCTTCTTTTTTAGCTGAACTATCATCACCATTGCTTGAATTACTGCTTGAACTTGATCCATATTCATCCCAACCAGCAGGTTTACGAACATCAGTTCTAGCCATCAAATCATCAATTTGCAACGCATCAATAGTCTCATATTTCATTAGCGCATCTTTCATCGCATGCAAGATATCTAGATTATCTTTTATTAATGTTTCTGCACGGTCGTAGTTACGAGCAATTAGCCTTTTAATTTCTTCATCAATTAGTTTTGCTGTTTCATCTGACATATGTAGCGACTTAGACGAGGTACGTCCTAAGAATACTTCACCTTCTTCTTCAGCAAAAAGCATAGGACCCAACTTTTCAGAAAGTCCCCATTGAGTAACCATTTTACGAGCAATGTTAGTTGCACGTTCGATATCATTTGATGCACCAGTGGATACTTTATCACTACCGTAAATAACGTCTTCGGCAATACGACCACCGTATAAAGACGAGATATTGCTTTCTAAATGCTGCTTAGAATGGCTGAATCTATCTTGTTCTGGTAAGTACATTGTTACACCCAATGCGCGACCACGTGGAATAATACTTACTTTGTATACTGGATCATGATCTGGCACTAATCGGCCAATAAGTGCATGACCTGCTTCGTGGTATGCAGTCATTTCTTTTTCAGACTCTGACATCACCATTGATTTACGCTCAGAACCCATCATGATCTTATCTTTAGCTGCATCAAACTCATGCATACCGACAACACGACGTGATGTACGAGCAGAACATAATGCGGCTTCATTAACTAAGTTAGCTAAATCAGCACCAGAAAAACCAGGAGTACCACGCGCTATAACTTCGGGTTTCACATCGTCCCCTAAAGGAACTTTACGCATATGCACTTTTAGTATTTGTTCACGACCACGGATATCAGGTAAACCTACCGTTACTTGACGGTCAAATCGACCTGGACGTAATAATGCAGGATCTAATACATCAGGACGGTTAGTGGCAGCAATAACAATAACGCCTTCATTGCCTTCAAAACCATCCATTTCTACTAACATTTGGTTCAAGGTTTGTTCACGTTCATCGTGACCACCACCCATTCCGGCTCCACGTTGACGACCTACTGCATCAATTTCATCAATAAATATAATACAAGGGGCGGCTTTTTTTGCTTGTTCAAACATATCTCGAACACGCGAAGCACCAACACCGACAAACATTTCGACAAAGTCTGAACCTGAAATAGTAAAAAAGGGTACTTTTGCTTCACCCGCAATGGCTTTTGCTAATAGCGTTTTACCTGTACCTGGCTGACCCACCAATAAAATACCCGATGGAATGCGACCACCTAACTTTTGGAATTTTGTTGGCTCTCTTAAGTAATCAACCAATTCGGCCACATCTTCTTTGGCTTCATCACAACCGGCAACATCAGCAAAAGTTGTTTTTATTTGGTCTTCACTTAATTGACGCGCCTTAGATTTACCAAAAGACATAGCACCTTTGCCACCACCGCCTTGCATATTACGCATAAAGAAAATCCATACGCCAATGAGTAATATCATCGGAAACCAAGAAACAAAAATAGTGGTTAAGAAACTAGTTTCTTCTGGAAGCTTACCCTTTGCGCGGACCCCTTGTTTCACTAAATCATTAATCAAGTCACGATCATAACCACCAGGAATAACGGTTTGATAGCTTTCGCCACTACGTTTTTCACCCGTAATAATGCCATTCCTATCAACATTTGCATCACGAATCTGCCCTTGGCGTACCTCGGTAATAAATTGTGTGTAATCTGTTTCTTTTTCAGTGGCTGTATTAGGAGAAAAGCTCTGAAAAACAGACATTAGAACAACGGCTATAACTAACCATAAAATAATATTTTTTGCCATATCACTCAACTTCATGACCTCTTTGGGTTAATAAATTTATTAAAATAATACTGTAAAACTTTATTGTGACTAATTTACTATAATTCAAGGGCAGTAGCCATTTAACTTTAGTCACAATTTACAACTGGTAACATAATATCTCTTCGTTCCAATGACAAACAGTTATTTAAAATTGGTCGCCACTAGATAAACTTCACGAGAACGAGCTCTGGATGACTCTGGTTTGCGAGTTTTAACGTTTTTAAAGACAGTTCGCAGTGCTTTCATAAAGTCTTCAAAGCCAGCACCTTGGAATACCTTAACAACAAAAGCACCATTAGGTTTTAATACCTGATGACACATTTCCAAGGCTAATTCGACTAAATACATACTACGCGCTGAATCAGCACTTTCATTACCTGTCATATTTGCCGCCATATCTGACATAACAACATCAATATTTTTTCCGTTAATACGTTGTAGTAATGCGTCTAGAACCACATCTTCACGAAAATCGCCCTCTAAAAAGTCAACGCCGGCGATAGCATCCATAGGCAAAATATCACAGGCAATCACCTGCCCTTTATCACCTACAGCCTTGACAGCATATTCAGACCATCCCCCAGGGGCTGCGCCTAAGTCAACAACTTTCATGCCTGGTTTAATCAGTTTGTCTTTATTATTTATTTCTTCAATTTTAAAGACAGCACGTGAACGTAAACCAAGCTTTTTAGCTTTTTTAACATATTCATCTTCAAAATGTTCATCAAGCCAACGTTGTGAACTATTGGTATGTTTTTTCTTTACCATGTTTATTTTCTACTATTTATAGATATTAGCTGTTAGATAAGGGTAAAATAGCGTTAATTCAAGTTAACAACTATCGAAATTTATTAATGAACCTAAATAAAAAGCAAATCCAATACTTAAAAGGTGTTGCTCACTCACTAAAACCTATTGTTTTATTGGGGAATAATGGCTTAACTGAAGCTGTTGTAGCCGAAATAGATTACGCACTTAATCACCATGAATTGATTAAAGTAAAAATCCCAACAGATGATAAAGAAACTAAAGGGTTAATTGTTGAGGCAATTTGCCGTGAAACTAAATCAACTAAAATCCAAGTAATAGGCAAAACGTTAGTCATTTATCGTCAAAGTGAAGAACACAAGATTCGTATTCCTAAAATATAAATCAAAACGGGTAGCGACATGTTAACGTGTTGCTACCGTGTGTTGACTATATTCAATATATAAACAATCTTCATACAATACTTATATTAAGACCAAATTTATATTTTGCTAAAGCGACAACCAAGCATCATTTTCTAGGCTCTATTCCTGCCCATAAATAAGTAAGCATTTAGAAATACACCTTTACCCTTCCTTTTAACGCATAAAACCGTATTAACTTTCATTAATACGGTTTTATTATATTATTTCAGATAACTAAATTACCTAAAAAATATAGAGCAAGAAACCGAACAATACAATCATTCAGCTCAACAGAGGAAATTCAAGGTTCTCTATGTTAGTCGCTATTACCGCCTTCAACACGGCTTTTTAATTTCTGTCCCGGTCTAAAAGTCACTACTTTACGGGCGGAAATTGGAATGTTTTCACCCGTTTTAGGGTTACGGCCAGGGCGTTCGCTTTTTACACGCAAATCGAAATTACCAAAACCAGAAAGTTTAACTTGTTCACCACTTTCTAAAGTTTCACGAATATCTTCAAAAAATATCTCAACCATTTCTTTTGCGTCGCGCTTGCTGAGCCCAACTTTCTCAAATAAATGTTCTGCTACTTCTGCTTTGGTAAGCGCCATTGCTTAGTCCCTCAGTGATGCATTTAATTCAGTTTTTAAGGTTTCTACAACTCGATTTATAACATCTGTGATGTCTTTATCTTCAAGTGTTTTGTTTGTATCTTGTAATACTAGGGCAATGGCAAGACTTTTATAGCCGTCTTCAATACCTTGACCTTGGTACACATCGAACAAGTTTAGATCAATTAAATAATTTCCGCCAACCTTTTCAATAAGTTGTAGCACTTTTTTTGCATCAACATCCTCTTTTACCACTATTGCAAGGTCCCTTCTATTTGCAGGAAAGCGAGATATATCACTGGCTTCAGGGATTTTTTGAACTAATATTTCTGATAACAATAGTTCAAAAATTAATGCTCTCCCATTAAGTCCTAATTTTCGTTCTAATTCAGGATGTAAGGCCCCAACATAACCCACTAAAATGCCATTACGCGTAATTTTTGCCGTTTGTCCTGGATGTAATGCCGCAATTTCCGCTTGTGAAAATTCATAATTGGTTGCATCAGCCGTTAATGAAAGAAGCGCTTCAACATCACCTTTAATATCATAGAAATCTGCTGCTGCTTTTTCTATACTCCAATGTTCATCACTTCGATTACCACCAATAACACCAGCAATCATGTTTTGTTGACGTACACCATTTTCCGCTGACTCATCAGGAACAAAACGTAATCCACATTCAAACAAGCGAACTCTCGCTTGTTGACGGTTTTGGTTATAAACAACAGATTGTAATAAACCTGTGAATAAACTTAAACGCATTACCGACATTTCTGACGAAATAGGATGTGGTAAAGTCATAACGGCTTCATCTGGATGCAATAAACTTTGTACTTTCGGATCAACGAAGCTGTAAGTGATCGCTTCTTGATAATCACGGTTAACTAACGTGTTTTTAAGTTTATTAACACTGATGTTAGCTTCTTGTTGCTTAACCATTTTTAACGTGGCTTTTGGCGAAACATTCGGAATGTTGTTATAACCAAAAATACGGGCAACTTCTTCGATTAAATCCACTTCGATTTTAATATCAAAACGGTAAGCAGGTACGATTACTTGCCATACTTTGGCACTACCTGAATCTTGCTCACTCACGTCAAAACCAAGGCGAGTTAATATTTCAGATACTTTTTCATCACCTATATGATGACCAATGCGGCCATCTAATTTTTCACGGCGTAAATTAATGTTTTTAGTTTTTGGAATATTGTCATCTGACTTTGCTTCAACAATAGGACCTGCCTGACCACCAACAATCGCTAATAAAAGTGCTGTTGCACGTTCCATAGCATCATGTTGCAATGTTGGATCAATACCGCGTTCATAACGATGTGATGCGTCAGTATGTAAGCCGTATTGGCGCGCTTTACCAATAATGGCTAACGGGGCAAAGAAAGCACTTTCTAAAAAGATATCGGTAGTTTCATTCGTTACACCTGAATGTAAGCCACCAAAAATACCCGCTATAGCTAATGCTTTACTTTCTCCAGTTGAGCCCGTATCCGCAATAACCAATGTTTTGTTTTTTAACGTCACTTCTTTTTCATCAAGTAACGTTAGTTTTTCATCTTTATTAGCAAAACGAACTGTAATACCTGCATCAGCAGCGCCATCGTCGATTTTAGCTAAGTCAAATGCATGCATTGGGTGACCCAGTTCTAATAGCACATAGTTAGTCACATCAACAACGGGGTCAATTGCGCGTGTACCGCAGCGGCGTAGTTTTTCAACCATCCATAACGGTGTTTGTGCATTTAGGTTAATGCCTTTAATAACACGACCTAAATAGCGAGGACACGCTTCTTCTGCGTTAATCGTAATGGTTAACGTATCATCAATAGTCGGTTGTACCGCAGTGATTTCTACTTCCTTTACAGATTGAGAATTTAAAACCCCGACTTCACGTGCTAAACCTTTAATACCTAGGCAGTCACCACGGTTAGCCGTTAAATCAACATCAATCGTGACATCGTTTAAATCTAGGTATTCACGAACACAAGTACCAATGGGTGCATCTTGTGCTAATTCCATAATACCGTCTGAGCTATCACTTAAACCTATTTCAGATTCACTACACAACATGCCATTAGAGACTATACCGCGTAATTTGGCTTTCTTAATTTTAAAATCACCTGGTAGTACTGCACCAACGGTAGCAACAGCAACTTTTAAACCTAAACGGCAGTTTTTTGCGCCACAGACGATATCAACTAACTCGCCTTTTTCTACGTCGGCTGAGCTATAATCGCCAAGGCTAATTTTTGTTACTTGCAGTTTATCTGCATCAGGATGTGGGCCACATTCAACAACTTCACCAATAATAACGTTACTGAACTCACCAGCAACAGGTTCAACGCCGTCTACTTCAAGACCAGCCATTGTTATTTGATGCGCTAAGTCATCAGATGAAAGTGCAGGATTTACCCACTCACGTAACCAAGATTCACTAAATTTCATTTGTGGTTTCCTACTTGAACTGTTTTAAGAAGCGAAGATCGTTTTCAAAGAATGAACGCAAGTCATTTACGCCATAACGCAACATCGTTAAGCGTTCTACGCCCATACCAAAAGCAAAGCCAGTGTAAACTTCTGGGTCTATACCTACGCCTTTAAGTACATTAGGGTGAACCATGCCACAACCCAGTACTTCTAACCATTTACCATTTTTACCCATAATGTCGACTTCAGCAGAAGGTTCTGTGAATGGGAAATATGAAGGACGGAAACGAATTTCTACTTCTTCTTCAAAGAAATGATGCAAAAAGTCATGCAAAATACCTTTAAGGTGAGTAAAGCTAACATCCTTATCTACCATCAAGCCTTCAACTTGATGAAACATTGGCGTATGCGTTTGGTCATAATCGTTACGGTAAACTTTACCCGGTGAAATAATACGTAATGGCGGTTTTTCAACTTCCATCGTACGAATTTGAACACCAGAGGTTTGCGTACGTAATACTAACTTGGGATTAAAGTAGAAAGTATCATGATCTTGACGAGCAGGATGATGTTCAGGAATATTCAAAGAATCAAAATTGTGATAATCATCTTCGACTTCAGGCCCAGCTTTAACTTCAAAGCCTAAATCACCAAAAAAACTTTCTATGCGCGCAATAGTGCGAGACACTGGATGAAGGCCACCTAATGTTGTACCACGCCCAGGCAAAGTAACATCAATAGATTCTGCCGCCAGTTTTTGAGTGATTTCTTCAGCACGTAATAACTCACCACGGGCAGTTAATAATTTCTGCACAGCTTGCTTGGCAATATTAATAACTTGGCCCATTTTAGGTTTTTCTTCTTTTGGTAATTTACTCAAGCCTTTCATTTGCTCAGTAAATAAACCTTTTTTTCCTAAAAAGTTAACGCGAACTTGATCAAGCGCATTTGGATCTGTGGCATCAGCAATGGCAACTTCTGCCTGTGCTACGATGCTATCTATGACGGTGGTATCTAAACTCATGACTTCCTCTAAAACGAGACTGATTTTAATAATAAAATAGGGATGATTTTACACGATATTCAAGGAATATGTAGGGTAAATAGCGCTTATTAATGATATCTAGTGAATTATTTATTTTACTAAAGTTTTTTAGCAGCCTGGAGGAAATCGTTTTTCTTTTTCTGCTAATCTCCATTCTGCTTCACGCTTAACTAAAACAAAGGTGAGAAACATTTTCGTTGGCAATGAAAAAATCAAACCTAAAGCAATACACACGGCGCTAATGATTATTCCAGTCACGCCGAGTGATTCCATATAACTACTAAAGTTATGTAGGTAGATACCAAGAATCAGTAAAGTTAAACCAAGGCATATTGATATTTTCAATAATTTAATTAAAGTGTGTTCAGACATAATAAAAGTTCTCCAATTAATAACATTGAAAAACTATACGCCTGACACTCTAACTATTATTTGCGCTACATCAAAATTACGTCAATACGTTAAGTAATGCCTCAACAGGATGCCTTGCCTTTAATTCAGTCAGCCGCTTGACTTGTGAGCGACAAGAAAAACCAGTCACTAAAATTTGCTCAGTTTCAAGATCAGCTAATTTAGGTTGCCAACTTAATTCAAATAAACCTTTCGAGTTTTCTAAATTTGACTTTTCATGACCATAAGTTCCTGCCATGCCACAGCAACCAATACTGACTTTTTCTAACGCTAAACCAAAATGATTAAAAATAGTTAACCATTCATTTTCACTATTCACTAAGGCTGTTTTTTCAGTGCAATGAGAAAAGAGTTTAAAATTTGTCGGTTTGTGATTTACACTTATATTAGCGCGAAGTTTAGAATCACACGCTGTCTCTTTTTGAATAAACGACAACAACCATTCATGTGCTAACAACACCTTAAAATCCCCCCGTTTATCGCCTAATGTCTTAGCGTATTCATCTCGATAACAAAGCACCATTGAGGCATCCATCCCAACCATAGGCATATTTAACGCGGCTATCTGGTTTAAAAACTCACTGCTCGATTTTGCCGTTTTAGCAAAACGCGCTAAAAACCCTTTAACATGTTGCGCTTTACCATTAGGTTTGAACGGTAATAAAATAGGCTCTAAACCTAATTTTCTAATGAGTGCCATCATGCTTTGTACGGTATTAGCATCATAGAATGAAGTGAAAGGATCTTGAACAATCAGCACGTAGCCTTCACGTTGCTTATCAGTCAAATATTGTAGCTTGGTTAAATCGAAACCCGAGTACCCTGCCTGCTTTACCTGTTTTTTCAATGTAGGTACGCTAAGCAATGGTGTATTAACATAGCCAATGGTTTTTTCAGACAAGGTATCATACGCTTTTAAGCTTAAGATACGGTTAATCAGTTTTGGTGCAGTTGCCATCAACGGCGCTAAAATTTCAACATTAGCCACCAAATGATCTTTTAATGGTCTAGGGTAGCGCGAGTGATACAGGTTAATAAAACGACTTCTAAAGTCAGGTACATCAACCTTAATTGGGCACTGGCTAGCACACGCTTTGCACGCTAAACAGCCTTGCATCGCTTCCATTACTTCGTGAGAAAAATCGTCTTTATTGTCAGCTTTAGATAAGAATGTTACTTTGAATTTAGCAATGCTCGTATCAAGTAACTTTTTGATGCTCCAATTATTAATATCTTGCTCAAGCGCTAAAATGTCTACGCCCTGCTTTTCTAATAAACGCAACCATTCACGCATTAAGCCTGCTCGCCCTTTAGGGGAGTGACGTCTATCTTTTGTTATTTTACTCGACGGACACATCGGGCTGTCTGCATCATAGTTGAAGCATAAACCATTACCGTTACAATCCATCGCGGCGGTAAAAGACTCTTTTACTTCAACTGGAATTTGTCTGTCATAGAAGCCACGTTTAGTGTCATCAACACTAACCAATTGTTCGTTAGAATTAATCGGGGTACAAATTTTACCTGGATTCATTTTGTTTAATGGATCAAAAACGGCTTTAATTTTTCTAAGCTCGATAAATAATTGCTCACCAAAAAATGCTGGACCATATTCAGAGCGGTAACCTTTGCCGTGCTCTCCCCACATTAAACCACCATATTTAGCGGTAAGTTTTACCACTTCATCAGATAACGTTCTCAGTAGTTTTTCTTGCTCTGGATCGCACATATCAAGTGCTGGGCGTACATGTAACACCCCGGCATCAACATGACCAAACATCCCATAATGTAAATTATAACTATCAAGTAATTGGCGAAACTCACCAATATAATCAGCTAAGTTTTCAGGAGGTACCGCGGTGTCTTCTGCAAATGCTAACGGTTTTTGACTCCCCTCAGTGTTTCCTAATAAACCCACTGCTTTTTTACGCATAGCATAAAGTTTATTTATGCTAACTAAATCAGATGTCACTTGATAACCAATAACGCCACCCGTGTTGTCACTAACAATAGTTTCATCTAACCCTTGGGTTAATAGTGTCACTTGCTCAGCTAATGCCTCAACCGTTGTGCCATTAAATTCAACAATATTAATACCATCCATGACTTTATCAGGCACATCAGTGATTAAATCACTGACACTGTGCCAAACAATATCTTGCTTAGCTAAGTTCAATACTTTGCTATCAATGGTTTCAACTGATGTTGCTTTGGCGCTAACTAAAAAGGGTGAATGGCGCAATGCCGAATCAAAACTGTCATATTTAATGTTGATCAATGTTTTAGCTGGGCTAACAGGGGTTATGTTAAGTTTTGCCTGACAAACAAACGCCAATGAACCTTCAGAGCCTGTGATTAAACGACTTAGATCAAAGGTGTTTTCTTCATTTTGTAAAACATTTTCTAAATCATAACCCGTTAGAAATCGATTTAAACGGGGGAATTTTTCTAAAATAAGTTGACGATTATCCAAACTTGACGCCAATACTTGTTTTGTTATTTGTCCGTGACTGCTGTCTTCTTTGGCTAATAATTGTGCCTCTTCCATAGTCATTGGCGCTGTATTGAGTAGATCGCCATTCGCTAAAACTGACTCAAGAGATAAAACATGATTAGAGGTTTTTCCATATACTAATGAGCCCTGTCCTGATGCATCAGTATTAATCATGCCACCAATAGTCGCGCGACTAGACGTAGATAAATCAGGAGCAAAGAAAAAACCATGAGGGCGTAAATAGTCATTAAGTTGATCTTTAATAACACCCGTTTCAACTTTTACCCATCTTTCTTCTACGTTGATTTCAAGCACTTTATTCATGTACTTAGACAAATCAACAATAATACCAGGCGTTAAACTTTGACCATTAGTTCCGGTACCGCCACCACGTGCGCTAAATTTTATTTCGCTGTATTGATCTTCACTTGCAGTTTTTGTGAGCACAACAATGTCTTGCCTAGTGCGAGGATTAATTACCAGTTTAGGTAATTGCTGATAAATACTATTGTCAGTGGCAACCGATAAACGTGCACTATAACTAGCATTGATATCGCCAGTAAAACTATTACTTTTTAGAGAAGCGACAAAACGCTCATAAAGTGGAGAAAGATGTGTTTCATGATCAATACGCGGTAGCATGGATATTTATCTATACAGGTTGGAATTGGCTAAAGTATATCATGAGCCCATTAATTTTTGTGTGAGTTATTAGCCTTAGTTATAGGTAATTGTAAGAAAACTTTACTACTATGGCTCACATAACACGAACAACAATAGCCGTCAGACTTCCCCGAAGAACATTGTACTCCCTAAGCTTAATACCTATTTATTTAAAAAGAGCAGACACACTGCCTTTAAACTGACCATGACAAGATAAACAGCCACCGATCATTTTTTTAAAGTTTTCACCCACACCATTGATATTTTTTTGTTGGGCATTTGTCATTATATCCAAAGCTGCTTTATGAACGTTCTCATCATTTTCCTTAAATTTAGCCATATCAGACCCCATAGCCTTGATGATTTTTATACGAGTGGACATACTCGGTGCGGGGTGTTCAGCAATATTGTCTGCTTTAGTCACTATTAACGCAAAGTCTTCATTAAGCATTGCCGCGGTTAACTCTTGGGTGTTTTTTAATAAGCCTTGCATGACTAATTTGAGACTACCTTCTGGGGCTTTTTCCTTTGTTGTATTAGAACTTACAGCAGCTGAACTTACTATATCATTTGCTATTGAAAAGTTGGCCGTTGTTAAGATGACTAACGAAATGGCAAGTAATAATTTCTTCTGAGTTAACATTTTGTTCTCCTATTTTTATATTTAGCGATTATTAAACGCTATTTGAATGCAATAGCTGCTTTGAATCTAGTTCTGTTTCTGACTCACTCGCTTTAGCAACACCAAAATCATCCAAAACACAATAAAGACACGGAATAACAAAAAGCACTAGTAGTGTTGAGGTCGCTATGCCAAAAACAATACTGGCCGCTAAAGGAATTAAAATTTGCGCTTGTGAACTGGTCTCAAACAACAACGGTGTCATACCTACAATCGTTGTAATTGATGTCAGCAGTACAGCCCTAAAACGATCATGACTCGCTTTTGCTGCCGCTTCGTGTACAGTCAAGCCCGTTTTTACGCGTTTTTTAACAAACTCAACTAACAGTATTGAATCATTAACGACAATACCTGCCAGTGAAATAAACCCCATCATTGAAGGCATAGTAAATTGTAGCCCCATCGCTAAATGCCCCCAAATAACACCAATCATAGCTAAAGGAATAGTCACTAAAACCACAAAGGGTTCAAGATAACTTTTAAATTGAAATGACAGTATTATAAATACGCCAAACAAACCAACCACAAACGCTTTAATCATAGAAAGTTGTGTAGTGCCCGCATTTTTTATTTCACCTTCAAAACTTAGCGTTAATTCTGGATAGCGTTGTTTAAAGTGTGGCAACCAACGCGTAGTAATATCGGCAAGTACTTTATTGGTATTGTTTTTATCCGCATCAATATCCCCATAGACAGTAACGCTACGCTGATTATTTACCCGACTAATACGTGCATACCCTCTTGATGGTTCAATGTTAGCAACACTCGATAAGGGGATAATCGCTTTCGTTTGTGGATGTATAATTGAAAAAGTATCAAAATCCTGAAATTCATCTCGAGAAGAAGTATCAAGTTTTACCGTTACCTCAAATGTATTTAAACCGACATTGGTTTCTAATATTTTAATTCCTTGAAAGGCGCTGCGCATTTGACTAGCAATGGTTTGTGCATCAATACCTAAATTTAACGCCCCTGCTTTTAAGGTGATTGAAAACTCAGGTTTACCGGGTCGTAAATCATCAAAAACATTTTCAACACCATCATAACCCGCAAGCCAAGATTGTAAGTCAAAAGAGGCTTGTGATAATTGGACAAAATCATCTCCGTTAAGTCGGATTTCAATCGCTTTACCACTAGGACCTGTCACAGGCTCTTTAAAAGAAATTGATTTTGCCCTAGCAATGACACCCACATTTTTTCGCCAATAATTAATAAAAGGCTGGGTACTCGTTTGGCGTGACTCCGCAGTAAGTAAGTCAACTTTAATGGTGGCTAGATGAGGTCCTAATTCAAAAGCATCTTCATTTTCATTGTAGCTAACACTAATTGCTTTAATGAGTGTTTCTTGTTCATTTTTTTGAAAGTGCTCTGACGTTTTATCTAACGCTTTTAGTAATTGTTGTACTACCGCTTCGGTTTGTTTTAATGGCGTACCTGATGGCATTAATACCCGCGCCTGTATCATGTCACCTTCAATATTTGGAAAAGCGGAGAACTTTAAAACACCTGATGCTAACATGCTAATAGATAATAAAAATAAGGCTACTACACTCCCTAAAAAGACATAACGAAAGTGAATAAGTAACTCAACCAAGTCACCTACTTTAGTTCTAAAACGTTCAAATTTTTGTTCAAATTCAAACCTAAATTTAGAAACATTTTTATCCTTTGCATGAGACAACGAATGGTTTAAATGATGAGGAAGAATTAGAAAAGCTTCAATCAAAGAAACACTGATCACGGTAAGTAATACAATAGGAATAACTTTTAATACTTGTCCTAAATCACCTTCAATAAAAATCAAACCGGTAAAAATACACGCCGTCGTTAAAAATGAAGATATTACCCCTCGGGCAACTATTTTAGTGCCTTCTATCGATGCCGATAAGGGTGACAAACCTTTTTTGATTTGACTGCCAATAGATTCTGAAATCACAATAGCATCATCCATTAATATGCCTAAAGAAAGCAATAACGCCACCATAGAAAACATGTTAATAGAGATACCAAAAACATTTAAAAAGTACATGCTAGCAAGGAATGAAACGGGTAAACCCATTACCACCCAAAAGGCATAACGGAAGGTAAAAAATAACCACATCACACCAAAAACTAAAATAAGCCCTTGCCACGCATTTCTGGTTAACAAACTAATTCTGTCTTTAACAATACTAGTGGCATCTTGGGTAAGCTTTAGATTAACGCCATTTGGCAGTTTAGCACGCTCTACTATTAGCATTTCTTCAACGGCTTCTAACACGCGTAAACTATCATCTGTGGTGTTTTTACTAACCGCTAAAATAGCAGCCTCTTTTCCCGCAAAAGTGAGCTTATCTTCAGGTAACTCGAACGTATCAATAATATTGGCAACATCACCAAGTAGTACGTCATTGCCATTTGCACCACTCATCACCACAATACTGGCTAAATCGCTAGCTGTTCTTCTTTCATCTGAAAAGCGTAACTGAGTTTCTTGAAAATCAGTTTCGATGGTCCCTAAAGGTAAATCAACATCTTGCTTAGCAATAATATTAGCAATATCTTGCAAACTTAATCCGTAGCGTCTGATGTTATAACTGGGTACTTGAACAAGTAATTGACGGTCTGAAAAACCTTGAATATCAACAAGTGGAATATTAGGGTGACGTAATAACCGTTGTTTTATTTGCTCTGCTAAGGTTTTTAATTCAGCGCGGGGAAGAGCAGCGGTTAGCGCGATAGAGATCACATTTTGCACACGCCCTACTTCACTAACGATAGTTTGCTCAGTCTCAGTAGGGAAGTCGCTAATGCCATCAACCGCACTGTTAACATCGTCTATAAATTTAGAAAAATCGCCCTGTTCAAACATCTTCACTGTCATGATGCCAATGTTTTGCCTAGCTTGACAAACTTTCTCTTCTACAAAACTAATACCATCAAGCGCATCTTCTAACGTTAAGCAAATACCTTGCTCCACATCAAGCGGAGTAGCACCCGGATAGGGCACTTGTATTTGCACTGCATACGCGTCCACTTTAGGAAAAGTTTCACGCTTTATTTCTGGCAACGTGATTAAACCAATCACTAATAAAACCATCATTAACAAGTTAGCTGCCGTTGGGTGAGCCGAAAAAAAACGGATCATTATTGAGTCCCTGCTTTATTAACTGCAATTGAATTAATAGGTACTGAGTCATTCTCTAACCACAATATCATTTGTTTCGTCGCACTATCATCAAGTATTGGCGACACTTCCATGCCATTAACAGCAGGAAAAACATCTGTAGTAATGACTTTATCATTCGCTTGTATTATTTGCTCTTTTGTCGGATCAATAAGTAATAAATCACCGTGATATTGTAATTTATCAAGCGTAATTCGCTGCAATAAGTTTTTATCATCAATCGTAAAAACTTGTTTTTTGTGTAAAGCATAACGTGGCAATATCAGCATTTTTTTCGGTTTCCCCGCCAATATCACTTTCATGTACATCCCTTCAAGAAGTGGTGGCCTAGTACCGGGTAACACTTTTTTATAACCATTACTTACGCTGACCATTATGCCCACGGTGCGACTTTTAGCATCTAAATTATCACTGAAGCGTTCAACTGTTGCTGGCCAAGCTTCAAAAAGTCCACCGGGATCTTTGACCATTACGGACAAACCCAAAGACGGTAATACGTCTTTCATATCAGGCGTGTTTTTATTATTCGCAAAAGCTTTTCTGTTAAAGTTTTGCGCAAAAAGTCGGAACTGATCTAAAGGAAATTGTGCATTGATCATGACTTTATTAAGTGTAAATGCATCAAAAAGTTGCCCTGCACTTGATAAGCCCCCTGCAGTAACGTACTGAGTTAACTCAGTGTAAACCTGGCTAATTCTGCCATCAAAAGGCATAGTCACTTGCGTTCGAGCTAAGTCACGCTCGCTTTTCTCTAAATTTGCTTTGGATATTTCAAGATGAGCTTTCATCACGGATAACGTTGAGGGTAATAGTGTTTTCTTATTTTTAAGTTGTTGAACTTCTTGTTTTTGCTTTAATAAATTTTGTTTTTCACCATTTAATGATGATTTTGAAACCACACCTGTTTGACTCAATTTCAATATACGAATATATTCTGCGTCTCTGACCTTTAATTTTTCTAACGCTAGCGAAAGCTCTAATTCATTATTTTCAATGGATAAAGTCATTTCTTGCAAGTTAGCTTTACTCACTAATAAATCCGCTTGTGCTTGCCTCAATTGCAATAGGTAGTCTTTATCATCGATGGTTAATAACAAAGTACCTTTCGAAAATATTTCACCTTTTTTAAGCTGGGGGTGAATATAAGTGATACGTCCGGAAACTTCAGCTTTCGCTTGTAATGTTATGTCTGGCTTAATGACGCCATAACCAATAATTTCAGGCTTAATAAGTTGAGATTTAACCTGTATATAGTTAACGGGGGTAACAAGACTTGCGGCAGGCTGGTGTTTCATCTCTGGCTGCAATTTTACGATAAATACCATCACAACTAAACCAGTAATGGCAATAATGGGGAAAGCAATTTTTTTTTGTAGCCACGTATTAATATTAACTTTTCCTAAAAAACTCATGACAGAACTTCCTTACTTTGAACATTATTACGACACAGTACTTTAGGCTGCGTATTTGCTGGCACATTACAACCGAGCATAAACTGTTGATGGATATGTTCTGCCCATGAAGGGCTTTGTAATTCTTCATCACTAATTTCCCATGCTTGTTGACGAATAGATTTATGAATAAAAGGCGTAATAAGTAGTGTAACAAGCGAAAATGCGGCGTACTTGGCTTTACGCTCATCATTAATTAACGTATTTTTTTTAACAAGTTGAGGAATAAAACCAGCCATCTTTCGAGGGAAGCGATCAATAAAAACATTACTTAACGTTGAATTTCCTGTTGAAAATTCCTGATGGATTAAGCGTGCTAAACCATGGTTCTTATTTAACATCGCTAAGATAGTTTCAATAAAAGTTTTAATGGGATCCGCTGAATGCGTGATAGTCTGCATAACAGTAAAATGCTTTGTCGACATTTCATCTAATAAAGCAACAAATAGCCCTTCTTTATTAGTGAAGTAGTAACTGATCATCGCAGAATTAACACCCGAGCGCTGTGCAAGCTCTCTTATCGTTATACTCGCGTAAGGTTTTTCAGCAAGTAACTGTTCTGCCGATGCCAACAGCTTAGCTTTTTGCATCGCTTTTTTTTCTGGGTTTACCGGGCGTCCCTTAACTGGATCTGACTTTTCCATACAAAAACTCTATTTTGCCATTTAATTAATCGATTGATTAATTAAATGGCAAAATAGAGTTTTTAGCAAGCATAATTTCAAATTAACAAATTAAATTGAATGCCAACACGATCACTTTTCCACGAAAAATTATTCATCTGGTGTACTTTGGCTTTATTTAGACTATTTTTATTACGTTAGAAGTCATCTTCATGCACTGAGAAATTACAACGTAGTCGTCACAACAATATAGTAATTGTTAACAATTATCATATTACTCAGCGGCTAGATATTGGTGATGGATTCTTTTTAAATAAAAATGGAATCCACATGCATATGTATGTGGATTCCATTATGTAGTAAGGGGCTTAGACTGTGTGAGATTTTCTACGCTTTAACCAAAGTCCTACCATGCCTAAAGTGAACATAAATATAGACGAAGGCTCCGGTACTTCAACAGGTTCATTAGGTGTATTAATTGTTACCGTGGCAGCACAAGGTTCATGATGATGAGTAGATCCACTAACACAATCTTCCTCCCCATGTTTTTCAGAAGACATTGTTTTTGGGTCGGACGCATGAAGCCCAACTAAATTAATTAATTTAGTATTATCTTTATAACCAAAATTACCCGCAGTAATACCTTGTAAATTACTAAAAAACGTATTGCTTAATTGAATTTCAATACCAAAATTAAAGTCCCAGTCAATTACTGGACTAGTAACATCTGTATTTCCAAGACGATTTTCTACTGTATTCTTTACAATATAACAGCTAGGGTCACTGCTAGTTTCACTACCACAGTCGATGGTCTCTGGTGAATGATCTTCAAAAGCACCCAAATCGCCAGTATTCGAACCGAATAGTACCCTGTTATAATCTAATGTACTTTTAAATCCAGATATATCATTTCCATCACCCGTTATCGCGTTATCTGCGGTTAAAACTCCCAGATCAAATTTTACATCGTCTTCACCGTCAAATGAAAGTTCAAAATATTCACTTCCAACTGCTTTCTCAAGGTTTGTATTACCATCATCCTGGCTATTCCAACCTACACGGTATTGCTCACTACCATTAATTGCCGCAATTGCGGCCGCAATTGCGGCCGCAATTGTGGCATCGGCTATTTCTTCTACCCCTTCTTTTAATTCTTTAGCTTCTTTTTCATCCGCTTTTGCCTGATCTTCAAGCGCTTTGTAATAAGCTTCATCAGCTTTGTTTTTATCTTTTTTAGCTTTCTTTTTAGCTTTTTTTGCTGCATCTTTAGCTTGTTCAGCTTCTTCCTCGGCGTTATCATAAAACGCAAAATCCGTTACGGCTTTTTCTTTTGCTGCTGCGATTGTCGCTAGGCAAGTACTATCGCCATCACAAGTTGTACCTACAACATCAGGAACCCCATAAGACAAATCTTTAAAACCAAGCGGATGTTGAATATACATATATTGGTTGGTACCATCACTACCTAACCCCAATTTACCGCCTTCAATATCCCTATCATCAAAGGTATAAGTAATATCAAAAAAGACATCGTATTCGGTTTGATTACCATTCGCGTCTAACGCTAAATGCCCATCATAAGTCACTGCTGCATGTGCTACAGAACTCAATCCTAAAAGAAATGCGTAACTTGCGAGTTTTTTTAACATAAGTGAATACCATTATAATAAATTAATAAAAAAGTTCACTATGTATTAAGCAAAAAACATACCATAAAAATAAAACATTTATATTCAGTGACTTATAGTTAACTGAATTTATCGTCATTCATTTGTGTAAAATTACCTGACACAAATAATTATCTAATACACTAAGCTATTAGTGAATTAATACATTTCGTAGATTAAGCGCCTGTTCATTTTCCAAAAAATACGCATCTAATTCAAGTGCACCATTAAGTTCAATTAAAGCCTCTGTTTTTCGACCTAACTTACTTAAAGTGTAAGCAATATGATATCGATTTGATGGATTGGATGAATCCAACGAGTGAGCCATTCTGAGGAATTTTAAACCTCGTTGATAATTCCGCTGTAAGGACAAAACCCAGCCTTTCGTATCTAAAAAACTAGCATTGGCATTATTTATAGCGAGCGCTTTGTCTATGTACAGCAAAGATAAGTCTATATTTTCTTTCAAGTATATGTTGGCCAAATTATTATAAACAAATTTTAGACTAGGTAAATCCTGGATTTTTTCTAATACAAGCAGGTGTATTTTTGCTTGATCAGAATTACCTATGCTCAATAAATAATTTGAAAATAGAAAGCGATGAAAGTGGCTGTCTGGATGCTTATTAATAATACCTAACATTAACTGCTCAAACGACTTTCTCCCAATGCTTTCATTTTTTGCCAGATTGAATAATTTAATTGCCGCTAGTTGATAGTTATTATTTAATTTCAAAGCATGTAGATAGTATTGTTGTGCTAATGTTGGATTATTTTTATGGCTAGCAATATCACCTGATAAAAGCTGTAAGTTTGCATTCTCAGGGTTTGAAACTATCAAAGACCTAATCAATTCATCCGCTTTTTCAATCTTTTTTTGCGCGACATACAAGCGTAACAACTCTATATGAGCAAACAGAAATTTAGGTTCAAGCGTTAGCGCACGTTGTAGAGAATTTTCGGCATCATCATAAAAATTAGCTATTCGTTGTTTTTGTCCTAAATATAAGAGTTTTTGGATATCATTATTCCATAAACTATAGAGTAACTTATATTCATGTTCTGCTTTCTCAAATTGCTTATTTTCAAGATAAAGCTCTGCTTTAAATTGAATATATTTTGGCTCTAATAAGTGGCTTTTGGTTAAATTTTCTAATTCAGCCATTGCCTGCTCAGGCTTTTTCATTAAACGGTATGTTTTAATTATCTGTTCAGAAGGAGCCGGATTATTGTCAGCTAATTTTTTTGCTTTTTTAAAATAATCAAGCGCTTCAACGAATTTTTTTTGTTCATAAAATGCATTGCCTACTAATAAATAAAGTCTAAGGCTTCTTGTTTCATTAGTTATAAGTTTTTCTGCAATTCTTTGTGCTTCATAATATTCTTCTTTTAAGAAATGTAGGCGAGCCAAATTGAATTTAACATTAAACAAATTAGGTTGAACGATTAACATTTTCTTAATAAGAATTTCTGCTTCTTCTGTGTGTTTAAACTTTAATAGTATTTCACTTTTTAGGATTTGATAACGAAGGCTCTCTTTATCGATTTGTAATAATGCATTAATTTTATCAATAGCTTTTTGTTCTAAATTATTTTGATAGTAAAGCATGGCACCAATATACTGGATCTTTTCTTCTGTATTTCGCTCAAAATACCTATCAAAAAAAGATAGCGCCTTAGAATACAATTTCTGTATCTGAAACGTTTTCACTTGCAGTAATTTTAGCTCCCAGTGGTCACCATATATAAAACGTAATTCGTCAATCATTAACTGGCACTTATGGGGCTTTTTAACGTCATTATATAGATTACAAAATGCCGATGAGAGCGCTAAATCTTCTGCCACAATTGAGGTGTGTTGTTCTAATACGAGAAGCGCTTGTTCTGGCATATTCTGTTTACGGTAGATATCAACAAGTAACTTAATCGCTCTGAGGTTTTCTTTATCTTGTGCGAGAAAAAGAAGTAAGCTTTTTCTCGCCAATTCGTGATGTCCTAACATGTACGCCGTTAATCCAGAAACATACCGTAGCTCAGGTAATTGATCTAGTGTTTCGCTTGGGATTAACAAAAGCTTAGCCATTATGTCGTCATACGCTTGATTCGCAAGTTCATTATCTTTATTGATGGTATGCAATCGTGCACTTAATAGCATCATAAAGGGTTCGTTGGGGGTTTCTTTCAAAATCTCATCCGTTATTAGGCGAGCGTTAACGAAATCTTGGATTTGAATGTACATGTTGGCTAATGAACGAGCTATATACGGATCAGTCAAATCTTTTTTATAGGCTTTTTCAAATGCCTGCAACGCTTGTTCAGCCTTATTTTCTCTTTGAAACACTAATCCTTGAAGATGAATGGTTTGGGTTGCCTGAGGATCTATAGATAATAATTGAGTCACTAAGGAATTTACCTTATCGTGTTCCTCTTGTTGCAGGAAAAAATAAGCTAGAGCGGTCATGACCTCAATATTATTTGGATTAAGTTTAAGTGCTAGTTCATATTTTGCTAATGATTGCTCAAAACGCTTAAGGCTTTCTAATGCTGAGGCTTGCAATAAGATAAGTTTAAATTGGTTATTTTTGTTGAGCTTATCATGATTTTGGTCAATGACAGTTAGGTAATTTCTATTAAGTATGTGTGCTTTCATCAACAAAATAGTGGTCAAATTGATATCTGCACCAAAAGAAATTGCTTCTTCGAGTATTTCTATAGCGGCATTCGCATTTCTTGTGTCTAAATAAACCCTGCCAAGCAATAATTTTGATGGTAAATGTTCAGGGTGTTCCTTCAGCGAATTCTTTAAATGTATTAAAGCTTCATTGCTTTTTTTTAGATTAAAACTTTGTAAAGCTTTCTCGTAATAATCTTCTGACTGAGCAAAAACAGTAAGTGAAAAACACAGTAACACAAAGGGGAGTTTACTAAGTAGGTTAGCCAACACGTTTCATCCATAAATCAAAGGGCAATCTGTCTAAGTTTATATCATTTTTGAAGTGAGCCAACAATAACTATCACTCAGTCCTCAAGACAAAGTTAAAAGTTATTAGAGAAATCTAATACCGTCGTCGCTGAATTTAAAGGGTTGAAAGTAACAACATCTAGTTTGACTGCTTTAAAATGGCTGTTAACGGTGTTAATTACAAGTCTTTATACAATAAATAAGGTTTTCTTAAACTGTTGAAGTTAAGTAAACCTTGCTGCCAACTTTGCTTAATTTCTTGCTGAGTTTTACCTGCTACAATCGATTTTCGTAATTTATCAGTACCACTGAGTTTGTCCATAAAATTAGCACGCGTAAAAAACGTTGTGTTTGTTATTTTAAATGCTTGATGCCACTTAATTATAAAAGATAAGTCTATTCCTTTAACATGACTCTGTCGTAAATCTTGTCCAATAAGCATTTTATTCATTAATTTAGGAGTAGATGCTGCACCGGGGGTAGAAACAGGCATAAATTCAAAATCTCCTACCGCTATTTTATCATGACCTATTACCTGAAAGGGAAAATTGGTGCCTCGGCCAATACTCACGGGGGTCGCTTCAAAAAAGCCAAGCGAGGGATAAAGATTAATAGCCACATCATTAGGTAAATTAGGGCTTGGTTTTATAGGCAGTGAATAAAGCATTTTCCGTTGATAGTTTTTCATACTAACAACGGTTAGATTAAGATCTTTATCACTATTAAGCCAACCTTCACCTGTAAACATTAATGCCAACTCAGCAACGGTCATACCGTGTACTAAAGGTATTTTATGCATGCCTACAAATGAAGTAAACTCAGGTTCAAGCATAGGTCCGTCAACAAAGGCACCGTTTGGATTAGGTCGGTCAAAAACAATAAAGCTTACGCCTGCATCAGCTGCCGCTTCCATCATATAATGCATAGAACTGATATAAGTATAAAAGCGTACGCCAACATCTTGAATATCAAAAATAATCACATCAAGGTTTGCCATCACTTCAGCTGAGGGCTTCTTATTTTTACCATAAATGGATATTAAAGGAATACCTGTTTTTTCATCGACACTGGAGCTAAATTTTTCACCTGCATCATAATCACCACGAAAACCATGTTCAGGTGCAAAAATAGCCGGCACGTTAACATGATTAGCTATAAGCACATCGACTAAATGCTTATTAGCTACTTGTGATGTTTGATTGACCACCAAACCAACTCTTTTGCCTTTAAGCATAGGCAAGTAAACTGTCAGTTGTTGTGCACCAAAAATAATATCTTTGTTATGTAATTTTACTTGCTCATTATGATGTTCATCAGAGGAAACACAAGAAAAAAGCAGCAAGAATAACATCAAATAAAGCACCGTTAATTGATCAGATACTTTAATAAAAAAACGACGCATGACATACCCTAAATATTTATTGTTTTGATTACACTGATTGTTTAATAGCTTTGCGTAAAAAGCCTTTATGGTGTAACAAAGCAGCCTTTGCTGTGGCTACATCCAAGCCCGTCAATACCATAAAAGTGGCTAATTTAGTGTTATTATCTGCTATATCTAAGGCCTTTTTAGCTCCTTGATAATCGCACTCGGTCGCCTGCATTACTATCCTCACCGCGCGGGCATAAAGCTTTTCATTACTAGCACTGACATCAATCATTAGATTGCGATAAGTTTTGCCACTGCGGATCATGCTAGCGGTAGTCAGCATATTAAGAATTAATTTTTGCGCGGTGCCCGATTTCATACGTGTTGAGCCTGTTAATGCTTCAGCGCCAACAATCGCACAAAGATTAATATCATTGGCTTGTGCAAACTTGTCATTATAACTACAACTTAAACCAACAACGGTTGCACCAACAGCTTTACCATAGTTCATTGCTGAAAGCACATAAGGGGTTCGGCCACTGGCGGCAATACCCACTAACACATCTTTAGCAACCAACTTAACCGCTTTTAAATCTTTAATGGCGAGAGACTCATTGTCTTCTGCCCCTTCAACTGCTTTTTTAATGGCTTTATCTCCACCAGCAATAATACCTAAAACTTGCTGGTCACTTACACTGAACGTTGGCGGACATTCCACGGCATCTAACACGCCAAGACGACCGCTCGTTCCTGCGCCAATATAAATTAGACGACCACCCTGAGCGAAAGCATCTACTATTTTATCTACCACCTTCGCAATTTCTGGAATAATAAGCTTAACGATATTGGCAACTTTTTGATCCTCATCATTAATTTTTTCCAACACACCCGTTACATCAAGTAGATCAATATCTAGCGTATCGGAGTTTTGTCCTTCAGTGGTTATTGTTTTCAGTTCATCAATTAGTGTAGATTGTTTTGTCATTAGCACAGCGCTCATGGTTAACCTTGTTATTTGGTTTTTACTTGAATTCAAATAAGAATACATTATTCAAAAAAAAACATATAAATAACGAATTAAAATAGATGGTAATATCATCATAAATATTAAACTATTCACGCAATAGAAGCATGATATACTTCAAAAAAACATGCTTTCACCAGTAGAAACCATCTATGAGCTATCGTTCTAGAAAAACACAAGCAATTATAAATTTATCTGCCTTGAAAAATAACTATCATAAAATTGCTAACTTAGCGCCGCAAAGTAAAACTATTGCGGTTATTAAAGCAAATGCTTATGGTCATGGTGCGATTGAAATAGCTAAAAGCCTCCATTCACTGGTACCGGCTTTTGCTGTGGCATTTATTGATGAAGCCATTATTTTACGTACTGCCGGAATTACGTTACCTATTTTAATTCTTGAAGGTCCTTTAAATAAGGAAGACTTTGCATTAGCGCAACGGCATAATTTTTGGTTGATGATACATAATATCGAACAAGTTTCATGGTTAATGCAACAACCAAACTATAAAGAAAAGTTTTGGCTTAAAGTTAATACCGGCATGAACCGATTAGGTTTTACACCTGAATACACCAAAACAATACTAGAAAAATTAACCCATGAACAAAAAGAAGCGCTTGTTCTTTGTTCACATTTTTCTAACGCTGATGAAATAGATAATCCGAAAACACAAACACAAATTACTTGTTTAACTGCATTAGCTCAGAAATATTCGTGTCAGTTTAGCTTGGCTAATTCTATAGGAATAATTAACTGGCCCCAAAGTCATGCTGATTTTAATCGACTGGGTATCGCTTTATATGGTGCAAACCCAATAGAAATAAACAAGATGCCCATTGAATTGACTCCAGTCATGACGCTACAATCGACAATTATTTCTTTAAGAAAATTAAGTGTCGGTGAGGCTGTTGGTTATGGAGGAACTTGGCGAGCTAAGCAAGCGTCAGTTATTGCTACAATTGCAATAGGTTATGCTGACGGTTACCCCAGAAATGCCCAAGCTGGCACGCCCGTATTTATCAATAATCAACTAGCTCCCCTAGCAGGACGTGTATCAATGGATATGATCACTGTAGATGTCACTAATTTAGATCAGGTGAGTTTGGGTGACGTAGTCGAGTTATGGGGAGAAAACCTCCATGTTGAAGTAGTCGCGGAGTATATGAATACGATTAATTACGAATTACTGACTTGCGTGTCTGCACGCGTACCTAAAGTTTATATTGATAAGTAAACGGTATGTACTCGTGCGCAAGTACTGGGCAGGCTATTAATAATATTACTTTACATCAGTTCAAGCTACTCAATACCTAAGTATTTATGTACTTGTACTGACAAACGCCAATTATTAGCAATACAAGTAGCAATAGCCAGTTCTGTTGCTCTAGGCTTTTGACTAATGGGCTGTAAATATATAGCCGTATTGTCAACCTTGTGCTCTGCTAATAGCTTTTTTAGATCGCTAACATGTTGCTCTGTTGCGATTGGATGTTTTATTTCATTAGCACGTATCATAGCGCTATTTAAAATAGGATAACCACCGCGCATATTGATTTTAGGCGATACTGTCACCCAGCAGTTATCTGAAACACGAATGTCAAAGGTACCTGATGTTTCGACTTGCGTGCTATACCCTAATTGTTCAAACGCACCACATAATGGGGTTAAGTCTTCCATACAAGGCTCACCACCAGTGATCACTATGTGCTTAGCTTGATAACCTTTTTCTTTAACTAAAGCTAAAATCTGCTCTACCGTCATATCAGCCCACTGTGATGTTTCTTGCACTTTAGTTAACATGATATTTTGACTGACTTCATCACTAAGGTCTATTTGCCAAGTATGCTTGGTATCACACCACGAGCAACCGACAGGGCAACCTTGCAAACGAATAAATATTGATGGCTGACCCGTAAAAGAGCCTTCACCTTGTATAGTTTCAAATAGTTCGTTGATTTTGTATTGGATCATTATAATTTATGCTTTTGCCTATGGTGTTAATCAAGTAAAATAGTCGTATTGATTATACCTTATTTATTTTTAAGAGACCTTACTATGACAGAAAAAGCTATGACAGAAAAAGGTATGGCTGAAAAAGTGGTTGTTATTTATTCCGGCGGCATGGATTCATTTACCGTACTTAATAGAGCACTAAAAGATGGTAAAGAAGTATATGCACTTTCATTTGATTATGGGCAACGTCATGTAAAAGAGCTTGAATACGCTAGTAAAGTTTGTAATTCACTTAACATCCGACATAAAGTGATTGATATTTCATCTATCAATCAATTACTAGCCGGTTCTTCACTCACCGATGATATTGACATTCCAGAGGGTCATTACGAAAGTGAAAATATGAAATCCACGATAGTGCCTAATCGTAATATGATTTTACTCTCGTTAGCGGTAGGTTATGCCGTGTCTGTTGGTGCTTCACAGGTTTATTATGGTGCTCATAGCGGTGATCATGCTATTTATCCTGACTGTCGCCCTGAATTTGTAAAAAAAATGAATGATGTATGCCATATTGCTAATTATGAAAGTGTTGAAATTTTCAGTCCCTATTTAAAGGTAAATAAAGCAGCTATTTTAGCTGAGGGGCTGAGTATGGGTTTAGATTATAGTAATACCTGGACTTGCTATAACGGCAGAGAAAAAGCGTGTGGTAAATGTGGATCTTGCCAAGAACGCTTAGAAGCTTTTAGCAAAAATAAAATGGTAGATCCAATTACATACGAGTGAGATACTATTAAATTAATAGATATTATATTCACAAAATTTAAATAACATTATGTCTGACACTTTACCTAATAAGCTCACTTCAGGTGAGCCTTTAAGATCAAAAGCGTATCAATTGCTTGAAAGTGAAACTAGAAAAAATTTCACCGCTAAGGCAATCAACTTATTTTTAATCATTCTTATTATTATCAATGTTATTGCGGCAATTTTTGAATCAGAAGCTAATTATCATGATATTTACCACCAAGAATTCGCTTTATTTGAATTTATTTCCCTATCATTTTTTTGTGTTGAATACTTGTTAAGAGTTTGGTGTTGTATAGAAGACCCTAAGTATCGAGGTATCTCAACGATAAAATCTAGAGCCAACTACATATTAACTCCTATGGCATTAATTGATTTAATTGCCATTTTACCTTTTATTATTGCCTTATTTTTTGCCATTGACTTAAGAACACTGCGTTTACTAAGAGTATTGAGATTATTGAAGCTGACCCACTATTTTAAGGGTTTCAATATTTTCATCAATGTCATCACTAAAGAATTTAAAAGTATTACCGCTGCCATGATGGTGATGATGTTTTTAATTGTTATTGCCGCCAGTTTAATGCATGCCGTCGAAGGAAAAGTTCAGCCTGACGTTTTTGGCAGTATTATTCAATCTTTTTGGTGGGCCGTTGTTACAATGACGACCGTAGGCTATGGTGATGTAGTCCCTATTACAGCCATAGGGAAGGTTATTTCCACTTTTATTATGCTTATAGGTGTTGGTTTAGTCGCATTACCTGCCGCAATGTTAGCGGCGCGTTTTAGTGAAGAATTACGTGAACGCAAACAAAAGCTAGATGTGAATATAACCAATGCCTTAACTGATGGTTATATTGATCAAGAAGAGTATCAAGCACTAGAAAAATTAGCCGATCAACTAGAAATAGAACCGGCCGACCTTCAACGTAGTATTCACGTGTTAAAGCAGAGTCAACACGGTAAAAAGTGTCCTCATTGCGGTAAATAGTTTAATGTACATAAAACGTTTAATGTAAATCAATAATAGACTCAATATTAATTTTTTCTATAGAATATTTTTATCCTTTGATTTTACTTTAAGACTTTTTTATAATCATTATTAATTGATGGTCTAAACTTAATACATATTCAATAAATTATTAAGGATAACTTATGAGTACCACGAGGACGTGCCAAGCGCCGTGTTTAAAAAAAATAATAGCGGAAAATAATGAAACTCAAGTGCCTATGTATCTTGAGCAATTATTGCTTTTCCCTCTCGATATTCAAGATATAATAATTGAAGAAATCAGCCATTTAAATCATTGTAATAGTGATGCCATTGCTAGGATTATCTACCATTACTCCATGATACATCTTAAGTAGTTTACCTATAGTATATTGAGCCACTAGAGTCTAAAAGTATTGTTAAGTCGACAGTTGCTGATTTCTAAGCTTAGCAATATCATCACGAATTGCAGCAGCTTGTTCAAATTCTAAGTTTTGAGCACATAAGTACATTTCTTTTTCAAGTTGCTCAATTTTATTATCAATTCCTTGTGTCGTTAGTAACTGATAATTAGCATGTCGTTCAGCAACTTTATCTAGCTCCTTGGACTTGCTGAAGCCACCAACACCCATAACATCAGTGATTTTTCTAACGACTCCTTTAGGAGTAATATTCTTGTCTATATTATTTTGATGCTGTTTCTCTCTTCGACGATCGGTTTCATCAATGGCTTTACGCATTGATTTAGTGACTTTCCCTGCATATAAAATAGCCCTACCGTTAATATTACGCGCTGCTCTACCAATGGTTTGAATCAGTGATCGCTCTGAGCGTAAAAAGCCTTCTTTGTCTGCGTCTAGTATAGCGACCAGCGACACTTCAGGCATATCTAAACCTTCACGTAATAAGTTAATACCTACTAACACATCAAACTTACCCAAACGAAAATCACGAATGATCTCAACCCGTTCTACGGTATCAACATCAGAATGCAAATAACGTGTTTTTATACCATGTTCATCTAAGTAATCGGTTAAATCTTCCGCCATTCGCTTAGTTAACGTAGTCGCTAACACGCGTTCATTTAAGGGTAATCGTTTGTGAATTTCAGATAATAAATCATCCACTTGTGTTTCTACCGGGCGCACTTCTATTTGGGGATCTAACAAGCCAGTAGGACGCACCACTTGCTCAGCGATATCCCCTGCTGACTTTTCAATTTCATAGTTGCTTGGCGTTGCTGACACATAGATAGTTTGTGGCGAAAGTGCTTCAAACTCTTCAAACTTCATCGGCCTATTATCAAGCGCAGAAGGTAATCTAAAACCATATTCTACTAAGTTTTCTTTACGTGATCTGTCACCTTTGTACATCGCGCCTATTTGCGGGACAGTTACATGAGATTCATCAATAATAAGCAAACCATCATCAGGTAAATAATCAAATAACGTCGGCGGTGCTTCACCTGACCCTCGACCTGACAAATAACGAGAGTAGTTTTCAATGCCAGAGCAGTAACCAAGCTCTGTCATCATTTCAATATCAAATTGAGTCCGCTGTGATATTCGCTGCTCTTCAACTAAGCGATTATTGTCTTTAAGGAATTGTGATCTGTCTTTTAACTCAATTTTAATCTTATCAACAGCGGCTAAAATTTTTTCTCTCGGAGTTGCATAATGAGTTTTTGGATAAATAGTCACTCGGGCCAATTTACGCTCAACCTGCCCTGTTAATGGATCAAATTGACTAATACGCTCAATTTCTTCATCAAATAATTCTATTCTTAAGGCTAGCCGGTCAGACTCTGCTGGAAAAACATCAATAACATCACCACGTACTCTATAAGTTGCTCGTGCAAAAGCAACATCATTACGGGTGTATTGTAGTTCAGCTAACCGACGTAAAATATCACGTTGGTTAATAATATCCCCTTGGCTTATATGAAGCATCATTTTCAAATATGAATCAGGATCACCTAACCCATAAATAGCAGAAACAGAAGCAATAATGATGACATCACGCCGCTCTAATAGAGCCTTAGTGGCAGATAAACGCATTTGTTCTATATGTTCGTTTACCGAGGCATCTTTTTCAATAAACGTATCGGTTGTGGGTACATAAGCCTCAGGTTGATAATAATCATAATAAGAAACAAAATATTCAACGGCATTGTTAGGAAAAAATTCTTTCATTTCCCCATAAAGCTGCGCCGCTAAGGTTTTATTTGGCGCTAACATCATCGTTGGGCGATTCAATTTTTCAATAACTTTAGCGATAGTAAAGGTTTTACCCGATCCGGTAACACCGAGTAATGTTTGATGGGCTAAACCGGCATCAATACCCTCAAGTAATTGTTTAATTGCAGTTGGCTGATCACCCGCTGGCGTATAGTTTGACTCTAATATAAAGGATTTTAAATTTGTTTCTTTTAAAATGATATTTTTCAAGATGATTTTTCCTGGGCTACGCTACTCACAATAAACTCATCACCATTAAATTGCTTGGAAAACAGTCGATAAGAAATAGTTGCCATGACTAAGTTCCCTATTAGCGCACCAATAAAAAAACCATGTAAACCATAAAAATAACTACCTATGGAGGCCAGCGGTACATAACAAATAAATAATCGTATAAAACTCAATACTAGAGCTACTATCGGCTTATGCAACGCATTAAAAGAAGAATTAGTTAAAATAATTACGCCTTGAAAACCATAACCTAGTGGAAAAATCCACATAAATAGCACAATGATATCGGCAACCTTTTGCTCTTTTGCAAAAGCAGAGGCGACCCAAGGAGCAGCAATAATTAACACAACATAGATCAATAGTTGCCAACACAAAACAAACTTGATTGACGTTTTATAGGCATGCTTAACTCTGTGCATATGACCGGCACCAAAATTTTGGCTAATAAATGGCGGTAACGTCATCGACAGAGCCAGAACAACTAAACAGGCAATAGATTCAATTCTAGATCCGACACCAAAGCCAGCAACCACTGATTCACCATAAGTTGCGGCAATAGCCGTCATAATAGCGGCAGCAATTGGGGTTAACATATTTGCACCTGCAGCAGGTAAACCAATTTTCAAAATAATACGACATGACGAAATTAACTGCTTAAGCGATAATAAATGCGTATGAATTAAGTTTTTTTGTTTTGTTAATATAGTCAATGCAAATGAAAAACCAAACAACCAAGAAATAAATGTGGCGATAGCAGCACCTTGAATACCCATGGCAGGAACAGGACCAAAACCAAAAATAAAGATAGGGTCAAGAATCGCATTAATTAATCCGGCACTGCCCATGATTATGCTAGGTGTTTTAGTATCCCCTGATGCTCGAAGAATAGCGTTACCGATCATAGGACCAATTAAAAAAACACTACCTATATACCAAATATCCATATACTCATGAATTAAAGGTAATAAAGATGCTTGAGCCCCTAATAAAGTAAATAACTCGTCAGTAAATATATAACCTAAAAAAGATAGGCTAATGACAATAACAGCAGCTAGATATAAAGCTGCTGTCGCAGAGTTTTTTGCCGATTCATGATCATCACTTCCTAAAAACCTTGCAATAACTGCTGAAGTCCCTATTCCTAAGCCGATCATGAAGCTAATAACGGTAAAAGTAACAGGAAAAGTAAAACTAATAGCCGCTAAAGGCTGAGTACCTAATAAACTAACAAAAAAAGTATCTATTAAATTAAATGTCATTAATAAGACCATGCCGTAGATCATTGGAATGGTCATTCTTTTGATTGTACTAGCAACGGGATCTTTTAGTAAATTTACCGGTTGTTTCTTACTCATGGTTATTTTATTTAATATCATTAATAAACTTTATTAAAGGGAGAGTTCATAAGCTCTTTTAGCTGTTCATCCATTGTAATCAAATCCAAAAGAAATGCACAGTGAATGCTGTTAAATATATCTTTGTTTAAAAATCACACCAAACACTTAAAAAAACAACAAAATAAACGTAACTAATTGATTTTAAATATTTAAAATATATACAAAATAAATTATTGACTTGGCTACAAGCTAGTTAAAACGATAATATAAAGAGTTATTATAAATTAACTCACATAGTTATCCACAACTTCGGTGGATAACTACCAATTTTATCCTACAGATAAAAATTTATATTCAATGATTATAAAACTACCAACAAATGCTGACAAACTAACTTTAGTGAACGCAATTTAAGCAAACAAACTAATAAATGAATTTTTTCTTATTTTTGTGTTGACACTAAGCCCACAGGTCTTTATTATTCTGCCCCGTTAGCCAAGTAGGTTAACAAGCTAATCGAAAGAAAAGCAACTCCCTAAGTATCAGTTAGTAGAGCCTAGGAGATTAGTTACTGTTAATCCATGTAGTCTAATCAAAGATAAAAAATTTATTCCCCAATAGCTCAGTTGGTAGAGCGATGGACTGTTAATCCATGTGTCACTGG
>OJEX01000039.1_pt1 | contig 91971 bp, 109 predicted proteins | sample 1593971 | NCBI WGS metagenome assembly OJEX01 (sample SAMN05416775, study PRJEB24817) | seawater metagenome | isolation source: Sea water | place: Canada:Atlantic | collected 2013-11 | reverse complement strand
GCATCAAGCACGATATCGAACCTTGGTAGCTGCCCTGTCGCTTGCTCAAGAGCAGGATGTAAATCAATAAGCTGGCGCAAAGAACTCAGAATGGCTGAGTCGAGATAATTCGCCGGTTGATATGATTGCGAATCAAGCATTGCGCCGCTCCCTTTCTATCCACTGGCCCATAGTGCATCCTGAAAGCACTAGGTATCCGTCATGTGTAAAACGCCAAAAAGCCTAACAGCACATATCGATATTTTCCTTGGATTTTCTGATGCTTGAGCCTGCTCGCGATAAATTCATTCCTTAACATTACCATCATCACATCAAAATCACAGGTTGTGTTCTGTGTTGTCCTGGGCAGACCGCCCGTTTTGCTTCCTTGGAGGGAATTCGATGCACAACCAAACTGATCTGGAGACACTTCTCAAGCAGGCGCTTAAACAGGCCATGAGAGATCGCAGATACTTCTATGTTTCGTGCTATCTCAAACCGGCTCTTGAAAAACTCCAAGAGCAAAAAGAAGCGAAAAAGGCGTCCTGATATCAGGTTGTGACATCGAGCAAACACGGACTGCCCGGCACGCTGCCGGGCAGTTTCTTGAGAGGGTATATTGCCAAACACTAACGCATCAATTTTGATGTATTAACTGGTATTTTCGACATTAACGTATCAATTGTGATACATTAAATCAGCGACCTAATAGCAGTCATTATCGGGTACGCACCTGTTTGGCAGATGCGCGAACACCCTCAGCGCTCAGACGCGGCTTACTAGTCTTTAGTCATCGTCGAATACCGGCGCAGTATCATCGAAACCTGTCCAAACTGGCACCGCACTTTTGCTCCGAACACGCTGGCGATCTGCAATTGGCCGAGCACGACGTGGCGCAAACGGACTGTCACGTGGTTCCGGAATATAGGCGGCCATTACCTCGACCAGGTTCATTGCTTTGAGAACGCGCAGGAATGTATCGAGTGTGGCGCCCTTGCCATTGAGTAAGCGGCTGAGGGTTGGAACAGATATGCCGGATTCATCGGCGAGTTCCTGCTGGGTAAGTTCAAGATGAATCCGGTATCGATTCAGTCGTTGCGCAATATCCTGATGGATCTGATGGGTGGAAGCGATCTGATAGTCGAGTTTAGGCATGATCCGGTTTCCTGCGACAGTTTGCATCACGCCGAGGCGAGCTTAAAAAGCTATGGTTTACGCTCTCCCAACACCCCATTAACGGTCTCGCACCTCCACTAAACAGTTGGCGTGAGAATTGGACTGGTCGTGCAAATCACAAGCTTTCGGGATCCGCGTGTCATTGCAACATAAAGATCACGAGCACTCAAATGATCTGTATCGATAATGACGGAGACATCGGCTTCCAATCCCTTGAGAAGCAAGGTACTTCCAACCGCTCGACGTGGCAATATGCGCCCTTTAACGCGCGATTGCTCGCGAGCTCGGACCGCCATTTCATGAAAATCCTTTGCATCAACGCAGCCGTTGAAGGCCTGAATTGCGGACTGCACCAGTGCTGGTCGTAACGGGAAGACGCCGGCCTGGCGATTAATTTCGACCAGCAAAGTCACGGCTGTTGTCGGGCTTGGCGCTCGTGCAAATGCCACTGCAGCTGCCTCCGCATCAGTTGGCGGAGATCGTTCCCGGCCAGCGAGAAGGACGCGTAACCTCTGCTTCATATGTGCAGCACCAACACCACTCATTGTCGATCCGGCGAAATCGATCAAGTCATCGGCGGCGGTCGCGGCATACACATCGAAAGATGCCGCGAAACGAATGAAGTCCGTCAGATCAGCGTTCTCGACGACAACAGCACCTCGTGCCCGTGCAGCGATCTCCCGATGCCGCGGAGGCCGCCGGGCATCGCAGACAATTAACACGTTTCCACCTTCGATCGGCACACGTGTATTGGCAGCCTTGGTTTGATTCTGGATGTCGTCATCACCGGTGACTGTAATCACCTCAACTTCAGGCGGAGCCACACGAAGATCGATCGGTTGACCAGCTTTTAGCGCGGCCCTCACAGTCAGGAGCCATCGACCAAAGTGCTCAGTTCCAACGTTCCGCCAACGCCAAGGCGTATCCAGTTCGCCCGCCGGCGGGAACCGCAATTGAACGTCAGCCTCCCAATCGACCAGCACATTAGTGCCCCATCCAAAGATCGCCTGCATCGGATCACCGAGCACGCAGGTCGGCAGTACGTCTGCGATCATAGAGACCATCGCATGCTGCTCAACAATACAGTCTTGATACTCATCCACGAACAAGCGCGCATAAGTCGCTTTCAGCACATCCCGAAGGTGACCGCCTTTTAGGATATTGACGGTTCCCTGTCGGATTGCGGGGTAGTCGTTTCTCGGATCAGTCAGATCAAGAACGCTTCCGGCATGACCGCTCCGAAGCGGAAAAGTACCGATGAGGCGCATCGCCCAGCCATCGATTGTCGTGATCCTATAGGCACGTTGTGACACCCCCAGTTGCGTCAACCGAGCGCGTAGCGCTGCAACTCCTGCATTGGTATGAGTCAGGATGAGGACCGGCTTCGCATCGTCATGCCGCAGCAGGGCAGACGCGATCAGGTGTGTTTTCCCGCAACCAGCAGGCGCTGAAACGCTGCTACAGTCAATCTTGAGCAGATCGATATCAGCCATGCTACGCCTGTGCCCAGCCAAGCAGCGCATTGACCCGGCTCCGGAAGTCTTCACGTACATCGGCGAAGTTCAAAGCCACGATTCTGCTGGCCACATGTTCCATCCGACCCACCGACTTGAACCACGGGTTGCTCTTGGTGGTGCTCGCTGTGACGAGAACAGCGCGCTGCGCAGGCGTAATGGTGTGCTGGGGCGAGTGGAGCAGCGCTCGTAGATTTTCGACCGTCTCCTGATTACCGGACGCCGACTGAATATGAGCAGCTACCACTTCCTGCCCGTGCTCGATAATCGCGTGGTCCAGCATCGCCAGGAGTGTCGCATCCCCCACATTATTGAAGATCGCGGCTTCCAGCGACTGGCCCGCGTCCCAAGTGAACGTGCCGCCACCCAGTTGGTGAAAGGTCGCTTCCACCTGTGCAGTGGGTGTGATGTCGGCATCTCGAAAAACGGCTGTCCGATATCCGAGCTTCGCGAATTCGGTGCCCCGTTCATACAATCGATCCGGATGGCCACCACCCCCGTCGACGAGGGCAACACCGCGAGCGAAAATCGAAGGTTGGCCCTGTCCCACACAAAAGAGCTCAAACCCGCGCACAAACCCGACTTCGGATGCGCCCTCACAAATCAGAACAGATGGCGCCAGAAAAGCTTCCGGTGATCGGCGTAGTGTCCCCTGCGCCGAATTAGGGACAGGCCGCGCTTGATGTTTTTCGTCCGACCGCCTCATGATCCGCAGCTGTGCCGCAGAAAGCTCCCGCAACACGATCGGTGAATGTGTGGTGGCGAAGACCTGTTGGGGCGGCGTTTCGTCCTTTGCTCCTAGCGAGCCGAGAAGCCGAATGATCCGGTGTGGTTCAAGACCATTCTCCACCTCATCGACCAAGAGAATGGAGGATATCGCTACGACTTCCCGCTGGAGCCCAGCGATAAGCAAGCGCGTGGAACCGAGCCCCAAACCGCGCAGAGGAACCCCTCGCTCGTCGTGCAGGGCGATCGAACCGCCGGTGACCGAAACAGAATGCATGTCGAGAAGCGCTTGCGCCTTCTCGCCAATTGGGATGCCGAGTTCGTCCGCCGCCTTCTTCACTGATGCGAGCGCATCACCAAGCTGAGCGTCCGCGTCATTGCCGAAGCTCTTTCTTGCATCTCGCGCTGCCTGCGACAAAGCGAGGGACGCATCCGGCTTCTCCTCGCTCAACCGATTGAGAACGGAGCCGCGTCGCCATGCGAGATTGTGGTCAGACGTCGCACCGAGACGAGTTGGCGCAAGCTCGACCCGATCCTTCCAATTGAGATTTCGCTCCCCGCCCTTAGCGTCAGCGCGATCCGATCTTAATCTCCAGCGTGGCTCCAAGTCGCCTGCGATCTCAAGATTCAACGACAGAACTGTTTCGAGTCCATGCCCGGGTTCATCTTCGATCGTTCCGAGGAGATCCTCATAACCGCGTAGATAGTCCCCATACGCCTCATAATTTTTTAGTGCGTCCGACAGCGCGCCCAAGGTCAGCGTGATCGAGATGGGCGTCTCGACATCGAGTTGGTGAAAATCTGCATCAGTGATCTGAACGGACCGGCGCGCACCAAGGCACAGATCGATAGCGTCGAGAACCGTGCTCTTGCCGGCATCACCAGACCCGATGAGACAATTGAAACCAGGTGACGGATACCATTCGAACGACTTGATCGATCGAAAATGCGAAATCTCAACTTTGCGAATAACCGCCATGTTCTCCTCCCAGGCGTTTACCGCCAATCCCTAGCTTCGTCACCCGCGTGAAATTTGGACTCGCTCGGGCTCTTCGTTGTGTTCGACAACCGAGCCGTCCAGATCCAAGTTTGGATTCACGACTAACACACCGTCCCCATCGGGATCCGGATCGTCGGGCTTGACCGCAAAGGTGATGGAGCGGCCAGCGGCCACGACATCGCGCATCCACATTTCCAGAAGTTCGGATTGTTGAATGTTTGTCCCCACCCATGCATCCTTTACCATCATTGTGAACGAGGTGTTGTCGAAGTATCGACCCACATTCGAGCTAAAAGAACAAAAGGAAATCTTGATTGCCTCACATAGAGCTTTGATCGCAATCGTCGGTGAATTCGGTGGTATTAAGGCTTGGAAACATGTGTTCAGCGAATACGACAAATCTATGAAGTTTCTCGAAAGCGTCACTGATTTGGAGAAAACAGCGGATAGATCTCTAGAATGAACTCTTTGTCTGAATTTTAATTGGGGTCCACTCAATACATCATCTCAATCGTCCTATATAGAGCATGATGTTAGATGGAGGAAAGGTTTTTACATTCATTCACTGCAGATGAAGAAAAAGCGCCAAGAAAAGTCATGAAAATATTCGATATTTTTCCAGATCATGTTCATTCAATTAATCACCTTACGGATGAAACCGGCCTTAGCCTTATCCATCTCATTATCCGTTTCGTCTAATTTCTTGGCTGCTTTGCGCAAATAACGTTGACCGCGCGTCGTTCGAGCAGCGTCGACAATGAGTTCTGCGATAATTCTTGCATCATCTGAAAGCTCGACGAACGTCATTGGGTCCAGATTTTTCCCTATAAATCTGCGAACAACAGTTTCCCTCAAGCGCGTAAGATTATCCAAGACAAACCAACCACTCCAATCTAAACGCCATTTGAACAGATGTTCCACATCCGCAGGTAAACGTCGTTCACGCAAAGCTTGATAAACTACGGAATAAGCAAAAAGGAAAAGATCTGCCTGAGCCTGAGAGCTTTCTCCAAGCGCTCTCGACAAAAGAAATGCCGCTAGATAATCTTCGTCGTTCTGAGTGCTTTCACTGGTTGCAGAGCGTAGCGCCACCAGCCAAGGATCTTCAATGTTTTTTATCCGAATTGAATCTGGATCACTGAAACGAGCTAAGGCTACAACGATGGACCTATGACAAATACGTCCGGAATCAAGTACGTCAGCCATTTTGCTGGGCACGCGGCTTAAAGCAATGAGCCAGTTATTCAGTACAGGTTCATCCACTGAAGAGTTAAGTATTGACGCGAGTTCATCGGATTGCACTTTGCTGACCAACGAAAGTGCTGGTTCTGACTTTCCCGCATAAATTAACGCAGATACTACTCGCCCAATATTCTCTATCTCCATTTGATCCAGTACATCGTATTCAACATTATCCAACCTCCAAAATTCCGGCCTTTCCAAAAGGTCAGGACGAGCTCTAACAACAATGCGAATCAAATCTGAATTCTCTCGCAATCCTTCTATCAACTCTGTTGTGCCGAGGGCTGGTAAGGCCAGTAAAGAGGCTTCCCCTAAAAAACTATCAGTGTGAATTGCCTCAATAAAACGTGTTGGAGATCTTCTCCAGAGTTCTATTCCAACACGTTTTGCTGCAATTGGATCATCGTTTGTGCTGCCACTTGCTTCGACAGTATCAACAACAAAGTTGAAAACTTGACTATCAAGTTTCTCAATTTGCTCAGTTGCCCGCTGCGCTATTAGAATTCGCACAGAGCGCGCTTGTTGGGAACCGAACGATTTAAGTTTCTCCAATGCTTGCACTGCGAGTGTTAAATTTGGATTGTTGCCTGAAAAGAGTGATGTGTACAAAAGACAAAGTGGCTCCATTGCGCGCCTTCCGCCATCGACATCACCTCCAGTTTTACGAAGAAACTCGCGAAATTTGCTATTCTCACCGCCAATGGCAAGATCAAATACAAGCGGCTGAAGCGCGGTGTTATCGTTTACTTCATCAGCGGTTAGTGCCCCAGGAAAATGAGTCTTCACCTGCCTCGTCAATGACCGGACGAACTGAAGGTCGAGCTTTTCTCCCTTACGCGAACGGTCAATCCCGGCCAACGTACAGAAGCCAAATGCTCGCCTTAGTCGAGGCCATTGTTGCATCCAGATTGCGAGCACTAGTTGTTCGTCGCCTTCCGCGTCTTCCACTTCAACTAAAATGGTATCATCTGGCGCACTATATAATGCGTTTACAACTTGGTTAGCTCTTCGACTACTAACTTTAGAGGCATTGTGTCGCCCAACATTAATTGAAAGCGGCTTGGTGTAATCATGATTCTGGGTTAAATCTTTTGGTCTCGTGAATGCCGCGAGCAACTCGTCGACTGAAGATAGCACTGCTAAATCGGAATTATCGATTATAAGGGAATGGGTCCACACACAGCCCGGGCGTGACATTTCTCCGGCGATCCAAGTGCGTGCCAACACATACTTCCCAGCCCCAGATAGGGGGTAACCTGTCAGATAGCCTGATGGCGTGGGCTTGATGCCTGGACCAGATAAATCACTCATAACAACCATAGTCCGGGCATCTAGACTTGATAGAGACACTGAACTCGAGATCAGCCGGTGCCCATCACTATATCCGTGTAATGCCTGTTGAATGAGTAGCTTCATTAGCTGATGAGCCAATTGAGAGGTAATGTAATGTCAGAACTCATTATTTCGCCGTCGACGACTCTTATTCGGTCCGAAGGCCGTGTGAGGCCTCTAAGAGCTATAGTTTCTTCTAATATTTCGCCCTTGTCCTGATCTTCATACACTCCACCTTGAGCACTAACTCCCCATATATGCCAATTCCATGGATCTCTTGAGTTTCTCAAATATTGATAGAGAAGAGGCAGCTTGCATTCTAATAATTCCGCAGGATTCAATCCCTCTTCTTCAACTTCATCCCACGCAGAAATTAGAATAGCGAGGCGTCGGGGACCTATATCAAGCTCACCTGACATGAGGAATTGCAAGATTTCCACAATTTGAACTTGAGTAGGAGCAATGTTGGGAGACCAATCAATCATTTCCCCCTCGCTAGGTTCTAATCCTACCTCTCTAGCGATTGCTAAATGATCAACGATCCATGCTGGAAACTTTATAGTATCACCGTTAATCAGCAGCAGAATCGCTGGAGCAGTCAACATTGCTTTCATGCTGTCATCGAGCTCACGCTTTTCCCACATACGACTAAAGTCTTCCCCAGGCATATCGGGAAACGATACTTCAAAGGGGTTATCTGAAGCATCTTTGAGACGCATTCTTACGACCTTATAGCCACTCGTTTGAGTGCGTTGCTGTTTTTTGCCAGCCCTCCAACGTTTCGCAAGAACATTAATATGCTCATAATTACATTCGCTGAACTTATCAAACCTGAGTCTGGTAACTGCCCCTGATTCGCGAATCATATGCCAAAGAGCAGCGAGAAAAGTTGTCTTTCCCGACGCAGGAAGGCCAATAACTGAAATATCTGGTTTCGCATCATTCATGTTATTGTCTCATCAGTACTTCCAAGAAGATCTATCATACGACTACTCTGAGGCATGCTTCTGGGAATTGGATTTGGCAAAATTGACGCTTCCAGCCAAAACCTTGACAACTGATCTACACCATTACCGCGCTTTACTTTGGTTGAATCTTGCGGAGACGCGGCAACAATGAATTGTTCTATTCTACCAAAGTGACTGGAGTGCCTTTCTTTTATTGCGTCGAGTAAAGCCTGGAAATCTCTATCAACGCGGGCGGATTCTTTTGACGCAACGACTATATCTTCCTTTGTGAGAACAATAGCTAGGCAGCACCCCTTACGGAACGCGCTAGCTTCAACTAGCGCCTCCACAATCTGTTGAGTCGCAGCTACTGCTTCATGGCGCTGTTCCGAAGAAACAAGATGTTCGCCATTCACTAATACTGTAACAACATCTGCTCGCCTAAGTTCGTAAAACGCCTCCGCGTTGGCTAAATCGTCAGCCGCGGCCAAATAGTCCTCTCCAGACCTATCCCCAATGAAAAGAGAGACAATCTCACCAGCTCTCGAGCAAAGGTCGAGGTGAAAGAACGTCACGTCAGCACCAGCACTCGTACGCTCTGTATGAGGTTTACCCCGTCGTGAGGAAACTCTTGCATCATGACAAATTTTCTCGAAACCAATCAAAGTCGAAGACCCGGCAAACCCGAAATCACCAATCTTTCCCTCTTGTAGAAGATCATAAACGCTGGCTACTAGGCTGGTTTTCCCTGCTTCATTTGGACCGACAATTCCAACCGTCCGTGAGAGACGTTGGCGCTGAAGAGCAGACGCTGCGCGCCCATCAAGTGCCTCCCCCAGAGAAAGGTTAATAACTCGAACCTCATCAACTTTAACATCTTCTGAATCATCAGGCTCTTGAATGTCGTCAAGAGATATAGGCGATACATGCGGACACTCATCCAATGGGTATCCTTCTACGCACTTACCATCCAAAGCCAAACTGCAGGCTTCGTTTGTACAAGTTTTAGAATGTAATTCCATTACATAATCAGCCCACGTTGATGAAAAGATGCTCCCGATAAAAAAGCTCTGCTAACTTGATGCTAGGCAAGCGTAAATCGGCTTTTATACCGGTAAGAGTAGACCACCCATCTTGCCATTTATCTTCCGTGCCGAGTTCAGCACGTTGTTCAAGTGCAAAGTGTATGGGCGTGGTAACAGGTGAAACATACTCTGAGTCGGTAGCTGCCTCAGCCCAACTAAGCTCCATCGAGTTTACAGCATCCTCGAGCTTAATTTGCTCATCTCCAACATCAGCTTTAGCTAACATCGCTTGAACTGAAGCTGGTCCGGGAGAGACCATCGTCATGCGGCCCAACTCCTCCGCTATGGCCAATGGTCTCATTCGGGCATCAATCTTACTAAACGGCATCTTGAGGTGTCGACTGTGCTTCCCTAACAACCACCAAAGCATTTGCAACTCTTCTTCATCGAGTTGCATACGATTATGCAGCCGCTCAACAACACGATTCTGCCCCTCTACCACACGCGCGATTGCTTTTGATGTGGCCTCGTGCAGATCTTTGATTTGAGTCTTCCATTTTTCTGTCTCAGGAAGAACCTCGTCCTCTTCGATATTGATATCAAAGTCCAACTTTGGAGCGCTAAGCTCCAACTCTTCAAACTCGTCGCGAATATGCATCCGTCTTGATAGCTCTATAAGAGAATCCTCAGCAACACCTAACAAATCAAACGGAAGTTCTGGCATTCGGGTGCCATTGAAGGAAGCAGTCGTGACCGCGATAGCTGCGTCGGGGGCTTTCTTAACAACCATGCTCAGGGCAACAGCCGCTAAGATTTGAAGTTCTCGAGAAGCTTGCAGCGGAACGAATGCAGGGTCGTTTCCTGATATTGCAGATACCAATTTATTATATGTATCATTCAAATCTTCTCCCTTGCGACCCGATGCTGGTGTCTTCCCTTGAAACACTAGGCGAGTTAGGACCTCGATCTCTTTGATCGAAAACGTACTTTTAGCCGTAACATTTACGATTCCCTTCCAGCGCAGATCGCGGATATCCCCCTCTTCCATGAAAGCTTCACTATACCAACGCGCAAAGTCTGCAGACATTTCCGGCACTTTAGCCATTCTCAGCTCTCCAAGTTGGCGACCGCAGCCGCGACTTCATTCATGAGACTACGTTCACCAGCGCGTATTAACGCTCTACCGTAGCGCTCCGGCTCAGGTAACCTCATTTCACCCTCCTCTATGAGATTGAGGTCTTGAGCAATTTTGCGTCGTTGCGCACTTGTTAGTTGCCAAAAACGATACAATAGATCACGCGTATTGGGCTCACCCATAGCGGCCTCCGCATCTTTCTCGCTGACCACGCTAGCCAAGTCTTTACTAATTATAGCAGTTTCCACTTCCCCTACCGCTGGCAACGCTACCTTCAAATTTGGCAATGGAGCCTCTTCCGGGACCGGAATGCTAGCGTGAAATATGTTACCACCTTGCATATTAGCAATCGCAACAAATCGCTCAGGGGCATCCTGCAGTCGTCGTTGCATCAGGTTGACCTCAATATGGCGATCTTGGCCGGTGCCTGAAACTTCCAAATTTAGAAGATTGTAGCCAGGTTGGTATGGCTGCTCGTGCCGAGATGGGTTGATCGCACCAGCCCCAATACGAACATAATCTGCGGCCATTACCGCACGCTGCCGGTGTTTATGTCCGAAAAGATGCAATGCGGCTCGATTGGAAAGCGCATCATCTACGGCGTCTTCATCAACGAGCCAATCAAGAGGATGGTGAACGAGGACTAGGTTAACCGTATTGGGCTCTGGATCCAGAGCAGTTTGCCTTGGGCCCAGATACAGACTGCCTTTAACATCATCTTTTCCGTTGTGCCCAGAAAGCAATGTTGATGTCAGCCCATAGATACGTAATTTGACACCGTTCCCCAAATCCAAGTCTTGGTGCCAAAAAGGCTTGTCTGGCCAGATTTGACAACCCATTGGTGCTGCGAAATTATTATAGGCTGCATGTGGAGCGAGAAGTGATTGTCCGCTTTCCTCGTGTTCAAGTTGTTGTTTCAACCTCCACTCGCGTTCGTTTGGTTTGGCCAATGCAATCATGGTTTGCGCCGACTGAGTTGGTACCTGATCCTTACAAATTGATCGATCTACGTCATGATTGCCCGGAACAACAAATATTTGTTTTTTTGAACACCCCGACGACAATGCTAACTCTTGAATCCAATTCCAAGCTGTATCGTATTCTTCTTTTGCAGCCTTAAAAGCAACATCACCGCCGATCAAGATAGCGTCTACGTTACCGTACTCTTTCACTTGCTCAGCCAAGTCACGCATCATTCGAGTTCGGATAGACCGATCTGGGTCTTGGTGGACATCCAGACATTCTGGAGATTTAAAGTGAATGTCGGAAATGTGGAGCAACAGCATGGATAAGTAGTCCCATAACTTTTTGGTGAAAGCTTCCCAATTGTATGACCAAAATATTAGAATTAAGAGAAACATCAAGCATTTCAAACTTAGGTTGCAATCATATAATCGAATTGCGACTAGGAAATTTCGTCCTTTGCAAGGAAGGCATATTTGAGAACTTACCTCCAGAAAGCTCTAAACATATGAACCGCAACCAATAAGTTGTTGAGCTATCAAATTAGCAATTTTGCTTTTTTTCTAGATCAAACCCCAATTAACTAATTGATTTTTATCACATAATTTTATTATCTAGATAAGAAAAAACTAAGACACAAGTCACAATGACACCGCATTCAGAATCCAGACGACCTATTTGTTATCCGCCAAATGACACCTTTCATATCTGACACACTGTATAAACGCTTACCGTCGCTACCCCAGCAACATGCGCTTGTATTTGGTACCTCAGTCAATCTGCCGACAACGTTCTATGTATCTCACTCCAGTACTATGCCGAAAAGCGATGACGCGAAAATCCGTGATCTGTGGTTCCATCGCGATGGAAGATCGGCACAGGTAAAGTTGAGTAACCGGCGTAGTGAGCCTCAACAAGTTTTCAATCTGAATGTTCCAGTGGACGCTACCTACTATGCATGACGATACCAATGTTGGTCGCGGCACACCCCTAACGCTTTGAACGGCACCTTATCGCTGTTTTTAAAGATTTTGTCCGTTAAAGGTCCTTAACGAACAAGTCCAGACCCGAAACAATCGGCGATCCACCTGACTTGCATGGATCCGGCTTGATATCATCAGGGTTCTTGTCTCGCGGTTACATCGCCCTTATAATGTCGGTTCAAAAATTTAGCTTACATCTCCGCGCTTGCGACCCTCAATGCTCCCGGAACGCCCCTGTGCGAACCGGGTGTTTCTGTGTGTTTTGCGCACGCCACTTCTCCGGCCGGCTTCTTCTATCCGCTTCTCGACGTCTTCTAGACTTTCAACCTAGGAGATGATTGATGTCACGCACCTATCGCAAACAGAAGGGAAAGCGGATCGACGAGCGTCATTGCGACTATCCACAACCGCGCTTTCCGGACGGTGTCAACAAGGATTGGCGCAAACGCCGCGTCCACACCCCTATGCGTGTCCGCGAGCGCGCATATTTACGCCATATCCTCAAAGGCGAGGACTGGAATACACTCGTTCCACTGCCTGATCGATTACCTATGCCATATTTCTGGTAAGGCAAGAACGTCGTTTGACAGTATCCGGAACGAGGCAGATATTAATAATCTGTGCTGTTGGTAACGTTTGGTCGTCAAGACCTCCCCCGACAGACATATGCCAAAGCCCGTCCTACGACGGGTTTTGGCTGTTCCCGATGACCACTACTAGCATACTCAAAAACACAAATGGGAATGGAGCAATGCCCCATCCCCCGAAGATGCCCGTGCCCTAACCTAATAAATTGTTATAAACGCTTGTCTGGTCTGACCGCGCCCACGTCATCCAAAGATCTGAATGCCTTGCTGGCCGTACTCAGATAGAGATAGGTTTCGCGATATTCTTCGTTACCTGTTTTGACCATCTCGAAATCCTCGACGAGCTTGATCAAGCGCGTCCGTAACTCCTGATGCTTGTTCATCATCATATTCTCCCTGGATTGGAACAAACCACTCCCCAAGAAATATGGCCTTGCACCTAGCCAATTGAGGCCACTTTATTTCGAGATACCTCAACAGATTGGTAATTGAACCCGGCCGGTGAAGACACCAACGCCCAGACATGAGAGAAAACCGATGATCGACCCGGTTTCCTTTTTGTTTCATAATGATAGTTGATGCATATTTCGCTCTCACAGCACCAGCGGAACCAACCGAGTAATGTCTTCCGTTACAAAGCCAGATGTTCGCACCGCACGCAAAACGATGCGTGACGGACGGCGTAAAACCAAGATTTCAGGACCACATCCGATTGATCTTCATGTCGGTAAAAGATTGCGTGAACTGCGCATCCTTAAGGGATTAGGGCAGTCACAAATTGCCAAACTGGTCGGTATCACTTTTCAGCAGGTTCAGAAATATGAGCGGGGTGCTAATCGAGTAAGTGCCTCTCGGTTATACGATATTGCTGAAGCACTCGGGGGTCCGGTCAGCTATTTCTATGACGACCTTCCGCCTGAGCTCGTTGGAAAGTCTATTGCCCAACGCAGTGAGACGATTACTCAATCCATCGTATCACGGGAAGATCCCATGCAGCGGCGGGAGACACTAGAGCTTGTGCGCTGTTATTATGGTATCGAAGATGAAGCGTTGCGTGATCGGTTTTTCGAGTTGTTAAAATCAATGTCAAACTATGCAGATCGCAAGATCGACAAAACACCCGAAACGTCTTAACGCGCTAACCCCACGCTCCACGGTTTGAGCGTTAGGCACAGCTTCAAGCCTTATCCAATAACGTGTGCCGAAATAATGTGATACTTCACATCTCTTTGTTGTGTTTCTGTGGGGGGGGATACGAAGGCGAAATGTTTAGGTGAAGCGTGCCTTATGCAAACGGTCGGAATTCACGATATATTCGACAAAAAAGCTGGTTTTGCATCATTAGGGATACTGACATAGCCGTTCAATGCGCCGCCACTATACTTTGTGAGATCGAGCAGGCGGATTGTACTTCAGGAGAAATCGCAACTGCCAGCATCCGCAAGCATCTTTTTTTATTAGTTGCGATTAATTGCCAACTTAACCGTATCTTATTGTTTTAAAAATGGAAATTTCCTAACGAAATCGCAACAAAAATTCTGATGAGACACTTTGACAAAAGTGAAATTCTTAATACGTTATCAAAAACCAATAATGTAGACTTTCGACCGGGTCAACCTGATAGATTGATCCTTTCACGCCAGCCCTTTATTTCCTTCCTGATGAAGTCAAGACGTTTGCCCTTCCCCTGTATCCCTGCACGAAGTGCCTCGGTTTGACTTCGCTGCTGCATCAGGATCTCTTTTTTCTCGTTGGTCATGCCCCCAAGTTCTCGTTCTGTCGGGATGTCCTGTCGCGGCGAGGTCTTGAACTTTTCCTCCATGTTGGCAAGAGCAACGATTGTCTGTTCTTCTTCCTGAGTAAGGGCAGCTATGGCATATTCTGCGTCTTTACGAAGAGACGCTTGGCTAATGTCATGCTTGAGCGCATCCAGATTGCGCTCAATAGAAGCGTGAATGGCTGGGGCTGAGATAGAGAGCTTAGCAAGACCAGTGCCTAAACCAGCCTTTGGCCAGACAATCTGCCCTCCAGATCTGGCGTGGTGGAACAGCTTCCGCCAATTGGCCATTGAAATCTCTTTCCACAACTCAAAATCTGCGTCCGTGAAAAAGGCATCCTTGGACATGGCTGGTTTATGCTTTGTCGGAATGCCCACGGCATTGGGCTCGCCACGCATTTCGTTCGCCTGCCCGCCAAGCCCCCTTCGCAGCAGATTGTCGCCAAAAACAAACAAACGTTCTGGCTCTGCACGAAGCATTTCCCTCTTGATATGATCTCGATACTCGATCATGCCCCACCTCCGCGACCCTTCGCTTTTTCTCAACAGGCGCCTATCAGCTTCACACCGAACTTCGGTCAGTTACTGCGCTGCAGGATAGTCTGGTTCTATGAAGCGCCGTCCAAGAACACCCTCAAGATGATACAAGACTAATTTGATATCTTGTGTTTCCATCCCCAGATAGAGGCTGTCTTCTTGCTGATTATGCCATTCTGTCCACCACTCACAATACCGACCGAAGGCAGATTTATCTCCAAAGCTGGTTAGAAGTGGATCATCAAGCGGGTTTTTTGTTTCTACCGCACAGTCAATCACCTCCTTATTCATGATAGAGAAGGAGCTCAGTCTTAACTGAATTTGTCGACTGAAGAGGAACGGTCTTTCACAGATATCGTCCGGCGTTGCGAACACAGGAAAGCAGCTGCCATGTGTGACGGTGCCAGATGTAATTCTTCTATCTGTGATCTGACCTTTGTTTATTAATTTTAGCATTCCCCAATATACCTATTCGTCTTTTCCCCAAGTCGGAATTTGATTACACATGCAAGGTGTGCTTTTAAAGGCTGGTATAGGAAACCCACCTTAAGTGCAGGATGCCTATACCAAGAGGGAGTAACTGATCTCATGAAACAGGTACTCATAGTTGATGACGATAGCCTGGTTCGTGAATATCTCGCAAAGGAAGCCTACAACCTGTTTGGCGATAGTGAAATATTCACCACATCAACGCTCGTGGACGCTCTGACGATCTGCAAGCAAAAAATACCGTCCACGATACTGCTTGACCTTGTTCTGCCTGATACAACTGGTCTGAAAGGGCTTTATGCTGTTCGTGAACTCTGCCCTGATAGTAGTATCATCATGATTTCAGGGACGGTCCCTTCCAAAAACGTTCTCTTGGAAATGAAGAATCTGGCAAATGGTTTCCTGACCAAATCCAGCCATCATCTCACCCAACTTGCCGACGCTATTCATGCGATTGAATCAGGTACTGAGATTTTTGAAAATCCCCATCCCCCGCATGCTTCCATCACACACACCTACAGCGGCCTGTCGCCAGTGGAAAATCAACTACTCCAGATGTTCCGCAACGGCCTGCGCGTCAAGGATGTGATCGAGCAAACACGTCTGAGCGAAAGTTATGTCAAGAGTGTCAGGCGTAATATTAAGGAAAAGCTTGGCCCTGACATCTTCGCCCCTTAGGGCTTCTCATTTTCCGATAAGACGGGGAACCTTTTATAAAAGGCATCGAATGTCGTTCCTAACTCCACATCGGCCTCGACAAGATAAAAACCAGCAAGATTGACATCAGACACATAGGCAGGAGCAGCCGCCATTGTATATTCAACGGAAACGGTCCTCTCATCGATCCGGCCGTCATCAAGCAGCAACCTGAGATCGGCAGTACCCCGGTACTTCCAGATTTCAGCTCTTTCCCGGGTCAGATCACCTGCAACATTTGTGACAGATACAATCGCTTCCTGATCGTAGAACCACTGCGCATCATAACTTTCATCGATCTGCAAACTTATCGTATTCCAGATATCTGTGTCGAAATACCCACGATAGAGCCCCTTGGGGTCCAATAGGTATCCGATGAATTCAGGATGCCAAAGACGTGACCACAACACATCGGTAATGGCAGCCACCTGGCGCGTTGCTTCAGCAGTCAGATCAGAAGTGACGCCCGCAATGTCCGTTTCAATTGTCTCACAATAGGCGCGCAAGGTCTCCAACGCCTGATCGGCGCTGCGGATCTTGCTTTGATCTTCACTGTCAATTGCTTCTGCCATATCCTCAATCAAAGAGCGCCGCAGCCCTTCATCAAGACAGGTCATGTAGCCTGTGGCACCTTCCGTTTCAGAAGCAAAAAAACCAAAGAAGCCGAGGTTTCGTTCGCGACACTTTTTTAGATGCGCAAGGCTTTGGCCATAGTTGGTTGGATCTTGACAATCAAGTGCCTTAGCTGACGTGAACTCCTGCGCTTCGAGAGTTTCTGCGCTAAACGCCATGGTTGAAAATGCGATCACACCGACCGCAAAAAAGTTGGGGATCATCGCCTTTTCCTTTTCGCATAGCGTTTTGACTTACCACCTTTACCGCCACCATTCCCACTTTGGGCCTGATATTGCGCGAGATGACCGTCAATAAATTCAGAGCATATGTCGCTACTTGCCCGGATTTTTTCAGGAAGATCTATACTGAGCGCCGTGGCGATGGTTTGGGCAAACTGTAGTTGTTTGGGAGATGGCGGTACCGGGTGCTCTACCAACCATTCACGAAGACGATCGGCAAATTTCTGGGCATTCATCGGCAACAGAACACCAATCGCTTCCGCTCTGTTTTGGGCAAAGGCAAGCATTTTCTCAGAAGGCGGATATCTCGCATCCTTCAGATGTGCATCCAGAAAGGCCGATACCTTGTCGCGGTCGGTCCGGTCTTCCTGCGCAAAAGACAAGTCCTCGTTCCCATTCAGGATAGCATCCAGACTGTTAAGTTGTTGTTCTGTTGGCTTGGCGAAAACCTCTTTGAGCCGCTCTTCGCGCTGATCTAGCCACTCAGAACACAAATGTGCTGAAGCCAGAGTCTTGGCCGGAACCTTCTCACCAAGCCGGTCGGCTGCCCGCCTGACGTATTTTTTTAGCTTCAGAGAAGGCGGGCGTGACACCTGGATAAGTGAAAGGTCGACAAAGCCGGCTGGGGCGCTCTTAACAGAGCTGACAAGCTCACTAGCCATGCCTTGCACATAGGCGATGACTTCGTGATAGGTTTTCTCTCCACCGGCAACCTCCTCAAGCATCTTTTCGATTTGAACCGTGAGATCGGGCGAGGTCAGTTGGGGTGTGAAATGACGCCAGAACTTTAGTGATTCCTCTCCACGAGGTGTCACAAGCACCCGCTTCGCGTTGCCCCCAATATAGTCTCTAGCGCGCAATATCGTTTCATAATTGGCAAAAGTTGACGGCGCACCAAGCCCCAGTTCCGCCATCTTTGCCAACAGCGCTTCCACCGAGTAATAAGCAGGCGGCCGTGTCATCTTATCGAGAACTTGTGATGAGACGTCAGTTAACTGATCTCCATCAGCCAGATGGGGAAAGTCTACCTTCCCGTCTTCATCACCTTCGATATCATCTGCCTCCGGTTCTTGATATATCGCCCGCCAGCCTTCACTAACTTGCTTCTTACCTGTCGCCTTGAAGGTTTTCCCGTCGTGGATCGCACTTATCGTCGTTAGCTCATAGAGATGGTCAGGCAAATGCGCTGCAATGAAGACCTTGGCTACCAGCAGAAATAACTTCTGTTGGTTTTCGGTCAATGACGACAAATCAAGCGTCGTTGCTTCTATCCTGTGTGGATTTGGTATAATGGCGTGGTGAGAATAACCTGCCATTTCCCTGTCTGAATAGACCTCGCGTCGGTACTGAAATTGATGTTTATCAATCAGCTGCGCGAGCCCACCCGTTTCAAGTTCAGGCATCCTGGCAAGATGATATAAAAGTGCGCCGGTGTCTGAACTCATGGCCTCGGGAAGAACCCGGGGCTCTGACCTTGGGTAGGTGAGAATGCCCTTAAGGTACAGCTCTTCCAAGACGCTCAGTGTGAGCGATGGGGCAAGACCAAAGGCAGTCGATGCCGCTCCTTGCAAGCTGTTTAAATTAAACAGCTTTGGTGGAGAACGACGCTTTTCTGTCTTTGTGACAGTTAAAGGCAATTGTCGGCTTACGGATTGAAGCAGCGCCAGAGCTTCCGACTTATCGAAGATCTTTGGTTCTGGAGCATAGGTCAGCGATACAATGTTTTCGTTTACAGTGCCAGTAAGCTTAAGGTCATAAAATGGTTGGGGTCTGAACTCAGAAATCTGATCGCATCTTTGGGCCACCAGATTCAAAACAGGCGTTTGAACACGCCCCGCAGAAGATGGAATATCACGTCGGGACTGACCAAATGCCAAAGTTGATGCCCGTGTCATATTCATACCAACGACAAAGTCTATGACGGCACGGGCCATACCAGCGTAAAATCGCCCTTTGAAACTTGCACCGTCCACCATTTTCTGGTTGGCGATCTTTAGGGCTTTCACGTCAATCTGGGAATAAACAATCCGCTTTACCGGACCTTGATATCCCAGCAGGGTGATTGGAAGCCATCCTATTACTTCTCCCTCCCGATCATCGTCGGTCGCTACGACGAACTCGTCATAATGCGGCAAGGATTCCTTGATCACCTGGAACTGGCGGTTTTTCAGTTGTCCCAAATCACCACTATCATCGACAACATAGTCAAACCGATCAAACGCCAACGGCAAGTCATCCATCCGCCATTCCGCCCAATCGGGGTTATGCTCCTGCGGTTCTTTCAGGCGGAAAAGATGTCCGTAGGCCCAGACAACACGATGACCATCCGTGCAGTCATAATAGCCTGATTTCTTCTGCGCAGAACTGTATCCACCCAATGCTTGCGCAAGTACGGCCGCCTGATCATGCTTCTCTGTGAGATAAAGGCGCTTGATCATTCTGCCCTTCTCTGCAACGCAGGGGTCTCATCTGACGGAAGCACTCCGCCGAGGTCTGTCGAAAAATAGCCAAGGATGGAGGCTTCTGAAACGGTTCCACTGAAAGCTGCAATAAAGCGATATTCAGCATGTCGCTGTTGCGCTACTGATTTTTGGGCTGCCATCGTCCAGTTGGGCGCTGTCCAATATTCCAGCACCGGCAACAATGCCCGGTGATCAAACCCCATAATGCTAAAGGTCTGATTTGGACCAGTAAACTTGCGCCAGGCATTCGGTGTCAGCGGCATTGTTTCCCAGCGGCCGACAGGATTGAAACCTTTGTTCTCAGGCGCCAAGTCATCATTCAGAGCAACGACAAACTGAAGCTCACCACCGTACTTTTGTATGCAGACCCTTACAGCCTCCTGCCAGTTCAGAGCTTGCACACGCTCGGCAATTGTTTCTTCGGTGTTTGCGCTCCAACCGATGACGCGAATGTTTAACATAACAGATCCCTACCGAGTTGGTTTGCGTTTGGGCCGAATGAAATCAACCACCCGCTGAAGAGCTGGTTGCGGAATTGACCGTGCTTGCTCTTGTGCTGGCACGAAGACACGAATTTCTGTCATACGATTACGGACAAGGTCACGATGGGCGGATGACACACTCTCTAATCGTAGCCGATGCCGTAAACCGCCAAGACCCCGTAGCATGGTGGTTCGGTCCTGGTCGCGTTGGCGCACTTTATGCGTCAATTTACTGGTGAGCTTGTCGAGATCAGCAGGGGGCTTTGCCCAGTTAACCTTTGGAAATGTCTGACAGGCGCGCGCGGCTTGTGCGGCTGGCTGAAGCATCGTCTCCGCCCCTTGGACCAACTCACCAAAGGCCAATGGCTGCCGGGTGAGATACCAGATAGCCAGGGCCTTATGCTTGGCAGATTGTCCATCCCCATTGACCATTTTGAAATAACTGGCCAAAGCCCGTTCCGGGTCGCTATAGATCCCGGCAAAGCACGCCAGCAATGTGTGAAATTCAACCGGGATGCGACCTGTATCTTTGACTGGCTGTGACAAGGGACGCTGGCCTTTAATGAATGCGCTGCGTTCTTGCTTGGGGACATCTTTCGATTGCTTCTTGATGGCCGCCACCCGATCTTTACGTCGCAACCACCCCTGGCCCTCCTCGGACAGCCAGTAAGGAACTTGTTTAGCTAAAGAGGTGTCCTTGTCGTAGGCGACACGCGGGACGTTCTCTCTAAGAGCGGCCCTGCCTTCCAGAATGTCGCGTAAAAGATCTGGTCTGTCTTCCCTGCGCTCAGAATGAACCGGTAAATCCAAGATACGAGCCTGCTTTGCCAAACGGGCACGCATGTCTTCAAGTATGGTTGGGGTTAAGCGCAACTGGGTCTTGGCCGGCCCATTCGATCTTGCTTTTACGATCAGATGGATGTGCGGACGACCAGGATGATCAAGATGTACCCCCCAAAGGACCTGATGCTCGCGTTCGGCAAATTCAGTGAAGATGAACTCACGTGCAGCTTCACGCATGCGCGATGCAAGCTCCACCTCTGTCAGCCCCGTTCCTTCAGTGGTCTGCGACCAAACGAAATGATAGGCCTGATTACGCCAGAACTTTTCGCGCTCGGGAAGCAGTGCCAAGCCGTCCTCTTGACCGACACGTTCACGTGCACCCGGCCGAAGGTTCTCGTTATTGCCAAGCAAAGACCATCCCCGGACCACAGATTTCAAGTCCTTGACCGGGATAACCTCCCCCATCTCGTCAAAAAGCTCAATGTGATCATGTTCGCCCTGCCCTTGAGCACGGGCAACATAATTGGCTAACGCCAGAACACCTGCAGCCGTTTTGCGCGGCCCAGCAGTAACCTTTAAAAGCAGCTGCTGCCCTCTCCCGGCAAAAGGCTTCCAACCGCTCATTGTTTTGAGCCGGGATACGTCCCCTGCTGATAGCATCAGATATTAACCCCCCAAGCCGAAACAGTCTTCTGGATGTCCTTGACAGTCTTATCGGCAGTCCCGATTGCACTTTCACAATCTTCGAGTAAGGGCGGCTCGCCTGACTGCGTTGCGTCATAAACGTTCAACTTTTTGGCGATCTGATTAAGCAAGCCGCGCACACCGCGAAGATTGATAACCAGACCGCGGATCATTTGCTCCTGATCTACGCTGAGCAGAGCCAGGGTCGGTTCTGTCCGGGTCGGTTCTGATAATCGTGAACGCACCAACGCGGCCTCCCGAACAAAGGCAGATGGCCTTTTCCCTTGTTGCTCAGCAGCTGATTTGACCCGCGCAAAGTCCGCCTCACTCATTCGGTAACTGCGGACTGTTGTCTCCCCACTCATCCTTAAAACCCCATAACTGCAAGATTTTTGAAGCGTATTACGCGCCCATTTTTCTTGCAATAGCTTTTTTTGTGTATTACAAAATGCATATCCTGCGAAAAATAATTAGCAGGTAATCATATTCCGTTAAGGGGCGGTAAAAGCGTTAGTTTTGTTGGGGTTTTGCGGTTTTTTGCCCACAACCTATATGCATTACTCTTTGTGATTTCTGGTAAAATCAGCAATATTGAAATGTGACTGCAAGAAATTTTCCTGTGATCCTGAATTCTTGCAGCGTGATGGGATTAACGGAGTTTGTGATGTCCTCGCAAAAGAGTGTGATCGAGAGATTGAAGTCCGGTATAGCCACCGAAGCGCAAGCCCGGGGCAATGCCTTGCGCGAAAGCTTCACGGTCCGGCTGCCTGTCAGTGGATGGAAAGGATGGCTGCGCTGGCTGTTCTGGAAATTGTTGATCATCACGCTGATTGCGCTGCGCGGGTGGGTCTACATCATCGCGATAGCGATCGCGGCCGCATATTTTATGTACGACTTACCCCCCACCCGGTTGCTCGAGAACTGGAAACAAATGCGAGGGCAGTAAAATGCGTAGGTCGGTGCAAGGAGCGGTTGTTCTTATCGCGATAATGTGGCCTGCCCTTGCGCAAGGCAGCGAGATCTGTCGTATCGCTGTGCAGGCTGCAGAACGTGCCTACGACATTCCTCCTGAACTTCTTCTGGCCATGAACCAGGTTGAAACGCTTTGGTCCAATCAGGCATGGCCCTGGTCGCTTAATATTGCAGGCAAGCCCCGGCGCTATCAGTCCGGGGATCAGATGGCAAACGCGCTTGGTGAAGTGGTCAGACGAACAGAAAATATCGACATCGGGTGCATGCAGATAAACTGGCGCTGGGTCGGTAAGGTTTGTGCTTCAAATCCCGCAGACCTGGTCGATCCGGCTTCCAACGCTCTGTGTTCGGCAAAGTATCTCAAAAGCCTCTATCTGCGACTTGGCAGCTGGCATCAGGCAGTTCAGGCATACCATGTCGGGCCAAACCGCAAAGAGATCGCTGTACTGAAACGCGCAGACAGCTATGCTTGCAAGGTTGGACGCGAATATGCGTTACTTCTCGGACAGAGGAACCCATGCTGATGACCAAGCAAGAAATCAATGATCAGACTGACGATTGGGATCTTGATACAGCTCTTCTGGAAGTCACACGGATATTGCTCCCTGAAAAGGTCCGGCAACTTGAAACCACTTTTCGACAGGAAGCCCCGGCGCAATGCGCGACCATTCTTCCTTTCAAGCGGCCGACCGGGAACCGTTAGCTGCAGCTGGCTTCGAAGTTGCTGTCATTGTTCGAGAAATCCCACCCTTCCCCTGCCCTGCTTTCAAGAATATTGCCGCTAAAGGCAGGATAAAGCTGCAAGCTTGCGTGATCTTCGATGACATCGATGGACCGGATCGCATCCATCACTGCAGGCTGAACATTCCGCCAGGCGCTTCCATGAGCAGCATTGTTGTTTTCAAACACAAAACTGATCGCGCGCAGATCCGAACCATCCTGACGCAAGAAGGTCTTGTAATAATGGCTCGGGACGCCAACCCGGGATTTTCCATTGTTGCTTCGCATCCGGATGGCATTCTGATCCGGATCACGGCCCCCTACCCCATCCCGATCAAAAAGAGCGCCGGTTGTGACGAAAATCTGACCGTAGCGTTCTGCCCAGTGTCGGGTCAGGCTTTCCATGGACAACCATATGCCGCGGTTAAACCTGCAATACTGTGGGGACATGTTCGACATCACATAACTGTTGATCTGTTCGACCAGGTTGTCTTTCAAATCCGCATCGTTGGCCATATGGCCCTGATCAAATACGGGCTCACGATAATCTGTCGTGGAAGCTTTCTTGCCACGCTTCAAACGTGGATCCGCCCTGAAGCAGTTTACGCGATCCTTGCCTGTAGCATTGGTAGTGTCTTGTTCAGTAAGTTGGTAAGACACCCAAAGGCTGGTCATCAGATCGACGTCATGGGCCATGATATAGCCGCCCTGATACAGAACCTGTTCGTTTCCGCCAGCACGTGCTCGAGGTAATCCTAACGGGGCATGATAGGCGGCGAGCTTTGCCTGAAGGCGACTATCTTGCGCTATAACCATCAGCTGCTGGTTTGCCAGCGCCTTTTCGTCCGCCGTGCAGTTTCGCGATGCAGCTTGCGCTGTGCCAGAGCTGCAGGCCAGTATGGCGGCTGTGAAAAGCGATGTTATCAGTTGATTACGGATCATCGATGAATTACCTGCCGTTTAGTTTGCTCCCGATAAGTCCACCGATGATAGCGCCAAGTGGGCCGAAAACATAAGCCCCGTTAATGGCATTTCCGAAGCCGGCAACCCCGGTGGACATACCAGCGACAATTCCCAGAATGAATCCGGCAGCAATTCCGATCGCAATCTTCTTCATGGTTTCGCCTTGAGGAGGATGGCTCCAGGATCAGGCAAATCCTTCCCCTGCCCTATTTCCTTGCAAAGCACCTTCTCTGAGCTCTTCCAAGGGTTAAGCGGAATGGCCCCATCAGTCTTCTTGCTAGCAGCGATCCAGAAATTATCATGAGCGATCTGGCGGGCTTCTTTTTCGGTCGCGGCTTCGACATACACGACATCCTTATGCGTGCTGGCAGACCAGTCTTCGTCATCAAGGAAGGCTGCAGCGGGTTCAAGACCGAAAAGGGGCATTTTTGATTTCCTTCTTGGCAGCAATCTCAAAGATCGATTTTCCAACCCGGAACGGGAAGACGAAAGAAGCGAGCATGAGGGGAATGAACTTGATGTTGGGTATCTGGTTCCTCAGCTCTGATTTATAGAGATATTTTAGTTTCTCAAAACGTTGGATGGCTTGAGAGACCGAAATAATTAGATTAGTCAGGTTCATTGCCGCGTAAACATCTTCATACTTTTGTGTTGATTCTTCTCCGTCTAAAAGCATTGCGGTCATATGCTCTGTGTGTAAGTACCGGACTTTCTGGACCATTTCATTGAATTTGGCAGAGTTGAGCTTAAGCTCTTTCAACTCGAATGAAAATTCGATGCCGTCAAAACCTTGGATATGTTCAAGAAGTTTGCTCAGTGCCCTTTCCAAATCTATCGGGCCAACCCTCTCATATAGATCAATGAAAACAAGACGGTGTTGTATCTTGTCCTGCGGACCCTGCTCGAGGTTCTTTGAAGTTTCAACCGTAGCCTGATAGCTCCTATTCTCGGAACCAATGTAGCCAACAATATTAATGAATGAAGGCAGCACCTCACATATCTCTTCGTAAGGATCCATTGCTGGTCTGCAATGATCAATTTGCTGTCGTTTCCAAGCTTCAACATCTCGAATGTTCTGATCTACAGCTTGAGCCAGCATTTCTTCATAGTGCTCTTGTGTCACTTCCTGAAAATGCAGGGCAACTGTGATCGCCAACGATGGAACAAACGTAACGATCCACACCAGATCTGCGATCTTCCAGAAGCGTGGCGATTGATGCCTGCACAGATTAGCGAGTGAAATGCCCGATAGCAGGCACAGGAAAGCAGTAAGACCGGGATGCTCTGTAAGAGGTTCCCGGTTTCCCGTCGCCAAGGTGAAAATCAGGACACTGACATAAGCAAAGCCGACAGCTGCAGCAATGGCGTATATGAATTGGACAAATAGCTCACCCTTGGATGCCGCCTGCTTTTCCAATAACCTCACCCCTGCCCTATTTTCCGGAAAATGTGCCACACCGTTTTTTACGTTCTTCTAAACAAAAGATATATTTATCAACACTCATTTTGCCGTTAGAGCCGTTACTCCCGTTATCAAAGAGGCTAGAGGGAGTTACCGCCGTTACGGTTTGTGCTGACTCGCCGTTATTTGAAGAGTCGAGGCAAAGCTGTTGTCCGTGAAATGCCGAACTTCTGTCCGCGTTGTATCGTATTGAACGTCCGCGATAACACGACCGCGAAGTGACGAACATCTGTCCGGGATATACCGAATAAGTGTCCGCGATGTGCTGTAGATAACTTAAGTTATCCACATGGGAGACTATCCCTCCACTGTTCTGTTTTCTGTCCAGCGCTTGGCAAAGGCGAAGAAAGCGGCTTCAGGGTTCTTGAGAACCTGGCCCTTTTCCTCCGTATAGCTGATCCAGGCGCGTTCTATCAGTTCAATATCCCATCCCGGGAAGCGTTCACGGGCATCATTCATAACGTGGATGCCAAGTTTCTTGGGTCGAGCAGAGATGGTTTTGGCATCTGCGAGCAGGTGTTGTTCAGTCTTGGGGTCGTCAACCTCTGGGGCAGAGAGTTCGTCACTTCGCGGACGTAGCGGCCTCACTTCAAGCATCCAGTCATTGGGATTGCGAGATTTAAAATGGCTGTCAAAACTGGAAGCTTTGTCGAGGCGCAAGATATAGTCGGGGACGTTACCGTCCTCGATGATCTTCTTGAGATCGGCCCGGAACTTGCGTTCTTCACGGTCCGAACCGCATTTCTCCTTGAGAGACGGAATGCCGATCAGCCAGGAGCGCTGCTGGCCACAGTGCTTGCGTGCTAATTCATAAATGCGCTTCTCAAGCCCTTTGGACAGCTCAAAATATCTCGGGCTGATGGTCAGGACACGCCGGTCGACAACAATGGCTTTGAACATCCACTCATTGAGCGTGACTTCAACCGCGGCCATGACACTTTTGCCAGCCTTGGTTTTGCGCTCAATAATCTGGAAGCTTTCAATCCAGCCAAAGCCTTTCCTTGTGCGCTCTTTGGCGGATGTTACGTTCGTTCTGATACGTGTGCCATCGAGCCTCTCAAGACAGTTGAGAAACAGGTCGTAACCCCGTTTTGAGGTTTGACGGCGGGTTGCTTTGAGGAAATCATGGGCGGAGAACTTGATTTTGCGATCTTCGGGGACGGGTTGACCGCGTTCGATCTTGTCGTTGATGATTGAGCCAAGATACATCAGAAGATCTTTGTCCCAGATGGTGGCCATGCCCTTGGCACCGGGTTCAATTCTTATTTCGACACCGCCCCTATTGTATTCAAACGGTGTTTTACGCGGTTGCTTTGTCAGAGAGAACCACGGATGTTCCATCAAGGCTCTATCGTCCTTGAAGGGGGCGCCGTCGACCAGCTGGTCGAGGAACAGATCTACCTGTTGTGAATCACCCATCTGTCTTTTCCTGATTGCTTCTTGTCCGCGAAGTGACGAGTTTGGGCAAAAACAACCTATAGATCAATGTCTTGATTCATATTTGTCCGCGAAGTGACGAGCGAAAGTGTCCGCGAAGTGACGAAAAGAATGCCCGGTAAAAGCCTGAAAACACGGTATTTCGCGGACATTGAACCCGAAACGATAGCGTTTGAATTCTTTTATCGCCTTCAGATTGACGGAAACCGTCCGTTACTCGTCGTAATGTCCGCGATAGAACGAATCGAGCGTGGTCGTTGTTAAGGCCGGTTTTTAACGTATGTTTGCTAAGCGATTGAAATCGTGGGAAACTGAGGCTTTATGCAATGGATTAAGATTCATAACTCAAATCTTAATGCTGGTCTGTCCGCGTTGTGCCGAATCGGCACGTCACTTCGCGGACATTTTCGGGGGAATGCGAAATGGCAGACGGACCATCAACCGCGGTTGTGACCCTATCAGTGATGGGCCTTGCTTTCGATCTGATCGGGGCTTTCCTGCTCAGTATTCCGATGGTCTGGAGCGCCAAGGAGGCGGCAGGGTTTTGTCGTCGAATAGTTGACAGGACAGGCCTTGGACATCTCAAAAAGTATATGGCGTTTACGGGCAACCTAATCATGATTGTCAATCTGATCGGTTTGCCGTTCATTTTGTGGCCTATGTATGAAATGAGCATCGACCCCGCCAATTCACTCATTAGCATGTATTTTTTGCGCGCTATGTTTTGGATAGGGGTGGGCCTGTTTGTATGGGCTTTTGTTGATCAGTTGTTCACTTGGACACCAGTATTGTTCTGGGTTCTGGCAAAAGGTAATCACGACAAGCGCTTTGGCGCACTGGGACTCATCCTGCTCAGCATCGGCTTCATCCTGCAGTTCATCGTCAACATGCAGTGGGTGCATTAAAAAAAAGGCAGGGTAAGCCCCCTGCCCTTTCTGACCAGTCAATCGCGAGACTGGCCGTGAATATCGAGTTCGGTCAGTTTTGCGATTTGCCATCCTTCGCCCTTCGTTTCGACCCAGAGCTGAAGCATCTCGCTCAGAAGCTCCCCTGCTTTAGCGCCCTTTCCACGCGATGCAACGATATCGTCTATCAATTGCTTGCAATCCGGCGTAACACGAACTGAGAGGAGTGCTGTGCGTCCACTCCGGCGCAAAGACCGACCATCGATCTTTCCGGTGCCGTCTCGTGATGTGAATCCGTCTTTCGCTGCTTCTCGTGCTATGTCGGCCGTCGAAGGTTTAATTCGCACAGGCGCCACGACACTTTCGCTGGATGCAGGCAGAGAGGTTGACTTGTCAGTGCGCCGAAGCGCGGACACATCAAGGGCGAACCCGTCTTCGTCATCGAGCACTTCGAATGGGTCTTTGGCCATTAGTTTACTCCTTTGCGTCTGCGGTTGCCTTCGCGTCGTCTGCCGCCTCATCAGTTTCCAACCCATATGACGGGTCTTTAAGAACAGCTATCAGCTCCGCGGCAAGAGCGTGGAGGACTTTGAGTGCACCTTTGAGGTTTGGCGCTTCTGCATCCGTCAGACTGTAAATTGATCGCCCCTCCCCTACGAACACCTTGAAAGCTTCCAGATTGTTGAATTCGGCTTTCATGAACGGAAGTTTCCGTTCGCGGAGCTGCTCGTATGCCTTACGGAGTGATCGTGGCGTAATAGCCTGGCTGGTGCGTGTGAACAGAATACGGAATGGAATTTCGCGCCGCTGAAGCTTAGATTGACTTCTTATCAATCCAAGGGTTTTCGCGGCTTCTTTGTGGTCAAGGCTCGATCCTTGGCTTGGGACAATAACGAGGTCTGCACTCGCGATTGCCATTGCCACGCCGAGGTTTGCTGAACCTTCCATGTCAGCGAGAACAATATCGTGGATCTCTCGCATTTTATCGAGAGTATCGAAGACTTCGGTGTCGGAAACTTTTGGTGTCGCGGTAATGTTTTCTACCGGATTTTCCGACAACCACTCTATGACGGGTTGGTTGGGGTCATTGTCGAGAATTCCGACATTCAGGCCGCTTTTTGCCAATGCAGAAGCTATGGCCATTATGTACGACGACTTCCCAACGCCACCTTTTGAACTGGCTACAGCGACGATCTTTCCTGACTCTGCCATTTGGCCATCTCCGTAAAATGAGTGATAACAGTCATCTTATTTGTGTCCGATGACTGTTAGATACCTTAACCGAAAACTGTTATCGTATATTTATACGATATCTGACATCGAAAAACAAGGCGATGACAGTTAACTGATATATATTCGATGACAGTTAACAGTATATCTAGCAGATTGAATCCCCATACTATCCGATAACAGTCATCGAAAACCTATTATACTCCCGAAAATCGGGAACATGAACGCTTGATACTTGGTTCTTCAACCCGCTCGGGCTTCCTAATGACAGAGTATTTCCGATAACAGTTAACATACTCTTTATAGATAACCGTTATCGGTCATATTAACGATGACGGTTATCGTTAATATATTAGATGACAGTCATCATATTTTTTCTTTGTCAAATAAAAATGCCTGAGGCACTATTATAGATTGCAAGGAGTGACTGAGGCACTATACTACAATCAGTATGATGACTGAGGCATGGTTATATGACTCCAGAAAAGACGGCATCCGGGGACCCTTACAACATCTCTGAAGATGAGCTGTTGGCCATTGGGCTTACGCTCAATGATGGTATGGAGCGCGGCTGGTTGCGGACATTGGCCATGCTGCTGAAGAAAAACCCGTCAGTGGTGTCAAAGTGGAAAAAGGAAATCCATCGGGTTTCCCAGGACGACGTTCAGCATATGCGCTTGTTGGTCTTGCTCAAAGAGGCGGGCGTCCTGCAGGCCAGTCTGATCGCGGCAAGAACGCCAGTTCCATTGAGCGATATCGGTGATGGGGCAGGGCAGGGGGGATCTGTACGGAAATCTGCCAGAGAAGAGATTTCGCAGGCTTTGCGGAAAGGGTAGGGATGATGGCCAAAAAGCAGAAGAACCATAAAGTTTCTGGCCACCCAGAGATCAGGAAAGGGCTGACTGAATTTCTAAAGATTACCGTTGCATACCAATTTACCGACGGAGTCAAAAAGCGCAGAGACCCAACAGCAAGCGGGTGGCGCCTATGTGGTGGTACGCACTTCCTTGTGACTGTGGAAATTCACAAGTCACAGATTATGCTTTCCGAGATTATAGAGCGTCGCCTTGGCCATGCCGGGCTAAATCGCAAAGAGATAGACGCGATCATCTGGGAGGAGATTGTGAGGCTGATTAGCGATGTAAAGGAGCGCAATTCCGAAGAGAAGCTAAAGGAAGCTGTCAAACGAATTTTGGAAGCGATCGATACAGGCTCCACAGAACATCATACCCAGTTCTTTCAATGTCGAGCTGTGAGATCCCTGGCATCATTGAAACCTTTAGTGGTGGGTCCAGTAAGCATTCTTGATAAAGCAGCGCTTGATAAGGAAGTTAAAACACTGGGCGATGATGAAATGGGTTGGTCTGAATGGCCAGGGAACTTCATCTGGCGTGTTGAAACCCAATGTGGACGGAGCAGTTCGAGGGCTCAGGCAGAGTGGGCAATTGATATCTGTTGCGGTATTTTTACGATTGTCGGTGAAGACGCACTGCCATTCGACTTTTACAGAGCAGGGTGGCAATTGGCCCATCCTATGGACCAACAAGAGTCCTTGCGTGAAGAGAAGGTAATAAGAGACGGGAGGCTCTGTCGGGAAATTGGTATGGACCGCTATTGTTTCACTTTTGATGAGCGTTTTGTCGATCAGTTGAGTGTAAATGATACTAGGGACAAGATCGCGCTGCTCTTTCTCGAGGACTTTGATAGTGTAGGAGGCAGGCTGGGTATTGCTCTTGGATGGTTGGCGCGGGGCTTGTACGCTTCAAACTCGGAAACCCGATTGCTGTTTTTCTCTACAGCTCTTGAGACAATTTTGGTGGCTGGCCGAGAGGGAGTTACGGATCAATTAGCCCGAAATGCCGCTTGCGTCCTCACTGATGATAACGCTACCCGGGGTAAATTCGCCATATTGTTGCGTGAGTTTTATCAGTTGCGCTCAACTCTCGTGCATGAGGGTGACAGGAGAGTGTATCGAAGCGAGGTAAACAATATGGAATCAATCACCATAGATATATGTCATCGAATCTGGGTAAAAGCCGATCTGTCGATGTCATTTGACAACTTTGGAAAGAATTTGAAAAATTGTTCTTTTGGAACGCCTATGCAGTGGCATGAGGATTCCTGAATGGGAGGGGCCAAAATTTGTCTGGCATCACGTGATACCAGAGGGACGTATGTACATGATCGATTAGACGCTCGCCATACACTGTCTGTCGAATATTCACATTTGCAACTGGTTGCAAACTGCATGTTAAGACGTGATCGACAAACGCACACACAATAACTGCGCAATGCGTGTGCAATTTTCGGCCGTTGGTATTGCTGGATTAAGGACCGATGAAACGCGAAACGCACGTGTGCTTGCTTGTAAGCAGCCATACACTATCCGCGGTTTAGTGTATGTAACCAGGCCTCGAGGCCACATCACAAAACACAAAATTTTCGCGCCTATAAACTGCAGCTATCTTCACGACGTTAAACACGCGGTTTTTCACGCTGTTTAATGTAGGTTTGTTCGCGCGCTGCGCACTTGCAAGATTGGCGCAATGTACGTGCAATTTATGAATGCAGTTTGTGTGCGAAAAAGTGAGCCGTTTTGCGTGTGCAATCTGTGAACAAGTTTGCGTTCACTATAACGTGTGACACAACGTCACGTTTTTTCGTTGAAAGTTGCGAGCGTTTTAGCTACAAGTTTTTTTGTGAGCTGAGGGACAGTTCGCTCTTGAGTGCGCTCTTGAGTATAACCCCGCAGTCAAAGATTACGGGAACCGGTCAGTAGTTATCTGCTGACCGGTTTTTCGTTGTGAGCTTACGTTAAGCTTGCAAAGAGAGTTCTAATGCACGAATTATACCCGTTGAATTTGCAACGGGGAAACTACATGCAGGTAACTCGCGAATGCCAACCTTACACAGTAAATCGTCATGGCCGCGATTATCAGCCTGGATCTGATCCACGATTCACCAAGACGCTCTCTCAAAGCCGTTTCAACGTTTATCTATCTGCCGCGGGTCAAGACGCAAATCTGGCATTCAGGCTTTATCGTTGGAATATGCTGCTTGCCGAAACATTCCTGATGCCCTGTCATTTGATGGAGGTAGCATTGCGCAATGGGCTGTCGATAAAGATGTGGAACCGCTTCGGCCCGGAATGGCCACTTCAAGCTCGATTGAGACGGGATTGGGATGTTAATCCTCGACTTGATCAAAGAATGCGGCAGCTTCATTGGGATGCGCAGGCAAAAATCGTAGATCAAAGAGAGCATATCATTGCGCATCGCGAGACGCTTCCAAATCCATCACCGGTAACATCAGACTGTGTAATTGCCCAGTTGTCTCTCGGGTTTTGGGCAAACATGTTCTCTGCTAGATATCGCGGGACTTTATGGAGTGGGAGCGCGTTGCGGTCGGTTTTTCCCAATCATCCGGCGAATATCAGTTCCGAAGATGTTTACGCAAAACTGGGCGACGTTAGAGAAATCCGCAATCGTGTCGCTCATCATGAGGTGATCTTTAATAAAGATCCGGAAGCACGACACCGTGACCTGATGGAGCTTTGCACCTGGCTCAATCCGGATCTTGGACATTTTGTTGAGACGACTTCCCATTTCGAGACAGTTTATTCAGCCCGACCACAGCCAAACGAGGCGGAGTAGGGCATGTCTATTTGGGATGGGCACGTATATCCAGTTCCTTGGGATAAAGAAGCTACGGTGGCGGCCTCAGAAATACGAAACTTGACACGCGAACGGCAGTTTCGATTAGTACGACATTGGTTCTACCAGATGTTCGAAGATCCTTGGAAAGGGTCACTTCATGGTGCTGAGGGACGCTACTCCTTTAATCAGGGCGGTCCCTGCTATGCCGACGACGAAATAACAAACGAATTTATCACGCTGGTTGATGAGCGTATTCTAGAGAAGGTGATCGCTGAGGTTCAAGAAAAGGGCCCTGCTAAATGGATTCCCAGCTCGTTGAATCGGAGCCCTAGGAAAAATGCCCCAGATGCACTCAATTCAATTTGGCGCCAGGAGGCAGATGAGCAGCGCGAGATTTTGTCAGTTGAAGTAGAGCGTGTAGATGTCGATGCCCGTACGTCATTTGGTACAAGTTTCGATAGTGCTGTCCGTGTAAAGGTTCAGGAACGTGCGACCGATCTCAAGGTTCTTCTCGAAATGTCGCCAGCTCGGCAGCATGGCGGTATGGGGCATAACCAGCCACCATCAGATGCCCAGCTTGAGAAAACAAGTAAGGAAAAGCTTCAGGTTGCCGCCGCAACCATCAGCGAAGAACTCAAGCTTGAGAGACCTGATGTTCTAAAAGTCTCTCGCGCAGCACAAGTTCTTAGAAGCATTGGCCATTGGACTGCGCGAAAGCTGGAGATGTCGCTCGACGCCTTTTTGAATTCGCTCGCATCTACTTTGGGTATTGGTGCCGCGTCTGCAGTTGGCGCAGTTGGACTAATCGGATTGGATCCCATCATTCGGAAAGCAATGGAACTGTATCTATCAGTGCTCGAATGGCTGAATGCCGTGGTTATACCTCTCTGAATCAAAAAGCTGGAAACAAAGTTCCAGCTTTTCATGTCTTTCCAGCTTAATGCGTCGGCCATATGGAGTGGTCAGCGACAGATTAAGTCGTATTTGTTTCTCTTATCCTGATCCGTAGGGCCGTCACCGCTGAACCACTCCGATCTCGTGACGCCGCTTTGACTGTAGGTGCAATTGACACCCTTTGACGCTTTCGGGGGAAGACCGTCGAAATAGGCGACGTAGTACTGTGAGTTTCCGTTCATCACCACAGGGACGACAGAGATCAGGTTCCAGCCGTTGTTGGCCATCGCGTCAAGTTCCTGTTGCGTCGGCGGCGCATTGTAATTCTGAACCATATTGCCCGTTTGTTGCGCATTGGCAATGCCGGCCGACAAAATGAACGCTGTGATGGCTGCCGTCATAAGTTTCATGCTCGTATCCTTGTTATGAAGATTTTGAATTGCTGTTCAGGCTATGCCTGTCTAATCAGGCTAACCCAGCTGAATTTTCCCGAGGGTAGAAACTTGCAATTCAACATAATTATTTCTTGTCGCTTGCTTCGGGCTGCCTGAAACTTTGATCAAGCGACCAAAAAAGGAGGATGCAATGGCGACATTTATCTTTGAAAATTACTGCAACCAAGCCGAGTTAAACCTGAAAGGCAATCGGGTTAAGTCGCCATCGATTGAACAGATTTGGAAAGAGGCGATGAGGATTGCCTGGCCCGAGCCTGAAATTGAAGCTAAATTTGCACTACCTGGACCTGATCCTGATCTTCCTGAAGAAGACGGACCCTTCTGGGTTACCGTGAATGGCCAGGACTGGCTGATTTGGGTTGTTGACGGCGTGTTGGTCTTCAAGGAATGCGCAAAGGAAGGTCTGGCCTTCAAACGAGACGATCCTGATTGCAATGACTTTCTTGAAATGATGACCAGGAAGTTTGGGGAACCAGAACCAGACTATACTGGTCCTAAACCTCTATAAATGCATGCAAAAGCCCCGGATCAGACCCGGGGCTTTTTCTTCACAGACGCTTGGCTGGCGGTTTTGGTTCAAGCGGGATGATCGACCGTGGGTGTCTTAACCTTCTGGATGATCCCTGTCCTGAACACTATTTCATATGGGTTGACGCCAACCAAACCCGCTGCTGTCAGCAGATCGCGATGTAGGCCCTCATCCATGAGGACGCGTTCACGCAGAAGAACAATCAGCAGCCAGCAAAATGCACCCCAAACAGAGAGATTAAAACTGAGACCGAGTGCGTATCTGATCGTAGAGGCGGCAAACACTTTTTCAACTGACGCGCCATCAAAAACGTAGTTATAGGCCAAGAGGATAACGCAGATTTTCAGTGTCAGGCTGACGACCATGATGAGGCAGGACTTTAACCGGCCGCTGGCTGTGATTAGATCGTCACGCCAGGTGTCGCTATTTCGCATCCGTTCCAGGTAAATGTCACTGACTTCGGTACCAGACAGTTTTCCGACAGTTTTGCCAAAGTGGCTAAGCTCAATGCTCGATCGAGGTGCAAGGAAGAGCAGGTGGCGATGTCGAAGGATCTTGATTACCAGCACCAAGCCTAGAACAATCATGGAGCCCGCTACGAGCTGTGCAAGGATCGGGGGTTCCGGATTACTCGGCGCGGACCCGAAAAGAGCCGCAATCAGCACACCGCACGGCAGTAAACCAATCGTGGTTGCAATCACCCAATTGGGTGCATCTAAAAAGATTTCGCTTTTTGCGCGTCGGCATTGCGTTGTTAGCCGTTTGCGCAGTTTGGTAAGTGAACGCATTGTATCTCTCCTTCAAAAGTTGCGGTTGGTTGTCCATGCAAGGGAATGGGATCGGCGATCAGCTCCTCTAAGAAAGCTGACCAGGGCTGAAATGTCGGCATCGATGATTGCGCGCTTGCGCCAGAATGGGCCAAAGGCAGTGTGGCAGCGCAGGGTCCAGACAAAGTCGCCGCCTGTAGCTATGTGATGATCAAGGGATGGGCGAAATGTTCCGGCATGAGACTAATGGTTGGTCAGGGTGCCCGCGAACAGGTGATCGGACAGCTCTTGCATCAAACCGTCGCATTCCGATCGGAACATCACGTATGGGCCGTTAATCCGAAACTGTGGCAGCAGTCGGTGACAATAAGGACGCAGATGTCCTTCGCAAGAATAGAGCGTTTCTGTTCGCGGCAGACCATTCAGTGCTTCGCAGAGAGGGGCAATACGGCGCTCAATCAGCTGGTCAAGCTGGCGTGGGTCCATCCCCGTGATGGCCTTGAACCTCGCATAAGCAGCCATCGTGATTGGTTCATGGTCATGCAGGTCTGCCCACATCTGAATTGCGATAAGACAGCACAGAAGATAATTGGCAGGCTGGAGCGGCAGATCTGCCAAGCCGAGCAAGATCGATGCACCAAGTGCAAGCAGTACATGTTTGCCATAGGCCAGCAAGAAGCGCGCCTCAGCGGTCGTTAAGGGCGTTAAAGCCCATCGTGCCGTGTTCGATATCCAGTCTGGGAGGCCGATCATCTTGTTCTCCTTGCCTTAGGCCAGAACCATCTGCAGGCCATGCTTGCGACAGCATTCGGAAAGCAGTTGATTGAAACGATTGCGAAGCTGATCGCGGACCAATGGGGAGTGTGGCCTCATCTCAATCAGCCCGTCGGTAATCCGGGTCGATATCTGCTTCAGCCAGGAAAAGGGCAGGGGGCAGTCGAGGTGAGGATGGTTGGCAAAGTCTTGCGCGATCGCAGCCCAGGCATCAGACACCTTGCCAAGCAATTCCACACTTTCGGCAGGTCGTGCAGTGGTTTGCGAAGTGCCAATTCCCTGCAAGATATCGAGGAGGGCTGTGCGTTCAAGGCGTTGCTTTCGAGCGCAGACTTCATTGAGTTGATCGGTGACAGCATCGATGCCGGCACGGTCAATGGCAAGATCGACATGTTGCCGCGCACTTGCATTGGTCCATGGGTCCCGTGACAGTTGCTGCCAGCGTTTTGTCACCACTTCGATCAGATGTGTTTCTTTTTCCTGGAAGGCAGGCAGGTTGTCGCCAGCAGTGTCAATGTTGTCGGCGGGCGTTATCCTTCCATCCGTATTCCTTATATCCGTGTTCTTAAAGAAGGAACCGGAATCTGATACCGGTGCAGAACCGGTATCAGTTGCCGGTTTAGAACCGGAATTCACACCCGCTTTTGGCTTTGCACCTGCTTGAACCTGTTCTTTGGGGGGTACCTTGCTGTCAACACCGAGCAGCTCGTAGGTATTACGGTTCCGCATAAAGCCAGTAGCGTGTGAATTCTTTTTGACCAATTTGCAATTGATCAGCTCATTGATTGCATTTCGAACAGTACGCTCGTTTAGCTGGGCTGCTGCGGCGATGGTCGACAATTTGGGAAAGCAAGCCAATGTCTTGTCATTTACGAAACTCACCAGGACGCAAGCGACCAGTCGAGCAGATGCAGATAACTCTTCTGCCTTGAACACATTGGCCTGCAGCCAGCTAAATCTGTTAACGGCCGATGTGGAAGGTGCGTGAACTGTTTTCATTTTATAGTGCCTCAGTCATATATTAGGGGTTGATCTCTACCGTTCACGCCCTATATACTCAGGCATGTTCGGTCGCTTCTCGCAGCAACGGGGACGGTCAACACCAAACAAGCCGGGCTTGTGCCGCTGAAATGAAGGCGAGCAAGTTCGTTCAGACAAAAACTTCTGTCTGGCGAATAAGCAAAGACCCAACATTCAGCACCAGCAGAAGACTGGTCTGTTGAAAGAGTTGCCGCTCTTTTCTTGGATTTCTAGGCCCCGCTTTTCAGCGGGGCCTTTGCTTTTAAGGGCTCATAGATACCTCTCGACAGTCGTGATGGTTTCCGTGATCCAGGCATCCGTGCCCGGGGCTGGTATAGGATCTGCAAGATCCCAGCCCTTAGGTAAGGGGACCTCGCTCACAGACCTCCATGTGCGCTGTGGATCAGCGACATAGAACTCTGGCCATGGGGAAAGCTGAGACAGCAATTTCCCAATCTTCTCCATGGCCAGCATTCCCGGTCGATACAGCTTGCTGTTAACATCATCGGCGTCTGGCCATCCTATAACCACCTTGGGGGTGTTCGATTGTGATGTCAGGGGAGACCAGTCCACGTGAGCAATCCTCTCGACCCCTCCATACCATGTTGTTGCCATGTCAAAGCCTGCTAAGGGCCCTGTCTGGCGTGCTATCATGGCTTGGGCAGCTTCACGGGTTGTTTCACCTTCAACCAGCAGAATGCGTGAGGCCTGTAGCAGAGCCGGGGCGTCAAACAGGGGCTGAGGCTGGGGGAGGCCAGCATTATGCCAGGCTTCCCATTGCTGGCCGGTTTTCTTGTTGCGCAGTTTGCACCATGTCAGGGGTAAAGGGATTTTCTTAAACTCACCTGTTTCCTGGTCCTTGAATTCCAGACGGTAGGAATAGCCAAGGATCTCGCCAGATGCTTTGCGCCAGGGCCAAATGCCCTTCACAGCATGGCGATGGCGTTCTGGAATGGTGGGGCTTGTTTCCGGGGCAGGGGTGATGACCTCAATAACCTCGATGGGTGTCTCTGGGCCATCCCCCCGCCTCCGTCTGCCGTGCTCGTGTCCTTGAACGGCTTGTGGCCGTTCGCTGACGGGCAGTTTAAGAAAATCTCTTGCCAGCTTGATGGCTTCTGTCTGGTTGCCATCTGAGTAAGCGACGAAAACATCATAGATTCCGCGCAGTCCCCGGTCACCAGACGCATAGTCCTTGCCAACAAGTTTCTTGCAATTGAACTTGAAAGAGCCATCCTTTTTGGGAGAGGGGGCTTTGCCGAAAACATCGCCGCAGCAAAACTGATGGCGGATCATCCGGCCGTTGGGCATTAACCACGTCAGGGCGCTGGTCGGGTCCTGGTTAAGCCGGTCCTTGATATCTTCAAGCGTTGTCATGGGCGCGGCTCATTTGGTGTCACGATCCGCAATCCCTGCTCAACAATCCGGCTCATCAATTGTGCAGCGCTGATCGAGCTGTCGGCGTTGGAAAGGACTTCCTTGAGGCGTCGGTCAACAGACTGATGAATGTGTCCGGCAAGCGGCTTGTATCCATTGATTTTAAGCGATCTTTGCTCCCGCGTCTGATCGCAGACATCGGTGTCGGTAAAAATCACACCGGCTTCTTCATATGTTTTGCGCAGATGCAGGGCGATATTCTCACCAACCAGTTGGCCATTCTCAATTTTAACGATCGTGCGATAATCAAGGCCTTTATCAGCTGGATTACGGGCTTTGCGCCACGCGGTACATGCTTCTGATGTTTGCTTGTAAGACCAGTCGAGAATAGCGATGCGTGCCCGCCTTGCCATGATTGGCGAAAGCGTCGCCAATTGATGGGATAGTCGATCTTGCCTGGGCATCGTTGGTCTGACTTTCATGAGATACCTCTCTCTTGCAGAAGTATAGGCATAGCGAAATGAATATTGTGTTGCAAGACGTAATGGGCGGAATTGGATGAATGATAATGAAATGCTCTACTGTTTCTTCGCTGTATCCCTGCGGTTCCCTTGTGGTTGCGAGAACTTGAGCACGATTGAAACGCCCGATACTTATAACGGGTTAGGCGGTTTAGAGATGTCAGGGGGATGATTTTGGGGATTCGAATCGTCCGAATCCTCAATATCGACAGAATCGATCAATCCGGTTTCACTTTGAAAGAGAATGATCCCCAATGCGCGCCCGGCAACAAACGATATCTTGGAACCTTTCGTTCCAGGACCACGCTCGTATTTATTGATGATGGAACGCGACGCCGGGATGTTAAACTCGGCAAGTGCGTGTGCGAGATCTCGTTGGGAAAGCCCAAGTTGTTCGCGTCGCTCGCGCAAGGATGCAGCGATCAGGCTTTCAAGCTGGGAGATTGGTCGCTCTGATAATGGACTTGATCGCGCGTGCACTGTGCAGCCCCATCCGTGGTTACTGATTGTTCCAAGGATGGCGTAAAATAATACGCTCTGTCAAATATAATTATACGCGTATTCAGAGAAATCCTTTGTGGTTATTCTCCAGCCATGGTCGGCAAGATAGATATTGAGTACATCCAAAGCCTTGTAGAACAAGGCATTAAACGCACAGGAATCTCGCAGCAGAAGGCGTCCTTACTTGCCACTGGGACGAAGGATGCGCTGAGAGCGATAGGCTACGGGCGAATGCCGTCTGTCGATCGCTGGCAAGCTATTTGCCATGTTCTGGGGATTCCCTTTCACACTGGATTCGTGCCCGAGGATGGCCAGCAGGACATCATGTGGTCGCAGCTGCGCAACGGCGTTCTTTCGCCTGCGGATGCCTGCAAGCTTGAGGGGTTGACCGGGGATGCTGCCTGGGATGTGGTGGAGATCGCCGATCAGGCGTGCGTGCCTTTCTGGCAGGAAGGTGACCGTCTTTGCTTTGATCGTGAGGATCCTCTGACCAACATGCCCGAGCGTCTGATTGGGCTCTGGTGCCTCATCACCCACGAGAAACAATCAGGCGGGCAGGAACAGGTGCTGGGAAGATGCCGGCGGGCTGACAAGCAAGATCAGGGCTTGATCAACATTGAAGATCCGTCAGGCCAGCCAACCCGAACGAACATCCAGCCTGTTGAAATACGGCCCTTAAGGATGATTCTTCCCAAGGTGTGAGAGGCGCTTGGTGCGCCTTTCAGGTGGCTAGACTGCCTCTATTGTTATTGACAGGACCGTCAATAATGGGCATATTGTACCGCACAAGGTACATGGGTGATGAATGAAGAAGTTTGAAGCGCAATTCTTCAGGACACACGGCGGTATAGAGCCGGTACGAGAATTTCTCAAAGATCTGGATCAACCGGATCGTAAAATCGTTGGTGAGGATATTGCTACTGTCGAATATGGCTGGCCGGTCGGTATGCCAACGTGCGGACCGCTTGGGAAAGGTCTTTGGGAGGTGCGAAGCAATATCTCCAACAAAAGAATTGTAAGAGTCATTTTTTGCATCGCGAACCAAACAATGCTTTTGCTCCATGCTTTCGTCAAAAAGACACAGAAAACGCCTTCAGCAGATATGAACCTTGCACTCACGCGCAAGAAGGAGCTTGAGAAATGAACAAACATATAGGTTCTTCCTTCGACGATTTCCTCCAGGAGGAGGGCATTCAGGAAGAAGTGGAAAATGTCGCCATCAAGCGTGTTCTCGCATGGCAGCTTCGTCAGGAAATGGATAAGAAGCATCTGAGCAAGACAAGGATGGCCCGGGCGATGAAGACAAGCCGTGCTCAACTTGATCGATTGCTCGATGACACAAATGACAAGGTGCAGCTTGATACAATGATCCGCGGCGCTAAAGCTGTCGGTCGTAAGCTCAAGCTCGAATTGGCTTGAATATTTAAAAGCTAGCTGCGGGTGAACGGATTGATGGTTTAAGCAAAATCGTCCTGTCTAGCATTTTATGGAGCGAACATAATGTCATCGGACTATTCTGTAGAACAGGTGGAAGACGAGCATAATGAGGCGGAGAAACGTCGTTTTGCGATACAAGTTGCAATACCAGTAGCAGTGGATTGCAGCAGTCGGAGCTCGGCAATTGAGGATGTACGAAACAGGTTTTCCGAGCAGGCTGATGCCATAACAAACGGTAAAGTCTTTGATGCCCCAAGTGGGGGGAAACATGATTTTCATAATCAGGCACTGAATGATCGAGACATTCCGAAGGGTATGGAACGCCAGGTCGAGGCAATAGCAAATGAAGTCATGGAAGATCTCTAGCCTGGAAGCATTAAGCTGAATTGTTGATTAAGAGCCCGTAGAGGTAAAATGATCAAGTCAGAACCGCACTCAGGACAGACAGAATATCTGGAACACTATCTGGCCCGTTTCAGCCGGAGTGCTGACCGCATTGAGGCAAAGCTTGATGCGATTGCGTCATCCCGGCCAACAGACAGGTGGTTGAACATTTCAATTGCCCTGTTGGTCGCGGGTATAGCCGTCTTGCTCTGTCTGGTTCCGATCGTGGTCGCCGTTCCTTTCAATTGAGCCCCTCAACGCTTCGGCCCCGTTCTTGGGCGTGGGCGCGTTGTTATCTCCTGACCAGCCACCTTTGGTGTGGTTCTGGTGATGGCAACTCCGCGGGCCTTGAGTGTCTCTCCGATCAACCGCAAGCCAGCTTCCAGCTCCCGGCGCTCGATGCGTCGTGATGAGCTGATGGTGTTGCCTTCGGCTTTTATCACCGCAATGGCCTTGAGGTTGTTCTCCGATAGCTGTTTCAGATCGTCGGTATCACGTTTGTTTACCTCAGTACGTAAAGTTGCCTGCACGTCAGGCTTATCCGATTCACACGCCCGGAAGGTTTCGTTGGATTGGGGGTGAGGCGCGGGCAGGGCATATTTAGGCGCATGTCCGGCGCTTTGCTGTAAACCCTCTTCCCAGGCCGACAGCATGCGGCCGCCGATCTCACGGAAGGCGGGCTTCTCGTTCATGTAGGTCTGGATTTCGCCGCGCGTTCTATCAACTGCCTCGGCAACCTGATCAATCAGTTCTCCGGCATGAGACGGGGTAAGATTAAGCCGCCGTCCCAGCGTCACCAGCTTGTCGCGATCGGGCCATTTGGTGCTGCCTTCGACGGTCAGGGCCATCTGATCGCGCGGGATATAGGCAGAAGTGGTGACCACATCATATACCGGCGCAAGTGTGGGCGCGTCATCTACTGATGAATAGGTCAGGGCGAAATTCTTCAAATGAGCGTCGCCATTGCGCAAGATCGTATTGAGCGCGAGCAGCTTGAACAGCGCCGCGCCCTGCTCGCGAAACCGGCTTTCTCCAAGGAAGTCGTCAGCACGGCGAATGACAGCCGTTTCATAACTGCCACGATATTTGTCATCCGTGCCACGCCCGTTCAACACCGCGAAATCTTCCATGCCAAGATAGGTGCCGTCCGGTTTGAGGTCGAATCGATCAAGCACCAGGGCCTCCCCACCTTCCGACAATTGAAAGTGGGGAACGCGAAGCCCTGCATTCTGGGCTGCACGCAGGCAGAAATATTCATTTGCCGCCAGTTCTGGATACTCTTTGGGATCCCAGAGTTTGACGATATGGGTTGCGCCACGGAAGCTTTGTGACAGTCGGGTGCCAATATCGCTCATGTTGTCACGGACAAGAACCTTGGGCTGAACACCGGATATACCGGAATGCGCCGTGAACCGCTCAAGCAGATCGTCAAACAGCGTTCCATCTCGACGGCTTTTGAGGATTTCATCGACAGATTGAAACGGCACGTCTTCACTGAGCGTGTCATCGGGTCCGGTGTACCGTAGCCGCCCCATCTGGGTGCGACCGGCAACACTCAGAAGGTCGAAATCATCGAAATGCCCCAGTGCTTTGGCAAATTGTTGACGCAAGCGTTCCCGAAGATAGCCTTCTGGCAGGTTCATTTCGAAAACGGGCAGGAGATGATGATCGTCACGCCAGGCGTCCAACCGCACGGGCATGGTCAGCGAAACCGCACGCTCGGGATCTGCTCCTGGATCATAGGAGAATGTGCTGCCCCGCTGATTGCGGCGGTCGAGCAATCCGGCCAGATGGTTATCACTCCATATTTTGATCATTTCTCAAATCTTCCAAGGTTGGGCGCCGTGATTTAGCCGGCGCGATCGCCAGAGTGTGTCCAAGGGCCGCAAGCAGGGCGCAAATCTTGCCAAAACCAAGCTCGGGCAGTTTCCCGGTTTCCAGAGCAATCAGTATGGAGCGCGATATCCGGGCTTTTGCAGCAAGGTCCACCTGACGCATGCCTTGCTGTTTTCGCTGTTTGCGTATTTCTGCACCGATCTGAAAGATATCCATGACCTGCTCCAATGTCCAATATATACGACATAATGGCAAACAATAGTCAAAATGTACAGTATAATAAACATTTGACGCTTATTTCTAAACTGTGAGGATTGATCGCGAAAGAAACGTTCTTTAATCACCTTGACATAATCAAAGGCACCCAAGAATATAGAGGCACATCTATATACATAAGGACGTTGACGTATGAAATCTGTTCGTGTGCCATTGCAGCTTGATCCCGATGAGCTCAAAAAGCTCGACGAAATTTGCTTGGCGATCAACGCCAGCAGGAATCAGGCCATTCGCATGATGATACGGCGTGAAGCGATAGAGCCTAGGCTCGTGACTACGAGCGACAGAGCAGGATACCGTCACGTAATTGGTAAGTACGGCAAAGCCGTCGAACTTGATGTGCACGATGGCCGCAAGCTTCATTTCTACGTCTATCCTTACCGGTCCAATTGCTGTGTTTTGTTGCTTGATCCAGAAACGCACAGCTCGGTGCCGCGAGAAGAAATCGCCGGAAAATCCGCTCTGCTCGATCGTATTCTCGACCTGCAATGGTCTGAATATGACTGGAGCACACCGGAATTTATCGAAGTCTGCAGACTTGTCGGCCTTGACCCGCAAGACAGGCAACCGCGGTATGTTCCTCAATTCGAGTGGATCGCGACTGGTCTGGTCAATCGTCAGAAGAAATTCCCTTCCACCTCGTCCCATCATGAGCTTATCCTCGATTTGCTTGATGTTTTGCGGACCGATATCCAGCCAGATCTGGATATTCTTGATCGAGCGCACAACAGATTTGAGACCTTATCTGACAAGGAAAAGGCCGAAATCTATATCGAAGCGCTTGAGGCGGGAGACAGCCGAAAACTGAAGTCGCGGACCACCTCTAAAACAGTATTTACCTTTTTACCGTCCTGGTCTCGCATCGTTGGTTTGACGAGCGTTGCTCTTTGGGATGCGCCAGAGGATCGATGCGATGAGGATGGGTGGTGTGCCGCGCATAACACTGACCTTGAGGGTGTAGCGGTTGTGCCTGCAGGAAAGCTGAGCAGAATTCAGGAGATTGTCGTTGATCGGCTTAAACGACAGGGTGTCGTCATGGTCTCTCAGGACGAGATCGATGGCTATCTTCAGGGCGAGGGCGCTTACTGGTACTGGCGCAATGGGACAAAGGGTTTCCTCCCGCACAGCGTCGACAAACCATCTGCCACAGATATCATTAAATGGCATTTTAAGAAGCCTGAAACCCCGTTATACGATGCTTGGAGGAGACGGCGGGGCGTTTAGCGCACCTAATTGGCTTATTGTATGAGCCAATTATACTGGGTATTGTATAGATGGATGGAGAGGAACCCTCAGAGAAAATCTGAGCATGGACTCAATTCAACAGCTGGCAGCACCGAACCATCTGGCCAAGATGTCTCCGAAACCCCATGCCAGTGTTGAAATGGCACTGGCCCAGAAGACAAAGCGGGTTTCTGAACTCAGACTATCGAGATGAATTGCAACAGCAGATCTGATGCTCTCGATTTGTTCCGTCGGATTGGCCTGCTCAAAACATTGATCACCGATTTTTTCCAGCCTTGCAGCTGCATGTGGGCGAGAGACAAAGAACCCCATAAACGCGAGCACAACACCTATTGCACCGCCACGGCCCGCATCGCACGCACGATCTACAATTATAGATGCAAAGAACCAAGCGTAACTGACGAGTATGCTTGATCCGAGCCACCAATAGAGCTTGGTTTGGCGCGAGACAAAGAATCTCGCACGCCCATCAAGCTTCATGCGTATTCTAACAAGCCACCCAGAGATGCTCATCTGAATTCCAGCTCGTTCAACCGGTCAAGATATGAGTGCGGTTCACGCGTAAAAACTAATGCAAGTGCCGAATCGGTTTCGGGAGAAACAACAAATATACCCCGCCAAATGCCGACTGTGAGATAGTGACAATGAGGGATAGAGCGCCAGCCTCTCCTTAAGCCGGGAAGTTCTGCAAAAGAGCCATCCTTGTGCCGTTGTTTCAGTTCATCCCAGAATTGGCGCAAACATTGTGCGTCCCATTCGGCTTTTTCTGTACGGTTGGCAGAGCCTTTCACCAGCTTTGCGGCTGACTGGCAAGCGTCTATGACATTTTTTTTGGCCATGTTATATGGCTCAAGAAAACTGACAGTATCGAAGCGCAAATCCAAAATCATCTCCCCTTTTTCACGCGGACCGACTTTATTTACATGCCGGGGGAGTCCTGACGTCCAGGTTTGTATTCTGCATCCTCTTCTAGCGACATCTGCTCCAGATCCTCAGTAGTGACTGGGTCTGTCATCGCCAGTCTTCCTGAGGTGAACAGGGCAAGTTTGAGATTGATAAAGGCTTCTGTGACAGCATCTATCTCCAAACCATCATCTTCACCAAAAACAAGTTCAACGCGGTTCCTGCCAGTCTGCTCAACATGGACATGTCCGCCCATATTTTCCTCTGAACCCATCAGCAAGAAGCTAGATCCGTTAGCTAGTTTCACGGCTGCGGCATCAAGATCGCTTCCACGTATCTGGACCATCTCCGCAAGAGCCTTGCGCAGTATTACTGTTCGTGACCCGCCCTTTTCATTCATCCGCAGACTCGCTTGTCCTGCAACAGCGCCCGAATAGATATTGAGGGGGGCTACGGCCCGACGGTCGGGTATGGTAGACCGCTTTGCAGAAGTTCGTGTAATATGCGCTTTGCTCATGACCACCTCGTTAGAGACTTTCTGGAACTTTCTGGAACATATCATGCTTCCGGCCTATTTGACAGAAAAACCGGCCAAAAACAGCAAGGCCATGGCCATGACGAATACGATGAAGAGGAGCTGGAAGGGATAGAATTTGATCCAGTGTTTCAGCCCGGTCCATATGGGGCGCGCTATAAAGGCGTTTCTATGTGCATAGAGCTCTTGTATCTCCGACTTCTGTGAGCGGAGCGTCCGTTCGTTCGTGGATGTTCGCGCGCGGAGCGCATAGATCAAAGGGATAAGGTCGTGTGTTAAGATCGTTTCAGGCACGGGGGCGATGATCAACTCTTTCACCATCATGGGCAACAGCCGCGGACTGGCTTCTGTGCTGCAGTTTTGAGAGAACTTCAAACCAAATCTGCCGTAGAACCGTTGGCGTCGCTCTGCAACGTCCTTTTTTTTGCCGATATCAATATGTTTTACCTGAGCATCCGGCCATTCTCGTACCCATTCGATGATCTGGTTCATCATCACGGATCCCAACCCGAGACCGCGCAGGTCATCAGGATCGAGAAAAAGCACTGAATCAACAACAGCCGCAAGATTCTCCCAGACATTGAATGAGGCGTCGAAATAACAAGCGCGCGTGGGCCTATGCACCTGATTGGGGCGAGAGATGATCCAGCAATAGACGCGCAAGGTCGCACCGCTCAGGTGCCCGTTCACATCGGAGGTTCGGGTTTCTTCCGGTTGCAGATAGACCAGCCATTGGCCTGAGAATGGATCTTCGGCATGTGTGGCGTTGATAGAAACGAGTGTCGGGGCCAGTTCTTTGGTGATCGATGTCATTCTATTCCTGAGGGGATCACGCTGCGCGTCGGCCCGTCTGGGTCATTATGCTGAGCAGGACAGGTGGCATCTTACCCTCTGCGGCTCCTAGGGCCGGTTCTATCGTCTCAGGATTGTCAAACCAGAGGATCTCGATATCTTCCGCGTTGGCATAGCTGGTCAGGGCATCAAGGTTGGCAAACGTCCCGTTTCGGACCATCAGCAGGCTGATGACCTGGTCCGTATCCATGCCCATCCGAGCGAGCAGGGCAGCGCTGAAGCGCTCACGCGTACGCGTGAGATTGCTCACAGGGCATGCAATCTCGGCTTTGGCACAGCGCCATTTGGCATCAGTCCATGGGCGATTATGCATTTCGGCCATGGTTTCAACCGTCCATTCTTCCCCACCAAGGTCCAGGGTTTCAATCAGATGGATCGATTGCTCGTCAACGGCAACCAGTTCCACGGTAGCTTCGGGCTTGTCGTCGAAGATATCGGCGGAAAAACCACCATCTGAGGCATTAATCAGAAGATTTGCCCTTGTGTCATATCCAAGCTCCTGGAGCTGATCGATCACGACGGCGATGCCGGCATCCGGCTGGAATGCCCGTGGTGGCCGGGCGGGAGGGCTGGTTTCGGCCATAGGGTCCGAGAAAACGAGCCCCGACGCGCTGCTCTCCGGGCTTTCGTCCTCTTGTGCTGCTGGTTTAGTCTCTGTGGTGGTGGGTTTTTCTGGATCAAGCGAGATGGAGATCGGCCCACGGGGTGCTTCCGGCTCCGTGGTTTCTTGCTGAAAGGGGCGCGGGGACGAAGTCACCCATTCAACACTGGCCTCAATGCGTGGTTTGGGAATTCGGACCTTGAGCATTCTTCCAACCCCCTTGCCAGCTGACCGCGACGCAAGGGAAAGAGGGTAGAAGATGTACAGGAGATATCTCAGTTTCCCGGCATGCGACGCCAGGTACCGGAGTGGTTCGGGCAGGAGCTTCGCGCCAAGAACCAGTCCGGCACCCAGCACCAGAAGGCACGCAACATGCGTGATCAGCAAATACAAGTGGCCGACCTTATAAGCATCAAGTGGCAAGCTTAACAGTTGAGCGAGCCCTGCGCGGTGTGCTGCGGACAGCCAGTTGATATCAAACAGCGCATATATGACGCCAATCGACAGAGCTGCGGCGGCGATCAGCCCCATAATGCCGGACAAAAAGCGAATCATGACAAGATCTCCTTCAGGTCTTTGAGGTGTGTGCCGATTGTGTCTGACCACCATCTGATCCGGATCGGGTGAGGTGTGCCGAAACGCTGTGGGTTATTTTGAAGAATCTTGATGCAGGAATCCGTCTCGGCTTTTCCTTTACAGAAGCGCTCGATGCGGATGCGGGCCTTCTCGGGGTCGGGGTAAACGCCCGCCAAGGCGTTTTCGAGAGCCAGCCTGCTTTCGCGCAAGGCTGCCCGATCCACCTTTGGCTTGCCCCGAATTTTCTGTGCCGTCACGCTTGTGCCTACAGATCGAGGCTGTTGAGGCGATCCGGTCCGGCTCAGCGCCTTGTGGGCCTTGGAGAACCAGCCGATAGGCAGATTGTCAAGGTTCCCTGGCATGTTTTGCAGGTTGGCGGCAATCAGCCCGGGCAGGAAACTGCTGGTCAGCGTCCCGGCCGGGGGAGGGAGTTCCTGCCTGATGTCCGCGGGGATTTCATCAATCTGATACCATCCACGCGAAGGCTCAAGCACGGCCCACCCATCACCAACCCGTATGGCACTCCATTCGTCGGGCAACTGCGAAACCTGCGCATAGACCGGGTGCAAAGGATCAGGTGAGGGGCAGGCGATATAAGCCATCAGCTTACCTTATCAGTCCGCGTGATGTCTTCCTCATCAATCGGCGTCCAGGTTACGCTGACAGTTGCAGAAGTGATCGGCTTGGTAGCCTGAACAAGAAAGACGTCGTCATCCTCGGATTGGCGAAAGTACGAGAGAAGTAGGCGGCTCACACGAGATTGGAACTGACGGGTGTAGGCCTCATCCATATTTGCAAAAGCAGGCACGAATGTATGAGAGACCCCTTCTCGCAGTTCACTGTCTGAAACGATGAAAACAGATCTCCCTCTATCGTTCTTTGCGGAGGGTTTATGTTCAAGTTCCCACGCTCGTGACAGGTACAGTTCCATTTGATACCGATCTTCCTTGCGCGCGTGAGCAGTTAGGATAAATCCTGCATACTCAGCTGTGAGGTCGTTGTACTCGAACTGCAAAGCTGGAGAGGCGATGGCCTCTTCGATTTTAACCTGCTTTGGGTTAGATGGATTTGCTGCGATAACAAAATGTTCGTTAGCCCAATGCATGCTGTCGTTACAAGTGCGTTCGCTTGACTGACCTCGGAAGTCACAAACGAAGGTTTGAGTATGGGGTGTCCCATTTTCTTCCTGATATCTGAGTTCTACCCGATAAATCTCAGGGGCATCATCCCACCAGCAACCAGCGAGTACGGCAACGACGGGTACGAGCATCATAAAGCGAAGCATAATATTAGTCCTATTCTTCAGGAGCCATCGCGGTTGCGACCGATGCCGCTTTCGCGCATCGCCTGGGTAAACGATTTGGTCATCATGTCGGCGAATTCTTTTCTCTCTTGAGGCGAGCCCATCATACTGCCACTACCGCCTCCGGTTGAAAAGCGGTTACTGCCAATTGGACTGCCCCCGGTTGGGTTTGCCGGGTTGGGTGGTCTGGACCCGCCGCGGAACGGATTTGTCGCGGCACCGACTGCGGAGCCGATAAGGCCATGAGCTGCCAGCGATTGCCCGACACCTTGCATGCCGCCCGCCGTAACATTTTTATTGCCTTTCATGATGTCATTCATGCTGGCACCAGCGCCGCCACGCCCAAACAAGGCACCGCCGCCATATTTCATGGCACCGGCAGCGCCTCCGGCTGCGGCCATTTTAGCCCCCATCACAACAGCAGCTGCTGGGCCAGGCCCATCATTGGCACCTGAAATATTTGACGCCAGAGTTTTTGCTGAGAGATGAAGCAGAACGGAGAGAAAGCCGACAACGATCATCATGAGGAAGGCCGGGTCGAAAACGATCCAGCTAGCTTTGTTCGTTCGCTCTATACTATCAATGCATTGTTGTTTTGAGATTGGAGGATCCAGTTGATATGGTTCTAAGTCTCCGAACAGAATGCTCCATGTCTCGCTCGATGGAATGATTTTGTCATACCAATTCATGTATTCGTTGCAATGATAGCGGAATCTCAAGCTATCAATAGTGTTAGAAGCTTCAGTAGCTAGGGCAAGTTGTTGGTTGATGTTACCCTTAAAATTGTCAACTGCAACAAGGGTAAAGCCCATTGCCCCGGCTGCGAAGACCAGGGTGAAAAACGCACCAATGAGGATGCGAAGGCCGGCCGTACTAAAGGGTCGGAAGAACTTTACCGGGAAGAGGGCAATGAGGATGGGTGTGGCGGTTGCCATAGCGACATATTTAAACATGGCTTCAGCCATGAAGGCCGCAAAAATGCCAAGAACAAAAAGAAAAGGCAGCATACCGATGATGCACATTATTAGGCGTGCGACGATGGCAGGTCCAAGCGTGATCCCCTCCCCATAGGCAATTTCGCCGAAAAGTTTGAGAACATCAAGCATTTGCTGCTCGATCAATGCTGCCAGTACGGCGTAGCCATTCAAGATGCTTTCGCCTCCAACCTGAATGGTTGCTTCATCTATAGCAAGAGGATACGGGAGACTTCCAATGCCTGTGTATTCTGGCAATTTCTTCAGAATGTCGACGGACATGGCCAAGGACATATCCTCGATGGCCCAGAAGACCTGGAGCACCACCGAGGTGCTTCCGACCTGAGACAGCAGAATGATGGCGATCGTAAAGCAGGCAATGGATACCTTAAGTCCTTCGGCTCTTTCTTTTCCCTTCTCGGGCTGGAAAACCATGCTGAGAAAAACCAGCGAGATGTAAAGCGTGCTGCCGGTCCGCATGAAATTCAGCATGGCGGGTGCGAGCGCGTCAAACACGCCAGTCGAGAAAGCATATTTTATATGATAAAGCTGATTGAAGAACGGACCGGTATAACTTGTCATTTTGTCCGCACCTGTCTGATCAAGAACCAGAGGCAGATTGCGCCTATGGGCCCGGCGATAAGAAACACCTTCATAATCGGCATGAAGGAGACGGCTGCGATACAGACAAGAAGAATAAAGATCAGGATCGAGAAGCGATCACTGGTTGCTTTTTCTTCTTTCACATTCTGAACCGGCTTGCTCTTGGCAATGCGTGTGCTGTCAGCATGGGCCCGGACAAGCCATGGCATCGCAGCACCGGCCTCATGGACCTGCATGGTAATGCCATACTCAATTTCCGGGGTTAATTGTACGTTCTGCCGTGCAAACCATTGACGAATGTCGTCGGTAACGACTGAGATGTCATCAGCCCTTGGCATTGTGCCAAAGAGCTCTTCAAGCCTTGCATCGTTTTCCTCAGACATTTGCAGCCTCGGACAGTTTTGCACTTAGTGCACGAGCAAGTTCCTTGGAGGACTTGCCTTCCTTGATCATGTCATCGATGTCTTCGAGATCAATGTTCGGATCAATGACTGAAATGAGGGATGCAAGCGTCGATGTCGCGGCGGTCGCGCGCGCCGTCTCATGATCGGACTGTGTTGCTGAGACCTTATCGAGTTTCGTGCGCAATTGCGATGTCAGCGCCGCAGCGGACTTGGTTGGTATTTGGCTGCTTGCGGGTGAATGCGCGTTAATCCAGGTGCGCAGTTCATCGAGCATTTCCTGTGCACTGGTAATCGCTGTATCGAGTTTTGCGCGTGAGGCAGCCACAGTGCTCGTTGAGCGACGTGTTTTACGGGCTGATTGACTAGCATTGGTGGCCTGAGTTGGTGCGTCAGTCGAACTAGTATCTGAGGGGTTCTGAGCTTGGGTCGTTTCCATGGTCAATCTTCCTTACGTGGCTCAAAGCTGAGACTGAAATTCAATTTCGGAAATCCGGTGCGGCTTTTTTCCTGGTAGGTCTTCAATCCACACCAGCATGTGTAAGCGAGTGAAACGCATGCCCACCCAAGACCGGCCACGCCGAAATATTGGCTTGCAACGGGGTAGAAAAGGCATCCTCCCGACACAGCAAGCAGGACAACCGGGGACATGCGTCTAAAGAAGGAGGTGGCAGAGGATGCGCCTGCGGTCATGCATTCCCCTGAGCATCTGTTTTTAAGTTTAAAGGCATTCGCCCGCGCAAGCATTCGCCCTTGCTGACAGTGATGGCTTCCCCGCCATCGCGCAGGCTTTGCAAGAAAGCTCTGAGCTGGGCAGATGCACGTAAGGCAAATAGGTCCGGATCAATCTGTGATTGGGGCAAAACGACCTCCCATGAATGATGGATTTGCCTTAAAAATATTAAACTACAAGAAAAATTGCAATTGCGTTTTTATAATACTGCATAGAGCACGCCCCTTCGGTAGACTGAGGGGCGTTATTTTCAGATAGGAGCTTGAGGCGAGTGAGAGAAAAAGCGGTATCGAGCGGCTTACGCTGGGCAGCTAAACGAGCTCTTATTGTTGGGCTTGCGCTTTGGGGATTTCGTTTCGCCGTCCTCGACCTTTACTTGATCCCGTCAGACTCTATGGAACCATCACTGATCGCTGGCGATGTGGTTGTTGTGTCGAAGTTCACGTATGGAACAAGGCTGCCCTTTACCAACACACATCTGCTTGCAGCCCTCCCAAAGAGAGGCGACGTTGCGGTTTTCAAACTTCCGTCAGATGTTTCGCAGTTTTACATCAAGCGTGTGATCGGAATGCCAGGAGATAGCGTTCGGATTGCCCAGGGTCGCGTCTATTTGAATGGGAAGCGTTTGCCGCGCCGACAGGTGCAAGACTTTGCTCTTAATCGCACGACGGCTGCACCGATCAAGGTGCCGCAATATCTGGAAACTGAGCCGGATGGCCCGACAAGTTACCGTATCATTGAGACCTATGGGGATAACGGGGCGCGTGACACGACTGACACGTATTACGTTCCACCCGGCCATGTTTTCGTGCTGGGGGACAACCGCGATAACTCGGTGGACAGTCGGGTATTCGAACAACCCTATCAGTTTGTTCCGCTTTCCCTTCTTGTCGGCAAAAAGATTGCTGCATTTTAGAAAAGCGTCTGCCTAGAACATCAAACCGGCCACTCGTCTGAAAGAAGATTGAAGAGGTCCACCATATGGAGTTTTGTTCGAGTATGCCGGTAGGGGACTTTCTAGAAGAGGTCATCCTGTGTCATTTCCGACAGAAAAACATCTTTCAATGCGTTTTGACACTGCAAGTATCCAGTGGCGGAGCACTGAGCTGCTCGGATCGGTGTATCGCCAAGGTCGGCATGCTCTTCCTTCAACCATTGATCCGCCTTTTGATCGCCGAGCCATCGATGGGCCAACCTGATAAGGCGTTCTGATCTTGCCTGCGGGGACCCCACACTTCCGTTGCCGTCCTGCCACTCAGGATCCTGATCCACCCGTGTCGGTGGAGTTGGCAGTGTTGGCGTAGGACCATAGGGCTGATGAATGTCACGCTTTCTGTTTCTGGAATTGTCGGCCGCGACTTGCATCGGGACGATTTCATCGATGCGCTCGAACCATTCGTGCAGAAGATCAGCAACCATACGGATTGTATTTTCCGAATAATCGTCGGTCTTTTGATAGGGAAGGGCGATCAGCTGATAATCCAGCCCGCCGATCCGCGAACCTGGAAGGAGCCACAGCGCACTGCGCAGTTCTGTGTTGTGAAGGCTTTCATTTTCGGAAATTAGGACATCGTCTGGCCGGTCGGCTTTTGATGCGGTTTCGATCATCAAGGCGACCTTATCACCATTTTCCCGATGGATTGCCAGAATGTCGATCGCGACTTTCTCGATCCAGCAATCTGTTTCGATCTTCCAACCCAACTTGTCGAGGATCGCACAGGCCTCATTCACGAGATCTTCATGCAGAGCGCCGGTTGCCTTCCATTCGCATGTTCGTGCGGCGTAAGGAGCGTGAGAAAAGAACCTGGTTCCGGAAACTGGATGCTCGCGAGGTACAGCCGTGCCGCCACAGCAAGGTAGGGTCAACCGTCCATCTTTGGCTTCCCGTTTCCAAAGCGTCCAGAGCTCATCAGATGCCTGAAAGGCATAGACATTGGTGTCATGATTTCGAGCACGCTGCGCCATTGATGGATCCTCCAGATTGCAGTCAACCGATTACCGGAAGAGAAAACTGCCTCTTTTGCCCCTTATTGGGCCTCAAAATCGCAATTCGCATAAATAGATATGTGAGCACATGTTGTGCTCCGTAACCCAAAGAGGATTTAACATATGAAAATTCAAACGACGACATTCCAACAGATGATGGACCTGATTGCTGATGCTCAGCAACGTCTCCAATTTACAGCTGATCTTACCGCCCGTCACGCGATGGCAGGCGTAAGTGACACTTGGTTTGGCAAGCTGATCACCTGTGCTCACGCCCGCAATCTTGATCACCTGGTTAAGGTGGACTCTATGGTGACGCAGTGGGCGAGATATCACGGTTATCTGACTTAATCGCGGAGGCGGGCAGTGTGCCCGCCAAACCGGCCTGCACGGATGTGTAATTACCAGCCCGGAGGCGTAGCCGGGAATGTGATATCGACCTGCAGGCAGTGACCATTTGGGTGTTCATAAATGTAAAACCCTCCCGCGTTGATGTAGTAGACCGGTTTCCCCTCGACTTCGCCAAGTTTGTCGGCCGATGTTTCATAGTTCCCTTTGAGATAGTCGGACATCAAGGGGCCACTGACTTCAAGTATGCACTCGTTAAACAGTCGTTCCGGCGTCAAGTCGGGGTCAACCGCCTCGAGGATATCGTTTGGATTGTTTGAATCTGCCGCATAGGCCCGAAGTTCGTTCCATCGTTCAGTCGGCAGCGCCTGCAAATGCCTGGTGACCAGTTTCTTGAAGCTTTCACTTGCGACTTTGGGGATCAAGGGTACTGTGGTGGTCAGGTCACTGCGTCCAGGAACGTTTCCTTGGAGACGCTGCATCATAATGTTTTGAGCAAGTGCCTGGTCATCTGAGCCAAGCTCGCACTGAAACCAGCGGGCGAAATAGAGCAACTCCTCGAGCTGGGAAGTCAGTGCCTTGGGGATATTGAAGAGCTTCAAAGGTTGTGGGTCGCCCTCGCATTCCTGCAAATTATGCCGTGCCTTTTCGATTTCCTCGAGGAGCACGGACTGAATATCACTGATCGCGTCATCGGTGAATTCCACATTGAGGAAAAGATCCGGGTTTTCAAAACCAACCCCTTCTGGTCGTGGATCCTGCGCATGCAGCTCCTTTAGACCAGGGAACTTTTCTGGCGACCAGCTCCAGGGATGGAACTTTCCATTGTGGATCACTTTCAATCTGTCGAAAGCATTGCTGCTAAGCGCATCATACAGGAACTGGAAGCCGTGACCGTTAAGAGTGCATCTGGCTGTCATGGGCGCGTACCTTCCAGCTGGATCATTGGACCCTCTGCTACCTTACGCTGATACGCCTGTCGCTGAAGAAATTCGTTGTCGGTTTCATCCAGAACGAGCGGGCCAAGACTTTTAGGTTCTCGCTGTGTCAGCGGGGCTAGTTTTATCCATATACTGTTCATGCCCAGCCAGCGGAATATGCGGGGTGGATTGATAATCTTTCCAAGGCTTGGTTTTGCCATGCGCAATAAGAGCTCACGCCATTGCGATGTGTTCTGCTCATTTCCGATGAACTCGCCGTATAAGCGTCGTAGACCGATGTATTCGGCAACCAGATCACAGAACCTCTTCCATTGAGGCCATGCGTTGTCCTGGTCAAAGGGGTTTATCCACCGTGCCGGCACTGAGAGTGTCTGGAGCCTGATATGGATGCCCATGCATTCCTGATGAAGCACCTCAGCGAGAGCGGTATTCTCCGCCGGGTCATCGTGATAGGGCAAATGGCCAGCAATGATCTCAGGAAAGTTCTCGAGCTGGGCTGCCAGATCGGCAAGAAGGCGCACCACCAGTTCTGTGCTGGCGGGAGTGTCAATCGTGTTGTTATCAATGACATTGATACGCGCGCCAAGCGACCTTTGAAAAACAAACCAGGCAAACAGAATTTCTTGAGCGCGCTTACGCGGATCTGATTCTGTGATCAAGACATCCTTACTTTGCTGGGTCATGACGTGGCTCCGGTTTCAACTGGTCTGAAAGCAAATCCTTGCAAGGCCGCCGCTTTCAGCATTTCGGTCAGATAGCTATGAGCGTTCGGGCTCTCTTCTTGCAGAACTTTGCCGTATAGCTGCATGTCCTGGGCACAAGAAAGTGCGTATCGCAATTCAGAAATGTGATAGCCGTTAAGGAAGTGATCATAGGCCATCTGTTGATCACCTTCAGCAGGTTCAAATTCCAAATCGAGTGCGCGGGCCCTTTCCAGGATCGCGCTCCACATCGCCCGATAGTATCCACGGTTCGTCAGCAGGAAATTGGTGTCAATGAAACCATTTACATCCGGTTCGTCGAGACTAATGGTGTTGGCCGTAATGTTGACCGATCCGGCTTTAAAGATATTCATCGAGAATCTCCGATTGGTGTATAGCCCCGGCAGGATTTGAACCTGCGCTCGTCCGGTTATGAGTCGGCAGCTTTTGACCGCTAAGCTACGGGGCCGTGATTATTCGGCGGCTTGCTGTTCTGTCGTGATCGTCTTCAGCAGACGATTGGCGGCATATTTGTATGCGATCAGCTCGGGATATTTTTCAGCCATCAGTTCCACATAATGGCTTGCCGGCAGACCGAGCTTTCCGACGCGTATAAAATCGAGCATCAGCTCTGCGTGAGAGCGTGCCTTTGGGCTATTACGCGAAAGGCTGCCTAGGAGTGTTTCGGCAGCGCTAAATACCGCCCAGGTGAATGCAAGAGTTGTGGTGTCCACTTTCTCAGTCATCGGCAGGGTTCTCCGAGTGAGGGAAGGCGTCGACGCCCCGTGCGCCGTTGCCGACGTTTTTCTGCAGCATCGGTTGTTTGACGTCGTAAATCGCCAGCTGCAGAGATGGCATCTATCTCACCTTCACTTTTGGTCGCGAACTCTTTACGCGTTTGCTTAGCGATCGTTCGCGCGCGGGAAGGGGGCTCGGGGAGGTGATTTACGAAATAACGGCGCCCATTCTCGCGTAAGACGCCGTCGTCGATTAGGGATTGAATGACACGATCGAGCCGGTCGCGATCGACGTCACTACCAAACTTGCGACGGATCACGCCCTTGGTAAACTGGTGCTCACTTCTCAGATAAACGAACACCCGTTCCCGATAGTGTGCATCCCACCATTCTCCAGAAGAGAGTTTCTCACTCATGGAGACCCTCCTTTCTTCGACCGGACTTTTTGTTCAGACTGGGGTGCACACCAGCCGCGATAAACTGATCTGGTGTTCCGGTATAGACGCGCTTCACACTTGCGTCGCCCATCGACAACGGGCCGTCGTAATCCGCTGTGGGTTTGATGGCTTTTTGATTGTTCGCATCAACAGCATTTGCATATTGAAACTGGATTGTATGTGTCGGGCGGCCAAGCAAGCGGTTGAACCATCTTGGAGAGCGGACTTTACATCCAGTGTAAAGAGCCAGAGTAATCATCTTTTCAATCTGATCTTTTGGAGACAGTTTGTAGTCGCGCGATTTTCCGAACACGGGCTCTTTTTCTGCAATCTGCGCTACTAGCTCGCAGAACTCCTGCCAGGCCGTGCTTTTTTGGAAAGGCGGAGGGCAATACAGATGTTCGATGGTGTGATGCACACGCCGTGCTGTGTCATAAAGTTCTTTACTGAGTTGGGCGAGATCAGAGCTTTTAGGGTGAATGTGAGACCGACCATTTGCCAGTTTGCCGAGATCGCGCATGTACATGCCAAACGCTGACAACAATGATGTCAGGTCATAGATCACGGCTTCCACATCTACATATGCAGCGTCGTATTTGACGGTTCCAGTCAGGTGCTGACAGTGATATTGCACCGATAGATATCGATACATCAGCTGATCAGCTGTTTCGCGCGGATCAATATTGTCTTCAGTCATTCTTGTGCTCACGGCTATCGTTACAAGACTTGATGATATGCCACGCCGGATCATTTGGTTTCGTTAGAGCAAAAAGGCATGTCATTGACCAGCTTCCTCCGGAACGGTGGAGGTGTCATCTGATCGTTCCGGTATCGGCGCAATTTTGCATTTCAAGCTGTCTGTCAAAGGGGCCAACTTGACTTGATATTGGCCGCTTGAAATCTGCTTCGGTTCATCTTCGGAATGAATGTTACAGATCACATTTTGCAACGGAACGACGCTAAGCTCGTCCAGGCCGATCCATAGTCCCCAGTTGTTTTTCCTTAGCTGATTGGCGTCATAGACATCTATGTCCGCCAACGCCGGGAAAGCTGCAAAAAGACAACAAGCCAATCCGATGCAAAACCCTTTATGGGGTGCGACAACGTTTAAACAGAAACGTTGTCGCAAAGTGTGTTTGCTCTGTCTTACCGTTTTGAATAATCCGGTTCTCATCATTTCCCGTCCACCAAACCCATTAAAAGCAATCTGCAAGAAATAACTTTCATTTTGTTTTTCCGCGACAAATCAATTGATTAGACTGTGATTGCCCCTATTTTCCCAAATTTAATGCTAATTAAGTATGGCGCATTACCCAATATGTATTACATTGCAAGAACACATATTGCAAGAAAAGAGGTAAATCCGGAGATGTCTTTACCTGAAAACCGTTCATTCGAAGAATTTCACGGCTTGGCGCAAGCCGTGCCAGCAAGGATTGAGACGCAACGTTTAATCCGTGAGATGTCCGTCTCGGCCTTGTCATCCCGGCTTGCTGAAGAAGGTCACATTGCATCCCGTCACCGCATTGGTCGGATTTTGCATGGTGACGGGTCTTTATCGATGGGTGATGCCATCGGCATAGGACGCGTTTTGTTCGAGGACGAACGCGCCCTGTTTCGGTATCCGAAATAGGTTTGGAACTGGAAGGGATATGATGATGAAAGCCACGATTAGCACCCGTTTTGACGGATACTATCTGTTGCCGTTGTTATTCAGTCCTGAGATGGTCCGAGCCCATCTCGACGGCATGAAACATGAAACCCGCCGCCCAACGGGCTCGGGCATGTATGGTCATGCAAGAGCTGCGCTGCACGAGGGACGCAAGGTCTTTGGTTGGGTCCGAGAAAGCTGGTATGCCAGCTATGATACGGACGAGGGCATCGTGGGATATGATGATCTACCCAAGCCATCCCGCGCCACATGTCCGACAGCGTCATGCTGGTATCAGGCAGACGAAGAACTTAAGCCTGCAGCGCGACAATTCCAACCGCCCACGCGTTGGGTCCCTCCAATGCACATGCCTTTTCCCAGACACCGGTTATTCATGCGCATCCGTTCGATAGAGCAAGAACGGTTGAGCAGTTTGTGCGAGACGGGCGCTGTGCGCGAAGGCGTCGTTGTTCTTATTGGTCGGAGCGGTACCGGCTTTGTTGGATCGGCCCAATCTTTATTTCGAGAGATCTGGTCTTCGATGTATGGGCACTGGTGTGACACGGACAGCGTATGGGTTCTGCGCTACGACCGACCACAGCAAGGTAATGTCGCTGACTATATATCGATTGAGCGTGCGATTGAGAGGGATCTGGTCGCATGACGGGTCCGATGTCGATAACGGGTTTGGAAACAGGTTCAGATGATGATGGAGGCTGGAACCTTGAGAATGGTGGCCGCGTGTCCATCAGGCTGTTCTCAGAGGCTCTTGCTGGCTGGCTTGTTCTACAGGGGAATGATGTTCCGCTGGCAGAGGCGAAAGCCACGTTTAACACCACTGATTTTGTGATCCGTCAGGCATCAACGTTCCGCAAATCGCTTGATATCCGTGACGACAAATTGTGTTTTCTTCTGGATCGCGCGCGAGCGAAAGACGCAATGGACGATAGCTTTCTGGCACGAATGATACAGGTAATTGCAGTTGGGCAGAATGAGGAGATGGCTGTCGGTCTGCTATGCACCTTGACGAGGCTGTCGCGTGTGAGGATTGAAGCCGCAGTCTTGGAGCATCCGTACATGAGTATCGTCTGCGATGAAGTGATACATGACGGGGATTAGCGCCATTATGGAGGCTATGTTTGATGTGGGAACTTGAACAATGACAAGCAAAGAAAAACCAACGCGGAACACACCGGGCAGAGGGCGGGGACGCACGATCGATGGTCAGCCGAACCCGATTGATATTCATGTCGGCGTTCGACTTCGTCTTCGTCGAACGCTCATGGGCATGACACAGGAAAAACTCGGTGCGTCTGTTGGTTTGACGTTCCAACAGATCCAGAAATATGAACGTGGCGCAAATCGGATTGGCGCGTCGCGTCTTTATGATCTGTCGCATGTTCTTGAAGTGCCATTATCCTTTTTCTTTGACGATATGCCTGAAGAAATTTCCGGTAAGACACCGTTGGGCAGGATTTCGGAGAAGTCGGATTATCGACCTGATGACGATGACCTGAACAGGCGCGAAACGCTTGAGCTTGTGCGGGCCTATTACCGCATTTCAAACCCACAGGTACGTAAGAAGGTCTTTGATCTGGTCAAGTCTCTTGGGGAGGCGACAGCTTCATGAACATCTTCGAGTGTGAAATGCTAGCGCGCTATTTGTGGGGGATTGGCGAGGATGTTGATGAGGTCGATCTCGATCATGTTCTTCAGGAGAAGTGCGATATCGACTTCCCGGTTTTTGCGCAGCTTTGTGAAATGCTGCTTCCGATGTGTCATGTGGAGACCAGCGGGCTAACCGGAAAGACCTATCGCGGATTTGCCAATCTTGTAGGAGATGCCCCGGGCTGGTTGCTCCATCAAGAAATCCATCTGACCAACGAAGGTGGCCAGATTACGAAACATGATACCTCAACGGCAATCGGACGTTTGTCACAAATGCTTGATGCCATGAAGCGTCAGGGACCATCGCAGGTAGCTGATGATCTCGAACAATTAATCCGGTTCTCAGAAGTTACGGAACAGGTCTCCGCAAGCGACAAGCTTCGCCGTGATTCTCTCGTCATGAGCCTTCAGTGTCGGGTTTCGGAGATGCCGAAGCCGACAGAGGATAATTATGAATGGTGGGCTGGTGAGCTTGTCGATTGTGTCCTCCAGCAGGATGCAAGATTGCGCTCACGGGGTTCAGTATCTGAAGTTCATTATGCGTTCAGTGTTGAAGAAATGGATACGTTCCAGCCAGATTTGTTTGCGGCACTCGTCGATAGCGGCATCACCCCGAATAACGGAGAAGTCTACGAGGTGATGCGTGGCCGCTGTGAGAATTACTCTGCCTCAGCATTTCTCTCACCGACGATCCTTGGAAACATTCTGGGCTCGATGGACAGCAATTCTGATCTTGAGGTTGGAGAGAGTGCGGACGATTGGCCTGGTACTCTTTCTCAGCATGAAGAACAGGGGCTCATGGATCATGTTTGCTCAGCTGTTGATAGCTGGGCGGAGAAGCTCGAATGCAAGCCGGGTTTCTATCGGATCGTTGATGTTGCTGATGTGCGTGTCCGTATTCTTGACGCTGAGAAGCAGAAATTCGAGGTGATCGAATGATGTTTCTAACGTCTTCACCTCAAGGCATGCTTCCCTCGCCGCCGCTGATCTGGGTAACGATAGCTCAGTGTTTCATAGGTGTAGCTTTGTTAGCCATATCAGCCATCCTCGACATCACGTCTTCGGCACATCACTTTGGGTGGAGTGTGGTGTCAATGCTGCTGCACCTGGGCGGCATCTACGCTCTTGCAAGCTTTGCTGAGATGCTCTCCAGGCGGCTTATAAACGTTCGCGTCCACGACAGCAAAACCCGCAAGGTCATTCGGTGCAGTGTGATGATCACCCTGTTCATCTTGACCTTCAGCACCATGACATACGTTACTGCTATGTATGCGCGATGGTGGGTCTCATGAAAAACCTGCCATCTCAAAGTCAGCTGGTTCTTCCATTGATCGAGGTCTGTAAAGATGCAGGTGGCAAGCTCCGCGCACAGGAAGCATATGAGGCACTTCAATCGCGCTTAAATCTGTCTGCCGAGGTCTTAACGGAGACAGTCAATGGCGGCAATGGAACGAAGGTATCCAAGTTCCGCCAGCGTGTGCGCTGGACACGCCAGCGCGCGATTGATGCCGGGCTTCTGGTCGCAGCCGAGCGTGGTGTCTGGCAGATTACCGATCAGGCGTCAGACAAGTTGGCCAACAACCATACCGGTGTTGTTGTCACGATCTGGGAGACAGAGCTGGGGCAGGTACTGTGGGGCACAGCGGAGCGGGCCGCGGCGGTGATTGAGCCGGGCGCCATCGATCTGATTTACACCAGCCCGCCCTATCCGCTTTTACAACCCAAGGAATATGGCAATCTGAACAGTGCTGACTGGCTGAAATGGATGGGCGATCTGTCCGAACTTTGGTCGGGCCTGTTGGCCAACACCGGTTCGCTCGTTGTGAATATCGGTTCGATTTCGGAGGCTGGAAAGCCGTTCAAGGATCCATATGCAGCACGCTTTCAGCTTGATCTGATTGATCGCCTTGGCCTGCACCTTGTTGATGAGCATTATTGGCACAATCCGGCAAAGCTGCCATCGCCGGTCCAGTGGGTTTCAGTGCAAAAGAAGCGACTGAAAAACACAGTTGAGCATGTCTTGTGGTTTGCAAAGTCATCAGACTTCAAATCGAACAATGACAATGTGCGTGAACCGGAATCGCCTCACACAGCCCGGTACCGTAAGAATGCGCTTGCCAGTGGCAAAGGTCTTGGCAAACGACCAGGGGGCTCGATTGCCGGGAAGGGTTTTCTGAAATCGAATGGCACAGCAATTCCATCTGTCTTGCAGGTGCAATCGCATGAAGGCCCGCACAGTGTGTATCGTCGGGCCTGCAAACAGGCAGGCATTAAACCACACCCGGCCATTTCGCCGCTGGCTTTACCGGATCGTTTCATCCGTTTGACGACGGAACCTGGCGATCTGGTCTATGACCCGATGGCAGGGTCACTAGCCACTTGTTATGCCGCTGAGCTTCTCGGGCGCCACTGGATCGGCTCTGAGCCGTCCGCGCATTATATCGCAGGCGGCACGTTACGGTTTTCAGAAGGAAAGGCATCATGAACACTGTTTATGACCCGAGTCTGATCGCTGGCGTCACTTGCGTATTGGTCGAACCCGTTCCGAATGATGAAACGTCTCTGACCGTAACGGGGGATGGCATATTTAGCGAACGGGATGGCGGGACTGAGCTGAGGGACATTCTCGCTCAAACCGGGTTGCCTTGGGAACATGATGTCATCAACCGTGGCCGTGGTCTCACTTGGTGGCTTCTTGATGAGGAAGTCACTGAAGTCATGGGATGGCGCGTAACTTTGGCAATCAAGGAATTCCTGAGAGTTACCGCGCCCTATCGGACCGGATGCAGCGCGCGACTGGATGAGTGGTTCAAAGAGATCGGGAAATACCGAGATCCTATCAAACTGACGATCATGTGCTCCAAGAAGTTTTGGACCGTTTTCGACCACCTGAAGGGCGACTATCAAAAGCGGGCGGGCGAATGGGCATCGACCTGTTTTGGGCCTATGGTAGCGATTGATTGTTTCCATCGCCGGAACCGCTTCATTGAGGAGGCCATCGAACTGCACCAGGCATCTCGCGGGACGGTCGACGAGATCATTCAGCTGGTGAAACATGTCTACAACAAGCCAGCGGGGGATCCCCACCAGGAGGTGGGTGGCACGATGGTTACACTGGCGACACTGTGCAACGCCCTTGGTGTCGATCTCTTGCATGCCGGTGAAGATGAGCTTGCCCGTGTCTGGGAAGAATTCCCCCGCATTCGAGCCAAGCAAGCGAGTGCTCAAGAAGGATCTCCTCTTCCAGGTGATCTGAACGTTCCATTGCCAGGCATCGAAGACGTTTCTTCAGCACGATCAGCTTGCGGTTCTGAGAAAGCATCACTTGAAAGGAAGATCCTGGAGTGGATAGCAACCGGTTCGGTTGGTGCAAGTTCCAAGGCCATGGCGCTGGCGGCATGCGGGATCAGGTCAAGGGCTGATCATCCGCATGATCCCAGTGACTTTAATCGGTGCTTACAGCTTCTTGACGCTGTTCCCGAAATCCGCTCGCATTTCAATCAAGTCGCGGCTCTTTCATCCGTTTGGAAACGGCTCATTACAGAATGGGACGAACTTGAAGAATGTTTCATCACAGAAGCAGGTCCTAACTGGTCAAAAGCACGTTCGGCACCCAAGACTTACGAAGCGTTGGCCAAGGTTGTGCGGCACATTATGGATACTACATAATGGCCGTCATCCGCAAACCACAGCCTAGTGTAGCTATCTCTGAAGACCTGCAGGAACGCGTGCTTAGTGAGCATGATCAACTCTGCGAACTTGCAAGGAAGTGGTTGTTGCGATCGCATTCGGCCCGGGGAATGGGATGTTCGCTTTCCTTGCGCGAAACGAGTTCCATTTATGGTGGTGAAAGCCCGGATGCTTTGGGCTTTCGGTCGGGAGGCCCGTGGTTTGGAACTTATCTGGTTGAAGTCAAAACCAGCCGCTCCGACTTTCTGGCCGATCGGAACAAGAAATTCCGTCTGGATCCGACCTTGGGCGTTGGAAACTGGCGCTTCTATTTCTGCCCGGCTGGTTTGATAGAGCCGCACGAGGTTCCAGAAATGTGGGGTTTGATCTGGGTGAATGCCCAAGGACACGTAAAGCCCCAAATATGTCCTCATATTGAACCCGATCGTCTTACTGAAGAGCGCAGAGCCGCCGTTGAAGAAATGCGATTTGAGGGCAATCGTGATCATGAGCTTCTGCTTTTCATATCGGCGCTGCGTGGACGTGATGACCCGCAAGCGATCATTGATGCACGACGGCAACAGAGCAACCTGATTGCAAGGCTTACGCGTTCACTTGGGGATTCACGCGAACAGTATCGGAAACTCGAAAGCAAACTTGCCGAGAGGGATCAGGCCATGCGCCGGATGGCCAAGGAGCTCGAAGAGAAGACTGGCGTCAATGTTTTCGCCAGTTACGGGATTTGAGAACGGCTTTCGATAGGCGGACCTGTTGCAAGTGAGAGCCCCAGAAGTCGTTCTCAAATACCCCAATACACATTTGCAGCCGACTTGAAAGGAATGACCATGGCCTTACGTGAATCGGGCATTGAATGGACCCACTATTCAGGCAATGCCTGGATCGGCTGCACCGCAGTCGGACCGGGCTGTAATCTGTGCTACGCGAATGCACGCTTTGCCAAGCGACTTCGCATGGTGGAATGGGGTGCTGGCAAATCCCGCCATAAGGTCAAAGGTTTTGCAGCAAATGTGCGCAAAGCCAGTCGGCAAGCAGCTGATCTGGGCGGTCGCCAGAGATTTTTCGTCAATTCCGCCTCAGACACTTTTGATAATGAAGTCCCAGATGAATGGCGTGAGGAAGTCTGGGCGACATTGCGGCAAACAGATCATCTTGATTTTATCCTGGTAACCAAACGGATTGGTAACGTTGCGAAAATGCTGCCCGAAGATTGGGGTGTTGGTTACTCAAATACCTGGCTGCTGGCAACAATGGTCAATCAGGAAGAACTAGACCGCGATATGCCTAAACTGGCCGCTGTGCCGGCTGTCGTGCGCGGCTTGTCTATTGAACCCATCATGGGGCCGGTAGATCTGTCCAAGTGGCTGCACGTGCTTGATTGGGTGATCATTGGGGGTCAGAGCCAGCAAATGGGCGATGCCGAGCCGTTGGTGGCGGAATATGAATGGGTACGTGCCCTGATTGATCAATGTCTGGCTGCCGGCATCGCTGTATTCTTTAAACAGTGGGGGACAGGACATTATCCGCGGGGTGGAAATGTCATCGATGGCGAAGTTATCGAGATGTTCCCGAATCCGTGCAGCGAAACCCCCAGCCCAGCGCCCTGGCAACGCGATCGCCGTGTGGCGGCAGCTTATCGGTAGAGCAAGCCTTCTCAGGGTAGTCTCCATTAGGAAATCTTAGGAAAACAATATGAAACAAATACTCATCTCCGCATTGATGGTTTGTGGTCTTGGAGCGCCCGAGGCATATGCCCAGGCTGGCAACTGGGATGCCTATGCCGGGAGCAAGCCCAATGCTCCTGCAGCAGTTCCAAGCGGCACACAGGCCCCTGCACCCACCACAACGTGGAACAAGGAAACATTAAACCTTGATACACGAACGGTCGCCGAGTTCTTACAGCAAGGCTATGACGTTATTAGCGTCCAGCTGAACTACCTTTCTGGCAATACCGAGTTGTATATGTACAACGCGTCGGCCTCACCAAAGCTTCTGCATTGTCAGATGCGGGCATTGGAGCAGGGGCAGAAGTCTGCATCTGTGGCAAGTCGGTGCATGGGTTTCTAGAATATGCGCATCTTCTTTGATGATCTTCTCGATGGTGAAGAAAACACACGCCCACAGATGGGGCGTGTCAATATGGCTGAGGAGCATCTGATTAAACGACTGATGTCCTCTTCAGGCGGATTGAGCTTTCGTCATTTTGCCGCTGCCAGGCGAAACCCGGTTGTCCCGGCCTTAAAGACTTCCCGCCCGACGTCGGCCGCAGGCGGGCAGAGCTTTGTCTTCTCTGTGAAAGGATGGCATTCCCCTGGACGCTCTGAACGGTTTTGTGTCGGCCCTAGGGAGACGGCAGTTTCACAGGAGCTGCGATACAGTCCGACCCGTCGTCATATGGGGGGCGTGGGAGCATATCGATTTCAGGGGGCCCATCCGCCGCAAGGAATGAGAGAGGTCTCGACCTTTCAGAAGGCACAGTTACGGACTGGTGGGGCAGGAGCCTTTCAAAATTATATAGAACGTGATGGCGCGATTGAAACCGCACAGGGCGTAGAAGCTTCATTTGGTAATATTCATGCAGAGCATGCCTTCCGAGAAGTTTTCTGGGATGAAGTCGAGCGCAGAGAAGGAGCGGCAAAACGCGTACAAACACGGATTATTGCTGAACTGCCCTTTGAGCCAGAAATAGGGCCTGAAGGACGGCGGGAGATTCTCAAGGAACTTGGCACCGTCATCGAACGGCACGGGCTTCCCTGGCATGGTGTTGTGCATACGCCTGAGCAACAATCAGATCCGCGCAATTACCACCTTCATCTTCTGTTTCATGACCGTCCGCTTTTGGGTTGGGACAATTGGGATCTGCCGATATTTGGCGATCGGAAAAATACGGCGGTGCGCGCCCATGGTTTCATCAAGCAGTTACGATCTGAGTATGCCGAGATTGTGAACCGGTCATTTGAAAAATCGGGGCTGACGCGGCGTTGGGATCCTCGAACCTATAAGGAGATGGGGATTGACAAGCCCCCGCAACAGCATCTGGGAAGTGCAGTGATGGGGCTGGAGCGGCGCGGCATTGTGACCGCGGGTGGCAAGCGTGTTGCGCAGGCAGAAGAAGCCTGGCGATATCGCAATCTTGCTCAGGAGCGCACGATTAAGCTGGTCGGGATGGCCGACAGGCTTGAGGGCCGGATAGAGGAAATCGAGACATCGCGGTCAGAGCCCTTGTCACCGTCAGTACGGATGGCACAGGCGGGATTCCTTGAGCAAGTAACGCGCGCTTCACGTCAGTATATCCGTGTAGCCGATTGGAGACATCAAAAGGGTTTCATTGGCGAACGGCACCGTATGCTGCGCTCACGCCTGGAGCTTATGCTCGAGGATCCAGAATTTGGTCCATCCTCAGGAAAATACCTGCAGAAGCTCGACAGATTCTACATGCGAATGGCGAAGAACGTTGGAGATATGCAGCGTTCTGCGGAGGAACGCCTGCGCGTCGTTCGCAGAGGGGTTATACATGCCCGCGAGGGGTATGTTGTTGAGAGCCTGGTGGACAGGCTTCGCCGTGCCAATGGCGCGATCGAAAGAGCTGTTGGCGCGGCTGCTATGGCAAAACGCCAGCGTTCTGCGTCCGATGGTCGATACAAACGGCTTTTGACGGAACAACAGGCACATCTTCGCGCACGGGCAAAGCTCCAGAAATCGCTGCCCCCCGGTATCAGCTGGGAAGATTTGGAAGAAAAGGTTCAGGCGGGAGCCAAGGCCTGGGATATCAGCGCGCTGAGCTATATTGATGTCCAGAACATAGTTGCCGGCGTGAAAGCATCCACGCGCAGCCTTGAACGCATGTTGAGGCGAGAGAAGAATGCTCAAGCTGATTCAGGATCGGGAAGTGACGAGTCAGGAGTGGCAGCTATTCTCCAAGCCAGGGCGCAACGGGCCGAGGTTCTTCGCGATATCCGCAAAAGCGGACTTGCCCCTGTCATAAAAAAACGAGTGGGCAATCTGCTGGGTGCGCGCAATCGACCGGCTCTGCGCAATCCGACTTAAGCAGCTGCTTCTTGATCGGGCTCCAGCTCAACTCCTTTTGTATAGACAGGGTTGGAGAGGTCGGTCAGAGCCAGATAGATCAGTGCCACCACAATATGTGAGAGAGGTACGGAAAAATCACTGTTCGTAATTTGAACATAGTCGAAAACGACTTGGGGGAGGCGAACACGTTTGGTTTTTCTTGCTGTTTGCGCTGGATAGACGTGCGCGTATTTTGACCAGAACTCAGGTGTGCGTTTGGCAAGTTGCCAAGCCCGTTTTAACCCCGCCGACCGCAAATGCTTGGGTGTCGCCGCCCAGGCGTCGCTGAGCGGCAAGGGGAGGCCGGTCATGATTTCTTGAGTGTCGCCAATGGACATGTAAAGGTCTCCAAAATCAAGTCACGCAGGGTATAGCGGGTGGCGGAAAGCCTGAGAAGGCCTGCAACGATGGCATAGATCGGGATGTTCATTTCAGCATGCTGTGTTTTGACCTGCTGCCAGGCGGACGACCTGACCTCGATGGCAACGGTCCGCATGTCTGGGTTATCTGTGACACGGCCAAGAGAGATGTTTTCGTGTTGCGTGGTGGCCACCCCAAGTTCTACGAGCATGCCCAGAACGATGCCAGCCGATGGTTTGCGGCCAGCCACCAGCTCATGAATCTTTTCGCACTGCTGAGGTGAACGGCGCGCGAAAAGGTCTTTGCGGTAGTGCATTGCCGCGCGCAAGAGTTCATCACGTTTTCCATCGAAGTATCCCGGTTTTGCGCGACGTCCAATGATGTTGCCAACATTGACGAGACCCAAATGCTCGGGCTCATGACATATCAGATGGCGCAAATGCTCATCTTCGCCATCGGGATTGGCAATAAGGTATTTAAACACCTTTTCACCGGCCTTTTCCCCTTTCTCATCATCCCCAATAATTTGTTTGCAAAACTCTGGAATTACTTTTTTCCGCAGCAAGGTTCCGTGGATTGCAGCGCAAATTTCAATCAGCAGCGTGTGGTCTGCTGGGGCCAGATGAATTGAATTCTTGCGGATGGTGTCCTCAGGGACTTCAGGCAGGCGTGGCTTGGCCAGCGTCTCCAATATTTCTTGCATTATAATCTTTTCTCCAAGCCTGGTTTTATATAGAATGCCATTTGCAAGACTTCTTGCAAAACACTTTTTTTGGGGTTCATAGATGTTACAAGATTTCTACCACAATACGGATCGAGCCGTCAGCGGTGTTCTGCGATGGATGCCCGCTGTTCTTTTGGCCTGCGTAATCCTTCTTTGCCTGTCGGATTTGGCGTTCGCCGCGCTGGCGACCAAACAAGCGCTTATCGATAAGGGCACAACAGTGTCTTCAGGCTTTACCGAAGTGATCAAAGGGTGGGCAAAGCCGCTTGGTTCGATCGTGATTATTGCCCTGTTTGTGCTGATGATTTTTGTTGGCAAGCAGGTCGCAGGCAAGTTTGCCTTTGTCATCATTGGTCTAATCGGTGCCGCAATGGCAGGTACGATTGCCGCAGTGATTTGGGCAATTGGCGGCGGAACTTAAAGCTTGATTTTGCCTAAAGGTTAACAGGGGAGACCTTAATGGAGAGTCCAGTCGCCGAAAGCGTACTCTATCCGGTAACGCAGTATGGAATGCCCATACGCACGATGCTTATTAGCATCGGCGTTGCGGCATTCTTTGCTCTTATTCTTTCGTTGCCCCTCGATTGGCAGAGCATGATCCCGATTTTCGGCGATCTAAGTCATCTTGTTCCCTGGGGTGTTCTGCTCATTTGGGCCGGGGTTGTCCGGGGTTTAATTTACAGAAACCCGTTCCTCGAGAATTGCTGGGGGGTGCGTTTCTTTCCACCCTCCACCCATTTCAAAAAGGCAGATAATGTTATGGCAGGCCATCGGGTGCGTATGAAAGCTCGACGCTGGACACTTGAAGTATGATCACAGAAGAGTTGTCCCAAACGCCAAGCCTTGGCCTCATGATTTTCTATCTTTGCTTGATGATCGTGCCTGCATTGCTGGCGGCCATTTTTCTCGGCACGCCACTACGTAAATTGCTCGATCCGGTCAAGAAAGGTGAAAAGCTCGTCGATCATGTGCTTATTGATCGGGTGTTACGAGATCAGCAAACCGTTCGATGTACGGATGGCACACTTTTCAAGGTTGTCCGGATTGGCGGTGTGGATCTTAACTCGATCGATGAGGAAGGTCTGGATAATTTAACATCCGCGCGGAAAGCTTTACTGTTTCGTCTTGGCAATACAGACGTCTCTCTCAGAAAGATATCCCGGCGCCAACAGGTCGATCTTACACGGTTTTCGAAGGTGATGACCCGGGCAACAGTCACGGAACGGACCTTCTGGCTGAATGCTGTCCTCAAATGCTACGCTGGACTGTTTACCGCAAGCTATCGCAACACCCATTATCTGATCTTCTCCATTGACGGGGCAAAGTCTGAGGCAACGGAGGAACTGACAAAGGCTGTCCGAGAAGGTCTTCAGGTTCTTTCGGCGTTCTCGCCCGAAATCTTGGCCGTTGGCCGTCAGGATGAGCCGTCTGAACTTCTTGAGGCTCTTGGCAACCTGCTGAACCCGGGAATTCAGGTGCAGGCAACAGGTGCCTTGGCCAATCTAGCCATACCGGGCCAAAGACTGGCGCATGCGCTGGTAAGATCGAGTGTGGATTTTCTCGCTGGAGAAAATGAGCCGACTGTCGGGCCTGGACGCCACAACCGCGGCCTGGCCAGGTTTACATGCCAGGGCATAGACACATTCGTTGCAGCTGTCTCGATCATAACATGGGCCGGAACAGCGCGGTCGCGGACTGTCAGTCGCCTTCTTGCCGAAGACAGCGAGCTTTTGCTTTGTGAATGGATGCGGGTCAAAGACCGTCAGAGCAGCGAAGAGCATCTCAAAACAATCAAGCAGAAATCTATCCTTACCGGGGAGTCCGGACAACGTAAATATGCTCAAATGGAGATGGTTGACGATGCCCTCGCAGGCGATAACGTCGCGCAAGATCAGAGGTTCGTCGATTTCGAAATGACGATTTTTGTGCATGGCAGATCAGCACAGGATGTCTGGCGGCGCATCGAGCGCGTTGAAGAAGTATTGCAACGCGACACTTATACGCCAATTCGCCTTAACGACGATCAACTGCCCTATCGCTGGCTTTCGATCCTGCCCCCGCACTGGATCCCGATCCATGAAGTAACGCCCATCACGCAGAATGTCGCTGATTTGATGCCATTTTCCTCACCGTCACAGGGATTGGATCGTTGTGACTGGGGCAATGGGCCCGTTCAATTGTTTCATACGGTTGACAGGTCAGTTTTTGGCTTTGTCTGGCACGAAACAAACCAGCCACTTGCCCGTGGTCATACATTCATTATTGGGCCGACCGGCGGCGGTAAAACAATCCTGATCAATTTCCTCGCGGCATCGAGCACCCATTATCCGGAAACGAAGGTTTTCATCTTCGACCGAGGGGATGCCAGCTATATTACCGTGAAGGCACTTGGCGGGCGTTATTTCCAGCTCCAGCACAGTACCACGGCGACGGTGGGCGATGTCTGTCGCTTAAACCCGTTTCAGCTTGATATCAGATCAGACATGAGCGGGGAGACGCGATGGTTGATCACTTACTTACGTGATCACATCGCGCGCGTGGACCCCTTGAACACAGCCGTCATTGAAGACATTGAACAATCTGTGCGCGGGCTGGCCAGCGTCGAGCGCCGCCATCGTCATATGGCTGAATTCTATAAAAACCTTGTGACATCCGAGGCGAAAGACCGTTTCCGAGATTTTGCCGAAAATGGCACCTATGGCAACGTGTTCCGTGTTGATCCGGATCGCCCGGAAACCGTCAAGGACACCCTTCACTTTGACGATGACTGCCAAATTTTCGGATTTGAGTTTGAAGAGGTCTTGAATGACGCCCGTCTGACCGAAGCAATCTTGCCCTATATTCACTATCGCATCAGCAAAGAGGTTGCCCGCACGGGATGTGCCTGGCTGATGATCCTTGATGAGCTCAAAGCATTGCTCGAGGGATCCGAGCGCATGGTTGAGGTCTTTAATACGTGGCTCGACGAGGCTCGCCGCAAGCGTGGTGTAATTGTGGGGGCCTTGCAGTTCATTGAGCAAATGATCGAGACCAACTCACTTGGGCGTATCCGTGCAGCCAATGCCAACCTGATGTTCCTGCCCAATCCAAATGGTGTGCGCTCACATTATATCGATGAGCTTGATGTTTCGCATCGCGAGTTCGAGATCATTTCCAAGCGCGACAGCAGTACCCAGGACCTCAAACGCTTTGTTTTGGTCAAACGTCAGATGGAAAGCGGTTCGCTTGGTGCCGTTGTGTTGCTCACAGATCTTGGATCCTTACGAAATTCAGAGGAAGGCGACCTTCTCTGTCTCTTCGAGGGTGGTCACAAACCAGCCAACACATTCCGAAAACTTGAAGATCGCCACGGCTATCCGGGATGCGTCAGGGCGTATGTCCAAAGCCGCAGTGTTCCAGCAATGTCCAAAACTGATGCCGCATAGGAGGCAGTAATGTTGAAAGTGATGAAGGCTCTCAAACGCCAGACTTCGGAGCAACCTCTGACCGTGGTTCTGTGCGTCGTTCTGATGTTCAATGTCGGTGCTATGGTGCATATGAGTGCCACCCTGCAACGGGCAAACGCCGGGATGGCTGTCTTTGATGCTGCGGGTTTGGCGCAGGCGATCAAGGAAATGGGGGTTTCAAAAGAAGTCCTCGATACGGCCAAGAGCACGTGGGAAACGACACAGGAAATGCTGTCACGCACCGAAGATGTTCTCCAGGCAACCGGCTATGGCGAAACGCTCAGCCCGTCGATGATCACTATGTTTGGTTCCGAAGCAACAGGTGATAGCCCCCTGTCAGGGATTATCGAAGACGGGGAATCCACCATGTTCAACTTTGATGACATGATGAAGTTGACCAATGTGGGTCTTTCGATTGTCGAGCGTGGTGGTCTTGAAAACGTGACGCTCGCGGACGGCATGGGCATCTATGACACAATGTTTGGGGAATATGTGAACCTGACTTCCAAGCGGGAGGTCGCTCAAGAATACAGCGAAGCGACAACGCGCGAAGCGCTGGAATCCAATTGGAAGATGGTTGAGGATCTCCCGGCCATTACCAAACAAATCGCCAACCTGAGTGCAACCGCCCAGCAGCTGGCAGGAGCGAATGGAAGCTCACGGGCCCAGATTGCTGTGAGCACGCTGGCCACCCTGCAAAACTCCGCGCTGTTGAGCAAAATATTGCAGCAGCGCGCGGTCAATGACACCCAGCGGATCGCCCGAGAACAGCAGGCAAACGCCGAAAATGGCACTTGGAGCAATCCAGATGCGAAGAAATCATTGCCCACTGACATCGAAGGAACGCCCTGGCTTAAAGAAGGCTCGACTCCTGCTGCCGGAACGGCTGCGGGGACGGGCACTCCCGCATCCACTCAAGGTCAGGGCAGCGGCACATGGAACAATCCAGATGACGTTCGCACGGCTCTGGGAGGATGAGTGACATGCGTCAAAATATCTTGTGGCACGCCCGACTGATGATTGCAGGGGTTATGGGACTATTGGCGGGGTGCGCCAATCCCATGACGCCTGTTGAAAGTACAGACATGATTGGGCCCGGGCGGGCAACAGATGAGTACAAACTGTCGCCCTGTACCTGCGAGAACATGGAATTAACACCTGTCGATCAGCAAACCATCGACGCTCTTCGCATGATTTACGGATAGGTGTTCAATGTTTGGTAGAAAAGCCGAAAAAAACGGATCTGTGAGCTTTGGCGATCGTGAACCTGACCTGTCTGCGCCAACATCATCAGGAAAGAAGTCATCTGACCGGCTGCCTGACGGCCTGCATAAAAACCGGACAGGTGACATTAACAAAAGTTACATCAAGGTTATCCGGTGTCTTTGCTTTGCCCAGATCGCGACGATCACGCTGGTTTTGGTGCTTGCTGCGGTGATTGGCAGCATGAGCCCGCTCCGACGCGATGTACCATGGGTGGTTGTCGTCGACAGAGCTGGCGATGTCGATGTCCAACAAGCGGTATGGCGGACAGGCAATAGCAAAGAGCTTACGGTCAATGAAATCCGCACAACGCAGTTCTTGCGATATTATTTCCAGGTCACGGCAGATTATCGGCAGATGGGCCGTATCTGGCAAACATCCTGCGTTGATGACCTTATCCGCGGGGACAACTTCGCAGATGAACTCTGCGCCTATCTCCCTGCAAGGATGAGCGAAGAAAGCCACGAAGCGTATGTCGCGGCAAACCTCGATGAAGTGATGAAAATGGTGAATGCCCGCCAGACGCGTGAAGTGACGCTGCTGCGCGAGCCGCTTCTGATGGACACTTTCATGCAGGACAATGAAAACGTCTATCTCTGGGAATATCAGATCCGTCTGGATGACTATGATAACCGCAATTATGCCGGTGCAGAAAACATGGGGACGGGGTCTCGAAAAGAGAACAAGGAAGCCGACGATCCGGCATATTACTCGCAAAAACTCGTTGTCCGCGTCTGGACGACATTCAATTTGGCTTATCGCTTCGAGTGGGCCCAGAAATATCAGAACCCCTTGAACTTCCGGATGTTGAAAATGGAAGTCGGCAAGCTCTCTGATGGGGGGGCTGAATAATGCGTAAATTTGCACTTTTCCTGACATCGGCGTTGATCTGGAGCGGCCCGGCCGCAGGTCAGGGTTTTATTGACACCATGGGCGGCAACACCCCCAGATCGGCCAATTCTACTGATTTGTTTGGCGGCGGTCAGCCCGGGGAGCAAGACATTGAAATCGACTTGCAGCAGCGTCAGGCAGCTTTGTTTGACGACACTGTCAGTCCCCCTGAAGAACAGGAAGAAAAGGGTGTTCTTGTTGTTGACTACGAACCTTATAAGCCTGTCGCTGTTAAGGTTCGCAACCTTGCGCAAACATATCTGTTCTTTCCTGAGGATGAAGTCATTGAAGACGTTATGCTGGGGGATGGCAGTGTCTTCACAGTTGATTTCCCCCGGGTAACGCCACAGTCTCAACCCACGCGGAAAAATGTCCTTATCCTCAGCCTGAACAAAGGCCTGGTTGGGGCCGACACACCGATGACCGCCATTGGTCGCTTACGGCCGGACGGAACACGCCGCAAATACCTGTTTATCGTTTCAGGCTGGTCCTATCGATCGGAAACCATCTCAGATTTCTTTGTCTTCATTCGTGATGAAAACGGTGACATGGCGGCAAAGTCTTCAGTACCGGGCGTGTCACGCGCGTCGGGTAACCGGACAGCTGGCAATCAAATCGAGAAAACACCGGAATATCTGCGTGAGATACCGTTTGAACCGACCGATATCTCCTTTGGAGATTACGTGGTCAAGAAACCAAGCGATGTCTCGGACGAGGAAGTCCGCAAAATCATGCCGCGCCAAATCTGGACCGATGGGTACTGGACATATTTGCAGTACGGAGACCAACAGGCAGATACCATGCCATGGGTTGTGGTACGGCGTGTCGTTGATGACGTCAACTCGCCGGTCGACTACATGCAGCACCCCAAAAAGCACAATGTGCTGGTGGTGCACTCAGTCGGGCAGAACCTGTATCTGCGCAATGGCCAGAAACGTGTCCTCTGTCTTGTTTGGGTCGGCAGTGAAAACCGTCCTGCTGTCAGGCAGGCCACATTTAATGCGGATGTAAAGCTTGAACAACCCGAAGCGCTCACCACCAACACCCCTGAAAACCTTTCTGAAACAGATACACCTTCAGACATGATCGAAAGCGAAGGTATGTGATGCGCAAGTTTTTGCTCTCAGGGGTCGCGATCGCATGTTTGTTCCAGCCTGATATTGCCCATGCGCAATCAGAGGAAGTCGGCATCTGGGATACAATCATCGGCGTTTTCAGTGAGCTTCTAGGCAATGACGATGACGGTCAGCCCGAAAGCAGCGATGGGGAGACCGAAACCCCTACGACCGCTGAGGGCAAGGCGAAGAGTTCGCCTTTGCTCTTCGTGCGACCTGTGATCGTCGAATTTGAGCAAGCTGTCTTCAATTTTGAAGAGGGAGCCGGACGGATCGAAATTCCTTTGGTCTTAAGTGCTGTTCCCGAACGGGACATTGAGGTGATTTACACGATCGAACCGGGCACAGCGCGCAGTCCTGAGGACTATGTTGACAGTGCAAACGGGTCGATAAAGATCAAGGCAGGTCAACAAACGGGTGTAATTGTGCAGTCGTTACCCGATGATGGCGAATATGAAGGTGAAACGCCTGAGAACTACTACATCGAGCTTCAGAGTGCACGTGGAGGCGGGCTTGGCCAGACATTGCGGACAGAAGTCCGGATTAAGGACAATGACCCCAAGCCGATGGCATCTGTTGCGCCTGGACGCTTGACGGCTGTCCCAGCCCAAGTCGAGTTCGGTCGGGTAGATGTAGATCAGGCCTATGACGTCGACATAAACATACGCCATGTGGGTGATACGGATGTCCAGATCGGTCGTCTGGAAGAAACGGCCGACCGTGTCGAGATCCAGTCGCAAACCTGCCAGAATGTCATTCTGTCATCGGGTGGGGTCTGCACTGTTCGGGTGCGGTTTAGCCCAGATGCCGACGGGGTTTATGAAGGTACCCTTATCGTTCAGGGCCGCACAGAAGCTAACGGACTCTCGATCCCGGTTGATCTTAGGATTCCGCTACGGGGCGAAGGCTACCTGAAACCGGCGGATCTCGACCCACAACGCGTTATTCGTGAAAAAATGCAACTCAGACGTCGACTTGGAAACGGGGTGACAATATCGACAGTGAGCCGACCGGTCTCCCCGTCGCCACGCGAATACATCACAAGTCAGGATTACGACGAGGCCGTTGCACCAGGTAACACCCATGTGACTTTGCCTATGGATCTAGAGCGCATTTTGACGACGTTTCAGAGCATTCCCTGTGTGCTGGAGAATTCGATCAATTCCCAGCACCCGGGGCAGGCGGTTTGTGTGGTTGAGCAGAATATCTATTCATATCACGGGTTCAAACACCGGTTTGTCTTAATTCCAGGCGGTTCAAAATTTCAGGGGTCCTATACGCCGTTGGCCAAAAATGGCGATACCCGTCTGAGCATCGCATGGCAGCGGATGTTGAAACCCGATGGCAGTATGTTGTGGTTGCCCGACGGGTTCCCCACACAGGATGCGATGGGTCGAACAAGCATGCCTGGTCAGATCGATGACCGCGAATGGGAACAGTTTGGCACACCAATCCTTCTGACAGCGCTTACAGCTCTTGCAACGGAAGCTGTTTCGCAAGGTGAAGAAGGTCTTTCAGGCTCCGAGCAGGTCTTACTTGATGGCGAAAGCCGGGTGATCACTCAGATGCTAAGCAAAAATCTTGACCTGCAGCGGATCATGACAATTACCGCAAGTTCGCGTCTTACCATCAAACCGACAGTGGATATTCTTTTTGAACCCACGGGTATTCGGGTTCTTGGAAAGGCTGCTGCTGCGCAGCAAGTCAGCAGTTCACAAACCAATGGAGGAAGTCGCCAGTCCTCTGATGAAAAGGGGTCTTCATCAGAGCCACCATCGCTGGCAGCGCAACCGACTGTTCACTAGGCTGATCGCTACGGGGTAATCCGATAACGCTCTGCACTTTGACATGGAGTTATGTCATGCGGAGTTTGCTTAAACACCTGATTGTCGGGCTGGCGCTGCTGGCACCGTCAATCTCCTATGCAGATGATCTCCCAGATCTTCTCAACACCACATCGAACGCGCCAGAGAGTAGCGCTGCAACCAACGATCCGGAAACCACCTCGACACCTGACGGTTCGGGGCCTGTGACAACGGGCAAGGCCGTATTGAGCGAAAATGAGGCTCAGCGTAAGACTGTCGAGTTACCAAGTGATGTCAATCAGACGGCACTTGCCATCTCCGAAGGTATTTCCTTTGAGGGAGACAGTGCGCCTGCGGGCAAGCGCCCTGTGGAAGCACAGTTTTCAGATCCGAGTCTGGCCGGGGCGGAAATTCGTGAGAAAATCCGTCTGAAAGGTCTTCTCGAATATGAGACGGGCGTAGATGGTAATGTTAAGGGTTCAATGAGCTGGTATGGCGTGCGCAACGCCGAAAACAATGAAGAACGCGAGATTACAGGCGTCCTCGAAAGCCGCTTTACCACATCCGACCCAACGGTTGCTTCAGGTCAGACCCTCTCAGCACAGGGCGACGTTCCAGCAGCTCTTGCTGCTGCACGCTCCTTGCTTGAGAACGGTGGGGATGTGCCTGAAGAGAAGGCAGAAGAAGGCCGCGCAGGTGGCGGATCTGGCGGGACCGGCGCAGCCCAGTTTTCCGCAGCCGGCGGCGAACCGAGCAACGACATGCTCGAAGGTTTCGAGCTCCCGGATGTAAAAGAAAAAACAGAGGAAGCCAAAGTTGACGAGATGACTCTCTCTGAAGCCGGCTGTCCGTTGAAAGTTTCAGCTGACGGGTCGGTTGTCCAGGTACAAAGCCAAACAATCAAGAACGGCCAACCTCAAGGCGATTGCTCGCCGAACGGCACCAATCTGACCGTTCAAAAAAGTTATGCGACATGCGAGGACGATAAGGACCTCGATGCGCATACGGCATTTGCCCAGTTCCGTCGCTTTTATGTCGATCAAAGCGGGACCACGCAGTATCTCGATGACGAGTGTGTCATCGACAACGATCTCAAGTTCGTGATGTATCAGGATTCAAGCGTTTGCAGCTTCGATCTTGAACTGGCGGGCAGTTCACCAACAGCATTCAACCGTGGGAAATGGTACTATCAGAACCGGAACAATAACCGGGTTGAAGTCAGCGGTTGCGAGCGGATTGAAGATGAAACCACGCCAATCCAGACGACAACAGAAGGCTGTACACCGCGTCATGAATTTCAGTCTGGCACAGGTGGCCAAAGCCTTGAGATGGTCAAACAATACTTTGTTTGGGATGACATCCCCCGGGTTGTCAGTGACTGTTCCGATAGTGGCAAAACATTTGCCCATATCCACAAAACGAATGTCTGTAGTGATCTGACCCCGACTCAAGCAGATCTCGCGAACTTTACCGAGGGTGAAGCTGCATTGATTGCCGTGCCACAAGAGCGCATTGCGATCGATCTGAACGGCACGGAAACTTACATTTCCGAGTGCAAGCCAATTGAAAATGTAACGGCTGAGCTGTTCAAGGAAACGGCTGGGTGTGAAACAACTTTCTTCCATTACCTGTCGGCCGGGGAATCATACGGCAGCACCAAGTGGAAGTATCAGATTGACGGGAAACCGGAAATCACTTTGACCTCCTGTATTCAGGACAACGCGGTAACCTACGATCATCAAACGCGAATCAATGGGTATGAGCATCATGACAGCTTGCTCTATTCGGAACCGAAGACAGAGATCTATCTTCAGGCCGACGGACAAGAAGTTATGGTCTCCGATGCGCAGGTACGTTCTGGAGCACCCCAGCTGGATTATGTTTTCCAACAGTCTGTATTGGTCGCGACGGGTGAGCTTTTTTATGAAACCGATTCATCCTGCGAGAAGCTCATGCGCCGGAACGATATAGATCGATATCTCAAAGGTGATCTTGTATCGGTCTATGATGATATAAAAGGCGAAGGTGAAGCCCTGAGCCAGGGGGATGGCTGTAATACTGTCGTCGTGTGGGGGAATGAATCACACCGACGCTGGAACGCCCCACAGAATTACACCGGCTCGGTGTGTGGGAAGACCACTTATACAGTTTGGCATGCAGCGCAAGGCAGCGATGGCGATAGCTGGACAGATCACCCTTCTTATGGAAACCACTGCAATTATACCGCCAGTACAGCGACCCAAAAGATTGTCCGAGATGACGGCATCCAGATCGGAGGTTCCGTCAACAAGAGCTGTGAAACAGTTTCGGGCTATCCCAGTTACTCGCAATCAGGTCACGCGGGAACTTACCAATGGTCCATCACATATCGCAGCAATTCGGGGGGATTTCCCGCACACTCTAACACTGTAAAATCAAACTGCCTTGGCGCCTGGGGGTGGTGGTAATGGAAAATTACACTCAGGTCCTGCTCTCGCGCTATGAGCATCTGCGCAAGGTCATCCGGTCCCAGCGCTGGGGAGGGAATATTGCAAGTGTCAATATCAACGGCCCCCATAAACTCAATGTTTATGTCGCGGGGAAAGGCAAAATCACGCTTCCTTCCAAAGAACTTGGATTTCTCACACAAGAATATCTGCGAGACCTCTATCGGGGTCTCGCAGCCCACTATGGGGTGCTGTTTAACGACAATATGCCCATCCTTGCCTGTAAAACGCCTGATGGTGATCGTCTGCTAGGGATTACCGGACCTACAGTCGATGAAACTGGTGTCGCAAGCTCCATCCGCATCAAACGCAAGATTGCCGTTACTTGGGAAGATTATGGCCTTAAGCCGGCCGAAATTGATCGCGTGCGCGAGACCTTTGTCGACGGAAAAACGGTCTTGCTCTGTGGCGGCACCAATGCCGGCAAAACAACAGTTCTTAACCTCGCAGCAAAGGACATCCCCAAAGACGACCGGGTGATGACGATGGAGGATACCAGAGAGCTGGATTTCAGCCATGTAGATGACCGGGTTCATCTGGTTTACTCACGCTACGACAGTACCATACGGATCACGCCGGCAGACCTGATCGATGCCATTGTCCGTATGGAGCCCCATCACAACTGGATGTCCGAACTTTCGATCCGAAATGCATTGGCCGCCTTGCAAGTGATGGACCTTGGCCACTCTTTCTCAGCAACCACACATGCAAATACGTTGCTCGATGGCTTGAGGGGATGGCGTCGACGGATCGCCATGGCCGGGGGTTCTGAAACTGAAATGTCCTCCATCATGGATATGTTTGCCGACAACGTCGCTCTGATGCTTCAGGTCAAAAGGGTTGAAGCCAATGATAAGGGCATCGCGGATCAGCGGCTGATCACCGACGTCCGATCGGCAAAACAGGTGCTTGATAAGCGCAGCACACGGGCCGAACTGGCAGGGGAGCCTGTGTTCCCCAGAATGCCTGAACCCGACGAAATGCGGCGCATGGTCAAGGCCATGAATGGCGGCCGCGATCTGAGCGAGATGCAGGAAGAAAGCCTGAAAATGATGGCCATGATGGTGTCTATGATGCGCACCGGCACGGCCAACGATGACCGGATCGGTGACGTTCCCGATCATCATTTGTTCTCCCCTGAAGAACGCATGGTCATTGGAAGCGATCAAATCGCAATGCCAGAAGCCCCGTCTGCTCCGTTTCGGGAGGTTTCGTGATGAAGTCCAACAAGCTTATTGAAGACTTTCACCTGCACAGGAAATACCAGCTGGCATGGACCCTGCCGACACTGCTCCTGCTCCTGTCAGGGTTGTTCCTGAGCTGGCCACTTGAATCGACCTTTCGCCAAAGCGTATATGGATCGGTCTACATTGGCAGCCTGGGCGCCATGATCCTGTTTGGCACTTTGGCCCTCTTCATCTGCATGCAATCCTCTACCTATAACATGAAGGTAAAGTGGTGGGTTTGGCTGTCGGCCGTTCTGTTGATCGCGGCCTCTCTGATCAGCTTGATGACCGCTCTGGTTATTTACGGCAAGGGCCAAGTAAATCTTGGCGCAACATTTGGCATTTACTTCTCAACCCTGTTTGCCGACCCTGAGCGCATCCTTTATTTGTATCGTGACTGGATCAACGGGATGTTTGACACGCAAACAGTTCCGGTGACCTGGATATGTGCTTTCGTCGCAAGCTTCACCATATTCATATTTGGGATTATGCAGAACCCGCATGACGATCGTCGTTCCATTCACGGTAATTCGCGCCTGGCGACCTATAAGGATCTCAAGCGCTGGCAAAAGTGGCGAGATGCCTGGTTCTCACGCAAGCGCCAGGCAATTTCCTTCCTCGATGACGGGGGCATTGTCCTTGGCAAATTTAAAAAGGGGTTGTTCTCATCAACCTATTTGCGCCGGAATGAAACTCTGACCGCATTGGCCCTGGCGGCCCCTGGCTTAGGTAAAACTCAGGGTATCGCTATTCCGACGGTGCTCTCCAAGGGCATGAACGACTGGTCCATGTTCATTTTCGATATCAAGGGCGAACTCTTTGAAAAGACCTCCGGGTATCGCAGCTCTGTTGGACCAGTCGTACGTTTTGAGCCCAGTGGTGATCGGGGCGCGCGCTGGAACCCGTTGTCGCCTCATCGCTCATTACCAGACAAGGGCGAATTCTTCACTGAACTGACGGCTCTTGAACGGGAGCTGGCCAAGCTGGTCGGAGAGGACAATGCCCAGGATGTCCGTATCGGACTTCAAAGCCTGATGCGCAATGACACAGACTGGCGTGAGACCTTGAAGTCAAAGCCAGATGTCTTGTGTGTTGATGCCATTTCCTTTGTTGCCATGAGCGATAGTGAGCGGATGCAAATCATTACTCAGGGCGTCATTCCTCACGCGCGCAAAATGTCTGCTTATCAGGCTCAACGCGAGACCTATTGGCGCAAACTGTCCATGGGACTTGTCAAGGAGCCCGAGGGAGGCGGAGGCGGTAACGGGCAACACTTTATCGATCGCGCCCGTGCAGCTGGTTTCGCGCTTATGGGCTTTACAACAAGCCGGTGTGAGCGTGACGGTGTGGAACCTAACTTCGGCCGATTGATTGACATCTGGTCAAATGCACTGGCCAACGCCGGAGGTAACATCGATGAGAACCCTCAGGAACAACTCGACGCGGTGACAGAGGCTCTCGTGTCGCTCATTGATGAGTGCAAGGCATATGGGTACCCAGAACAGATCCGTCAGGAGATGATTGATCTGCGCACGGCCGGGGAAGAAGAGAAGGGCGGTATTTTCTCCAGCCTGGCAAACGGCTTGAATATCTTCAAGCTGTCAACCGTTCGGGAACGGACGGCAACCTCGGACTTTTCTCTTGAAGACATGCGGGGGATGACCGGCAAGGATGGCAAGTCATACCCATTGACGCTCTATCTTGTTGTCAGTCTGGAAAACATCAAATCGATGGCCCAGATCATGATCATGCTGACAGAAGCGATGCAATCGCGTTTGATTTCACAAGACTCGAAGTTTGCATCCAAGGCCCGGAAGGTTCTTTTCTTACTTGATGAGTTTGCTCAAATTCCGAAAATGCAAACGCTTCTTTCCTCTCCTGCCGTTGGTCGTTCTCAGGGCGTTGGCAACCTGCTGATTGCCCAATCCTACGGGCAGATTGAAGGGACATATGGTGCGACTGGTTTGAAAGAGATCAAGGATACCACGGAGTGGAAGTTGATCTATCCTTTGACCGACAGCGCCACGGCCAAGGACATCTCCGAGATGATCGGCAACGAGACGATCGAGGATGCCTCCGAAAGCGGGAGTTATGGCGGTTTTGGTGGTTTTATTTCTGCGATGTTTGATGGGATGTCGGGCAAGCAGGTGTCAACACAGGTGAATAAGTCGCGCAATCTCAAAGGCCGTTCTTTGTTCACGGCCGCTGACCTGATGTCGACCGATAACGGCGGCAAAATGCGGGTTGGACAGCAGATCATTCTTGCTCTGCGAAAATACAACCGCCCGATTGTGTGCGAGACACCATTTGCCTTTGCGGATAAACGGATCAACCGTCTCACTGAGATCCCGGCCCCGATGCCAGATGCAGACGGAGAAACGACCAATGGTATGGGCTTCTGTGGCAAGCTGGCGCATTTGCATCATGTTCCGGGCCAGAAAGAGAAAACCGCACGAGCGCCGGTTGTGAACAACCGATTTAAGAACGCAGCGTAAGCCTTGGCGATCGGTTCAGCTGTTAGCTGGACCGATCAGCTGTTTTTCCAAAGAAAGGCGCCATCTTATCATGCCAACCTGTGAGAAGAGGGGGCTTCGCACGTGTTTCTTAACTACCTTTCCTGGTATGTTGAAACTTAAGCAACTGACCAAGACCCCATAAGATGACGATCGTGCTTATGATCATGTTCCAGAGCAGGGCATAAATCCATAAGGTGTCGGTTAAGGGTGCTGATTGGAGATAAGGCCACAAGTCGGTGACGGGCCCCGGATATCTTGTGCCCTGTTCTTCTAAGAAGAACGAAACAATGAGCACGAGAACGCTAACACCCGCCAAACCTGCGCAGACAACGAGGAAGGTGTTGCTTGCATTGCCTTTCTCTTTGACGCCAATCTGTATCATTCAATATCCCTTACTTGGAAACGTATTCCTGCCAGTTCTCAAATAGATTTCCTGGATCCGAAATAACGAGTTTCTCTATCCCATAGCTACTTGCCGTATGCTGCACTTGAGCAAATGCCTTTTCAACGGGCACTCCATAATCACTTTGAAGAAATGTCGCGGACTTTGCCTCTGCATCAATAAAAGCAGGTGCATTCAAATAGCCGAAAATGTCTCCAGTACCTCTCGGGCTCGGGTAGACGACAAACACAAATTCCCCATCACTTGGCTCAACTCGCTCTTTAGTATGCGTTATCAGCATCACTTGTCCTTTGCCTCGTATTCCAGTCTAATGTTACATTTACCAACCAAGATCGAATTAACCTACTGATGGTCCTGCGCTTTTCTTTCTCCGAGGTTTTCGGACATTCTCAAGGGGTAACCGCGGCCGCAAGTCAAGAAAATGTACAGCTACTGAGACGGCACCACCCAACGCTTCTTCAATCTGTTCCACCTCTTTGCGCAGCAGGGAGAAAAGTTCGTCCACGTTGATTCTACGGTCTTCATCCGGATGATCCCACCTCCGATCTTTCGAAAGGGTCACCATCAAAGCACCGGCCCGGCGGTGCTCCGCTGCCATGTACTTTTTCACCAGCTGCTTCTCGATTGTATCGCGCAAGTCTTTAGCTGTTCGTCCATCCCCGAGCTTGAGTTCGATCACCGCCTCATAGGGAGAGGCTACGGAACGCAATCTGATATCAGTTTCTTTTTCGTCTGCGGTTACGGCCTCTTGGTCCACAGTGTAGATCGAGTTGGCGGCATGGCTCAGCTCTCGCGCGATTTCTCGACGCATGACCTTCTCATCTGATATCCCTGCCCAAGCCTCTCGCGGTGAAGCATCACGGAGAAGAAGGTCATCGAGGTCAGACAGCCTATCCTTCATAATCGCAAACATGGCTTCATTCGTTGAGGCAGGCGCTTCCCCGCTTCGATCAAGTGCTACCGCTTGAGCCTCATCAAATGCGTTAGCATCAATCTCTTGCGCCCAATTCTCTTCTGCCACAGCCAAAATGCGATCCTTGAAATGAGCGCACAAAGGATCTGCGGCCATCTCGAGCTTTGCAGCGAAGCCCTCCTCGCCCTTCGCGTTGAACAATGCCGTTGCAATGTTATTGCGTGCCTGCTCTGCGTCGTCTCGAGTGTCCGGTGAATAAGCTCCTTCGTGGTGCACATCGTCTTTAATTCGAACGTGGCGATAGGCTAGGCGAAGCAGCCGCAGCAGTAATCGCGGCGTGAAGCTTTCGTCACTCAACCCAATTCCGTCTTGGCTATCCCCAAAGAGCCTGGCCAGGTATGTCACAGCGTCTGATCGCTCAGATGGTTCAACTATCTCGATCTGATCAGCCAGCTTTTCGACACCTGCCTGCGGATCAATCCGCATCAAGGTCCGCAACCAAATAAGACGCAGCGCAAACGGCAATTGCTGTTCCAATCTTTGGAGTGCCCGTTCTCGAAGCCTCTCAATTTCCGAAGCATTTCCATGCTTCAAAATAACCCGTGTGACTTGCCGAACCCTTTCGGTCATCCCAGTCGCGTTATCTGCGCCATTGATCCGATCCCCTTTGGCATCTAACCAAGATTCCAGCCGTGGCAGAAATAGTCTTGCAACTCTTTTCGGCGCGTAACCAATTCCTTGAAGGAGGCCTGAATTTCCATGCTCACCTAGCGGCTGGCTCAGCTCCCACGACAGTTCCTTTCCAAGCGTCCGGTCCAAAGCGTTTGGGTGCCTATCTCCGAGACCCTCGATCCATTGGGGAAGGCCGTTCAGTTCAATTGGAGCGTACCGCGCGGCTAGCTCAGCTTCTGCATTGCTGAGTTTAGCTGCCCAGTCCCGGTCCTCTGCTTCGGCGTAGATCGCGGCCAGACCAAGTTGCCAACGTACAAGAAATGTATCGCGCTCACCTTCGGGCCTTTCGCTGGGAAAGGTTGGGTGATCATCGCGCCAGATATTCATCAGCACGCATCGGAGCTTGTCGGCAGTTTCTTGATTGAATTGCTCTTCAATGAAGCGCCGGTTCCAACCTGACGATCGGCTGTCATCACCATCGTGTCTCATGGCGTGCCACAAGTGCCAAGCCGTGTTCCAGCTTTGCTCCGTCGAGAATGCGTTCTCAGGCTGATTGGCTACTTCTCGCCAGAACTGAATCCAACTCGCGCGATCCTTGGCCTTTCGTCGCTCTTCTTGCTTTTTTCGTTCCGCCTGCTTCTTTTCCCAACGACGATGTTCCTTGTCGTGTTTCGAGGGCTTTAGCCAGTCGTCAAGCCTTTGCACGAATGAAGGCTGATCCACTATGAGATGCCTAAGTCCTTCAACGTGCTCTTTCCATGTATCACGATCCGGCGACAGGCGGATAGCTGCCTCCAAGAGTATTGCGCGTTCACTGGTGTCTCGGGTCGTGTCGCCAAGCCCTTCGCTCACCCAAGTCAGATCTCGGTCCGGTCTAAGCTGGACTGGTCCATCGAGAGTCGTGATCTCTGCGAGCCGTCTCCGAGGATCTTTGGCTTCATAGAGTGACTGAAGCAAAGCGTGCCCAAGCCAGAAGAGACGAGCATTGCCCTCTGCATTCAGATTGCTCAGTCGTTCGTGAAGCGATTTGATCGACTCATCCCCGCCATGGTCCCGGTGATGTAATCGTAATGCAAGTGCGCCAGCATGCAACCATGCCTCATCTTGGATTATATCGAGCCCGCGTTCACACGTTGCTGCGAGCGCTCCGCTGAGATATGGCCAATCACTCGAAATATGTGGCCACATTTTTCGCCAACTAAGCCCCTCTGAGACTAACGCTAGGAGGCCATCACGAAGTTCTTCAAGAACAGGGAGATCAAGTGGCGATCCTGCTATCAGGCGTGGAAGTTGCCAGTCAAGGTCGCCTACACTCCGCTTCTCCCGCTTTGTCCATCGAAGAGTCCGACATAGCTGCTCAACCGACATGTACTTTGGGAAAAGGCGTAGGACGGCACCTCGGGCCACTTTGTCAGGCCAGAGATCGTCAGCATCTGCTATACTGGAAGCAATATTCCCTAGCCTCTCGTCATCAAGTGCTACTAACGCATCAATAGCCATTATGCGTTCAACCGCAGGTGATGCAATGTCCTGAGTGATATCGAATACGATTTCAGCACAATCTTCTATACGGCCTGCCTCGATAAGGCTGATGAGGACTTCTCGCACATCTGGATTCTCTACTCCTCTACGCCAAATTCTGTCGATTCCATCTGCCAGCTCTTTCGATGCAAAACGATGGACCTGAATGTGGGGTACCTGAAGGCCTCTCCAGCCACCTGGGCCGTAACGCTCAGCGTAGGCGCGAAGAGCTTGATTTCGCTGCGCTTGCGTCAGCGACTCTGGGTCTCCTTCATCCAAGAGCACGGCAGGTTCATTGTCCCGCAAGAGTTCAAATATCCCATCTTCTTGTAAGGCTAACCAACCCGCCAGTGGTCGCTTGGACGGGCGAACGATCATCTTGCCTTTGGTTTCCGCGAAGATAAGCCTCTTGAGGGCCCGAAACGTCACACCCTTTCTTCGAAGAGTTATTAGCCGCTCAGCAGCAAGATACTCCGCCACCGAGCGATGATGGAACCGCACCCGGCCATATGAAGCGAAGCCAAATAGAGGACGCTCCAGCAGTGCTTTTCGTTCGTTTGGTTGCCAATCGGACAGGATGATTGCGGGATCGAGGGCTGCCTCATCGTCAACAACGTCGGACGCTGCACTATGACGGATTGTTAGACGACGCGTCATCTGAGCTGCAAGCGCGAGCCGACTAGCTCCTTCGATCGCCATGTCAACGGACAATTCCGCCGTTTCAGGTCTGTCGTCGCGGGGAAGCAGCTTCACTCGAACATTCGTGGCAACCTGATCGCGATGCGTTCGGATGCGCTTGTGCTCACGCCAGTCCGCGCACAACTCAATGAGGTCCTGAGGCCTACGTGCAAACTCCAGAGCATTGCGACGTCGTAGATCTTCAAAAAGAAGATCGGGATCGCTCACGCCCTGCTGCCGACAAAAAACGACGATCTGCTCGTCCGACAGCGGCATCAAGGCTACCGACCGCCATTCGGCTGATTGGTTCTTGCTTTTATTGTCGTGTTGAGCGTGAGGCTCACCCATTGCGACCTTTGCAAATGCCTCTTCATTTGATTCCGAGGACGGCGCTGGAGGAACAGGCAGTACATTTCGGACCAGTTGTTCGTCGAAGGGTATCGGTCGGGTCGTGATGACGACCCGCGCCCGGTGAAGCTGATTTCCGATGCACTTCTTCAGCCGTTTGAGCGCGCGCTCAAATGAACCCAACGTCAATTTCAGCTCGTCAATCGAGTCCAGAAAAAATGTCGCCACCTCGGACTGTGAGGTAAGCCAAGCATCCAGCCGTGCTTCTTCATCGGCATCTAGCAGGCTGCGAAGTTCGTCAGTCGCCAGCGCGGCCAACTCAACGAAGAATGCTGGTTCTCCCGCAGACCACAGATGCGTCGCCTGAGTGCGACATTCATATGTTTTTCCCGCACCTGCCTCTGAGATTATCAATACACGTTTTGATTGCAGTAAATCATCCCACGTAGATCCTCTTGCCCAACCTAGACTAACTAAGAACGATTGCTGATCGGCTTCGCTGATTTTTTCGCTGGAGATGTTTTGAAAGGTGCGCTCAATCATTATTGGAAATCTTCTATGCCTTGGAGCTCATCGCGAAATGTTCGTTCGGCCTCCCTTATTTGGAATGCAGTTCTGCTGCATATGGTTGTGTACAACCAAGATGGAACAGCCTCATTCGATTGAAATGAACCGCGTTCTGGTCGAGTTCACCCAGGTACCTTCGTTTCTCAGAATGCTCGCAATATCATGGAAAATGCTTTGAACAGCCAACTGCCCCGGTGACTTCTCTAAGAAACTTCGCCAAGACTGTCGGAAATTTCTACTTTTTTTCCGATATCATTTTGCAATATTTTTCCAAAATCCTTTATCTTCTTATCAATATGCTCGTATGTATGTTTAATTACTTGATCTAAATCGCTGAGTTCATTTCTGCTAGGCAAGGTCAACCTAGTGCAAAATTCAACTTTTAAAAAGTCGTCTTTCGGCAAAACACGCACATCTGCGACAACTGCCATATTCTTACCATTATGAGCAACCAATGAGTCGCGGGTAAGCTTTGCACGTTCATGGATTTCCAAGAGTTCTGGTTTGTTTTTGAAAACATGCTTAGCCTCCAGCTTTGGAAGACCCTCGGTACTTTTGGCGAAACAACTTGCATATGAAATTATCAAAGCGTCGTAAGCAGCCAAGAATACCTCAACCGGTATAACGCGACTATCTACAGGTGTGTTGGCTCGTAACCAAACAAGACATAAGCAGGCCCTCCGCAAACGCATAATAAGCCTTGCATAGCCAAGCGTTCTTTCTCGGAAGATTTCTATCGGATCATTCTCTGACTCAGCCATGCATTTCCGCTCTACTCGGGTTTTCGGTCAGGATGACTATCATTCACGGGTCCCTTAATTGGAAACCTGCTTTCGGGTGCTTGCCCAACGACGCAATGTGGGCAAGAAGAGGAGGCCCCCCCACAGAGTTGCGACAACCATAGTCCAAATCTGCGTGCTGGCCTGAATGTGACCCAAATAGTACGCTGATTGGACGGCCAGCTCTCCGCCGCTTTGGATGTTCTGCAATGCGATCTCAATGTCGGGCCATCCCGACTGGAGCCATGTGCTGACCACTTCTTTGTCTCTGGACACGTAGATTGCCAAACCAAGGAATAATGCACCAAGGAACGGACTTATAATCGACGCAGTTTTATTCAGAACTTCTAGTGCTCTCTTGCTCATGTTTTTCTCCCTTATTTGGAAATAAAAACAATCATTGTTCCAGCGAGAGCTACAGCAAACCCGCTGCCATAGGGATCACCGGAACCAAAGACTGCGCTCCAAGTACTCATAAAGATACCAACGGCGGCAACTATCAATCCGAGAAGGGCAACAAGAGTGTGTGCCGTCGGCATCTCAACAATTTCTTTACTTCCGACATAGCTTTCCCTTAGTTGGAATTAGTTTTCAGGCTGCTGTGCAGCTCATCCAGATCGTTGAGGGCTTGTTTAAGTTCCGCTACATCCGACTTGTTGACGCTGATAATCCCGTCACCGGCACATGCCTGATCCATCTTGTCATGCCAGCCTGTGAGCAGATTGTAAGCACGGTTTATCTTGTCAGGGTTCACCTCTGCCATTCTGATGTCCCTTATTTGGAATGATGCTCTAGCCGAGAGGACTGCGCTCCACCGAGCAGCAATATCCTCATCCGATTGCAATGCATTTCGTGTTGTCCGGGCGCAGTCGTTTTCCGTTGCATCGCTCACTCTCCCTTATTGGAAATGCACATAACAGCGCCGCTAGACATTAATATCGACCTCAATTTCCCCGCAGAATGCAAGAACAGGTGAATATATCTCATAGTTGCAGTTGTTTCGAATCAGTCCGTAATGAAATCGATCATGTGAGACAGATGCGAAGCTGAAGTCATGAAACTCGCCATACACAAACCCTTTGCCAAACCAAGAACAATAGTCTCCGCGAGATAACTCTCCTCCGTTTCGGATCTTTATCCGATCGCCATTGCGAAAGACATTTGAAACAGGAACAAAATGGTGTCGAGAGAAGAGACGTTTTAGAGTTCCATGTGTCTCAAGCACATTAACTCCATTTCTTGAGTTGAAACGAAGTGTGTGTCCAGGACCGAAGTCACGCTCTTCGAAGGAGTGATATTTTTTAAGATGATCAATGAGCAGCATTCGATGTCCCTTACTTGGAATCTATTTGCGGATCGGCCCGTGAGGCTTCGATGTGGTGTAGCTCAGTAAATAAAGAAGAGTGAGACGAGATAAGCTATCGAGATAAGAAAAGCCGTTGGTAACATTTTCCTGCCGACGCGACTAATTTGGTCGCCGGCAAGAATACCAGACCCTGCCATGAGCAGGAACCAAACGCCAATGATATGCCAAAGGTAGATCATCGAGCATCCCTTAACGGCTTGGTGTTTCCGGAGCAAGGGCACATATTTCTACCGCCATTTTCTTCCAAGAATTAGCCCCCATTAATTTGAACGTGGCGGATTGAGAGTGGTTTTCTTTGTTTAGCCAAAAGAAATGGAGGGACATGTTCTCGTCAGACCATAAGTCGGCCTTAATGTCTTTGTTATCGGAAAGATATATGGACTGGCCATTTACATAATAATCAGTAGCTGTCTCTTATACACATCTCCGAGCCCACGAGACTAAGGCGAATCTCGT
>OJEX01000036.1_pt1 | contig 104928 bp, 91 predicted proteins | sample 1593971 | NCBI WGS metagenome assembly OJEX01 (sample SAMN05416775, study PRJEB24817) | seawater metagenome | isolation source: Sea water | place: Canada:Atlantic | collected 2013-11 | reverse complement strand
AAGGCTCTTTGATTTTTAATTCTACAGGCGACATAACACTATCCAGTTAATTATTTGTTGGTTTAGTTATCACAAAACGAATGAGGACTAAAAGACGTGGGATTATAAGACGTGGACTAATAAACCTCAAGTCTTAGATACTTGTCTCCTCTGTGGAGGAGATAAATGAATAATAAAGAACTAGCGGCACAGTTTGGTAAGAATGTTCGTTCAAATAGAGAGTTACAGGGTATTTCCCAAGAAAAGTTTGCCCTTTTAGCAAATTTAGATAGAAGTTATGTTAGTCGTATAGAGCTGGGTAAAATTAGTGTTTCTCTGGAAAAAGCTTATTATCTAGCAGACAAGCTTAAATGTAATATTAGAGATTTATTACCTAAGGAAAAAAATTAAAATATAAAGGCATGCCAATCTAAGTACCCATGTTGATTTGCAGGTAAAAACAATCCAATTTACGTAAAATTCACATTGAAAACTGATCCTAATAATTATTTATAATTTGCTGATGTTTTTAGAAATATTAACTAAGTTATCGGATCTGTTATTAATGAAATTAATGGCTCAAACGGTCGGTTTTTGTGAAGTAAATTCATCTCACATAAGAGGCCGTTTAGATACGAAAGCTTGTTAAAGGTCTCAGGGCGTAGAGCGGAAGCTAGCAACTAGTTAAACCATTAAAAGCTTTCTACTTGGTTTTGGGGATCTTGAAAGAGATGTGGGTGAAGGTAACGTGTTCAATCAAAAAATCAGGTTAGAAATCTATTTTGAAGGCGCACCTTATAAAAACTCACTAGATATAGATTTTGCTGACATTAAAGGTATATCAACATTGGGAGGAGCTACGGATCCTATATATTCAGTGTTCAAGGAGATCGAAAAATTAAGAAAGGTATTTGAACCAGTATTTAAGTCAGGAAATAAAAGGCTTAAAGTCGACTCTTATGATACAGACGATAGAGTTATTGAACGTGAACAACAAATAGAAATAGATAATGAGTTTCTGGCTCAAATAGAAAAGAATAAAAGAACAGTTAACACAATTAAGCAGGACTAAAAACAGATGTTTTTCTCTTTTATCGCTTATTCTAGTCAGCAATTTTTTGCCTGTTAATATGAGTATTATCGATACAAAATCTAATCCGAATTCAATTCTAGGCAGTTAGTACTAAGGTCTTCAATGTGGTATTAGTGATGTTTTTTTATAGATCAAGGTTGCTTTAGTTCGCCTCATTGATTGAGCGCCATAAGATGTCACATCCAAACCAATACTAGCAATCCATTTTTTAACAATTCTGGCATACTGCCTAGTCGTTAAATGGAAATCATCTTTTACCCTACTTCCGAATAAATAATCATTTGAACGAAGAGATTTAAATGAGATCCATTTTTGTAAAGCGATTCTCGTTTTTTTGGTTATTTCAAATTGAACAGAAGTTCCTGTCTTTTGTTGAATTAACATTGCTCGTGATTGAATATTTTTCCCATGTGCAATATCCGACACTTTAAGTTTAATGAAATCGCATGCTCTTAATTTACAATCTAGCGCCAAATTAAACATTGTTAATTCACGAAGGTTGTTTGCTTCGAGCCTTGTTCTAATAGACCAAAACTCTTCAAGTTTAAGAGGAAGCTTTTGATCTACTAATTTGCCTTTGTTCAGCCCGTAGATCTTTTACCGAAAATGGTAAAGTAGCTTTACTGATATAGCTTCCCAAAATTTTTGTATAATACCTTTAGCAGTATTAATCGATTTTTCCATGCTTTTCTTTATATTTAATCAATAATGCTGACACATTCTCATACCTAACTCTCATATCATCATACATACAGTACAAAGAATTAATGTGGGATAGTAAAGTTGCCACTTCATTAGAATTAGTAGACTTATTAACCCCTGAAGTCGCTTTCTTCAGCTTGTTATGTCTCACTAATAGCTTATTGTAATTGTCCGATAAATTTTTGTGCTCCCAATTTTTTTTCTGCTCCTGTATAGCAATGTCGATTTTAACTAGCTCTTTAGGATAATTATTAGCAATATTAGATCGACTGCAACCAAGATATTTAGCAATTGTATTACCATTTATTTTTAGATTTTCTTTGATGAAAAGTGCTAAAGCTTGTTCTATTTTTTCTTCTGAAATGTTATTACCCATGGGATGTCTCTTTTGTTTCCGTGCCTGCTATGTCAGATATAGCTTTATTAGCCGCATCCAACGTCCGGTTTAAAACACTTAAAAAAGCTTGGTACCTATCAGCTGCACCTGAATTTACAATTCGACCTATGCCTCGTTCAGCGCTGTTTTTAGTTGCAATCCAAAATGGTAAGTGTTTTTTAGTCACAAAGTACGTATCACAATGAATACAACTCTGCGGAACCGCGACACTATGCATTTTGCAGCTAGAGCCTGATGTGCAATAGCCATGAGGCAACCCCAGAATTCCATCACTATTCCTTGTTGCAAAGGTTATTAATTCCTGAATACTCTCAATATGTTCTTGATGATCGGTCGAAAATATAATCTCTGACTGCCCTTTATTAAGCCTTTTTACGTAATTTTTGAGCCGCTTCCCTCCTCCTCCACTTATTTCTCCTTTTATTGCGCTTTCCACAATGTCTGTCATTGCCTCTTCTGTTGATAGGGTATCAAACCTTCCGATTATACTTTTTAATTCATCAATAGCCTCGAAACCACGCTGAGCATAAACAAATGTAACCATCTCATTAGTATGCTTAAATTGTTGGGATATATGATGGATGTCACCTAGCTTATTGGCGATAATAAACCATGCAAAAGTATGCCTGAGCATGTGAGGGGTAACCCTAAAAACATCACCCACTTTATATTTTTGCCCTCTCAACCCAGATAGTGCGTTTACTGATTTATAGTTACATTTATATTTATCTAAAAATTCAATATCATGTTCTGTTACAAGCACTTCAATTAAATCTAAAGATATGGTTGTAACTATTTTCCCAGAAGTGTCGGCATTTATTGGGGTTGATGGCCTTGGTATCCAAAGGTTTCCTTGATGCGAAACAAAATTAAATGCGAACAAATAGTTGCTTTTAATCGCTGCTTTATAATCTGTCAAATATCCTTCTGTTACCTTTAATGGGTAGTGTTTGATTATGATATTCATTCTTTTATATAAGACATCATTAACTTTACTTAATAAGCTCATAGCATCGTATACAAGTTTGCAAGATACCCAATCCAGAACTACGTCCTCATTAGTATATTTTCTCAAGGTTGACTCTATGAAATACTTTACACTCCCACTCTCTTTTTTAAATTTATGAGACTTATTGAGTGCGGCTTTCGCCTCTGACCCCCTTAACCCAGTAAGAGATACCAAAAGATTAAACGTATAAGGTGTTATTCTTTCTAATTTTTTATTCAATTTACTATATTCTTTAGCCTCACTATTATTCAGTCTCCTAGAAATAACCTTGGAAAGTGATTGCTTGATGTTTTCATTTTTCAATGCATAGCTTTCAAATTCTGCATTGACTTTCTCACCTAAAGAAACAAATCTAATAATATCTTTTCTATAACTCTTAAAAAATATCGAGCATTCTGATATTAATTTTTTTTGAATCCTTGGTGGTACCAATGAGTGTTTTAATCGGTTTACCTTGTCAGCTTTTACTCGCTCCTTTTTAGTATTAGATTCAATTATTTCTTTTGAAAAGCTATGATTAAGAAAATTTAACTCTAACAACGTATCCAAGGAATCCTTTACAACGCCAACCGTAGATTGACCTTGTTTTTGCCTATAACTAACGTAAGAAGAAACAATATCGTTGAATTTTAATTTAGGTAAATCACTCAGTTCATGAAAGGATTCATAACCTCTTGAGTGGAGATGTTTTGAAAATTTGAGCAATTCTCTTATTATCCTTGAAGAAGAACTAAACCTTTTCGTTTCATCCCCTAGTTTAGTTCCATGCATAGATATCATGATTAAGATTATTTTTATTTCAAACGTAAATATTGGATATGTCTCTATCCCTAATCTATTTTCAGTTTTATTTGGTCTAAACCTATTACCTTTAAAATTGTAGTTTTCGTCACTTAAGTCAGATTCATAAACAAGAAAATCAGGTATTTCATTAATTTCTTTAAATGTCAGTCTGTTAACTTTGTAGTAACCACCTCCGTCTTGAGATATCAATTTATCAAATACTTCATCTATATTATTCATACCTCTCCACCTACAACGTCCGATAATGGAAATGCAAACTCCCAATCAGGGTGCACTCCCTTACTATTAAAAAGGCTTCTCGCTTTTGCAACAACAGTAGGCTTTGTTTCTTCTATGAAAAAGACTATGTCATCAACTCTCTTTGACAAGATATCAATGAATCCCCTCTGTTCTTCTGGGTCTTCGTTATCCACTATTGCCCTTTCCATTGTCGATATAACATATTCTTTATACGATAATAACTTCCACAGATGATCAGCATCTTTAACCACTTTGAAATACTTACACCAAATACAAGCGAGGAAGTCCCCACAAAATTTGTTATCTTTATCTATGGTTTTTACATTTAATTTATTATAACGTTTTACTTCATCACTATCTGGTGTTGACGAACATACCCCTGTGGGGGTCTCTTGAGCATTATCTATTTCATTAATATCATCTATAGCATGTAATTCTTGATGTATTTCTTTGCCTGAGAAGTAATTAGCCATGATATCAATACCATCTGAAAGCTTATCAACACATTCCACTTTTGATATTTCTTTATAGCTTTTAAGAAACGTTTGAACATTATGGGCAGCTAAACCTTCATAGTGTTTAACGCTCTTGGCAATTTTTTTATAAATAAAATTAACGCCACCTTTTCGAATTTTACGAGGATTATAATGAACCTTGCACCCTAAGTTTGAGATTAATCTAGGGAGCCTGCTTAAACGGCTCACATCTATTCTTTTTGCTCCATTTACTTCACACGGTTCAATAAATAAATAATTATCCAAATAATTCGCTATCCTAAGCTCTGATGTAAGATTGTCTCTAACAAAAATGATATCTCTTATAACTGATTTAAGGTCTCTATCCTTTATTGCATTTTCATCGAAGTCGTATCTACTTGGCTCATATCCTCGCCTATTTTTAACCAATACCAAGTCATAATTTTCTTTATTGGATATCGGATTAGTTCTTTTAGTTAACCTATCTAATAATAAGTCTATCAATGGCTGTTGGTTCCAACCTGTTTTAATTTGTATCCTCGCATAGTAGAGGAATATCTTATCTACCAAAGAGGTATCATCCATCATTAAACCTTTTTCTATATAGAAAGCCAGCTCTCTAATTTCATCTGTTGTATAATGAGCCTCACTATCGAAAGAAAGACTTTTAATTAAATCATCTTTTTTCGTTGATATAACGTATACATCTGGAACTTCTCCTACAAACTTACCGAAAATATTCCTGAATGCATTTCTATAACCGACAATTGTTCTAGAGTTGCTTTTTTTGCTTTTTACAAGTGCTTGAAATTTCTGTAAGAAAGTAATACTAATTTTGTATTTACCATCAACAAAAGCCGATAAACCATTATCTTGTATTGCCTTAATTTGGTCACTGGATAATTTTGGTATCACTTTCTTCAAACCAGCCACTAAATCTTGGAGTTGTGAGTGGTAACTGATTTCGGATATATCCTCCAAATCTATCTTTTTTATATATTCTTCATGTTTTATTTTGAATTCTTCAAAAACCTGTTCTGATAACTCTCCTAAAACATCCATGTTAAAAGGCTTTATTTCATTATTTCTAGATATCCCACTAAAATATAATGTATATGGCGAATCTTTTATAAACGTTATGTCTTTCTTAAATATTTTTTTTAGTAAAGATAGGCCCAACATCTTACTTGATGATATTTTCATCTTCCTTGCATAATCATTAATCTTATCGTAAGTGTCTTCGTTATCTAAAGAGCTAAGACCTGATTCACACAAAGCTTTATATGCATCATCAGATAACGCCTTTTTCAATAATGGTAGCCCTATAGAATCAAAATCGGAAAAATATTTGTTTGCTGTAGTTTTTGACTTTTCAAATTCATAATTATTCGCAAACGTACTCAATTCATTAAATATGACAAGAGATTGCTTATAAGTATTTTTTAAAAAAACTTCAGTTTTCTTTGATTTTATTTGAAGTCTATAGTTTGGATACTCAACACCTAAACGGCTAAGAACATCAATCATGACTATATAGTTTAACTGAGGTATGTTTTCATTTAACTCTTCTGATAAATAAATATTTTTATTGAATATACTTAAGCCGATATCAGAAAATTCGTCTTTGTATTTATCAGAATCCTCAATGTAACGAATTGAATTTATTATACCTATTAGGGCGTGTCTCAGACTGTTTATTTTAGCCCCCTCATTTAATTCTTTTACTTTCCAGTCAACAAGCGCGTTAAATAACTCAACTGATACCCGGTAAGCATTACGAATAAGAGGGGTATCTATCCCTTTATGTTTGGTCGTTGTGACTTGCTCAGATTGTTCATAAACACTGTTAGAATAATTGATGAGATTTTGTAGTTGTTTAGTTAATAATGAAGCGGCCTCAACTTCACGGTTGCTATATATACTGAATTCAAGGTTTATCCAGAACTCCTTATTGTTTATAAGTGATCGCAAGCCTGATTTTTTTAATTGAGCTATTTGTTCTGAGCTTAAGATCTCCAGAATTTCAAAGAAACCTTTAAGAGAATTCCTAAGGGTTGTTTGCCCTGTTTTTCCATGAATTTTGTGAAATGAAGAAGTTATAACCCGAAGCTCTAGAAAGACCTGAGTATCGAATAAACTCAAAGAAACAATGGACTCACTGTATAATTTTAGCTTATATTCATTACCTAACCGTGCAGTTGTGGTAATCATTTCAGATGTTTGATAAATGCCGTGAGAGAAGTTTATGATGTTTGTAAAAGCCTTTATTAGACTTGATGATTTTTTAGGGTCGGCTGCATAAATTATGTACTCTAATCTCCCCCATAACTCAATATCTTCTAATAAGAAGCCTACACCGGATACTCTCAATATCTCAATATTTTCCGGTGGTAAAATATCTAAAATATCAAAGAATAATTTAATTGTTATATCCTTCGTATCGTTGCTCACTCCACTAATGATGCGAGTGCTTTTTATACAATCTATTTCCTGCATCAGTTTAGAGCCCGACAAGTTAAACTTATCAATAACAACCCTATGACTCTCGTGAAGTTTAGTCAGCAAGTTTATTTTACTTACGGCCATTTATTACCTACGCCTCTTTCATCATTTCTTTAACTTCGTCTTTAATAAAAATATTTTCTTTAATTAATCGCTCCTCAACATCCTTGTAAATTTCACTAACCCACTGGTCCATCTGCTCCCCATATGTAATATCTCTAGCCACATTAACGTAATGCTGTAATGTGGTATCCCAAGAGTTGTGCCCAAGCAACTCCATGATTTTCCATTTAATGAAGCCTAGAGGCATATTCATATTATACATCGCTTTGATTATCCTCGTAGCGTATGTTGCTCTAGAGCCATGATAGTGTGGATCGTCAAGAATTGAATTCCCTTTACTTCTAAGTTCAGGTCTCGATTTAGAGACTATATTAATAACTGACCGCTCTGAAATTCTTTTCCCGCATTGATTAACAAACAATGGCTTTCCATGTATTTTTTCGTAGGCTAATTTATCTGAGTGTTTTAAAAGTTTATCTAAGTGAAGTTCGTACTTAGCGATGTGTTTCAAACGCATCGCAGAATTTTTATGTGCAAACAGGCGTGACATCAACTTCTTGGGAATTAGTGTAACTCGTTGTTTATCATTTTTTCCTATGATAATAACCTCAAATACAGAGCCATTATAGAGGTCAGGATCGATTACTTGATCGTCAGGGATACGTGTTACTTCCACAGATCTAAAACCTGACTGAAACCCTAAATCAGCCCAGAGCCGCCTTGTCTCAAACTGCATGTATTGAGTGTTAAAAAAAGCAGCCATCTCAGCCATAGACCAAGGTTCGTTCTCTTTTTTACATTTATCCGATTTATATTTATTCGGTATTGTAAGGTCAGAGGTTTGGACTTTAAGAGTGTTTTGGTATGAAGAAATAACGTCATCAGGAGCAAAAAGTAAATCCAACTCATTGTCACCTTTGTCTTTATTTATTGGTATAGAAACATAACGATAATCAAAAGGAATTTTTTCAATCCGACCGGTCTTATATATCCATTCGTAAAATTGTTTTACATGTAAGAGTAATAAACGCCCTGTGCTGTACTCTATCTCTTTATATTTCACTCTGTCGATTATATGGCTTCTATATCGAAATGGAGGCAACCATAATTTTTGATCCGCAGAAAAAGTATTGAGTACCCCATCATATATATCGATGCTCATTTTTTCACAAAAAGTAAGGTAATCTTTGAGAGAATTTGCCATCTTGTCTAATGTGACAACTTTAACGACCTCACCACGGTCATTTGTATTCTCGGGCTGAATATTCTTGTAATTAAAGCGTCCTGTGTATTTCTGCTGCAAGAACAAGTTAACATCAAGGCATTCACTCATCATAGAGTTGCTATATAGGATAGGAAACTTCAATACTATTTCTGGCACTTGATATTTAATAACTCTCAAGTGTGCGTTATTAAGTTCATTTAGCTCTCCATTAAATGAACTTAATGCTCCTACTTCTAGTTGGATCGGCTTCTTAATAATCATATGATAGAATCACAGAGTGGTTAATTAATACCGCCCATCATATAACACTTTCATAGATATTTAAAGGTGACACTTCAGGTATCAGATTTGAGGTGAGGGTAAAGCGCGTTTAGCAAGAGGCTGCCCAATAACATCACTGATATTGAGATGATTTTTCGTCTCTATAGTTTCAATAGGTTTTTCGAGTACAAACGGTAATACGGTTTGCCGTGCAAAATGAGGATACAACTGCGTTAAATGTTCAATAGCATGAATTTTAGCTTTTTTGACCCAACTCGCTTGTTCACTATTTTGTGCAGGCAATATCACCGTTCTGCCACTTTTACAACAAGCCATCGCCATAGGAATTTCACCAACAATAGCCCTCAACTCTCCCGACAATGCTAATTCTCCTGCAAATTCGTATTGGGCTAAATCAACTTGTGGTAATTGTTCTGAGGCAGCTAGAATACCGACAGCGATAGGTAAATCAAAACGACCGCCTTCTTTTGGTAGGTCTGCTGGCGCTAGATTAATGGTAATGCGTTTGGCTGGAAATTCATAACCACAATTAATAATGGCACTACGCACTCTGTCTTTAGATTCTTTCACTGACGCTTCGGGTAAACCTACAATATGAAAAGCAGGCAACCCATTCGCTAAATGTACTTCAACAGTAACCAAAGGAGATTCTAAACCAACACGAGCGCGACTATAAACACAGGCAAGCGACATAATAATTCCATTTATTTGATTTCATTCTTTAAGTGTAGCCAAGTATTACTTTTTTTCCGAATATACCTCTACTATCACAATTTTTTATTTTGACAATAGAGCGACAAACTTAAAAAAAGCTTGTTCAAAACCTTAGAGCTATGGTATAAATTTAAAATAGGTGTAAGTACTAAAAATAATCAGTCAGCCAATCCGAATAACAAATATAAACAATGTACGAGAAAAAAATGCAAAACATTAACTCAATTATTCTTAATATTCTCGTCGTGGTGATTATAAAATTACCCCGAGGGTTTTCATTGAGCTAAAGAAAAGCAAAACTGAAATACTAACCCTCGCTTCGAAAGAACCGAGGGTTTTCTGTTTTTTTAGCAACTAAGATTGCATAAAAAAATAGGCATAAATTGACATTACTTTTAGACAACAGATTTTGGAATTATCATGAACGACAGCAAGCCTTTAACAGGCGGTGGATTACTATTTAAAGTACTAGAACAGCATGGTGTAGAACATATATTTGGTTACCCTGGTGGTGCCATTATGCCAATTTACGATGCGCTCGTTGACAGCAATGTTCAACATTTTTTATGTCGTCATGAACAAGGCGCCTCATTTTCTGCTGTAGGCTATGCACGTGCTTCGGGAAAAATAGGTGTTTGCATGGCAACATCAGGTCCTGGTGCAACAAATTTAATTACTGGCTTAGCTGATGCGCTTGCTGATTCAATTCCTTTAGTCGCTATTACTGGCCAAGTGCCTACTGCTGCCATGGGTAGTGATGCCTTTCAAGAAACTGATATTTTTGGTTTATCTTTAGCTTGTACCAAACATTCTTTTCAAGTAACTGATATTAATGACTTAGAAAAAGTATTACACCAAGCATTTGCTATTGCACTTGAAGGACGTCAAGGACCTGTATTAGTCGATATTCCAAAAGACATTCAAATTGCAGCAGTTGAACAAAAATTTACAAAAGCTTCCTCGCTAAAGAACAAAGTAAAATTGCCACTAGCTGATATAACTAAAGCGCTTGATTTATTAACGCATGCCAAAAGACCTATTTTATATGTTGGTGGTGGTGTAGGCATGGCTAATGCTATAGATGAAGTAAGAAGCTTTGCAGAAACAACAGGCTTACCCTCTGTTTCTACATTAAAAGGTTTAGGCGCATTAAACCATACCAGCGAAAATTACTTGGGTATGCTTGGTATGCATGGAACTAAAGCGGCTAATTTAGCGGTACATGACTGTGATTTATTAATTGCCGTTGGTGCACGTTTTGATGACCGAGTAACGGGTAAGTTAGATCAATTTGCTCCCGATGCTAAAGTAATTCATTTTGATATTGATGCCGCTGAAATAAATAAACGTAGAATTGCTGATGCTCCTATTTTAGGTGACTTAAAAGAAAATCTTCCTTTATTAACTATGTCATTAAATATTGAAGACTGGCAAACACAAATACAAGAAATGAAAGCAGATTGTGCTTGGCGATACGATCACCCCGGTGATGGTATCTTTGCTCCCGCAGTATTAAAAGAAGTTAGCGATTTAATGCCTGAAAATACCTGTGTTACCACCGATGTAGGTCAACATCAAATGTGGGCTGCACAACACATGAGTTTTGATGACCCAAGTGATTGGTTAACAAGTGGTAGTATGGGCACTATGGGCTTTGGTTTGCCTGCTGCCATAGGCGCACAAATCAGCCGACCTCATGATACCGTTATTGTGGTTTCAGGTGACGGTTCTATCATGATGAATGTACAAGAATTAGCAACGATTAAACGCTATCAAATTCCCGTTAAAATCATTCTAATAGATAACGCTAAATTGGGTATGGTTCGCCAATGGCAAGACTTGTTTTTCGATGGTCGCCTAAGTGAAACTGATTTATCTGATAACCCTGACTTTGTTATGTTAGCAACCGCTTTTGATATAAAAGCCAAGCAAATCACACAAAAAGGCGAAGTAACGGCAGCGATCAAAGAAATGTTAGATCATGATGGTGCTTATTTATTGCAAGTTAAAATAGATGCACAAGAAAACGTTTGGCCTCTAGTGCCGCCTAATAGTGCTAACAATGAAATGATGGAGAGCGCGTAGAATGAATAATTATAAATTAATCATCATGACTGATGATAAACAAGTAGTACTTGAACGAATTTTACAAGTAACTCGTTACCGTGGATTTCTAATTAATGGCATGACTGCGCAAGTTAATACTGGAAATAATATTGCAACCATTGAATTACTTGTCAGTAGCGATCGACCTATTTCACTTTTAATTGACCAAATAAATAAACTGGTCGACATCAAGAGTGTTGAAGTAGACAATAGCGCGTCACAACTTTGCAGCGCATAAAACGTACGTGCTGATAGTTTAATGAATTAGATATCACCTAGGCTGGCTGCATCGATATTAATCTTGATGTAGTCAACAATAGTAACGAATTTAGGAAAAGAAAATGGCAAAAGTAAATGCAGACTTAATTTGGTTTAACGGAAAGTTTATGCCATGGCAAGACGCTACCGTTCATGTAATGAGTCATGCTCTACATTACGGTTCATCAGTGTTTGAAGGTATTCGTGCATACGAAACGCATAAAGGAACATGTATTTTCCGTTTGGAAGAACATATTGAACGTCTTTTTAATTCAGCAAAAATTTACCGTATGAATATTCCTTACACACAAGAGGAAATTATCCAAGCGTGTAAAGATGCAGTGGTTAACAATAATTTAAAATCTGCTTACTTACGCCCTTTATTTTTCTTAGGTGATATAGGTATGGGTTTACGCCCACCCACAGATGCTGTTTCTGACGCGATGATTGCAGCTTTTAGTTGGGAAGCATACTTAGGCGCTGAAGCCATTGAAGGCGGTGTTGATGTGGGCGTTTCTAGCTGGAATCGTTTAGCACCGAACACTATGCCTACCGCTGCAAAAGCCGGTGGCAACTACTTGTCATCACAGTTAATATCAACTGAAGCTGCTCGCCATGGTTATACTGAAGGCATCGCATTAGATGTTAATAACATGGTAAGTGAAGGTGCAGGTCAAAACTTATTTTTAGTACGTAAAGGTGTTATTTATACACCACCAAGTTCTGCGTCTATTTTAACCGGTTTAACACGCGACGTAGTTATGACGTTAGCTCAAGACTTAGGTTATGAAGTTCGTGAAGAAGCAATTGCTCGCGATGCTTTGTACATTGCGGATGAATTCTTTATGACAGGAACGGCTACTGAAATTGTACCGGTAAAAACAGTTGACGGTTTACCTGTAGGTACTGGTTCACGCGGCCCAATTACTAAAGTTTTACAAGATGCTTTCTTTGGTATTTTTGATGGCACAACAGAAGACAAATGGGGTTGGTTAGAGCCTGTAACATAAGCGCTATTATATCTCACGGTTAATGCACACTTATTCGTCTATTGAGGAAATAAAGTGTGCAGACTCTTAATTAAATTTATCACTATTTTTACCAAAAAATTTCATTTTTAAAAACATTTCACTCCCCGCTAACTTCATACTTAGCTGGAATACTTTTAAAAATAAAATTTATTTATCTTTTAAAAGCTTTTAAAAGCTTAACTCCCTTTAAATTGGATACCAAAATCATGCCTAAATTAAGATCTGCAACTTCTACTCAAGGCCGTAATATGGCCGGTGCTCGTGCTTTATGGCGCGCTACAGGCATGACAGATGGTGATTTTGGAAAACCTATTATTGCGGTAGTGAACTCTTTCACGCAATTTGTACCCGGTCATGTGCATTTAAAAGACATGGGGCAATTAGTTGCCGGTGCTATTGAAAAAGCAGGTGGTGTTGCCAAAGAATTCAATACCATTGCGGTTGATGACGGTATTGCTATGGGTCATTCAGGTATGCTTTATAGCTTACCTTCTCGTGATTTAATTGCTGACTCGGTTGAATACATGGTAAATGCCCATTGTGCTGATGCCATGGTTTGTATTTCAAACTGTGACAAAATAACTCCTGGCATGATGATGGCCGCAATGCGCTTAAACATCCCAGTAATTTTTGTATCTGGTGGTCCAATGGAGGCCGGTAAAACGAAATTGAGCGATCAAATTATCAAGCTTGATTTAGTTGATGCCATGATTAAAGGCGCCGATCCAACTGTAAGTGATGAAGACAGCGATAAAATTGAACGTTCTGCATGTCCAACCTGTGGTTCATGTTCTGGTATGTTCACTGCAAACTCAATGAACTGTTTAGCTGAAGCATTAGGTCTTGCCTTACCGGGTAACGGTTCTATGTTGGCCACTCATGCCGATCGCGAACAATTATTCTTAAAGGCGGGTAAAGAAATCGTTAAATTGACTAAACGTTATTACCAAGATAACGATGAGTCTGCACTGCCACGTAATATTGCCTGTAAAGAAGCATTACACAATGCTATGTGTTTAGATATTGCTATGGGTGGTTCAACCAACACTATCTTGCATTTACTGGCAACTGCACAAGAAGCTGAAATTGATTACACCATGAAAGACATGGATGAATTATCTCGCCGCGTACCACAGTTATGTAAAGTTGCGCCATCAACACCTGAGTACCACATGGAAGATGTGCATCGCGCTGGTGGTGTTATTAGTATTTTAGGTGAATTAGATCGTGCTGGTTTATTACATACTGATGTGCCAAATGTTTTAGGTACCACGTTAGCAGATGTTATCGCTAAATATGACATTACGTTAACTGATGATGAAGATGTTAAAAAATTCTACCGTGCAGGCCCTGCAGGTATACGTACGACTAAAGCATTCAGTCAAGACTGTCGTTGGGATACACTAGACGATGACCGTGCCAATGGTTGTATCCGTAGTCTTGAAAACGCATTCTCATTAGAAGGGGGTTTAGCTGTACTTTCAGGTAATATTGCACCTGATGGCTGTGTGGTTAAAACGGCGGGTGTAGAGGACGATAACTTAGTATTCACCGGCCCTGCACACATATTTGAAAGCCAAGACGAAGCAGTTGCTGCCATTCTTGACAAAAAAGTTGTTGCTGGTGAAGTAGTCGTTATTCGTTACGAAGGCCCTAAAGGTGGTCCTGGCATGCAAGAAATGCTGTATCCAACGACTTACTTAAAATCGATGGGATTAGGCAAAGCTTGTGCCTTGTTAACTGACGGTCGCTTCTCTGGTGGTACATCAGGTTTATCAATTGGTCATGTTTCTCCTGAAGCCGCTGATGGCGGCACAATCGCCTTAGTTGAACAAGGCGATATTATTCACATTGATATTCCTACGCGTGAAATCACCTTACAAGTCCCTGAAGCCGAACTTGATGCACGTCGTACTGCGATGGAAGCTAAAGGGAAAGATGCTTGGAAACCTATTGATCGTGTCCGTCCTATTAGCTACGCATTAAAAAACTACGCGATGTTGGCAACCAGTGCTGATAAAGGTGCTGTACGCAACAGAGCATTACTTGATGGCTTAGTAGATAAGTAAAAATGATGAGGAATAAACAGACACCTCTCCTGTCTGTTTATTCTTATCAAGATATTTAAGATTGGGAATATAATGGAAACACAAAGCCAAGTATTATTAGCTCAACAGACTGAGCAGCTCGACTACCTCAGACGTATTCTTTTAGCACCGGTGTATGATGTTGCCGTTGAAACCGAATTAACACACCTCAGTAAATTATCTATGCGCTTAAATAATCAAATTTATTTAAAGCGTGAAGATCAACAACCAGTCCATTCTTTCAAGCTGCGTGGTGCTTACAACAAGTTATCAGGCTTAAGTGAAGCTGAGTGTATTCATGGTGTTATTGCCGCTTCCGCAGGTAATCATGCGCAAGGTTTGGCGTTAGCAGCAAATAAATTAGGCATTAAAGCAACGATAGTGATGCCTAAAACCACACCTGAAATTAAAGTGGATAATGTTAGACGATTTGGCGGTGAAGTACGTTTAGTAGGCGACAGCTTTAATGAGGCACAAACAGCCGCCATTGAATATGCTAAAGCTGAAAATAAAACGCTCGTTCATCCCTTTGATGATGCTGATATTATTGTTGGGCAAGGTACTGTTGCTAAAGAGTTATTACAACAATTACCTAGCGCTGATATCGTTTTCATTCCCGTTGGTGGTGGTGGTTTATTAGCCGGTATGGCTGTTTATTTAAAACAGCTTAGCCCAAAGACTAAAATAATTGGCGTTGAAGCTGAAGATGCAGCTTGTTTACAAGCCGCCCTCGCCGCAGGAAAACCTGTTGATCTCGATCAAGTTGGTTTATTTGCTGATGGTGTTGCGGTTAAACGCATTGGCAAGGTAACCTTTGGACTTATTGAACGTTATTGTGATGAGGTTATCACCGTAACGACCGATGAAATATGTGCCTCAATCAAAGATATTTTTGAACAAACACGTGTTATCGCTGAACCAGCAGGCGCTTTATCATTAGCGGGTTTACAAAAGTACAGCAATCAAAATAAACTAAAGGATAAGTCATTAGTCGCCATACTATCAGGTGCTAATATGAACTTTCATACTTTACGTTATATATCAGAGCGCTGTGAATTAGGCGAAAAGAAAGAAGCAATCTTAGCGGTTACCATTCCCGAAGAAAAAGGCAGCTTTAAACGTTTTTGCCAAACGTTAAATAAGAGAGTGATCACTGAATTTAACTATCGTTATGTTGGCAACCCCAGTGCTAATGTTTTTGTGGGTATTCGTTTAGGTGGCGAGATAGAAGAACGTCAACAGCTACTTAACGAGTTAGTAAGCGCCAACTATAAAGTAATTGACTTTACTGACAATGAGCTAGCAAAATTACATGTTCGTTATATGGTTGGCGGTAAAAGTGGTGCTACCGCTCAAAATGAACGTTTATTCAGTTTTGAATTTCCAGAATATCCTGGCGCATTAGAAAAGTTTCTGGATGCGATGGGTGAACTGTTTAATATCACCTTATTTCATTACCGGAATCATGGTGCAGCATATGGACAAGTACTCGCGGGATTTGACATAAAAAAAGATAAAGAAAATGAATTCTTTCAACATTTAAATGCCTTAGGTTATCAATTTGAAGAAGCCACAGATAATCAAGCCTATCAAGCATTTCTTAACTAATGAGTTCATAGGTTATTTCACTAAATATAACTCAGGATGATCTTACTTGTTCATCCTGAGCTTATGAGTAAAAATTTTTTTGAGTTCTACTCTATATTCGCGATCTGCTCACGCATTTGCTCGATTAGTACCTTTAACTCTACTGCACTGGCCGTCACATCGGTGTTGATTGATTTAGACCCTAGCGTATTTGCCTCACGATTAAATTCTTGCATCATAAAGTCTAAACGTCGGCCTTGGGCACCACCTTTTTTGAGAATTTTGAGGGTTTCACTCACATGGCTAGTTAACCTATCTAACTCTTCTGCAACATCCATTTTTTGCGCTAGCAATACTAGCTCTTGCTCTACGCGCGTTGAATCTAAATCAATATTCACATCAGTAAATTTATCAATAATGCGTTTACGTTGCCAATCAATAACGGCTGGCATATGAGTTTGCACTTTTTCAGCTTCAACGGTTATGGCCGTTAAGCGTTGTTCAATCATCGCCTTTAAATTTTCACCTTCACTTGTACGGGCAGCAATAAAATCGGTCAGTGCTTGCTCAAAGCCTACCAACAACTCAGCTTGAATAACGGAAACATCAGTTTCTGCGGCTTCCATCACACCTGGCCAACGCATAACGTCAAGTGGATTAATTTTACAGTTTAACGTTTGGTCGTTAATCCAGTTGGCATGCTGAATTAATTTTAAGGCTAAACTTTCGTTGAGCGCTAGATCATTCTTAGCTCCAGCATTAGCATTGAAACGTAAGTTACATTCAACTTTACCGCGATTTAACTGTTTTCGAAAACGCTCGCGTAATAAGGGTTCAATACCCCTAAACTGCTCAGGTAAACGGAAATAGGTTTCTAAAAAGCGTTGATTAACACTGCGAATTTCCCACACTGCATTGCCCCAATCACCTTTTACTTCAACACGTGCAAATGCCGTCATGCTGTGAATCATAATAATTATTCCGAATAGCTAACCAAAAAAGAATGTTGATTATACCCAAGCCTATCCTAAATGCGAAGTTGAGATAACCAACAATATATTTTATTAAAGTAGATCGTGCTGATTAACTTTAGTGAATGAATATTATCTAAGCTAAAGAAGAGTTTACATTCTCCTTTGACCTTATTGTAACAATTGTTAAGTTCCTTTAAGCCATCGCTGTTTGATGTGTTCAGCCACACGAAAGGCATTAGCGTATATAGTAAAGGTATAAGGAACACTACCACCTGTTGGCATAAATGAACCATCAGTGACATATAAATTATCAACTTCATGCGCTCGACAATTTTTATCTAATACCGATGTTTTTGGATCGTCGCCAAAACGACAACCTCCTGCCATTAAGTTGGTTGCGGGGTAACCACTCACGGAAGAAGAGATATTTTTTGCCCCTAAAGCAACCAATAATTTTTTGGCCTTTACTGATAGATATTCACCTACCTCTAAATCGCGTTCATGGTAACCGATACGTACTTTGGCTACCGGATCGCCCCATTTATCTGTCACCTCATTATCTAACGAAACAAAGCAGTCATCTGTGGGTAACCAGTCGTTAAACACTTCAAAGCCTAAGGTTTTGTATGTGGTGAATTTTTGCTTGATACTTTGTTTTAATGCTTCACCCCACAGTAGTTTATCTTCTCCTTCATTATCAATACCCCACTGTGTCCCACTAGCTCTGGCAATAGGGTTTTGATGGAATAAAAAATCAATGGTGCCGCCTTTTGCCTGACCTTTAGTATTTGCACCCGTAAAAGCGTTATCATCAATTTGATACCAATCTTGCAAGGCTCTATTAACAAAAGGGCCAACAACTTTTAGTTCATTTACTTGCTGTTCATTAAGCTGATCATAAATGAAATCGCCACTGCCGGTACCTCCGCCACTAAATAGTAAATTTTTACCTACCTGACCACTATTATTGGCCAATCCATTAGGGAATTTTTCTCCTGTAGAGGCCAATAACAAGCGAGAAGTTTCTACCGCCTGACAAGCAACCACATAGGTTTTTGCGCTAACGCTTTGCTGACGGCCTTGGCCATCATAATAATGAACACCCGTAATTTTTCCCGTATCATCCGTTACTATTTTATACACTTTGGCATTAGGTTTAATAGTGCAGTTACCCGACGCAACTGCATGATTAAGTAGGGCAGCTCTACCACTCCCCTTAGCGCCTGACGAACAACCATAACTACTACAATAGCCTGAGTACTCACAACTGCGTCGCCCCATTGCAGGTTGCGACAACACAGCGCGAGGCACAGGTACCGCATGATAGCCAATTTTATCCGCTGCTTTATCTATCCATGACGACATAGGCACTTCAGCAATGGGCGGATAGGGAAAATCAGTTGATCGTGGCTCTTGATGAGGGTGTTCAACTACACGCCCTGACACTCCTATTTCGCGTTCAACCATCGCGTAATAAGGTTCAAGTTCATCGTAACTAATGGGCCAGTCGGCAACATTAGCACCTTTAATAGCACCAAATTCAGACTTTAAATGAAAATCTATCGGTTTTAACCGATGAAAATAGCCACTCATAAAATTTGATGAGCCACCGACTACTGTTCCATTCCACCACGTCCAGCCAGACTCACTGGTTTTTTCTCCTTGCCAGAAAGCATTACCTTCCTCGTCTTGATATTCTTCTTCAATGACATGCTGCTCATCACTGAGTTTGGGGTTGTACGCATCATGAATACTGATGGCTAGCTCATCTTTAAAGAATTCTTTTTCGGTCAGCCATGGGCCTTTTTCTAAGACTAAAACTTTCGCGCCCGCTTTGGCCATAGTGTAAGCCACAGGTGACGCACCAGCGCCACTACCAACAATACAGATATCAAAATCTACTTCATTTGGTTTTTTCATGCTTTAGTGTTTCTTTTAATATCTATATTTCTGACAGAAATATTATGTGTCGCTAGACGCTGAATGTTGGTTTTTCCACGTGCGGGTAACTCAAAATAACGTTGACCTTTTTCAGGTAAAGGAAAGCCTCCTTGATGCTCAATCCATTGCCAACCAATACCGTCAGGGTTGCCGCCATAAGCAGGCGGAGCCAACATCGCTTCGAATATATAAGCGAGTAAAGTGGAGAGCCAGTTAGCGCCTGCACTCGAATTGCTGATCTCACGAAGCGTTACTTCTTTTTGCTCAACTGATAACTGCACGAAAGACTTACTTTGCTGACTTTGAGCAAAGCCATTCAACCAACCCACACCTTTTATAATAAATTCTTTTTCATCTTCTTCAGTCGGCTGCACTGTCATCACTTGATACAAATAAGCCAAGGCATTAATGCTTTTTGCACTTGGGCTCGGCTCGGCTGATACTTCTGAGTCAGGTAATAAATGCATCAGCGTTGCGTCAAGCGTTAGCCATGGATCCGTTTTTCTCAATCGACTTAATTGTATCTGTGATTGTTCTTGCTGTTTTGCTGACAGTGATACAACAGGTAGTGCAGCAATGGCCGTAGCGCCCGCCGCAGATTTTAAAAATCGACGACGTGATTGCTTATCTTCGGTTGGGTTATCACCCTTTTTTATAAACCAAAGGGGTGTTTGATAGTTTTTATCGAAAAAGGATTTCAAATGATATTTCCTATAGCTTTGATAACGTTGCTTTACTTTGCCATTGATTCAAAAAAGTTAACCAAAACTCTTTTGAATATCCGCTATTATCTTGTAGTTCAGCCGTATCTTTTGACAACAACATTTTTCCACTCGCCGTCGAGATATACATATGAGGATAACCCTGTACCGGCGGTAATGCCTTCATAAAAGCATCATTTTCATTGGCATCACTCACATTGATTTTTAATAGGACATACTGACTATGGAGTGCTTTATAAACACTAGGGTTTTTTAATAAGAAGGCGTCCATTTTATGACACCAAGTACACCAATTCCCCCCAATTTCAATCAATACATTGCGATTGGTTTTTTTAGCGAGCGCCAGAGCGGCATTTGCATCGCTAAATGGATCTCGCTGCTCATCATACACTTTACTATACTCCGCTAACCCATCGTTTAATGATAAGAGAGGTAACGGATTGTTATCAACCGACTTCGCATAAGCTGCGCCAACATAAACTAAACCGAAGTGTACTATTAAAGTAAATACAGCTAATAAAACAGATTTCATTCTTTTCTCTCTATTGAAAATATCGCATTACATGACAATCGACTGGTTACACTCATATGACCGCAAAAATACGTACTGAAACTGTCATCTTGAGTATAGATGACCTTTATTGTCTTAACTATATTTCAAAAAAAGTGTTGAGGCATTATAATACCGCCAATTATTTTATTTACGTTTATTAAAAGGGTCACATTATGCGTCCAAGCGGTAGAACATTAGGGCAAATTCGCCCTATAACCATTACTCGTCAATTTACAGCTCACGCTGAAGGCTCAGTACTTATTGAGTTTGGCGACACCAAAGTTATATGTACTGCTTCAGTTGACCAAGGTGTACCGCGTTTTTTGAAAGGCAAAGGAAAAGGTTGGATTACTGCTGAATATGGCATGTTACCACGCTCGACTCATACACGTATGCGCAGAGAAGCAGCAATGGGCAAACAAAGCGGTCGTACTTTAGAAATTTCACGTTTAATTGCCCGTGCTTTGCGCGCGGCAGTTGACTTAACAGCGTTAGGTGAAAATACTATTTCGGTCGATTGTGATGTAATTCAAGCCGATGGTGGTACCCGTACTGCTTCAATCACGGGTGCTTGTGTTGCTTTAGTTGATGCACTTAATTATATGCGCGCTAAAGGCATCATTAAAACAAATCCACTTAAGCACATGATTGCCGCTATTTCTGTCGGTATATATAAAGGCGAACCTGTCGCTGATTTAGATTACGCAGAAGATTCAAATGCAGATACTGATATGAATGTTGTCATGACAGATACCGGTAAACTTATTGAAGTGCAAGGCACCGCTGAAGAAGAGCCTTTTAGTTTTGACGAAATGCAAGCCATGATGTTGCTATCTAAAGATGCAATCAATGAATTATTCGACCACCAAAAAGCAGCATTAAGCTAAAATATAGATAGTAATTTGGAGAAAAAGATGAAAGATTATCAACGTGACTTTATTGAGTTTGCTTTATCTAAACAGGTACTGCGATTTGGACAATTTACGTTAAAATCCGGTCGTACTAGTCCGTATTTTTTTAATGCGGGTTTATTTAAAACCGGTGGTGATTTAGCCCGTTTAGGTCGATTTTATGCTGCTGCACTAGTTGATGCTAATATCAGCTTTGATTTAGTATTTGGCCCTGCTTATAAGGGTATTCCTATTGCCACCACCACTACGGTAGCATTATTTGATCATCACAACCTTGATGTGCCTTATTGCTTTAATCGTAAAGAGGCAAAAACGCATGGTGAGGGTGGCAGCTTAGTCGGCGCCGAGCTTGTTGGCAAAGTTATGTTAGTTGATGATGTAATCACCGCTGGCACAGCCATTCGTGAATCAATGGAAATAATCAAATCTCATAATGCTGAACTTTCAGGGGTATTAATCGCCTTAGATCGTCAAGAAAAGGGCCAAGGTGAATTATCAGCCATTCAAGAAGTGGAGCGCGATTTTGAGACTACCGTAATTTCTATTGTGACCCTCGCTGACGTAGTCATTTTTCTGGAAGAAAAACTTACTGGTGATGAGACTACCGATGCTGACTTAGTCGTAAGTTTAGCCAGCATTAAGCAATACCGACAAGATTACGGAATTTGAAGCATTCTACAAAATAATGTCTTAGATCTATAAATTAGTTTACTAAAAAACCTGCAATTGCAGGTTTTTTTTATTCAATATCTGTGGATAAATTCTTAATCAGTGGTTGCCATACCGCTGAAGTTAAGCCCTATCAATGGAATGAAAAATAGGAACAGCGTGTTTTGATGGTTTAAGGTAAGTGGTAAATTGAAGCGTTTCTGCCATGCTTATACCTTAGGAAAAAAGTAAATGGGTATATATTACAAAATGGATGATAACAATGGATGATAACAATGAAATGGCTAGCGTTAAGCACACTGAAAAAACATGGCTATCACAAATTCAAGCTTACTATCACCAAGCACTATTAACCCTTTCTCAGTGTGATTTATGCGGCAATTCCTCTTCACAACAAACACTAATATGTTCCACTTGCTTAGCTGACTTACCGCTATTTAAACAAAAAATCATCCAAGGAGACTTACTTAATTGGCCAGCAGTAAACCAAGGTTTACCCCGTATTCATTTCGACCACTTATTTTCTCTCTCGCCATACTTAGCCCCGTTCAATCATTGGCTGTCACAATTTAAATACCAAGGACGCTTTGAATTAGCCTCCTTATTTGCTTCCTTACTAGCAAAAAAATGGCAAGAAACGCATCCAATACAATCCGTAGATCTTATTTTGAGTGTGCCACTACATATCAGTAAATGGCAACAGCGTGGCTATAATCAAGCGCATTTAATTGCCCAGCAGTTTTCACTATTGTTGCAACTCCCTTATCAAGGTTCAGCCTTAATTCGCATTAAAAAAAATACCAGTCAAGTGGGACAAACAGGGGTGCAAAGGCGTCATAATTTAGCGAATGCGTTTACCCTGCGTCACGCATTAGGTGAAGAAATTAAACATGTCATGCTAATTGATGATGTAATAACCACAGGAAGTACCGCCAGTGAAATCAGCAAATTATTAAAACACGAAGGTGTTGAAAAGGTGACGGTGGTCACCGTGTGTTTAACCCTGCCAAAGCACTGAGATTATTGCACTTGGATACTACGCTCCTCACAAAAAACAAACTACGGGCTAGCGTACGAAAATAGTGTTTTAATTGATCATGCCTTCAATGATGTGACCAATTTCAAACCCAGAGTTTCCTTTGCTAAGGAGATTAGCGAAGTAAAACGAGCGTGTATGGATAAGTAATCTTTTACCTATCTAGTATGTGAAGAGAAAATAAAAGCATAAAAATCATTGGCACATCACAAGATTGCGGAGTAAAATACACATACTTGAGTAAAAAACTCAAGTATTCCTGTTTAAGAGCAAAGAGAATCCTGTATTATGATCACTATTTCACCTACCGCCCAAGAGCATTTTGCTAAACTGCTATCTCAACAAGCAGAAGGCACACATATTCGTGTATTTGTTGTCAACCCAGGAACAGCTAAAGCTGAATGTGGTGTTTCATATTGTCCTGCTGATGCAGTAGAGCCCGATGATATTACATTACCTTTTGAAGGTTTTTCCGCCATGGTTGATGCGGACAGTAAAAGTTTCTTAGAAGAGGCCGAAATCGATTTTGTTACCGATCAAATGGGCTCACAACTGACCTTAAAAGCTCCCAACGCTAAGTTACGCAAAGTCGCTGACGACGCATCACTTTTTGAGCGTGTACATTATTTTCTCCAAGCTGAAGTTAACCCACAACTTGCTGGACATGGTGGTGAATGTACCTTAGTTGAAATAACTGATGACGGTTATGCGGTATTACAATTTGGTGGTGGCTGTAATGGTTGTGCCCAAATTGATGTGACGGTTAAAGATGGTATTGAAACGCAACTGATTGAGTTAATGGGTAATGAAATAAAAGGTGTGAAAGATGCAACTGAGCATGAGCGCGGTGAGCATTCATATTACTAAGCCATCCTTCGACAAGTTCGTGAAAGAGATAATAGATAAATAGTTTACTTGCTAAATAAGGTCAAGATCCAAAACGTAGTTTGTCTATTTTGCAACTGGTCTTGGTCTTTTTGTTGTTGATTTACTATTTATCGCCATCGGTTACTTAGGTGTTTTGCTACTCGTTGGTTTACTATTCTCAATTGACAAAACCCTGAGAGTAGAAAAGAATCCCTTTAATGATTCACTTAATTGAAAAATACTGGCTTCACATTACCTTACTACTACTTGTTAGTATTACGACCTTATCCCTTTGGCCTGCAGCTAGTTTACCTAATGTTCCCGGCACAGATAAAATCCATCATTTTATAGCCTATGCCGCATTAATGTTACCTACAGCATTGCGCCAACCTAAGCATTGGTTGCTGATTACGTTTGTTTTTCTCACTTTTAGTGGTGTGATAGAATTAATACAACCCTATGTAAATCGTTATGGTGAGTGGTTAGACATGGCGGCAAATGCGTTTGGCTTAGTCTGTGGGTTTATATTAGCTAAATTAATGGTGTTTTTTACTGACACTATTATTAGAGAAACATCATGAGAACTCCCCTTTTAGTCATTTTTTTACTGTTATTTCATTTTTCCAGTTTCGGGGCCGTAATTTTACAATACCATCATGTTAGTGATACTTCGCCCAAAAGTACGAGCATCACACCTAAGCAATTTGCGGTACACCTGAAGTATTTACAAGAAAATAGTTTTAATGTTGTTCCGTTATCGCAAATAATTAATAACATAAAAAATCAACAACCATTAAAAGATAAAACTGTTGCGATTACCTTTGATGATGCTTATATCGATGTATTAACTCAGGCTAAACCCTTACTTGATGAGTATAATTATCCCTTCACTATTTACGTTAATCCCAGCATTATCAATCGTAATGACAGTAAAAAAGATTCACATTACCTTTCATGGGCACAATTAAAAGCCTTAGGTGATAAGGGCGTCATCATTGCTAATCATGGGTTTGAACATGATTCATTAACACGGATAATAGATAATTTATCTCAACAGCAATGGCTAGAACATCAAACAACATTACTCTTAAAAGCTGAAACCATTATTAAAGAAAAAACTGGGCAAAGTTGGCATTATTTGGCCTATCCTTACGGTGAATATAACCCTGAAATACAATCTTGGGTTAAAGAAAATAGCTTTATTGGTTTCTCTCAACAATCGGGTGCAGTTGGTTTATCCTCAGATTTAACAAGTATCTCCCGTTTTCCCGTATCGATGCCATATGATAAAATTTCAGCTTTACGAGATAAACTCAATTCGTTGCCATTTAAGATTACATTACAAGGTGAACAAGCTAAAACCATTTTTGAATTCAAAAAAGCTAAAAGTATCACTTTCAATATAGAAACTGATGACTTTTATAAATCGGGATTACATTGTTATATATCAGGATTGGGGAAACAGAAAATCGATTGGCAGGGAGATCGTCGCTTCACTATTTATTTCAGCGGTGACTTACCTATAGGAAGAGTACGTTGTAACTGTACTGCCGCCAGCATCAGCAAACCTGGCCGTTATTATTGGTATTCAAAACCCTGGTTTATTTTGAAAGAAAGCGGTGATTGGTACCACTTGTAATTACTATCAGTAACCGGCACCCTACCTTACTCGTTAATAATTACGAGACAGCTTGGGCTTTTCGTTACTCCTAACTTTTCTTACTCATCACGGACCTTAATACAATGCGACTATTTTTTGAAAGTCGCTTAATAGTTTATCGCTATCAATACCTGGGACTGACCCCATGGCTTCTTCGGGTTTAAAAATAGCCGCTATTTTACCATCAGGATTAATTAATACCAAAGAAGCACTATGATCTACCGAGTAATCATCATCTTCTCCACTTATCGCGTACATTAAGCCCATATTACGTGCAAATGGGAATAACACCTCATGCCCCGCTCGTAGTGCTATAAATTCACTATTAAAATAAGCAATATATTGCGACAATTTTTCTTGGCTATCATTCTGAGGATCAACACTCACTAGTAACACTTGGCTATTCTGAGCAATAGCTTTCAAATCCTCATGGATAAAATTTAAGTTTTGTAATGTCGTGGGGCAAATATCTGGGCAAGAGGTATAACCAAAAAACACTAAGGACCATTTATTATTAAGCGCTTCTTTAGTAAAGGGTTGCCCATGATGATCTATTAATTCAAAAGGTTTAATTTCTCTGGACTGTTGATAATATAAAGCATGCTCAGGGGGCGTTAGCTTAGTGATAGTGTTAAAGCTTACAATACCGATCACCATTGCCGCTATCGCGATAAGACCTAAAAAATAGTTGTTCATAGATCAACCAACAGGCAATAAATAATGATCAAGCAATAGAATCACAAATAATAACATAAGATGAATGATTGAAAATTTAAACGTATCCATCGCAGTATTTTCATCCGCATGAAATTTAAGTTTCCACGCATAAGCAAAAAACATTAAATTGAGGGTAACTGCGCCAATCAAATACAACCAATTACTCATACCCACTAAATAGGGCAATAAGCCAACTACAAACAGCAATACTGTATAAAGCAAGATTTGTGTTTTAGTAAAACTAACACCGTGGGTTACGGGTAACATGGGAATATTGACCTTGGCGTAATCATCTTTACGATGAATAGCTAGCGCCCAAAAATGAGGCGGTGTCCAAGTGAATATTAATAGGACTAATAATAAAGCATTCGGGTCTATTTGGTTAGTCATCGCCGTCCAACCAAGTAAAGGCGGAATTGCTCCTGCCAAACCACCAATAGTGATATTTTGTGGCGTCGCTCGCTTCAAATATAACGTATAGACAAAACTATATCCCACCAAGCCAGCTAAGGTTAAATACGCCGTTAAGGGGTTCACCAACACCATAAGTAATGTAAAACCTAACACGGCAAGACTACAGGCAAACACAATAGCATTATTGGTGGTAATTCTCCCTTCAGGTAAAGGACGATTATGAGTACGCCCCATAATCGCATCTATTTTTTCATCAACAATATGATTAATTGCCGCCGCAGATGAGGACAATAAACCAATACCCAGCATAGCAGGTATAAACAATTGCCAGGGCAAGCCTCCTGGAACAGATAGACTCATACCAACCACAGCAGTAAGTACTAATAGCGCGACGACTTTAGGCTTAGTGAGATCATAATACGCACGCCATTTAGGCATAATTATTGGAGCCACTTCTGTGTCACTCATCATTTCATTCGACATAAGTTTTTCCTATATATTTCGACGTAGTCGGTAAGTTAATTTGATTAGTGCGAGCAGTAACAAAGCAGCAACTAAGTTATGTCCTACCGCAACAGATAACGGTAGTGAAAACCAAATATTACTCACCCCTAAACTGACCTGAATGATCAACGCTAACCCAGCGACAACAGCAGACGCTTTAAATGTTGAGGTTTGTGCTTTAAAGTAGATCATCAACAACAGCCACGTTAAGTATATTGTTATGATAATAGCACCAAATCGATGTACCACATGAATGGTAACTCGTTCATCATGAGATAGATGCCCAAATTCATAACTTTCCCGCTCAGGGGGGATTAAGTCAAAAGAATTTTCAAAAGTTATTTGCTCTTGCCAACCTGATTGGCAAATAGGTAACTCAACACAACTCAATGCGGCATAATTAGACGATGTCCAACCGCCTAATGCTATTTGCCCAGTTAAAAGGACGATTCCCAACAGGGCAAATCGGCCATATTTTTTTATAGAAAAATCGCCGCGATTAACACGGTGTGGGTTTAACCGTAAATACAGTAAAAAGAGTAAACTTAAGGTAGTAAAACCACCCAACAAATGCCCCATAACCACTATGGGCATAAGCTTCATGGTTACTGTCCACATACCTAACGCCGCCTGAAAAGTCACAACAACAAGGATGAGCAGCGGTAACCCTAAAGGAGTACCTTGAGCACGTTTTTTAACAGAAATAAAAGCAATAGCGAGTATCAATAAACCCAGCAACCCTGCGAAATAGCGATGGATCATTTCATTCCATGCTTTAACTGGTTCAACTTGGCTTTGAGGATATACTTGTTCAGCTAACGCTATTTGCTCAGCTGTTTCGGGTACATCAATTAAACCATAACAGCCAGGCCAATCGGGACAGCCTAGTCCTGCATGAGTTAGTCGAGCATGAGCGCCTAAAGTAACCACTATCAACGCCAGTAAAATACTGACAAAAACTAATTTTCTTATCACATGATTGTGTTGTGTATAAAGATTATCATCCACGTGCTAACCCACCTTCGAATATTTAAGCAGCTTTTTCATATCGGCCAATATTTGTTTACCTAGCTGTGGTAACTGCTTGGTATTTTCAGGTAATTGGTGACTTAAAAAAACATTGCCTAGCGGGTCTACAATAAAGATTTGCGATGTCACTATCTGCTGTTTTGCTTGCTCTGGCATAGCCAATAACTGCCATTTACTTTGTGAAATTTTTTGACGTTGCTCAGTAGATAATTCATTTTGATATAATGCGACAGGAAAAACTCTTGGCATCTCTTTACCCAAGGCAACATAGGTATTGTGTACCGTTTCCAACGTTTGCTGACAATGGATAGAGCACTGCTCTGGAAGGCTGTATATAATAAGCCAGTGTTGCTCAAAATCTGTAGTCTTTAAGCCTAATTGCTCTAAGGTTAATTCATTAGTTAATAACGTACCTTTGTTAGTCACCCCCATATCTAACCATTGCGCCTCTAAAGCAACTTTAGCTAAAATAATAGGTAAAGCAAAAGTAGCTAATACCAAAAACAAACTACGGCGACTTTTCTTTGGATTACTTTTATTTAAATTGCTGTTATTTGAATTGCTGTTATTTTCAGGTCGATCTATGGTGCTCATACTACTTAGGCCTCTTTTTTCAAAGGTGAATTATTATTTTTATTAGATACACTTTTTTTTCTAGCGCCAAATTTAGCCCACACCATTAAAATGAACCAAGCAACAGCTAAACTAAACCATTGAAAAGCATAAGCTCGATGTTTTTCTGGGGGCATCACGATAGGCTGCCAATTTTTTTCAAACCCTATCTCTTCCTTTTTATCTAAATAAATAACAAAGGGCAATAGCTGATGGTTAATTAATGTCGAAAATTTATCTAACTCTACTTGCTGAATTCTTAATGGCCATTGTATATCACTGAAAACCTGTTCTTGTAATTGAATACCCACTTCAATTAAACGCACATTCCCATGAATATGATGCTTACCCGATAATGATTTTATTTGAGGTAACTCTTGTCTATTAATAGACCCTTGTACCCAACCAAGATTGACCAATACAGCATATTGATCAACCATTAACACTTGATAGGCTCGATAGCCTAAGCGGCCTTTATTAACTTGGTTGTCTAGTAGAAATACGGCCTGTTCATTAAACATCCCTTCAATGGTTACTGGCATGTCATTAATATTTTCGTTTACTGCAAGTGCATTTACTTGTTGCAACGACAGAGGATTTTGTGATTTAAGCTGCTCAATTCGCAATAAGCGCTGCTCTTTTTCTGACGCCCTGCTATTTTGCCAAAAACCAAGCTTTACTAATGCGGAAAAAACAAGCACAGTAACTATTATCCACAGAACATTCATTTTGTTACGACTTGACACCTAAAGGTTATTTCCTTACAACGTGTTAAGCTTGACTTAACGATATAAAATTATGGGAGTTTTTTTGTTATTTAAAATTGTTATTGTCGCTATGCTCGCTTTTATGGTTTACAACTTATTTTGCGCGCTCTTGATTATGAATAAAAATGATCCTAATAAGCCGCCTATGAGTAAATCTATTGGTCGAAGGTTAATGCTATCCGTTGCCATTGTCATATTACTACTTATTGGCTTATCAACTGGATTAATAACCCCTAACCCTAGACCTCATTAATTCTTTTTTCTGAAAAGTACCTTTAACTTTCTATTGCTATTACCTGTGATAGTTCAATGCAAAGATAGACACGTTAGAACAAAGCGAAGGCACGGAGTTGACGCTAGTCAATGAGTACCTTCAATGCCGTTATTACGTGTTTATCAACGCAGTTAACATCACAATATGTAGACGAAGACAAATAGGATTACCCAAACTACGTCTACAAAATGCCAATACCAACTGGCGGCTTGAAAAGCAAAATGATTATCTGATGTGAAATGCCCTTTTAATATCCTAAAAAACATCACGATTAACATAATGCAACCTAGCGTTACATGCATACCATGAAAACCTGTCAGCATATAAAAGGTATTGCCATAAATACCACTGGTTAAATACAATTGCATTTCATCAGAATAACCATGTGAATATTCTAATACTTGAAAAAACAAGAAAGCTAAACCCAAAATAATCGTTAACCCTAACCAAGCTTTTAATTGAGGGCGTTTATTTTGTTCTAAAGCCACATGAGCAAAGTGAGCGGTTATCGATGAAGTTAATAATAAAACGGTGTTAATTAACGGTAATCCAAACCAACCCATTGCAGTAGTTTCTGTGCCGCCAGGGGTTTTTAATAAAGGCCAACTGGCCGTAAAATCAGGCCACAAAACAGCCCCTGTTTCAAAATTATTACCTGCACCACCTAACCAAGGTACGGAGAATGAACGTACATATAGCAGTGCACCAAAAAACGCAGCAAAAAACATCACTTCGGAAAAAATAAACCAGCTCATTCCTTGCCTGAATGAATTATCCATTTGGTGGCTATATTTTCCGCTCATTGATTCATTAATAACATTACTAAACCAACCGAACAGCATATAAATAACTAAGGCAATACCGCCTAATAGTAAGTAACCGCCGTAACCATTAACTTCATTTTTAAAGTCGGTAACATAATTAGCCGCACCAAAAGCAATCATAAATAATGCCACTGCGCCAACTATTGGCCAATGACTTTGCGCTGGTACATAATAACTTTCATATTCTTTTGTAGTCATTTTTGTTCCTTTTTCTCTTATCTTAAATAAGAGCCCTTATATTCAGGCTTCTATGAATCCACTTTCGCGCTAATCTCGTATAAAGTATACGACAACGTTAGCGTATTTATTTCACTTGGCAAATCAATATCAACATAAAACTGTAAGCCCATTTCTACTTCTTCACCCGCTTTCAACGGCTGATGCGTAAAACAAAAACACTCTATCTTTTGAAAATAACCACCGGCTATCCCTGGAGAAACTGAAGGTACTGCTTTCCCAATAATATCGCGTTTAGATTTGTTTTTTGCGTAAAAATTAACAAATTTTACTTCACCGGGGTGAACCAATATCTCATTTATTACCGGCTCAAATTGCCAAGGTATTCCTTTAGCCATTCGGGTAATAAACTGAACTTTCACTGTACGTGTAGTATCAATACCGTCATTTTTATACGCGACAGCAACATCGTTGGTTTTACCGTTCAAACCGGTAATATCACAAAAAACATCGTATAAAGGCACAAGTGCAAAGCCAAACCCAAACATTGCAAACACGACCAACACTAGCTTTTTAATCACTTTACCGTTACTTCGATCAGTTTGCTGCTCTGTGCCTTTACTCATTTCTAGTCAATCTTCGGTGGTGTACTGAAAGTGTGATACGGTGCAGGGCTTGCCACCGTCCATTCCAAACCTTCTGCGCCATCCCATGGTTTAGCTGGCGCTTTCTTGCCGCCCTTAATACATTTAATCACAACAGCTAAGAAAATTAACTGTGACAGACCAAAGGCAAAACCACCAATACTAACCCACTTGTTAAAATCAGCAAACTGTAATGCGTAATCTGGAATACGTCGAGGCATACCAGCTAACCCTAAGAAATGCATAGGGAAAAACAATAAATTCACAGAAATCAACGAACACCAGAAATGCCATTTAGCTAAAGATTCGTTGTACATGTGCCCAGTCCATTTGGGTAGCCAAAAATAAGCACCTGCATAAATTGAGAATAACGAACCCGTTACGAGTACATAATGAAAATGGGCAACGACAAAGTAAGTATCATGATATTGAAAATCAACTGGAGTCAATGCAAGCATCAAACCAGAGAAGCCACCAATAGTGAACAAGATAACAAATGCGATAGAAAACAACATAGGGGTCTCAAAAGTCAGAGAACCACGCCACATAGTGGCAACCCAGTTAAATACCTTAACCCCTGTTGGTACTGCAATTAACATCGTGCAATACATAAAGAACAGCTCACCAAATAATGGCATACCTGTAGTAAACATATGGTGAGCCCAAACAATAAATGACAACAACGCAATAGACGATGTTGCATAAACCATTGAACTATAACCGAATAGCTTCTTACGAGAGAAAGCTGGAATAATAGTTGAAACAATACCAAAGGCAGGCAAAATCATAATGTACACTTCAGGATGGCCAAAGAACCAGAAGATATGTTGGAACATTACGGGGTCACCACCACCTGCAGCATCAAAGAAACTGGTCCCAAAATAGGTGTCAGTTAATAGCATAGTCACCACGCCAGCCAGAACAGGCATTACAGCTATTAAAAGATAAGCTGTAATAAAAAATGTCCAAACAAAGAGTGGCATTTTCATGTAAGTCATGCCTGGAGCACGTAAATTCATAATGGTAACAACTATATTAATTGCCCCCATGATGGAAGAAATACCCATAATGTGAACAGCAAAGACAAAAAAGGCAGTACTACCATTTGAATAGGTGGTTGATAATGGAGCATAGAATGTCCAACCGAAGTTAGGCGCGCCACTTTCCATAAAAAATGAGCCAAGTAAAATAGCAAAAGCAAAAGGTAAAATCCAAAAGCTCCAGTTATTCATGCGAGGTAAAGCCATGTCTGGCGCACCGATCATCATAGGCAGCATCCAGTTAGCAAACCCAGTAAATGCCGGCATAATCGCCCCAAACACCATAATCAATCCATGTACCGTGGTTAACTGGTTAAAAAAATCTGGCTCAACAATTTGTAAACCTGGCTGGAATAACTCAGCACGGATAACCATTGCTAGTGCACCACCCGTTAACAGCATAATGAATGAAAACCATAGATATAATGTACCAATATCTTTATGGTTTGTTGTGTATAACCAACGTTTGATTCCCGTCATTTTATGGTCGTGATGATCATCATTATGCGCATCATCAAGCGATTCATTTATTGTTTCTGTTGTCATTTTTTACTCCTCGCTTGCCGCTTTAATATCTGAAGTTTGCACTAAATCACCGGTGTCGTTACCCCAAGCATTTCGCTCGTAAGTAACCACCGCGGCTATTTCTTTCAAACTAAGTTGCTTACCGTAACCTTGCATACCAGTACCTGCACGACCATCGAAGACCACATTGATGTGTTCGACTGCTGAGCCTGTTGTTGCGAGTGGGCTACCTTTGAGCGCAGGAAATACGGGTGGTAAACCTAGGCCTGTCGGCTGATGACATGCTGCGCAATAAGCCATATAGGTGGTTTCACCTAGCTGCATTAACTCACTTTTGCTCATAGAAGCATTTAAGGACGCTTTTTCTGCGTCCGCTGCTTTGGCTGTTAATGCATGTTGTTCGTTCAACCAAGCGTCATAATCTTCCTCTGATTTAACTTCAACAACGATAGGCATGAAACCATGATCTTTACCACAAAGCTCAGCACATTGACCTCGATAAGTACCAGGCACATCAACATTAGTCCAGGCCTCATTAATAAAGCCTGGATTAGCATCTTGCTTAACAGCAAAGGCAGGAACCCACCATGCATGAATAACATCATCAGAAGTAATCAAAAAACGGACTTTTTTATTGACGGGGATAACTAAGGGTTTATCTACTTCAAGCAAATAATCTTCACCCTTACTAGCGCCATTACCGTCAAAACTACCATTTTGATTTTCATACTGCTCTCGTGGCGTCGATAGCACTGAGTAGTATTCAATATTTTCATTAAAATATTTGTAATGCCATTTCCACTGCGAACCAGTGATTTGAATAGTGATATCAGAATCTTCATTGTTTTCCATGTTAATCAAGGTGCTAGTTGCCGGAATAGCCATAGCGATTAGAATAACAATAGGAATAGCGGTCCAAAGTATTTCTACTTTAGTGCTCTCATGAAAGTCAGCAGCTTTCGCCCCTTTAGATTTTCGATGAAAAATCATGGACCAAAACATGGCACCAAACACAACTACGCCGATAGCAGTACAAATATAAAGTGATAGCATATGTAAGTCATATACCTCTCTACTAACTGCTGTCACCCCTTTAGTCAGGTTTAATTGTGTATCTGCCCATGTTGAACTAGAAAAAATGGCCACTATAAGTAGCCAAGCCCCCACCAACCAATTTTGGTTACCTCTGCTCACTCAACCTCTCCCCTATCTATTAAAATAGAAAACATAAATACAGTAACGGTCATCACAACTCATTAAACTGAACATCTGTTAATTTAGTTATTATTTTTTATTAAATTCATCGACGTGAAATGGTACACCTTAACTTACGAAGCAGATATCGTGCGCATTAACGTCTTTTTTATTATTCTTTACTGTTGTTTTTTGTTCGATTACAGCTCTAGAATCACTCAAAATTTGATCTAGGTCAAACAATATTTTAACTGAGAATAAATAAATACTAATATTTTCAATAGAGTAACAACTCTAAGATAAGGTGCAGGCTTTAGTGGAGTAGGCTGAAGGTATTGTTATCCTTTAGAAATTAAATGTTTTAAAGTACTTATACATCAGCTGATAGTGAGATCTTTAAACAAGACAATAAAAAAGAGAGGAATGATTGAGGTGAAAATGGCGTAATATTCACAGAAAGAGCTTATCAAAGATGAGAGCGAATACCACCTAGTGATACTCACCCAACTTAACAACAACGATTTTTTCAAAATGTGTCAGTAAAAATCACATCCAGTTACCATTACGAATAACACCCACCGCAAGACCTTCAATATTAAATTCTTGGCTCGTTAAATCAACTATAATTGGCGAAAAATTTTCATTTTCAGCCTGTAAATAAACGATATTCCCTTCTCGTTTAAAGCGTTTAACCGTAACATCATTTTCAACACGCGCAACAATCACTTGCCCATTTTGTACATCAGTCGTTTGATGTACAGCAAGGATATCACCATCTAGAATGCCAATATCTTTCATGCTTTCGCCATCCACACGCAATAAATAATCAGCCGCGGGGTGAAATAAACTACCATCCATTTTATAATGATCTTCAATATGCTCTTCCGCTAAAATCGGCTCTCCCGCAGCAACACGGCCAACTAAAGGCAAACCTTCCCCTTCAAGAAATTGCTCTGCTAAGCGAATACCACGAGATGTACCTGGTAGCATCTCTATATAGCCTTTTTTAGCTAACGCTTTTAAGTGCTCTTCTGCCGCATTAGCCGATTTAAAACCAAAAAACCCAGCAATTTCTGCACGAGTCGGTGGCATCCCTGTATCGTTAATGGTTTCTTTAATAAGGTCAAAAATTTGTTGTTGTCGAGTAGTTAGCGGTTTTAGTTCGTGTATAGCAAGCATAGATAATTCCTGTATATATTGACAGTTATACTGGTAGTATATACAGGAACTTTGTAAAATCAATGCTTAGTTGTCGTTATTACTTACTGATGTCAATTTTGGTATTTTCAAATTTTTTCATTTACTCTGAAATTTCCTAGCGGCTACCTCCAGACGAATTATCACTGAGAAGCCTTTGCCATATCAATAATTTTATTCTATAAAATTGATTTGATACATTAGTCTCAACAGGAGTAATAGCTACAACAATAAGCTTTGATCTATTTTATAATATTCACCTGCGGCATTAATCAGTGAATTTGCCGTTAATGTTGGTACACCATAAACAATCGTATTCACATTGTATTCGGCTTTAATATGGCTGAGCAGCATATCAAAATCACCATCGCCAGAAAGAAGTACTATCGTGTCAATATCTTGCGTTGCAGCCGCAGTCATAATATCAATGGTGATACCTACATCCCAGTCACCTTTGGCCGAACCATCACTACGTTGGATAAAGGGCTTTAGTTTTACCTCAAAACCAATATGTTTTAGCGCTTTTTGAAATTTATGTTGCTGATCATCACTGCGCGCAATGGCATAAGCAGTCGCTTGTACTATATCGCCCTTAGCAAGTAATTCTTGCCACAATAACCGATAATTAAATTGACGCTTATAGGTATCTCGTGTGGTGTAATAAATATTCTGTACATCAACAAAAATGGCAATTTTCTTCAAAACAGTTCCTTTCGTCTTATTTGGATTGGTTTTGTCTGGTTTGCAATGTTTTTCTTTATCAGAACAACATAATTATATCTCTTTATATGTACAATAAAAACGAAATAGTTTCGGCTCCTATAAATAAGGCAACAGAGAGAATTGATTACCGCTGCCTTTATGGCTGATTAAATTAAACGCAATATCTCCTGTACTCAGAAAGTTGAAGACTCTGTATTTCATTGGTTGAACAGGCTTCGTTTATCAAGTAAAAACTCTGGACGCAACTAATGTATTTATACTTAATAAAAAAGCCCCTTGCTCATGGTTAACTTTGCACCTTAAAACTCACATCTTGAAGTGGTTTGGATATAAATGTTAAACTCTTCTTTTTTCATGCCAACAATTAATTTTAGCGATGATGATGTCTATATTGCGTTCTTTTTTTTATTTATTATTAAAACTTCCTTTGCATTTATTGGTTCGTAGTAAAGTAGTGCGAGATGCTGAAGCATCAGTTGAAACACCAACTCGCCCCATTTTTTACGTGATAAGCCATCAATCAGCCAGTGATTTATTAATACTTCAAACGGCATGTAAACAACAAAAACTTCCTGATCCGCTAAGCCAAATCAACATAAATGGCAAATTTTTTGATCGCACTTTATGTTTAGCCAAACCAAAATTAGTGTTTCCATGGTTTAAAACCAAACCAACTACTGCACTAAATCAAGGTCTAGAAATCCTTAATCAGCACGATATTAATAAAGAGCTTGATGCCCAATTGATACCCGTTAACCTTATTTGGGGTAGAGTACCCACTCAAGAAAAAAATAATGCCAATGTTTCTTCGTTACTTGCAGAGCAGGCTTCTCCTACCTGGCTTCGGAAAATTTTCATTGTACTTTTTCTAGGTCGCGATAGCTTAGTACGATACAGCGAAGCACTCTCGTTAAGGGGTATGTCTGACAATCACGGTAATGATGAAGCAACGGCCCATAAATTACTTCGCGTTGCTCGTTTTCATTTTCACCGACAAAATATTGCAGCCAAAGGCCCTCGCCTTATTCATCGCCAACAAATGTTCACGGCTTTATTTGCCAACCCTTCCGTAATGCGCATTATCAAAGATGAAGCTAAAAGCAAAAAACTCAGCACTGAGCATGTAAAAAAACAAGCACAAAAAATGATGGAAGAGATAGCGGGTGATTACAGTGTTTCACTAGTGCGCTTGGGTGAACGTATTTTACGCTGGCTTTGGGGGCGTCTGTATAGCGACATAAAAGTGAATAACTCTCAAATATTACGAGAACTAGCTCAAGATGGACACGAAATCATTTACGTACCGTGTCATCGAAGCCATATGGACTATTTATTGCTTTCCTATGTCATTTTACAAGAAGGCTTAGTTATGCCCCGTATTGCTGCCGGAATTAACTTAAACTTTTGGCCTGCTGGACCCGTATTTAGAAAAGGAGGTGCTTTTTTCATTCGCCGTAGTTTTGCCGGTAATCGTTTATATTCAACCATTTTCCGTGAATACTTAGGCTTATTATTTGAACGTGGCTACTCCGTAAAGTATTACACCGAAGGTGGGCGTAGCCGTACAGGCCGATTATTAAACCCTAAAACTGGCATGCTAGCCATGACCATTCAAAGTTTACTTCGTGGTATCGACCGCCCATTAACCTTAGTACCTGTTTATTTAGGTTATGAGCATGTCATGGAAGTTGGCACTTACCATAAAGAACTTAGCGGCAGTGAAAAGAAAAAAGAATCTATCTTTGGTGTACTTAAAGCCATTAAAAATCTCCGTAATTATGGTAATGGCTATGTGAATTTTGGTGAGCCAATCAATATTAATGACTATTTGAATAAACAAGTACCCGATTGGAAGTCGGCGATTAACCCTGTAGACCTGCAAAAACCAAGCTGGTTAACACCAACGGTTAACGATATAGCAAATCAATTAATGAGCCGCATCAATCAATGTGCTGCGCTAAACGGCGTAGCATTAGTTGCACTTATTTTACATGCCTGTGAAAACAAAGCCCTTGCTAAAGCTGATTTAGAAAAACAATTAGATTTCGTGCTAAATATTCAACGACAAGCACCTTTTAGCCAGCAACTAACAATACCAAAAGAAAGTGGCAGTGAATTATTAGCGCATGTTATTTCACTTAATAAGGTCACAGTATCCACAGATAGCTTTGGTACTATTATCTCACTAAATGACTCTGCTAGCTTAGAGATGCGCTACTATCGGAACAATATTTTACACACCTATAGTTTAATCTCGTTAGTGTGTAAGCTATTAACTCACAATCGAGAAATAGCTCAAAAGCAAATAACTGAGCAAACGGTGAACTTATTAGCCACCTTAAAAGATGACCTTTTTTTATGGCAAACACCCGAGAAAATGACTCAACAAGTGGAACAGGTTTTGGCTTTTTTAGAGAAATCAAGTATTGCTAAACACAGTAAATCTAAACTCTGGTCATTAACAGGTGACACCCAACAACTGAGTTATATCCACCATATGGCTGAATGTATCGATGAAAGCCTACAAAGACTTGCTATCATAACCTCGTTGGCAACCCGCTTAGCACCACTTACTAGACGAGATTTAGAACAAAAAGTTGTTGCCATAGCGAAGCGATTATCTGTTTTAAATAATATCACCGCCCCTGAATTTATCGACAAAAAAGCGCAAGCAACCTTAATTAACACCCTGCGAGAACAAGGTTATATCGAACTTAATGAAGATGGCTTACTGATCACAACTGCTACGATGAACCCGCTTAAAACCTCAGTAACCAACCTAGTTGCTATTGAAGTGTTGCAAAGTATTGCACGGTCATAAATATTATCGCTTGTAGAACCCAAATATAACCTGACAATATCCATTAAAGTTCGAGATTGTCAGGTTGCTGTACCAACTATACATTTATATTGCCAATACCGTTCCATCTATAACGACTTGCTCAACACATTCTCTAATGTTGCAGGTATATACCGTGATCATAAAAACTTTGTTTAGCCCTTTATATTTTCACCTTTATAACAATTCTAAATCAACAAAAGTCTCCCGAGTATTTGTTGATTTACCTCACATACAGTAAACTATCAATAATTACCAACATTAGTGAATAGCAGATGTCAGCTTCAGAACAAAATCAATCTCCAGACAAACAAGGTTCATCACCAGACAACACCACTCACTTTGGCTACAAGACCATTGATAAAGAAGATAAAGTTTCTATGGTTGCTGGTGTTTTTCATTCGGTAGCCAAACAGTATGATGTGATGAATGACTTAATGTCATTTGGTGTTCATCGGTTATGGAAACGCTTTACCATTGATGCCAGTGGCGTTCGTCCTGGCAATAAAGTACTTGATTTAGCGGGTGGCACAGGTGATTTAACTGCCAAATTCTCTAAATTGGTAGGTAAAGAAGGCAAGGTTATATTAGCGGACATTAATAGCTCTATGCTAAATGTGGGTCGTGATAAATTACGCGATAAAGGGTTAGTACAAAATATAGAGTATGTGCAAGCCAACGCCCAATATTTACCCTTTGAAGACAATACTTTTGATATTGTTACTATTGCTTTTGGTTTACGTAATGTTACAGACAAAGACATGGCGCTACGCTCAATATATCGCGTATTAAAACCCGGTGGTCGTTTATTAGTGCTTGAGTTTTCCAAACCAGAGTATGAATTACTTAACAAAGCTTACGACTTTTATTCGTTTAATATTTTACCTAAAATGGGTGAATTAGTGGCTAAAGATGGTGACAGTTACCAATATTTAGCTGAGTCTATTCGTATGCACCCGGATCAAGAAACGTTAAAAATGATGATGGATGATGCTGGCTTCGAACAAACGAGCTTTAAAAATTTAACGGGTGGTGTAGTTGCCCTTCACAAAGGTTATAAGTTTTAATTTTTATGACAACTACCTTATCAAAACTCACATCCAACTTAATGATTTCACAAGTGTTGACATCAGCGTTAGAAGTATTGATTAATAAGACTTTAGCATTGAGCGCTACCCATACTTCATTAGAAAAGTTAACGCAAAAAACCTTAACTGTTGAGTTAGAAGAATTATATTTTCCATTGAGCTTTACTGTTTGTAACGCCATCAAAAACCCACAAGTTATGGTAACAACACTGACTGAGCACACTGACTGTACTATAAAAACAAGTATAAATACCTTACGAGAATTAAAAGCAGAGCAACAAATCACAGCGTTAATTAAACAAAATAAATTAGACTTAACCGGTGATATAAAAGTAGCCCAACAATTCGCTAGCGTTGCTGAAAATTTAGATATTGATTGGCAAAGTGAATTAGCTAATCATATTGGTGATATACCTACACATAAGTTAATGCAATTAGGTAAGCGAGTCTCTACAAAAGTAGACTTTGCAGCCAATCAAATTAAAGCTGATGCCAGTGAATATGTAGTGCACGAAAAGCGCTTAGTGGTCACACGTAGTCAAGTAGACCAATTTAGCCAACAAGTCTTGGAAGTGAGCAAGCAAGTCGATGAACTTAATCAACGTGTCGCGCAGCTAATCAACCGTAAAGCCAACAATTAATTAACAGCAAGGACTTTCAATAACGTGAGTAGCATAAGACTATACCGCATTGTTAATACATTTTTACACTATGGCTTAGATGAAATGGTGCCACGAAGAATGTTGCCTTGGTATGCCAAGCTTGGTCGTTTTTCATTTTTTTGGTTAAGAAACAAACATAAAGATAAAGCCGTCGCTGTGCGTTTTCGATTAGCCATTGAGTCACTTGGCCCGGTATTTATTAAATTTGGCCAAATGCTTTCCACACGTCGTGATTTATTGCCGCCAGACTTTGCCGATGAACTCGCTTTATTACAAGATCAAGTAGCCCCTTTTGATGGTGAATTAGCCAAACAATTAATCATTGATACCATGGGCATTGAAATATTCGATCAACATTTTAGTGACTTTGATATAGCACCATTAGCATCCGCTTCTATCGCACAAGTTCATACCGCAACTTTGCTTGAAAATGATACTGAGACAAAGGTTGTTATTAAAATATTACGCCCTAATATTGGCCAAACTATTTTAGCCGACTTAAAGGTAATGTCGCGCTTTGCCGGTATTGCCGCGCGTTGGTTACCTGATGGAAAACGCCTAAGACCAAAAGAAGTGGTTGCTGAATACCGTAAAACTATTCTAGATGAATTAGACCTTAATCGTGAAGGGGCTAATGCTGTTCAGCTAAAACGTAACTTCGAACAAGGCAGTGAATACGACAAAGTACTTTATGTACCTGAAATTTACAGTGAATATAGCACTAAAACCGTATTAGTCATGGAACGTATCTATGGCATAGGCGTCGCTGACATTGATACGCTAACGCAGCTTGGTGTTGACATGAAGTTATTAGCCGAGCGCGGCGTAGAAGTCTTTTTCACCCAGGTGTTTCGTGATAGTTTTTTTCATGCCGACATGCACCCTGGCAATGTTTTTGTGAACGCAACTAATCCGGCTGATCCTACATGGATCGCGATTGATTGTGGTATTGTTGGTACGTTAAGTCGAGATGACAAACGTTATTTAGCTGAAAACTTTGTGGCTTTTTTCAATCGCGATTATCGCAAAGTAGCGCAATTACACGTGGATTCAGGCTGGGTACCCGCCAGTACCAGTGTAGATGAATTTGAATTCGCTATCCGCACCGTTTGTGAACCAATTTTTAACAAACCGCTGGCTGAAATTTCTTTTGGGCAGGTATTAGTTAACTTATTTAACACTGCCCGTCGCTTTAATATGGAAGTACAACCACAGTTAGTACTGCTGCAAAAAACCCTACTTTATATCGAAGGCTTAGGTCGCCAGCTCTATCCACAATTAGATTTATGGCAAACTGCCAAACCTTTTTTAGAAAATTGGGTTAAAGATCAAATGGGCGTGAAAGCGGTATTTACTAAAATTAAAGACAACTTACCTTTTTGGAATGAAAAATTACCTGAAATTCCCGATCTTGTTTATGACTACTTAAAAGTTGGGAAAGAAAACCAACAACAACAAACCTTATTAATGCAAAAATTACTGTTGCAACAAACGCAGCAAAGTAAAAATATGGTGATAAGTATACTCGTGGCTGGAGCGTTGATTGCTTTGGCGATAGTCTTTGTCGCTTAGCTAATAGTCTTTCCTTCGACTGTTCGTTCCTCACGCTCAGGGTGAACGGTATATTACTCTCCCCCGTTTGTCCTGAGCTTGTCGAAGGGTCAAAAAAAGATTAAGATTTTTTAGCTTTAGCCAATTGCGCTCGCAAACTTGCCATGCCCTGTTTCTTAGACTGTTCTTTATAGGCTTCTGTTTTTTTCACTTGCCCTAGCTCCCAGTTCAAATCATCTTGAGGCAGTTCATGTAAAAAACGGCTGGCTTCAGTGCGAGATACCTCTCCAAATTGGCGGCGCTCTCTTGCGTAAGTAAATATTAATTCACGCTGGGCACGAGTAATCCCTACATAAGCTAAACGACGCTCTTCTTCAACGCTGCCTTCATCTATGCTCGTTTGGTGAGGTAATAGCCCCTCTTCCATACCAATTAAGAATACATACGGAAACTCCAAGCCTTTTGAGGCATGTAACGTCATTAACTGCACTTGATCGTTATTGTCTTCTTCTTCATTACGCTCCATCATGTCACGTAAGGTTAAACGAGTAACTATTTGTGGTAAGGTCATCGGCTCTTCATCATCAGAGCCCTCTAGCATTTGCGTTACCCAACTAAATAGCTCAGTAACATTCTTCATACGCATTTCCGCCGCTTTTGCACTAGGCGACGTATCATAAAGGAAGTCTTCATAGTTAATTTCACGGATCATTGAGCGCAACACGGCTGCAGTATCACCACGATCCGTTTGATCAGCAACATCAACCAACCATCGTGTAAATGCTTGTAGTTTCATTAAGCCACGACCCGTTAGCGTTTGCTCTAGCCCTAACTCAAAGCTAGCAGCAAACATACTGATTTTGCGTATATTGGCATAATTACCGAGCTTTTCTAACGTTGCTGGGCCCAGCTCACGCTTTGGTACATTAACCATACGTAAGAAAGCATTATCATCATCTGGGTTAACTAGCACGCGTAAATAAGCCATGACATCTTTAATTTCTGAACGCGAGAAAAATGACGTTCCTCCGCTAATTTTATAGGGAATTCGATTCGTCATCAGAGCTTTTTCAAGTAAACGTGACTGATGATTACCCCGATATAAAATAGCATAGTCTTTATAACTGCTACGATTCATGAATCGATGGCCAATTAATTCACCAATAATACGCGAGACTTCATCTTCTTCATTTTTGGTTTGCACCACACGCAATTCAACACCATAAGCCAGTTCACTAAATAAAGCTTTATCATAAACATGGGGGTTATTGGCAATGAGGGTGTTAGCGCAGTTCAAGATACGGCCACTTGAGCGGTAGTTTTGTTCTAGTTTTATCAGTTTAAGTTGCGGAAAATCTTTACCAAGTAAAGTTAAATTTTCTGGCTTCGCGCCGCGCCAAGAGTAAATAGACTGATCATCATCACCGACCACGGTTAAACGAGCACGTTCTCCGGCAATTTGTTTTATTAATTCGTATTGACTGGCATTGGTATCTTGATATTCATCGACTAATAAATAGCGAATTTTAGTTTGCCAACGCATCCGTACTTCCTCATAATTTTTCATTAATAAGGTCGGAATAAGAATCAAATCATCAAAATCAAGCGCATTATAGGCTTTCATGTGCTGATGATAACGCTGATAAAATTCAGCATACTCTTGTGTGTCGGCATCTCCCGCCATGTTGAGTGCAGCATCAGGTAAGAACAGGTCATTCTTCCAGTTAGAAATCATCCGTTGTAATTTACTAAGTAAGTCTTTATCCCCATCAAGTTCGTCCATGGTTAACTCTTTCATTAACGCCATCGAATCTTGATCATCAAACAAGGTAAAGCCCGGCTTATAACCTAATACTTTAATTTCTCTACGAACAATATCTAAACCTAGCGAATGAAAGGTCGAAACAGTTAAACCACGCGTTAAGTCTTTGCCTAGCATCTTAACAATACGTTCTTTCATTTCACGCGCAGCTTTATTGGTGAAAGTAACCGCGGCAATATTGCGCGCCTTGTAATCACACTTTTGAATAAGGTGAGCAATTTTTTGACAAATAACGCCGGTTTTGCCCGAGCCAGCACCGGCAAGAACAAGGCAAGGGCCGCTAACATATTTAACCGCTTCGTTCTGTCCGGGATTAAGTTTCATTGTAACGGTTCATCTCAAGTTGTGTAATCACAGAAATATATTAAAGGCGTAATAAAAATTTACAGTCGCTGATTTTACCTGTTTTTACTCGAAGACAAAACAGTTACAATGTTATCAAGTGAAATTTCAGGAAACGCCCATGTTAAATGCAAAAAAAATTGAAGAAATAGCCAAGCAAGTAACCGATGCTATTCCGCCAAGCTTAAAGAATCTAGCCAATGATTTTGAAGATAAAACCAAAAACGTACTGCAACGTAAATTATCGCAACTCGACGTAGTAACGCGTGAAGAATTTGATGTACAAACACAAGTATTGATTAAAACTCGCACTAAAATAGCCGAATTAGAATCGCGATTAGCGGAGTTAGAAGCAAGTCTAACGGAGAAGTAGTAATCAAAATACTGAAGTATGTGCTTATGACTGTCGCACTAGTAGGGTTTATGACAAAAGCGGACAACACTGAATTTACCACCGAATCTGAACTAGCCAGCCGATATGAGGGTGAAATTGCTCATTTCTGGCAGCAAGGTAACTTTTCCTATTTTAGTGGCGTTAATAACGTACGTATCAATTATGCTACCTTCATTAACAAAAATGCGACTATCCCAACCAAGTGCTTAGTTATTCTGTCAGGGCGCAGTGAAAGTTATCTAAAATATAAAGAGCTCAGTTTCGATTTATTCAATAGCGGTTATAGTCTGTTTCTGATTGATCACCGTGGTCAGGGCTTATCTCAACATTTGTTAGCAAATCCCCACAAAGGTCATGTCGAAAATTTTCAGTATTATGTTGATGATCTCAATTCTTTTATTGAAAGTATAGTCACTCCTCATTGCCAAGGTTGTAAACCTTATTTATTAGCGCATTCCATGGGAGGCGCAATTGCTACCCGATATTTACAAGACTTTCCTAACAATATACAAGCGGCTGTGCTGTCTTCACCTATGCTAGGTTTTAATAGTGGTCGCGTCCCGGAGTTGATTGCCAAGTCGGTATTAAATGTTTCTGCACAGTTAAATCGATGGTTTGATGATACTCCTTGGTATTTTTTTGGCCATAAAGATTTCTCTCAAAATCCATTTTACGATAATGTATTAATGCATTCACCAATACGTTATCAGCTATTTACGCAACTATATAAAACCACATCAGAAATTCAACTTGGTGGTGTAACCTTACAATGGTTAACTGAGTCTCAAAAAGCGCTAGAGACAATATTCAACCATATAGATAAAATCACCACCCCGACATTGGTGTTACAAGCAGGTCAGGATAAAATTGTAAAAAACCAAGCTCAGCATGATTTTTGCTTACAATTACACCAATTACAGCCACACTCGTGCCCCAATGGCAAACCGCTAATAATAGCCGATGCTTATCATGAATTGTTTTTTGAAAGTGATATTTACCGTGAACAAGCATTAGCAGCGGCTATTCAGTGGTTTGAGCAACACTAGAGAAATAAACCTTCCTCCTTCGATAAGCTCAGGATGAACGGTTTTTCTTAATCCCCGCTTACCCTTCCTTCGACTGCTTCGCGCTCAGGATGGACGGTTTTTCTTAATTCCCGTTTACCCTGAGCCTGTCGAAGGGTCGAAGGAAGGAAAAAAGGGGTAAGAACTTATCAAAGCTGTTATTTCAATTCTTCAGCTACAACTGAAGTTGGATCATGATGAATAAACACTTCGCACGGTGAAAGCGCTTGGCAAATTTCATGTTCTATCTCATCGCCAATGCTGTGTGCTTCTAATAACGATAAACCATCATCCAACTCTAAGTGAAATTGAATAAAGCGCTGCGCGCCTGATTGTCTTGTGCGAAGTTCATGTAAACCTAACGCATGTTCATGAGCTAAAATAATGGTCGTGATTTGAGCCACCTCATCATCATTCAATTCATGATCCATTAACTGGTAAACACTTTGGTAAATAATCTGACCTGCACCAAACAACAAATACAAAGCGACGGCAATAGTAAAAACACCATCGGCTTGTAGCCAGATTCCTTGGCTTAAAATAATAGCCGCTAACACACCTGCATTTAAAAACAAATCTGACTGGTAGTGTAGCGCATCCGCATTAATCACGATAGAACCAGTTCTTTTAATAACAAAACGCTGAAAAACCACCAAAGCAAGTGTCAAAATAATTGCAATAATTGTCACCCAAATAGCCACTTCACTATGCACAATCACTTGTGGATTAATGACCCGTTCTACACCATTGAAAATAAGCAAAAGAGCCGAGCCAAGCACAAAAGCAGCCTGCACTAAACCCGCTAAACTTTCCGCTTTACCATGACCAAATCTATGCTCTTTATCGGCTGGGGCTAAAGCAAAACGCAAAATAACAATATTCATTACCGAGGCAAATAAATCTAAAATAGAATCGGTGGTAGACGCCAACATTGCGCTTGAATCACTAATCAGCCAGGCATAAAACTTAATAACGACGAGCAATAACGCCACAGAAGAAGAACTAATAGCGGCTAGTTTCACCCAATAAGCATAATTTTTATGATGAATTTCGTCATTTGCTTGTTTTATCGTTGTTTTTTCTGACATGAAAATAAGACTTAAAAGATGATTTGTCGGTATAATACCAATTAAATGAATTAATGGGTCAATTTTTAATGAATATACTGTTCAAGAACAAGGCGCTTGATTGAGCAATAGCTGGCTATTGGAATTGAAAGCAACGATGTTCTTGGTTAGTGAGATCATTTAAAAAGATCACTTAGTTGGTTTGCTTGGTATACTAGCAAGAATTCCTATTATGACTCAAACTTACGTTGTTATTATTATGCTAGATGTTGTGCTTTTTCAACCACAAATACCGCCAAATACTGGCAATATAATCCGCTTATGTGCTAATTCAGGCTTTCGTTTACATTTAATTGAGCCACTTGGCTTTGATTTAGACGATAAAAAGCTGCGTAGGGCCGGTCTGGATTATCATGAATTTGCCGCAATAAGTCGCCATAAAAATTTTGATGCGTTTGTTAAGCAAGAGCTGCCACAGCGCATACTCGCTATTACCACCAAAACCAATAATTTTTATGGTGATGTCACTTTTATGCAAGGAGATTATTTATTATTTGGCTCAGAAACCAGTGGGTTACCTGAAGAAGTACGAGTGCAGATACCCGATGAAGATAAAATTCGCATTCCTATGTTAAAAGAAAGCCGTAGTATGAACTTATCTAACGCCGTTGCTGTCATTGTGTATGATGCGTGGCGCCAGTTAGGTTTTGTGAATGCGGTATAATACCGTTTACCCTGAGCGTGAGGAACGAACAGTCGAAGGGCGATAAGCTTCCTTCGACAAGCTCAGGACGAACGGTGAGATTAAAAATGAACAGTGAGTTCAGGACAAAAGGTATTACTCAGGGTGAAGGGAATTATTCTTGCTTTTGATCACGAGATAGCAAATCCGCTGCGGCCAATTTTGCGGCCTTACCTTGATAAAGTACTTGATATACTTGCTCAACAATAGGCATTTCAACATTCATCCGCTGTGCTAACGTATGAACTTCTTTAGTGTTGCGATAACCTTCTACCACTTGACCAATATCTGTCATTGCCTGTTCAACGGCAACACCTTTACCTAATGCTAAGCCAAAACGACGATTTCGAGATTGATTATCCGTACAAGTAAGTACCAAATCACCTAAGCCTGCCATACCCATAAAAGTGGCAGGATCAGCCTTTAAGGCAATGCCTAAACGGGTCATTTCAGCTAAACCTCGGGTAATTAAGGCCGTACGTGCATTAGCACCAAAACCAATACCATCAGCCATGCCAGCGCCAATAGCGATAACATTTTTAACTGCACCACCTAATTGCACACCAATAAAGTCTTTATTAGGGTAAACCCGAAAACATTTTTCACAATGTAATAAATTTGAAAGTGTTGCCGCAAAATCATCATCCGTAGATGATAACGAAATAGCCGTAGGTAGACCTGCCGCCATCTCTTTGGCAAAGGTTGGGCCAGACAATACTGCTAGCGCAACGTCTTCGCCTAAGATATTTCGAGCGACATTTTGTAATAAATCACCTGATTGAGGATCTAACCCTTTGGTTGCCCAAGCAATTTTAACCTTCGGGTTGGCTGACTCATCAAGCACAGCTTTAATTTGCTTAAGCATATCGCCAAAGGCATGGCTAGGCACAACCACTAAAATATTATCACTTGCTTGTATTGCTAGACGTAAATCGCTTGTGGCGTGCAGAGTATCAGGAAAAGTACAACCCGCTAAATATTTAGCGTTTTCTCGTGCACTGAGCATGTGTTCAACTTGGTGAACATCTCGTCCCCACAGAAGGGTTTTATGACCATTTCGTGCCAAACAAATCGCTAATGCAGTACCATAAGATCCTGCACCTAACACGGTGATTTTGGCAGAAAAAGTCATAATTTTCTCACTATTCAACGTTTATTTTACCTGCCGAACCAATGTTCGACCTACAAATTAGTGAGTTTCAGTGCTTTCAGGAACAGTACCCTGGGCTTCAGCTGCACGTTGTTGTACATAAGAAGCAAATAAAGCTTCAAAGTTTACTGGTGCTAAATTAAATTGTGGGAATGAACCACGATTAACTAAGCTAGCAATAGTTTCACGTGCATACGGGAATAATGTTGTTGGACAAAAAGCTCCAATAGTATGCGCTAATTGTGCTTCAGGTAAATTACCAATAGTGAAAATCCCCGCTTGTTGTACTTCCGCTAGAAAGGCAGTTTGACCTTCCACAGTAGCCGTTACCGTTACCGCTAAAACGACTTCAAAGGTATTATCCCCTAATTTATTAGAACGGGTATCTAAATCTAATTTAATTTCTGGCTTCCATTCTGCTTGAAAAATAGCAGGCGAGTTTGGCGTTTCAAAAGACACATCTTTAGTGTAAACACGTTGAATGGCAAATTGTGGCCCTGCTTGTGCTTCTTCTGTGGCTTCAGTTGCTTCGTTTTGGTTTTCATCACTCATGAGAATTTCCTATCTTTTATATATTGTTTTTATCTTTATCAGCTAACTTTTCAGTTACTTATTCTGCCAACAAAGCATCTAATTTATTATTCATTTCTAATGCGACTAGTTGATCACAACCACCAATATGAACATCATTAATGAAAATTTGTGGCACGGTATAACTACCGTTACTGCGGGTAATCATTTTTTCACGCAATGCCATATCACCATCAATGCTGATTTCTTCAACTTTTATCCCTGGTAAAGCAGCTGCTTTCTGTTCAACTAAAGCAATAGCGTGTGTACAAAATGGACAGTAGCCTTTAGTGTAGATTTCAATTTTGGCCATATAAACGCTACCTTTTAGTTACGGGTAAACCCGCACCAGTCCATGCACCCATACCACCTTTTAATACGCTCACGCGGGAAAAACCCGCTTTATGTAGATTAGTAGCAACTTTTACCGCACTAATGCCTGCACTGCATACTACAATAATGGGATTTTCTTTGTGCTTTTCAAGGCTAGTAAAGCCATTTTTGGTGATTTTTTCATTAGTCAAACCAACCGCATCAAGAATATGATTGGTGTTAAAATCTTTTTCACTACGAATATCAAGAGCAACGCCTTCTTCTCTATTCATTAAAAAAGTTAAATCTTGTGGGCTAATTTGTTTAATCGGTGACATTTGAATTCTAATCGTTATCACGATAATAGCAACGACAAGGGCAACCCAAGCTGCACTTAACATATTGTTGGTGGTGGCAAAAGTAATAAATTGTTCCATAAATAGTGACTCTTTCGGTAAATAATAAATATAGTAAATAGTAAAAACGCCATATTATACCCAAGTGAGTTGGAATAGCGAGTTTATCCCCATGATACTTCGAGTATGCCAGTTTCAGGATATTGAGATAACATGGGTAGTAAGTAATTGTGAATTATTTCATGCTTAAATAAACGTTCGAGTGTGTGTACAATAGCAACAACTAAATTTATACCACGTTGATTGAGTTGTTTTCCACTCAGCGAGAATTAAAAGGCAAAGCAGTTATGGCTAATAAAAAATCTACCGTTTTAATTATTTTGGATGGCTGGGGCTATCGTGAACAAAGTAATTCTAATGCAATCCAAGCAGCTAAGACCCCAATACTAGATAAGCTTAAAAGTGATTATCCTAACATGCTAATTCAAACCTCTGGCATGGCGGTGGGTTTACCTGACGGTCAAATGGGTAATTCTGAAGTAGGACATGTAAATTTAGGTGCTGGTCGTGTGGTTTATCAAGACTTTACTCGCATTACTAAAGCAATTAGCGACGGTGAATTTTCGCAAACACCGGCATTATGTAAAGCGGTAGATAAAGCGATAGAGAAAAACACAGCCGTACATATCTTTGGATTACTCTCACCCGGTGGTGTACATAGCCATGAAGAACACATTTTTGCCATGATGGAATTGGCCAAAAATCGTGGTGCAAACAAAATATATTTACATGCCTTTTTAGATGGTCGAGATACTCCACCACGAAGTGCGAAAGCATCATTAGAAAAAGCTCAACAAAAATTCGAGCAACTTTTTGCCAACACTTCGGGTGAAGGGCAAATTGCCTCTGTTATCGGTCGTTACTTTGCCATGGATAGAGATCAGCGTTGGGATCGTGTTGAAGCCGCCTATGACTTAATCGTATCGGGGATAAGTAAATATCAATATAACGATGCTTTGTCTGCTTTAGAAAGCGCTTACGAACGTGATGAAAATGATGAATTTGTTAGTGCAAGTGCCATACTCAATAACGCAGGTAACGCAATTGAAGTAAATGATGGTGATGCTTTGATATTTATGAATTTTAGAGCCGATCGTGCCCGACAATTTAGTCGCTGTTTCACCGAAGCAGATTTTTCAGGCTTCACCCGTAAGAAAACACCCGCCATTAGTGACTTTGTTATGTTAACTCGATATGCCGCTGATATTGAGGCTCCCTGTGCTTTTGCACCACAAGCGTTAGATAATGTTATGGGTGAATGGCTAGCTAAACATCACAAAACCCAATTACGTATTTCTGAAACAGAGAAATACGCCCACGTGACTTTCTTCTTTAGTGGGGGGCAGGAAGATACTTTTAAGGGTGAGCAACGTATTTTAGTCCCTTCTCCTGATGTTGCCACCTATGATTTACAGCCAGAAATGAATTCAACGCTACTGACCGATAAATTAGTGGCAGCCATTGAGAGTGGCGAATATGACTTTATCGTTTGTAATTATCCAAATGGGGATATGGTAGGTCACACTGGCAATTTTGACGCTGCGGTAAAAGCGTGTGAAGCAATTGATACTTGTGTGGGGCGTGTAGTTGATTCCCTACAAAAAACCGGTGGAGAGTGTTTAATTACCGCCGATCATGGTAATGCCGAGAAAATGCTTGATGAAGAGTCAGGTCAAGCACATACCGCGCATACTTGTGAGCCAGTGCCATTGATTTATGTTGGTAGAAAAGCCAAGCCTGCAAAAATAGGAACGTTAAGTGATATTTCGCCCACATTATTGCATTTAATGGCAATGGAGCAACCAGAAGAAATGACTGGCTCGGTATTGATGCAGCTTGATTAATACGGCACACTAATGAGAATTACAAAATAATAATAACTCATAATTTAATGTTAAAGTCTTCATTCAACGCCATGCAAGTATTTGGCAAATTATTAAGCTGCTTAGTTATCCTAAGCAGCTTAATTTTTGTCGGCTTTAGTATGGCTGCTGATATCACCAATCACCAAAACTCAAAGCAACAAAACACCCGTAAACTTAATGATGTGCAACAAGCTATCGCCAAGCAAGAATCTAACATATTTAACACTAATAAAAATCGATCAACCTTAGAGCAACAGCTAAAAAATGATGATTTAGCTATCGCCAAAGCGGTAAAAACCATCAGTGATACTAATCAACAACTCAAGGTGACGAATAAAAAAATAGCAGCCCTTAGTAAAGAAAAACAACAATTAGCGGTACAAAAAAACCAACAAGAGCGCATACTCGCCCAACAACTTCGTTCAGCTTACACTACCGGCCAGCATAGTTATTTGAAATTAGTATTAAACCAAGATGAAAGTAAAAAGATTCAACGCACCATCAGTTATTATCAATATTTAAACAAAGCACGCATTAAGGAAATTGATAAGTTTCAAGCAACTATTACCCAATTAATGCAAGTCACTACGCAACATCAGGAACAAGTCGCGCAATTAAAAACATTAAACCTCAATCAAAAAAAACAACAAAACAGTTTAAGTAAAAACAAGAATAAAAGAAGTAATACCTTAGCGTATTTAAATAAGAAATTATTATCCAGCAAACAACAGTTAGCTAAATTAAAATCAGAAGAAGCTAACCTAACCGCTGCTTTGCAAAAGCTTACAGCGCTTATTCGCGCAGAAATTAATTTAATGGGGTTGAGTAAGTTAAAACGTAAATTATCTTGGCCGATAAAAGGACGGCTTCTGCGAAGTTTTGGTAGCCAAAAACAAGGTTATCTAAAATGGAAAGGCGTCTTACTTGGTGCTCCCATTGGTAGACAAGTACAAACGATACATAATGGCACTATTTTATTTTCAGACTGGTTAAAAGGTTATGGTTTATTAATTGTTATTGATCACGGCAATGGCTATATGAGTTTATATGCCCATAATCAAGCCTTATTAAAGTCTGTTGGTGATAGAGTAGAAACCGGTGAGCCTATTGCTTTAGTTGGGCAAAGTGGCGGACAAGATCAAGCCGGACTTTATTTTGAGATTCGTCATCAAGGTAAAGCTGTAAACCCCAAACTTTGGTGTAAATAATTTACATCCTAAGTGTCTCCGAACACCCTGAGCTTTCCCGATTGTCCTGAGCCGGCCGAAGGAAGCTTGTCGCCCTTCGACAAGCTTCCTTCGGCCGGCTCAGGACGAACGGAGTATTCTTCAGGATACACCTTTTTTACTTGCTATAAGAGAAGGGCGACAAGCTTAAAACTAAATGATATGCTTTAACACCGCACTCTATTGATAAATAAAACAAAATGATTTCCGCTGTGTCGAAGTTTCTTCTTCTTATCATCTTTTCATTTACTGAACTTTTATCTGCGGTCTCCGCACAAGAAAAACCCGCACGCATCGCCATTGTAATTGACGACATAGGTTATCGAGAGACCGACGAACATGCGCTGTTATTACCTGGCGCTATCACCTATTCTATTTTACCCCACACACCTTATGGTAAAACATTAGCGATGAGAGCCAATGCCAATCACAAAGAAGTCTTACTTCATATTCCAATGGAAGCACAAAACGGTAAAAAATTAGGTCCTGGTGCACTGACTAGTATCATGAATAAAGCAGAAATTTATGCCAGCTTGAATCAGTCTTTAGCAGAAGTACCTTTTGCTATAGGCATTAATAACCATATGGGTAGTCATTTAACGCAACTAGTCGAACCGATGTCATGGACTATGGGTTTTCTCAAGCAACATCACTTACTATTTTTAGACAGTAAAACCAGCCCTTATTCCAAAGCAAGTATTATTGCTCAAAAACTAGGGGTGCCTGTAAAAGGGCGCCATGTTTTTTTAGATAACCAATTAACTGAAAGTTATATCAATAAACAGTTTCAATCGTTAATTAAACATGCCAAGACCCAACATTTTGCCATTGCCATTGCCCATCCACATCCTGAAACGATTCAAGCATTACTGCGCCTCATCCCAACCTTAAAACAAAAAAATATTGAGCTAGTACCTCTATCCTCTTTGTATTCAACCCCAACAAATAACCAAACACGACTAGCAAGTGACTAACCACTCGCACCTATTTACTATAATGTAATATTGTTTTCTTTCAATATTAAGTGTAAATATTTCACTGGAATAGCATAGGTAATACCACTAGGATTACTAAGCAGCGCCTCTTTAGTGCTTTGCACGAATACTTTATTAATAATTCCTAATACGTTACCCGTTTTCATATCATACATAGCACTACCACTATTGCCTGGGTATGCCGTCGCATCTAGTTGATAAACAGAATAAGGGTTGCGCATACGTTTTAACATTTTTAAATTAATCTGCCCTGCTGTTTGTACCGGTATAACAGTTGGCGTAGTACTGGCAATAATACCTCGGTGCGTAACGGGGTATAAACCTAAAACACCACCAATAGGAAAACCCGTAAAAGCAATATCACTACCATCAGGACGAATTGTCTTATCCGCTAAACTCATGGCTGGTAAGGGTGAGCCAGATAGTCTCAATATTGCTAGATCATATAAATCTGACGTAGCAATAATTTCGGCATCTCTCACTTTAGCGTTTTTTCCTGAACCAATAAATATGGCCATTTTTTGCAATAAACTTTCGTCAAGCTCGGTGGGTAACACATGAGCATTAGTGATAACGTAATGCCCATTACCAATGACAAAACCCGTACCACGCAATATATTTTGTGGTCTACTTGTCGGTGTATTAATCCCTATACCAACCACAGAATGTTTTATTTTTGCTACCACATCAAAAAATTCAGCTTTTGCTGGGATAATATAAAGCAAGCTGCATACTGACAACATAATAGATGTTTTTTTAAACATTTTATCTTTCCCTTTTTTAAAATTATATTCTTCCAATCTTTATATTCTAGCTTGTATTTTAAATATAATTTAATTTGCGTTCATTCAGCAGGCAAACTTTTAAATATCAGCCATAATAAATGATATTACGGAGAAATAGCATGACTGAAAAAATAGTTCCTATCCTTGCTGGTGGAGGCACACGTTTACCTGCCCATCTTGGTGTATTGCAAGCCTTGAAAAAATTACAGATACAATTTGATAATATAGTCGGCGTGTCGGGTGGCAGTATTATTGCTAGTTTTTTTGCTTCCGGTCTTTCGATTACTGAAATGAAAGAAATAGCATTAACCACTAATTATACTCAATTCACAGGTTTTTCTTTATTCAAGCTTATACGAAATGGGGGGTTAAGCTCTGGTGATGTATTTGAAAAATGGGTTGATAAACATCTAAAAGGTAAAACCTTTTCCCAAATGAATATACAACTACATGTTGTAGCTACCGATGTAAAAAGTGGTCAGCCTGTTATTTTTAATCAAGAAAACACGCCCAATATGAAAGTGTCAAAGGCCGTCCGCTTTTCTATGTCTATCCCACTTGTTTTTAGTTTTAAACCGTTTGGCAAATACCTCATGGTTGATGGCAGCATATTATCTGAAGATGCCCTACATCGAAATTGGGCTAAAGATGGTACACCGGTCATGTGCTTCAGACTGAGAAGTGAATATGAATATAACGAACTCAAAACGAATCGTTATTTTCCTATATTTAATTACATAACATTACTGATTCGCACCTTTATGACTACTATTTCACGAGAATATATTAACAATGCTTTTTGGCACCATACCATTGTTATAAATACCGGGGAATGTTCAGGTGTAGACTTTGCTATGACGAATGAACAAAAGTTACAACTATTCGAGATTGGCTATCAAACAGCATTAGAAATTGTTCCCATTAAAACTAAAACCCCCCATTAATCCCCCAATATTTAGGGTAAAAGAAAATATGAAATATTAAGCTATAGTTGGTTATAGCCTATGCAATTTTTAGTCTAAAAATTGCTGTAACCATAGTTAAGTAACTAGTCATTATTGTGACCCTGCATGCAAATACGATAAAATGGAGATTACATGAACTGGAACAAACGCCTGCTAAATACTCCCATTATTGGCGATCTAACAAAAAAACTCGTCTCAATGAAGGTAAGTCATGAGGCTAATGATATAGCAGAGCATTTCACCCAATTTTTAGAGACACAAGTAGCTGTGACCAATGCCCTTAAAGAGGAGGTATTTAAAATACGCCATAATGTTTACTGTGAAGAACTCGCCTTTGAAGAAATAAAAGAGGGCAGTCAAGAGAAGGATGAATTTGATGAGCAATCTATCTTTTCCTTAATTAAGCATAAACCTTCAAGTATTTATACTAGCTGTGTGCGTGTGGTCAGAATCCAAAAAGAAGGGCAACTATTACCCATTGAAAAATTTTGCCTAGATTCAATTACGGACGAAAAATTACACCCTAGCCGCTTTAATAGAAATGAAATTTGTGAAATATCTCGCTTAGCGGTAAAAGCAGATTTTAGACGTCGTAAAACAGATCAATATAAAGGGTCTGGTACGGGTGTTATTCAAGCAAGTAGTTATTCTGAAGTTGAGCTACGATGCTTTCCTTTTATTGCTATTGGCTTATATATGGCAGCAGCAACAATGGCAATAGATACAGGCATCAAACATGCTTATGTCATGATGGAGCCTCGCTTAGCCCATAGTATGAAATTTGTCGGTATTAAATTCAAACAACTTGGCGAGCCAATAGACTATCACGGCCTAAGAGCTCCATACTATATTAACCCAAAAATGTTCTTGTCTAACCTATCCCCAGGCTTTAAAAACCTTTATAAAATAATTCGACATGATATCTCCGAACAATTAACTGAATTGAAGTCAATATAACCCTTCGATAAACTCAGGGCAAACGGCATAATATCAGTTTATTATTAGTCTCTCCTATTATCCTGAGTTGCTCCGATTATTCTGTGTAGTGGTATAGTTAATTTAGCCACCTAACTAGAGGTGTTATTATGCACCTCATCAAACTTTAGGTGACTGCTACATTAATTGTGTTGATAACTGCTGATGTTTTGCTTTTTGTACTTTAGTTTTAGTGCTAATTTCTAACAGTATTTTTTTCGCTTGCGCTTTATCATTATTCGCCAATAACGTTTCTACAAAGTTCAGCGCTATATCTACATTCCTCGCCTTTGATAATGTATACGCTTGCTTAGCCTTTGTTAGTGCTTGTGCTTTCTTACCTGATTTTAATAAAACCTGGGCATAAGTATCAACAACATTAGGTACTTCAGCTGACAAATAATACGCTTTTTTTGCATGCGTTAATGCTTCAAAAAATAGATTCTTTTCCATATACAGCCAAGATAAATTATTCAATACTATAATATTGTTAGGCTGTATTTTAATTAACTTTTCATATTCAATAATAGCTTTATTGACATCAATAGATAAATACATATTCGCCAAACTCAAGCTAACCCTTGGCTGCGAGCCATATTCGAATGAATAGCTTTCAAGTAATTCAATCGCCTCCTGTTTTTGGTTGTTTTGCTCAAGCGCGTAAGCTAGAAAAGTGGCATTTTGATCACTTGGCTTGGCGTCATATTGTAGCTTTAACTTTGGTACTGCTGCAGAAAATTTTCGCTCCAAGAGTAAAATACGCCCTTCTATTCCTGCTTTTACGTTTTTATTGAGATCAAATGATGATAGATCTTTTAGTAAATTTTTTGCCTCACTGGCGCGATTATTATTTAATAACACCTGCATTTTTATCAAATGAAGCATTAAGTTATTAGGATGTTGTTTAAAACTGCGTTTTAAAACATTTAAAGCACGATCGGGTAGTTTTTTAGCTGCCCAGTAATTTACTACTAATAATACAGGCTCAATATGATATGGATTGTTTTTACGCCATTTATCTAAAATCAAGAACACTTCTTGTGCGTCTTCTTGTTTAGCATTAGCAATCAGCATTAACTGCCAATAACGTTTTGGTGTTTTAGTATTCAGCTGGTAGCCAGCTAATATTTCACTTGCACGTTTATATTTATTTAATTGAATCAAGGCGTCTGATAATAAAATTCCATAGTTAATATTCGTTTCATTATTTTGTTTCGCTTTTATAAGCGGCTGTAAGCCCTCTTCATTTTTATGAAATTCAAAATATTGCGCTAAGATTTTAAGGTTATAAGGGTGACTAACAATAGCCTCTTCAGTAAGTACTATTGCTTTAGTCGGTTTTTTCTGATGATTTGCTAATTTTACCATTGCAGTTAATGCATAAATATTATCTGGCTCTAATTTTAAACTTTGCTCTAATGCTGTTTGTCCTTGTTCAAGCTTATTTTGAACAAATGCAATCGTTGCTTTTAAGTTATAGCCCCCTGCCTTAGTTGGATATTGTTTTAACCATTTATTAGCTATCTCATCAGCTCTAGTCAAATCACCGGCTTTAATTGAAGTAAACGCCAAGGCAAGCTCGGCAGAAATTAATGCTGGGTTTTGCTGTAAAGCCAATTCTAAATTTTCGACTCCTGAAGGGTCGTTCATCATTAACTTCAAAATACCAGCTCGCGCACTTTGCTCAGCATTAGTTTTAGACGCGTCAGTTACATGCATTGTGAGCTCTTTGGCTTTTTCATAAGCACCAAGCTCCATCAATTCATAACTTAACGCTGCTAAAAACTGAGTGTTATCTTGATTAGACAATACATAATCACCTAAGGTTTCGCTAATATTTTCAATTAACCCTAGTTGTAACTGGCTTATCGCGAGCATTCTCCGTGCAGCATGATCAGCCGGCAAGTACTTGATTACGTCTTTTAAATGTAAATTACATTGCTCATAATTTTGTAAATAAAAAGCGCTCGCACCCGCAACCAACCTTAAGCTGAAAGAGTTAAAGCCTGAGGTCAGTGATAAGCCAGAAAAATGGCTCGCCGCTTCATAATCTTTTACTTCAAAGCGAGCCATCGCTTTTATATATTGCAAGAATGCCTGATTGGGAATTTTCGCCAAAATACTATCTGCTATTACCTCTGCTTCTGGGTATTGCCCATTTTTCAATAGGGCATCCGCAATAAATAATTGCACTTTGTTAGAGCTAGGCTGTAACGCAAAATATTTTTCAAAACTAGTCACTGCTTGTGAATAATTCTTTTCAACTATAGCAACTTGTCCTTGTAGCATCAGCGCATCGGCATTGTCAGGTGTTGCCGTTAAAATACGTCCCACCAAAGTCGCTGCATGAGCAGTATTTTTTTCCGCAAATGCTAAATAAGCACTCGCCAACATGCTATAGCCATCAACTTTTGACATCGACAGTGCTAACCCAGCCGTTGCACTAGCAAGCTCTTCGTTATCAGTCCGTAAAGCCGCAATGGTTTTATAGGCTAAAAACTGTATCTTACTTGATTGATTTAACGACTCAGCTTCTTTTTCAAGTAAGAAAATATCGTCATCTGATTCGGTAAGCATATAGGCACGGGCAAGCAAAGGCAGCGCCTTATTAGCGTCATACTTTAATCGTAATGCACGCTCTAATTCTTTCTCCGCACTAAAACCATCACCAGACCCTAGATACAAACGACCAAGTAAAAACCTCGCTTTGGCATTTTTTGCATCTAATTTGATCGCATTTTTTAATGCTATAATTGCCGATAAATGTTGCTTCTCCGTTAGTAACTTTTCCGCTTTTGCTATATGTGTTTGCGAGGTTTCATTATTACCACAAGCAAATACAGCCAAAATAACACTGGCACAGACTATTGATTTAAAAAAATTCATTTAACGTTCCTGTTTTGAATTTTAGCCGTTACGCATTATCCTTATTGGATAACAAAGACACCTTATATCGCGTGTAGGCATTTTGTTGCTAGATACTTTTCGAGCGAGCAACCTACTGACTTATTTACTTACCTTACTGTAATAATAATGCTAATACTTCTTGTGTTTTATCTTGCATTAACGTTTTATCGCCTTTAGATTCAACATTTAAACGGACTACAGGCTCGGTATTACTACTGCGCAAATTGAAACGCCAATTGCCAAATTCCATGCTAATGCCGTCAGTTTTATCGATTACATGCGCATCGGCTTGATAATAAGCAAAAACTCTAGCAATAGCTTTTTTAGGGTTTGCAAGTTTGTTATTTATTTCACCTGATGATGGGTACGCTTCAATACGTGCTTTTACTAAACTAGATAAAGGCTGTTTGTGTAAACACGTCAATTCAGTAATCAATAACCATGGGATCATACCGCTGTCACAATAAAAAAAGTCGCGAAAATAATGATGTGCACTCATTTCACCACCATAAATAGCATCTTCACTGCGCATACGCTCTTTAATAAAGGCGTGGCCGGTTTTACTTTGGACGGCTTGACCACCATGTTGCTCAACAATGTCGATAGTATTCCACGTTAAACGTGGGTCATGGATTATTTTCTGTTGTGAAGCATTAGTACCATTTATCTTAGCTAAGAAATTGTCCGCTAACAAACCAACAATATAGTAACCTTCAATAAACTCTCCTTGCTCATCGAATAAGAAGCAACGATCGAAGTCACCATCCCAAGCAATACCCATATCCGCTTTATGCTTAATAACAGCCTCACGTGTGGCTGCCCTATTTTCAACGAGAAGTGGATTAGGGATACCATTAGGAAAGCTTCCATCTGGTTGATGATGTACTTTAATAAATTCAATAGGCACGTGTAATTGCTTAAAAACAGACTCAATGGCATCCAGTGCTGGACCAGCAGTGCCATTACCGGCATTAACCACTAATTTTAACGGTCGACCTAATAAAGAAAAGTTGTCTATGCCAACATACGTTAATAAATGCGCCGTATAAAACTGAGTAATATCATAGGTGCTTATCTGGCCTTTGCGCTCAACATCACTAAATTTGTTTTGTTCTGCTAAGGCTTTAATATCAAAAAGACCCGTATCACCACTGATAGGCTTAGAGTTTTCTCGTACAAGCTTCATCCCATTATAATCAATAGGATTATGACTTGCAGTAACCACAATACCCCCGTCACAATTTAAATGACTTGTGGCAAAGTAAATATGCTCAGTACCACATAGGCCTAAATCAATAACATTGGTGCCTCCGTCCATTAAACCGTTAGCAAGTGCCAACTTCAGTTCTTCACTCGTTAAACGGACATCGCCCCCAATGACTACTTTTTTAGCTTTCGTGTGTTGAGCAAAAGCTCGGCCAATTCGATAAGCAATGTCAGTATTTAGCTCTTCGCCCAATTTTCCGCGAATATCGTAGGCTTTAAAACAGGTTAATTCTTTGATCGTCATTATTTCACTCGGCCATATTTATCTTCAAAGCGTACAATATCATCTTCACCCAAATAACTGCCTGATTGCACTTCAATCATCTCTAGTGGTAATTTTCCTGGGTTCTCTAACGCATGAACCACACCAATAGGAATATAAGTAGATTGATTCTCACTTAACATAAAGGTTTTATCATCGAGCGTGATTTTTGCTGTGCCTGAAACGATGATCCAATGCTCTGCTCTATGATGATGCATTTGTACCGATAGTTTAGCACCCGGATTGACCGTTATACGCTTCACTTGAAAGCGTTCGCCCTTATCAACACTGTCGTATTTCCCCCATGGGCGATACACTTCACGGTGAATAGTACTTTCACTACGTTGCTGCGCTTTAAGTTCATTGACTATTTCTTTAACATTTTGAACTTTATCTTTGTTAGCAATTAACACGGCATCGGGCGTGTCTATCACGACCAAATTATCAACGCCCAGTGTCGCTATCAATTTATTTTGGCTGTGAATATAACTGTTACTTGTATCATGGGCGATAACATCACCCTTAATGACATTGTGCTGAGCATCTTGCTGACATACTTCCCAAAGTGCTGAATAAGAGCCAACATCACTCCAGCCCGCATCAAGTGGAACAACAATGGCATCTTCAGTTTTTTCCATTACGGCATAATCAATAGATTCATCCGCACATTGTAAAAATGATTCTCTATCAGGACGAGTAAAGTCTAGATCTATTTCTACTTTTGCCATTGATGCTCTGCAGGCAGACAAAATATCGGGTCTAAATTTTTCTAATTCTTCTAAATAACGGCTCGCTTTAAAGAGGAACATACCGCTATTCCACAAATAATCACCCGAATCTAAATAACCTTGTGCGGCTTCAATACTAGGTTTTTCAACAAATTTCGCTACTTGGTATATATCATTTACTGGCTGACAGTATTGCTGCGACGCTTGTCTGTTTCCTTTTTGAATGTAGCCATAACCCGTTTCAGCATGGGTTGGCACAATACCAAAAGTCACTAATTTACCTTGTACTGCTGCAACAGTTGCCACATCGACAGCTTGATGAAATTTTTCTGTCTCTTTAATCACATGGTCTGCCGCTAATACTAACAACAAAGCATCTTCATTATCGGTTAACGCATTTAGTGCTGCTAATGCGACTGCTGGCGCAGTATTTCGCCCTTTAGGCTCAAGCAGAATAGTCGTTTTAGTGTTGTTCATTTGCTTAACCTGCTCTGCCACTAAAAAACGATGATCTTCATTACAAATAAAGATGGGGGATTGATGCTGACTAGGTAAGCGAGCTAGGGTGTCTTGCAACATACTAGTGTCATTAACTAAAGGTAAAAACTGTTTCGGAAATTGCGCGCGAGATAGTGGCCAAAGGCGGGTACCGCTGCCACCACACATGATAACAGGGATAATATTATTAGCGTTCATTTAGGTTCCATTAAAAATAACGAGCTGATGCTCTTATCATAAGCTATAGAAAATATTTCGACAATATTATAGGCATCCCCATTTTATTAAATTCGATTAGTTTTGAATTATTTAACTTAAATCAGCTTTAAGTTGGCAAGAAAGCCCAATAAGGCTATATTTAGTCATAATATTATTTAGTTCAAAACAGTTAAGAGAGATAATGAAAGTTACAGTATTTGGTATCGGTTATGTTGGTTTAGTGCAAGCGGCAGTATTAGCCTCTGTAGGTCATGATGTCGTCTGTGTCGACATAGACCAAACAAAAGTAGATAACCTTAAAAAAGGTTTAATCCCTATCTATGAACCTGGTTTAACGCCGTTAGTCGAGGAAACTTACAAAAATGGTCAACTAAAATTCACCACTGATGCTAAAGCGGGTGTTGAACATGGGCAAATGCAATTTATTGCTGTTGGGACTCCTCCCGATGAAGATGGCTCAGCTGACTTAAAATATGTACTTGCCGTAGCCGAAACTATCGCAACTTATATGAATTCCCCTAAAATCATTATTGATAAATCGACCGTTCCCGTTGGTACTGCGGATAAAGTGTCGGCAAAAATTATTGAAGTACTCGCGTCACGTAAAATCGATATTGACTTTAATGTTGTATCAAACCCTGAATTTCTAAAAGAAGGCGCTGCGGTTAGTGATTGCATGAAACCCGATCGTATCGTTGTTGGTACAGAAAGTGACTATGCACAAGCAGCAATACGTGAATTATATGCCCCTTTTAACCGCAATCATGACCGCATGATTTTTATGGATGTACGTTCAGCTGAGTTAACTAAATACGCAGCAAACTGTATGTTAGCGACCAAAATTAGTTTTATGAATGAAATGTCTAATCTAGCCGAGTTATTAGGTGCCGATATTGAAGCAATACGCCATGGTATTGGCTCAGATTCTCGCATTGGCTATCAATTTATTTACCCTGGCTGCGGTTATGGTGGTTCATGTTTCCCTAAAGATGTACAAGCGTTAGTACGTACTGCCCACGGCATTGATTATAAGCCGGCGTTATTAGAGGCTGTTGAATCAGTCAATTACGCACAGAAACAAAAACTTTTTAAAAATTTACAGACTTATTTCAATGGCGATTTAGCGGGTAAAACCATTGCCGTTTGGGGGTTATCATTTAAACCACAAACAGATGATATGCGTGAAGCATCATCAATGGTATTAATGGAAGCTCTTTGGCACGCAGGCGCAAAAGTACAGGCTTATGATCCAGAAGCAATGGAAGAATGCCAACGTATTTATGGTGTACGTGATGATTTATCATTAGTTGGCACCAAAGAATCAGCATTAAATGATGCTGATGCCTTAGTTATTTGTACTGAGTGGAGTCAATTTAGAGCACCTGATTTTGACTTAATCGCCAAAGCATTAACTCATAAAGTAATCGTTGATGGTCGTAATTTATATGACCCACTATTGCTTAAAAATCGTGGTTTCGCCTATTACGGTATTGGCCGTGGTGAGAGTATTAAAAAAGTATAATTAGAACCAACTATTCCTTGTACTTCGACTACTCGTACCTCGTGCTCAGCACGAACGGAGTTCACTGCCGGTATGACACCATTTTCCCTGAGTCGGACCGTTCGCCCTGAGCTTGTCGAAGGGTCAAAGGGAAGAAAAAAAATGAAGATAACGAATCTCAAATATTAGGATATAAAAGTGAAATTTTTAGTTACTGGCGCAGCCGGCTTTATTGGCTTTCATGTGGTGCAGCGTTTATGCGAACAAGGGCATGACGTTATCGGGATTGATAACCTTAACGACTATTATGATGTTAATCTTAAGTTAGCCCGTTTAAATGGTTTAAAAAAATACCCTTTGTTTGCCTTTACAAAGCTTGATTTGGCTGATCGTGAAGGTATTGCGCAATTATTTTCACAAGAAAAATTTGATCGCGTAATACACTTAGCAGCGCAAGCAGGGGTTCGTTATTCAATAGATAACCCTATGGCCTATGCTGATTCAAACTTAGTTGGCCACCTAACGATATTGGAAGGTTGTCGTCATAATAATGTGCAGCATTTAGTTTATGCCTCATCCAGCTCAGTGTATGGCTTAAATAGCAAAGTACCCTTTTCGACTTCCGATACCGTAGATCATCCTATTTCACTCTACGCTGCTACCAAAAAATCTAATGAGTTAATGTCACATACTTACTCCCATTTGTATAACATACCGACTACAGGTCTACGCTTTTTTACTGTTTATGGCCCCTGGGGTCGTCCAGATATGGCGCTATTTAAATTTACCAAAGCAATGATGAATGGCGAAAGCATTGATGTTTATAATAATGGAAATATGCGCAGAGATTTTACTTACATTGATGATATCGTAGAAGGTATTATTAGAATTCAAGATATTATTCCTCAAAAAAATAATGATTGGTCGGTTGAAGATAGTTCAGCCGCGACAAGCTCGGCACCTTATAAAATATTTAACATTGGCAATGGTAACCCAGTTAAACTCCTCGATTTCATTCAATCTTTAGAAAACTCCCTGGGTATTACTGCCAATAAAAATCTAATGCCAATGCAACTGGGTGATGTTTATCAAACATATGCGGACGTTGACGATCTATTTTCGGTCACTAAATACAAACCATCAATGGGTGTTGAAAAGGGTGTCGCAGAGTTTGTAAAGTGGTATAAGAATTTTTATCAATAGCAAAACGGGTATCTCCTACTCTTTCCGCTTGTTCAGCGCTGTCAAAAATGCCTCAACAAGAGCAAACAAAGGAATAAGTGGCTTGTATTCTACGTAAGTGACATACGTCAACATCATTAATACTGTATAAGGAATAGATATGTTTAATTATGAAGAGGCGTTTTCTCGAAATATTGGTTGGGTTACTAAAGAAGAGCAGCAGAAACTCAGGAAGACAAAAGTTGCTATTGGAGGATTAGGAGGTGTTGGCGGGGATCATACTATTGTACTTACCCGATTAGGTATTGGTAATTTTCATATTTCAGACCTTGATGATTATGATGTCCCTAATTTTAATCGCCAAGCTGGTGCCAATATGTCAACGTTAGGAAAACCTAAAGCAGCCGTTATGGAAGAAACCATTTTAGGTATTAATCCAGAAGCGACTGTAAAGAATTTTGACAGTGGCATTACCGATGATAATTTAGAAGAATTTTTAGAGGATGTTGATATCTATGTCGACAGTCTTGATGTTTTTGCATTAGAAATCAGGCGTAAAGTTTTTCGTCGTTGTTACGAAAAAGGTATCCCAACAATCACGGCTGCTCCTATGGGCATGGGGACAGCATTTTTGGTTTTTATGCCGGGTAAAATGTCTTTTGATGAATATTTTAATATTATAGATCCTTCTCCTAATGCAAGTGAATATGAAAAGGAACAACTTTTTAATGACAATATAATTCGTTTTGTGATTGGCGTATCTCCCTCTGTTCAACAGCGACATTATTTAGTTGACCGGAGCTCTGTTAACTTTCTCAAACAAAAACTACCTTCTGTTTGTATGGGCGTATCATTAGCCGCAGGAACATTATGCTCTAATGTCCTTAAGCTTGTTCTCAAGCGAGGAGAAATTGTTCACGCACCCTGTGGTTTACATTTTGATGCTTATAGAAATAAGCTAATTAAAACATGGCGCCCTTGGGGTAACAAAAACCCTATTCAAAAATATATGTTCTGGCGAGTTAAGCATCTTTTGGCAAATAATAGTTGAACAATTGTTATAGCACTAAATAGGGAGTAATTAAATTGGTAAAACATAGTAGTAAGATCATTACCAATTAATTTTTCAAAACAGTGTCCAACCCAAGAGATAATAACCTCAGTCTACCGTGTAAATATCATTCCTTGCACTCCATTTTAATCCTCTAATAAAATGACACATTGAGAGAGTTAACTAGTGTTTAAAAATAAAGTAAAAACAGTAAATATAGAGGAAAATTCCTGATAGGGCGGTAACTATGATTCAAGTGTCAGATATTTTTACAACATATTTATCCAAAATAACTCCAACTTAACACACCATCACAAGCCATTGTTTTATATATTTTTTTTATAGTTGGTACATATTATGCTTATTAGTAAATGACTAAACTTACTGTTCTAATAGGATGAATAAAATGAATAAAATTATACTGGCTTTACCTTTTATATTAGCAACCCAATCAGTACTCGCTGATCAATTTTATCTTGATCCTGGCACAAACTACGACGGAGTATTAGCACCTAATGAAGATAAGGTTTGTGACACTTGTACATCCCTTAAAGATGAATTTAACTTTATTTATCAGTCTACTTCAACCATCACTGATTTAGATGGTAACGGTATTGATGCTGGTGATTTGATTTCTACTGAGGGCGGCTTAAGTGTTGGTGCTCTAGGTAGCAATCAAATTCTTGGTTTTAACCCCAATGAAAGTTTTGGTAATGATAGCAACAATGGGTATGGTGACTGGGCTCTAAGCTTTTCAATTACTGAACTGCCAGGTATTGTCACGAGTATTGTAAATGATGTTCCTATTATTGCTTATGGTCCTGGTCTACTTGAGATGTTTGTAACTTTTGATGGCAGTACTTTCAATAACTTTATGGATATTGCCTTAACTGGTGGTGCTACAGCCGCTGCAAGTTCATACTTGTTTGGAGGCGCAGACTTCAACGATGTAGACGCTGGTTACAACAATCTGTTTAACTCTAAAAACCCTGTTTGTAATAACACAGGACTATTTGATATTTGGAATAATTGCGAAGCACCTACTAATTCGGTTCAGTTTGCTTTTGATTTTAATACTAACTTATTAACTACAAATTTTGCGGAAGCAGGAGTCGATGGGAACGAAAACAACTTGTTCTCTGTTACTTCAGACCATGACGGTAGTGGTGTTTTATCAGTGCCTGAGCCAACATCTATTGCAATTTTAGGTCTTGGTTTACTTGGATTGGCTGGTGCACGTCGTCGCTCATAATTTACGACATTAATATTTTATGTCAGATATAAAATCCGTGCAGATGAGATAATACCAAAATTAAAGAAAACTAGAAAAATTTAAGAAAATAGATAAAAATCCAACTTTACTTAAGTAAGGTTGGATTTTTTATTTAATAAAAATGAAGTACTCAACGTCGTTTAACCGCTTTTAGCCGTGTTCCTTTCTCTGTACAAACGTATGTCATCGTATGCTGTTATTCATCGCCCGCTTCGTCTTTAATATATTCCTCAACCCTTTCAATACTTACCTTTCACGGGGTCATACAGATCATTTTTATGTCGACTTTTTCTGAGTTTTTTGGAGGCCTAAGGCGACTGGAAAACAATGAAAACCTAACGGATGAAGCACAGTCGATAAATATTGAAATTTAGAGCTAATTACACGCCAAACGCATCTGGTGCTGTTGACTGTTGACTGTTGACTGTTGAATATTGACACACTAAAACATGAGACATTGAATTACTTTTCAAACTATCCTGCCGCAGGAGAATACTTTCTGTCGGTATGCTCTTCTTTGGTCAAAAAACGGGATATTGATACGGTTACTCACACGTTTAGTTAAAGATAGCGATGTAGAGTGCAAATATTGATGGTAACTATATAAAAACTCATCAACACAGTGCAGGAGCGTCCGTGTTCAATAATTTCCACCTCTACCATCCCTACCTGTTACTCCCTCATCTAGCTTAGCTTATCCCGCACAAAAGGGTCGTGGTTCCGATATTTCCGTGACACTGTGTAATATGTAGTTATAGTCGCTCTATCAATGTTTGCTTCTCGGTGTGCTCCTGCGCTGAATTTGGCTCCACTAGAGAAAGGATATTTTTGGCTTTTACTTTGTCATTATTCATCAACAATCTAACATAGTTAAAAGCTACATGATTATTCTTCCCATTAGATAGCTTATAAGCTGCGCCTATTACTGTTAATGCTTCCATCGCATTTCCACTTTTATCAAGGATCATTGCCTTTGTATCTAAAATTTTAGGACTATTTGGCAATTTTTCTAACGCATTATTTATATATTTTAATGCCTGAGGATAATCTCCTTTTTCACCTAAAGCCCAAGAAATATTATTAAGAATAATAGCATTGTCCTCACCACTTGCTAGTAAAATTAGGTACTGCTCAATCGCTTTAGTAACATCTGTACTCAAATAGATATCCGACAACAAGAATCGTAATTGACTATCTGTACTATGGTTAGCTAAATAATTTTCTAAATGAAGGATGGCTTTCTCATCTTCATTATTTTGTCGATAAGCGGTAACTAATAACCTACTTGTAAAATTATTAGGGGTCATTTGGTAGTATGTAAGTAACTTAGGAATCGCTAATTCCACTTGATTTTCACTAAGTAAAATTTGTCCTTCTAGTCCCATAATGAATGCATTGGGAATAACAGATCGATTAATAGTGCTTAATAATTTTTTAGCGTTAATTACATCGTTCATTAGTAACAAAAACTGTACCTGAGCCACTTTAAATGCATGGTTTTTTGGACGTTCATCTATTGCTTTTTTTAATAATTTGATTGCCTGACTATATTGTTTTTGACTTTCGTAAAAGCCAATTGTACTCATCACTGCTATTGCGTTATACCGAGATGAAATCACCCATTTATTCAAATTACTATTGACACTTTTCATATTATTAAGTTTCTGGTGTGCAGAAACGAGTAATTTCCAGTACGGTGAAGGAGCGACCACAACATCCTTTAAATTTTGAAGCAATATAATTGTCTTATTATATTCTTGCTGATCATAATAAACCGTTGCCATAAGGATATTCGCCGACATGTCGCTCTTGTGAGTACTATAATACGCAGTAATTCTTTCTTCCATTATCTCATCTGGTGTCAACTGGTAGAGCTTATGTAATATTTTTAAACTGCTAGGATTTATCATGATTGCTTTATTCAGTTCCGCAATAGCTAATTCCTTATTATTTTCTTGTTGAGCAATATGCGCTAAATATAAATAAGCATCGACATTTTCTATTTTTACTTTAATCGCTTTAGCTAGTATTGGTTTAGCTTGATTAAATTCGCCTTTTTTAATGTGAATTAAGGCCAGCAAATTATAGCCATCAACAAGCTTAGGGAATTTATTTATCCATCTTTGCGCAATGTTCTCTGCTTTATCAAATGTCCCCTGAGTCAAATATTCTATAGCGAGTGCTTTTTCCGCATCCTTAAATGTAGGATCTAACGCTAATGCTTTTTCAAATTCTAAAAATGCATCTTTATCCTGCATAGCTGATTTTAGTATACCTGAGCGTAAAAGTTGTTTTGGATCATTTGGACTCGCTATTTTGGCCTTTCCTAGTAATGATTTAGCCGCATCATACTGACCCGCTTGCATTAAAACATTTGATGCTGAGGATAAAAACCCTACGTCTTTAGAAGTGAAGTCTGTCATAGAGTTAAATGTATCTACTGCTTCTACCGTATAACCTAAACGTAATTCAGCAAGTGCTAGAAACTTCCTTGCCGGATGTGCAGCCGGAACTTCATTTTTTATACTATCAAGGTAATCGTATGCTTGTTGAAAATGTTCAAGTTTAAATGCACTAACACCTGCAACAATTTTCATTCCTACACTAGTGTTACCAACTTGTATCGCTTTGATTGCTGCCGTATTTGCAGCCTTCAAATCACCCGCCTGATAGCGTGTATGAGCTTTTATTTGATTGACCAGACCTAAGTTAGGGTTAATTTTAAGTAAAATATCAGCATATTTTTCAGCTTTTGCAAATTGTTTGTCTTGTAATGCCGCATTGGCTAACATTGAATAAGCCATCATAGATTTAGGCTGAATTGCTATATGATTTTCAAAAGCAATAATTGCAGCTGGATAATCTTTTCGAAGAAAAGCAACTTGACCCGCCAACAGGTTTAGATCGGGCTGATTTGAATCTATCTCTAGCCCTTTATTAATGAAATTGATAGATTCTTCTAGCTCATTTAGAGATAATTTAAAGTATGCGTGGGCTAATGTATTGTATAGAGTGCCGCGTCCAAATTGGTCAGACTGACTAAGTAGGTTTGATGCTTCCGGCTCTTTTCCTAACCTTAAATTAGCAAAAATTTCATACGCTAAGTAATGAACCAATGCATCCCCATTAATACTTATTTCTTTTCTGAGGCTGAGGACGTCAAGGGGTTGCTCTTCTAATAGGTAGGCTCTAGCGAGTAATGGATACAAGTCTTGATTATTAAGCCCTAATCTATGTGCCAATAACAACTCTTTAAGTGCCGAGGTACTATTTCCCCTATGTAGGTAAATTGAACCTAACAAGAACCTACCTTCCGCATTGTTTGAATCTTTTTGCAATAAATTTTTAAGGCTAATAATTGCCTCGGAATTTTGTCCTTGTTGAAAAAAAACCTGAGCACTATTTAAATATTCTTCTGCAGCTTTATCTTTGCTACAACCAGATAGCCCTCCAGATAAAACAACATAAATTATTATGGGAAGCAGCACTTTTTTATAATTCATCTTTATTCCTTTAGAGATATATTAACTAAAATTTTGTATTCTTTCTTTTCAAGTCACTTATCCTAAAAACATAGGCGTAACGTAATTTACAGAAGCTTCACCTACAGAAAAATGCTGTTATCAAGGCTGAGTTTTCACCTTTTATTGCTCTACTTTTAATCACCAGATTAATAGTCTGATTCAATATTTATTATGTCACGGACGAACTAAAGCGCTTCATTTAACACAATAGTAGCTAATATTGGGCTATGGTCACTCCCAACATCATTCCCAATTTTAGCCTCTAGAATACTAAAGCTGTCGTCGGTTAAAATATGATCTATTCTCACACTTAACATTCGAATGTGCTTAGTAAAGCCAAAGCCAAAGCCAGCCTCATTAAAAGCATTTTGATACTGACCAAAATTTTCACGATAAATCGAACTTTCAACAGGCATATTAAAATCACCCAATATGATTAAAGGGGTTTTATTTTCTATCCAACTAGAAATAATACTAGACTCAATATATCGTTGTTCTGTATTTTTAAAAATCGCGTCAAAATTTAATTTAGATAATTGAAAATCTTCATATCCTTTACGGGGTGTTTCTAAATGAAGATTCATGACATAAATTTTTCGTTCATTAATCTGTAATTGGTACAATAAACCAAGCTGTCCCCAACCACCCAACATTTGGCGACTCTGACCATTAACATACTCTAGTTTATAAGCACTTGCTAAGCATGTTTGTCCAATACAGTGTAAATCCCACCCCTGAGGGACTACTTTTTTCACTTCTATTTTAGAGGTTTCTTGAAAAGCGATAAGTACTAATTGCTCGTTAACAATCTGCTCCTTCATCAACGCTGGGTTTTCAATACCCCCACCTAAGTTAACCGACATGATTGATAATGATTGCCCTGTAGAATTCACCCAGAGGTTACCAATAGGTACTTGAAAATTAAAATAGAAAAAAACAATAAAAATGGTTGCCAAGACCCATTTCCATTGCTTAATAATTAATGACCGGTCTATGATTACAACGGGCAGTAAGAGTAAAAAAAGCCACCATCTGGGCGCGAATAACAAAGGTATTTCAACCAAAGACCACAGTGTAGACCAAGGCATAATAGTACAAAGAGCCACAAGTAAACTACTAAAATAAAAGAAATAAAGGGACGTTTTAGCAATAACACTTAACCAAAGTAATTTATTCAAATTTTTCATCTGTATATAGCTATTAAAAACTTAATATTAACTATACTAGTTAATATTATAGTAAAAAGGTAAGTTTTAACGCTTATTTAACTTTTGATATACTCATCTGAAATGGATATTTGACAGTAAAACATAAGGAGCTCACTTGAAACAGCTAGCAAAACACACGTTATTAATTTTTCCCATTTTTCTTTTTAGCTGTTCAAAAAAAGTAGAGCATCATGGTTCGCACAAAAATTCTATACTCAATGAAAACTTTGAAACCTTTCCTTTTTTAAATACACCGAAATGGACCGCCGATCAAAAGAAAAACACAGGACCTTATACTGAATCTGGCAAATATGATCAGCAACCAAAAACATCACCACCTGGCGCCTTAAAAAATACTATTCCATTAGGAGAAAATAATTGGTTAACGGCTGAGATATATACAAGAACAAAGGAGCCCATACTCATAGATTATCTAGATATAGTAATAGATCCCCTCAACGCCAATAACAAGGTATTAAAATTAAGCACACCCATTCATACTGATGCAGTGATATTACGCCCTAAAAAGGCTTTACCTAAAAAATATGAACTCAGTTTCAAAATAGGCTTCATTGATTACGGCGATGAAAGTGAGTTGACGGGATATAGTGATGGCAATAAAATGGCAGGTCCTTGGCGAGAAAGTTCAAGTGTTGGACATAACGGCTTTTATTGGTTCGCCCTAGTAGATCAGTTACCAAAGCCCAATAACAACATATGGAGCCATCACCATCGTAAGTTTGTTATTAATAGTTGGAATAGAAAAAATGACCAGAATACGGTAAACGTTATTGCGCTTAATGATACAAGTGACACACATACCGCTTTGGGTAAAAAATTTATTCGCTATGTTGATAGACGCTGGCAAAAAATTTCAGATACACCTATAGATAATTATTTACCTAATGAATGGTATGCGGTTACGTTTACACGAACTAGCCTCTTTTATAAGTTTTCAATTACAGGTAGGTTTAAAAATGCGGGTCAAACCACATACAAAAATAAAATAGATTTTCATAAAAACTGTATATTCCATTACAACCAAACACCAGAAGAGCTAGATACCCGCTGTATAGATAACCACGTGCAAACCTTCCTAGGACAAAAATTTACCTCTTGGCCTATAAATAGCGCTTATCCCGATTATTTTATGATTGGTGAGCCATATATTAATTACCATGGAGGGAGTGTATTGATAGATGACATAAAACTAAAAACATTAGAAGCTACTTCGCGTAGTGCTGTAATCGAAATAGGATACTAAAAAATCGCAATAGGATGTTAAAAAATGGACTTACATAAAAAAATGGAATTACATACTCGCTCCGCAACGATCGCAATAATAACATGCCGTAGGCCGATATGGTTAAAACGATTACTTGAATCATTAACCAAACAAAGTGTTGATAAAAATACATTGTTAAATATTCTAGTGGTTGATAATGCAAGCGAACAAACAGCCGTAGATATTGTTAATGAAATCTCTTCTGTCAGTCCTTTTAAAATAACATACGCCTGTGAAAAAACAGCAGGGATTGTTGCCGCACGGAATAAATGCATCACTGAGTTTCTTCAAACGGATGCTCAATATCTTTTTTTTATTGATGACGATGAGTGGCCTGCCGAGAATAATTGGGCGCAAAAACTTTTAAATAAACAGAAAGAATATAATGCTGACGTAGTCACTAGTCATGTTCTTTCTGTTGGAGAACAAGACACCCCCTCATGGGCGGTTGAATTAATCTACGGAAAAAACCCATTGAAAGAAGGTGATGTTGTTAATAAATTTTACACTAATAACTTATTGATATGCCGTAATGTACTTGAAAAAATCACCCCCGCATTTGACAAGCGCTTTGCGATGACAGGCGCCAGTGATTATCATTTTTCGCTAAAATGTCATAAAGCAGGCTTTAAAGCTTTTTATACTGACGCACCTGTTATTGAAGAATTCCCCAAATCACGGGCAACTATAAAATGGTTTTTACGCCGAGGATTTCGCTCAGGCATAGGTTTTACTCGTAGTCATTTATTTGAAGACTCATTTTTATTGGCCGTACTTTATTGCTTAACAATGGCAGGAACTCGGTTTGTTAGGGGGTTAGCTTATTGTTTACTGGGGTTAATAACCTTTAACAAAACTACTGTAGTTAATGGCTTGTTTAGATTTTGTTCTTTTGCAGGAACCATTTCAGGTTTTTTTGGCATAAAACTCGAAGAATATAAAACCATTCATGGTAATTAAATCTATGCTAAACAATATGACTCTGATAAAAAAAATAAAATGCAATAGCCCCATCATTGGAATAATGATACTTCTACTACTCTTTATGTTGTTGAATCTTCCTGTTATTACGACACTTTGGCGCCATAGTTTTGATGACGGTACCTATTCGCATGCTTATTTAATTCCGTTCATTACCTTATATTTATATTACCAATTACAAAATGATAAATTACTTGTATATAGAGCTCACTTTTCAGTGTTTGGCTTTTTATTGTTTTTTTCTTCCTGTTATGGGCTTTTCATTACAGCATCTGCACAAATAAGTGTGGGTTATTGGCTTACAAGCTTAGGTATTATTATTTCTGCAATCCTTCTGTTGTATCAATACCATTGGCGAGTGATATTTCCTGCTGCTTTTCTCATTTTAATCATTCCGATGTGGGGGCCATTAGCCGTAATATTACAAAGCATGTCGGTTAATGCTGTTAACTTCATGATGAGTTTTACCGGCATACCTACTTATGTTGAAGGTAATTTTGTTTCTATTCCTGCGGGGGTATTTGAGATTGCAGGCGGTTGCAGTGGTTTACGATACTTTATTGTCTCGATTGCTATTAGTTCTTTATTTGTATTTCTTCACATGAAAAATATTCGTAATATTACCCTGTTTATTGCCGTCGCAATTATGGGTGCTTTAATTACTAATTGGATACGAATAACATTATTAATAGTTATTGGCCAATATACCAATATGACCAGCAGCTTAATGGTTGATCATAATAATTTTGGTTGGTATATATTTATTCCTTTTATGGTTATATTATTTTTTTTTGGCAATCATTTAACTGAAGACCTCGCTCCATCAATATTGAAATTAAAACAAAAAATCAATTTCTCAACAATACTATTAGTCTTAAGCGGTTTGTTAATTAGCTCTACGACTATTTCAAATAGTTTAATATCTGATCAGCACTTAATATCAAAATCATTAGAAAAATATCACAAGCAACGAGAATTAAAACCTTTTGTTCAATACTACACCCGTGTTAGTGATAATGTTTTAACCATTGAGGACACTCACATATTGATGAAAACTTATAATTTTTCTGGTTATGATTTAGATGCAAAACCAACCTTTTATAATAATAAAATAGCACCTGATAGTTGGCAAATAAATGATAGCTATCAATATAAACAATGGAATATTGTCACAGTAGAGCAAAAAGCTCAAAAAAGCTTAATCGCCACAACATTACAAATTAACACTAAACTGTTTGCTAATAAAAAAATGTTTAAAATTGCTAGAATTAAAGTGGGGATATCAGGAACAAAAGCAACAAAATTACATTGGATTAGCATCCCGTGTAAAACAAACTGTGAACTTGAGCAAACAAGATTAACAATATTCTTAAATGGTTTTAAGAATATTTAATGCTTTTACTGGAAATTTAAAAATGGATTTTTACACGTTAATAAAAACGAGTATTTTTTGCATTATCTTCATCTGCTATACCGAGCCATTATATGCAAAAGAGTATTGGATATCGCCTCCTTCACCACCCCGTGACTACTGCACAAAACAAAGCTGTCTTTGTAATAAAAGTAATGCCTGTGCTTTAAACTCTTTTTTGTTAAAACAACTAAGCCCAGGTGATTTTGTCTATTTTAAAAAAGGTGTTTACCCTGCCTTCACCCTAAATAACATTCACGGAACAGTTGAGCAGCCGATTACCTTTAATGGTTCGTTTTCTATTGGTAAAGCAGAGGTTTCATTAAACCCTAAAAAGTCTAAAGATCTAGTAGAGATCAAAAAATCATCTTATTTAATACTGACCGGATTCAATATTAACCATTCACCCCGAGCAGGCATTAGAGTTAACAATAGTCACCACATTATACTCGAGAGTAATAAACTCACTAATAATGCTGTATGGGGAATATTTACCAACCACTCAAATTATTTTACAGCCACAAACAACATCATTGTAGGCCCCGCAGAGCAACACGGTATTTATCATTCTAACAGCGGTGACAATGTTAAAATCACGTCTAATTTTATACAAAATTTTAATGGCTGCGGAGTCCAAATAAATGGTGACCTTAGCATGGGAGGAGCAGCAAACGTAAAAGGGGATGGAATAATATCGAATGTAGAAATATCTAATAACTATTTCAGTGGTAATGGCTTAGTGGGCGGTAGTGCTATTAACTTAGATGGCGTTGTTGATGGAAACATTAACAATAACATTATCATTAATAACAAAGCCGCTGGCATTTCAATTTTTAAAGGTGATGGTGCTGTTGGTTCAAGCTTAATCAACGTATCTGATAATTTGATGATTATGGCTAAACGCGCTAAGTGGGCAGTTAATATAAAAAACTCTGGTGGTAAAAATTCATTTACGAATAACATCATGATTTCTCAAGATACATTCAGGGGTATCTATGATGTATTGCCTGTTGATTTAAGCGCTAAGAATAAAACCGAGGTGGTACCTTTTACCGCTAATAATAATTTGTATGGCTATGGACGACACCTTATTGCGCTGAATGATGAGCATTACCTCCCTTTAGATAGATGGCAAAAAAATTACAAAATCGATAAAAACTCGTCAAAAATCGCCTATAAATATATTATGTCTAATCAAGGTAAGTTAAGTCTGCCCGTGGTTGAGCTACTTAAAAAAAGAAGCATTGCTGAATTTAATGCTTATCTATTTCTACTTCTTTAACGAATTTTATTTTATGCCATCCTTATATACAGTTGAAACAATAACCGATATTAAGCAAGCTATTATGCTTGAAAATGAATGGCGCACTTTAATAGAGGCTACTGCCGAAAAAAAAGAGTCAGTACAATGTTTTATGTCTTGGGAGTGGTTAACTCAATGGTTACAAACTTACCAGGATTATATCGTTGAATTAAAAATAATGTGTGTTTTATATAATGGTACCTATGTTGCTATAGCCCCTTTTTATATCTGTACCAATAGTAAATGGGGTATCACTGCAAAAACCCTCTCTTTTATTGCCACTAATGAACCTGAAAATTGCGAGGTCGCGTCAGAATTTATTGATCTTGCTTATTCAACCCAGCATAAACAAAAAATAATTGAGTTGCTCACCTGCCAACTAAGTCACTTAACTGATATTACTCAATTCAATTTTAAGGATTTAAATAAACATTCTCTCATGTATGCTATTTGTCAGCAGTTACAAGCGAAAACAATAGCTTACAAAGAACATAGAACAGGTTATCAATTTTACATAAATTTAGCCTATACTTGTCAATATTCAAAGTCTTTCTTAAAAAAGAAAAAGCGAATACTTAACGCCTTTGAAAAAGTTAGCAAGACTCAACATTGTGAATTTATTATCGCGAATGAAGAAAAACAAGCGCTTAAGTTATATGATCAATTAGTAGAATTGCATCAAAAACGCTGGCAACAAAAAAACAAGCCTGGCGTATTTGCAAATAATTACTTTTATGCGTTTCATAGACGCTTCATTAAACAGTACGTTGAAAAAGGAATAGTTGTTCTATCCGCCATACAAATTGAGAACCAAATAATCTCAGTGAACTACTCAATTAAATGGCATAACACGTTATATTTTTACCAAAGCGGAATGGATGAACGCTATAAACCCAATTTATCACCTGGGCTATTGAACCACCTATTGCTTATTCAATATTGCAAGGAGCAGAATATTCAACAATATAACTTACTTAAATCAACAAAAAATGATTATAAAAGTCACTTTTCTCAACGGGGTGATGAACTTATCAATATAACCATGTTAACCTCAAATAAATTAAATCTAATTTGGCTCGCTCTCTATCGTGCCAAGCAGGCTTTAAAACTACTTATAAAATTGCTTAAGTCAAAAGGCCGTATATGAGTAGTTTTAAACGACAAAGCCCAATAGAAGAAAATACAAATCCCGCTTTCGCTTTTTTCTTAACACTCTTATTTACTTTTTTTGTTCTCGTAAGACCCCAAGAATTATTTCAACCACTTAATGGCTTTCCTATTATTGCAATATTAAGTGTGTTGTTAGTAATAGTAATACTGCTTTCACATAGACCTATTCAGCTAATGCCTCAACATTATCTTGTTTTGGGCATATACCCCGTTACTGTAATTTCAGGCGGCCTTAATGGCTGGCTTGGTGAAGGGGTTACTGAGGCCAATATGTACATTAATAGTGGCTTAGTCCCTTTGTTTGTTTTTTCTGTTGTTTATACCTCGGCCTTCAGACAAAAAGTGTTCATGTGGTTATCCTTAATTGCTGCCATCATTTTTATACATAATGGCTATGTACAGCAAAATTCAGTTGATGGTTTTGGTTGGTCTGGCACTAATTATGTTGAAGATGGACGCATAAGGTACTTAGGAATATTCCAAGATCCTAATGACTTAGGCGTATTTTTTATGATGAATATTCCATTTTCTCTCTATTTTTTAGCTAAATCGAATGCCATAGAGAAAACATTAGGTTTAACCACTTTTATACTCTTACTCTATGGCATTTATATGACCAATTCACGTGGCACTATGATAGCTTTAGCCGGAATGACAGGCCTATATTTACTTATTCGTTTTGGGGGAACAAAAGCAATAATCTCAGGGTTAATATTATCACCGCCGGCATTATTTTTTGCCTCAACTTTTAGAGCAGTAAGCTCACAGGAAGCTTCCGCTATGGGGCGTTTATGGGCTTGGTGGGACGGGCTTGAAATGCTTAAAGCTAACCCACTATTTGGTGTTGGTAGCAATAACTTTATGGAACATCACGTGAGAGTAGCCCATAACACCTATATTCAGATAGCGGCTGAGCTTGGTTTAACGGGCTATATACTGTGGAGTACATTATTGCTTTTAACTTTATTTATGGGATTTTCAGTGATTATGTACACCAAAACAGTTTCTCATGACAAAATTACTGAGAAACTAAAGTCTGAAGCAATGTTATCCGCCACTCTTTTCTACTCCCTATCGGGCTTTGCCATGACGGCATTTTTTTTAACAAGGCACCGGTTTATTGTTTATTTTATGGTAGCAGGAATGGCAATAGCCTCTTATCAACGATTTTTAAAAATAATCAATAAAGATTCACTAATTGATTATAAAAAAGCCCTTAAAGGTATTTTAATAACGGCAATGATGATATTGATTTTTATTTATATTATTTTAAAATTTACAGTGTAATAGAACTTTTATGGATAAATTTCGACTTAATAATTTTGACCTACTAAGGCTTTTAGCTGCCTTACAAGTTGTTTTTGGCCACGCTGTAGAGTTAACTGATTTAAGCATGGAACAAAGTAGCTTATTTCAATTTATTCATGCGATTCCAGGAGTACCACTTTTTTTCTTCATTAGTGGTTTCTTAATTTCTAAATCATACGAAATAAACCCAAAAATCAAAAATTATGCCGTTAACCGTATTTTACGAATATTTCCAGGGCTTTGGTTTTGTTTAATAATATCTTTATTGTTAATATTGTGTAGTGGTTATCAATCAACCGCTTTTTCATACCGTGATTTTTCAATATGGTTTTTAGGGCAAGTCAGTTTTATACATTTCTATCATCCTGAATTTTTAAAAGGATATGGCATTGGCGTATTAAATGGAAGCTTATGGACTATCGGTATTGAACTACAGTTTTATATTATTACTCCCTTATTATATAAAAGGTTCTTTACCAAAGGGAATGTAAATAAAAAGCTAATAATATTAATATTAATATTTATGTCTATTAATTTATGGTTCTATCAATACCGCCTGGATTACCGCGACTTACTTGTTTATAAAATAGTTGGGGTTACCTTCGCCCCCTATTTTTATATGTTTTTAGTCGGTATTTTTTGTCAAAAAAACTTTGATCTTTTATATCAGTATTTTTCGGGTAAAGGGTTAGCTTTATTTAGTCTTTATTTAACTTACACATATATATTATACAGCCAATATCATGCCACACTCGGTAATGGGATAGGTCCTTGGCTATTCTTCCCACTAGCTTGTATGGTGTTTTCGTTAGCTTACACTAGGGTTAACCTAAGTCGGAATTTATTAAAACACCAAGACATTTCTTACGGCTTGTATATTTACCACATGCCCGTGGTCAATACCTTGATATTTTTAGCCGCCGATTGGCGTTTTTCAAATGAATGGGTGACTGTCGCTATTATATTATTTTCAACTATTTTTTTAGCCACTTTCTCATGGTTTGCAATAGAGAAGCCTTCTTTAAATTTAAAGAAAAAAGCTTTTTTTCCTGTTGAGTAATGAAGTAAAAGAATAGCCAAACTTTTAAAATGGATAATATCACTTTGAAAAACACCACCTACAACCTATCACCTAAAGTCAGTGTAATTATACCAACGTATAATCGAAATAAATTAGTATTAGATGCTATTGATAGTGTTTTAGAGCAAACATTTCAAAACTTTGAAATAATCATTGTTGATGATGGCTCAACCGATAATACAAAAACACATATTGATAGCTATCAAAAAAAAGACACTCGTATTAAGTATATATTTCAAGAAAATCAAGGTGTGTCTATTGCTCGAAATACAGGACTTGAAGCAGCACAAGGGGAATATATTGCCTTTTTAGATTCAGACGATAGATTTCTTATTGATAAGCTTGAGAGGCAAGTTTTCATCCTAGAGAACCACCATGATATTGGCTTAATTTACAGTAAAATTTTAGTAGAAAACACCATTACTAAAGAACTAGGTTCATGGGGTCATGCATTTTCAGGAGCTTTAGAAAAAACAGAAATGCATCAAAAAATATTTAAACGGCATTTGTTTTTTTATATCGGCACAACATTAATACGTAAAGAAGTAATTGGAAATATTAAATTTGATCCGAGAATGAAAACGGGTGAAGATTTTCTTTTTTATTTATTACTATCTAAAAAAGCCAAATTCTACGGTATTGATGAACCACTTAGCCTTGTCAGGCGAGAGCATGAATCTATTATACAAAAACAAAAAAGCAAGAAGTTTGATGAAGCTATTGCGTATTCAATTTTAAAAAAAGAATACAACCTACTCACCAATATAGAATTTTTGAAAGGGCTTTCCTATCACTACCTATATTTTGCAAAAGATTATTATGAGGATGGGATGTATTTAAAGTATTCACCTTGCTTGATTAAATGCTTCCTATTTAATCCTTTCAATCCCTATTTATACAAGCATATCTTGGGAGATTTAATATTAAAAAAATAATTGTGGATTTAGTATGAACTATAGCCAAGTTAGCAGAAAAATTATAAAAGGCTCTATTTTAATGCGTGCCAAGCTATTAAATAATGGCATTAATGCTTTTTGGTGGGCAAAAACTAAAAATTTTGGTGACTTATTAACACCTGAAATTTTTAATACCTATGGTTATACATCAATAAACACCTCTGCAGACACAGCCGATATAATTGCGGTAGGTAGTCTCATAGAGATGCTACCACAAGACTATAAAGGGATTATTTTAGGGACTGGGTTGATGTATGATAAACCAAGAGAGTTACCTGCCGCTAAGTTTGTATCAGTAAGAGGTGAGTTAACTAAAAGCAATCTTCAATTATCAACAGAGACTCTAACCGGTGATCTTGGTTTATTAGCAAAAGTTTTGATTTTAAAGCAAAATAAAAAATATACTATTGGACTAATCCCTCATTATGTTGATAAACAACACCCTTGGATTAAAACAATAAAAAATTTTTTAGGTTCAAAAGGCTATGTTATTGATGTTCAAGATAGCGCAAAAAATGTGACAAAAAATATTTCTATGTGTGAATTAATTATTTCTTCATCCCTACACGGTATCATTGTTGCTGATTCATTAAATATCCCTAATGTTTGGATTGAATTGTCTGATAAAGTTGCTGGTGCTGGCTTTAAATTTTGGGATTATAATTCTTCTATTGATTATGAACAACCACCCTTGAAAGTGAACTCTTTGACAAGTATGACAAATGTAGAAGCAATGATTTCACAAAAAAACTATAAAAGTATAAACAATAAATGCCATGAACTAGAAAAAATCATTAGATCAACACTCGCTTCAACTAAATAAGAGTCATTCAATTAGATCATTATTATAATGTCACCTTACTACTTATTTGTACTAAGAAATTAACCTTGATAACCGTTCATGCTCTTTAACTGTACCCGCTATAAAGTTTTCTGAATGTCCCTTCCACATGCCATATACGTAACCCATATAACGTGAGTTAGATAGTGTCATATCAATCAAATCAAACTGTTCAAGTTGTGTTTTGAACAGCTCCATTGCTTTAATTTTTTGCTCTATTTCATCATCTATATTTACCGTAAGCGTTGGAATTATCGGTGACCAAACACAATAACCGTAAAGGTTAAGATTAGATTTTAAATTTTTAAGTGCATCAAGCACTATCCAGCTTGTTGTAACATGATCTCGATTACCATCAAAAGCCATGGGATAAAATATAGCCTCAATATTTTTTTCTTCTACCAAATTTTTAATGGCGCTTCTATTTTCTTCATTATTTTTAAAACTTTTCTCAATATTATCTAAAAATATAAGATCGGTAACTCCCAACAAGCCACAAGCATGACGCGACTCTTCTTTACGAAGTTTAGCGAGCTTCACTGGATCATAATTAGGGTTACCTTCACTACCATCTGTCATGAAAACAACAGTAATATTGGCACTTTTTTTCACATATTGCTGTATTACACCACCGCACGCAATAATTTCATCGTCCATATGTGGAGCAACTATTAATACATTTTTTTCATTTAAGGTATTTTTATCATCATTTAACTTGCGGATATTAGAAAACAAATCAACATGAGGAAGTAAGCGTTTGGGCAATAACATTCTATATAATAATTTTAATAAATTCTTCAAGTACTAGCTCCTATAAATTAAATAAAGATACAGAGTTGACTGTTTTTTCAGTTTATTTGATAACACAAATTGTTTTTTTTGTTTTAGTTCTTTGACTACTTTTTGAGTCGTTATAAAAACATGTTCTCTAAAGGAATAATTTTCGTATTTAACCCTAGCAATAACTCCCCGTATTTTTTTATTTAGTGTTCTATCACTTTTTTCTAAAACTTTTGGTTTGTTTTTAAAACATGCTTGGTAATATTCTATATAGTGGGACGTCATTTTTTCTAAATCGAAATTTTTTTCCACCTCAAAAGATAATTCCCGTCCCCTCTTTACCCGAAAATCCGAACCCAAAGACAGGTTTTTAATAAGCAAAAGTATTTCTGATTCACCGTTATACAATAACGTTTTATCTATTACTGATTCTTGTATGCCCGTATGGTTAGGGCCTATTACTGGGCAACCACATGCTTGAGCTTCAATGGCAACTAAACCGAGTCCTTCGCGTTTTGATGTCATTAACAACAATCCATTTAGGTTTGCTACTGTTCTAAAAACATTGGGTATGTTTTTATATTCTACTGATTTCCATACATCAACTTTACTTGCTATTTTTTGTAATGAGTTGTCTTTTAATTCATCTATTTTACTTGGCGTAATAACCCAAATATCAAACCCTAATTTTTTTATATCATCAATAATATTTGTTATAACTCGTAAACCTTTTATTTCGTCATCAGCACGACCAACCCATAAAACAATTGGCTTACCATTTTCCTTTTCACTATTATTAGAAGTATTAAATTTATTGAAATCTATCCCATTATAAATATAAGGAACCGTCATCCCTGAAATACGCGAGGAGGGTTCACACAACCATTGCGCTACTGAAATAATTTGATCACAATTCTTTGATGACCAACCTATAGGAATTGCACCATGACAGGTAACAATCACTTTAATCTGTGGAAATAACTTTTTTATAAAGCCTGCACCATCATCTATCGCTTGTGATGGAAAATGGACAATATCAACAGAGTTTTCTTCAATATAACAAATGAGTTCAGCAAAAGAGCCGATAACTAACTCTCTTCGTTCATCAACAGACAAACTATCAACCAAAACACCTGATTCACCAGAAAATAATGTTGCTGCTATACCTTGCTTTATTAACTGACTAAAGTAGGTAAAGCTCCAAACCTCAACACCACCTATTCGAGCTGATGGTGTATATAAAAGTACTTTCATAAATTTCTATCCATAGGTTATATAGCTTTTAACTGTGATATCCGACACTTGTTGCTTTATATAATATCTCTGTATTTCTAGACATGATCAAATAATCAAACTTGCATTCAAAAGACTCTCTTGCTGCAATTCCCATGTTAGTTAACAAAGCTTTATTATTAGTAAACTCCATTACACGCGCAGTTATTTGCTCGCTACTATTAATGTCAGTGGTAAAACCATCAACACCATCAGTAATAACTTCGGGGATCCCTCCACCTTTTGTCGCAATAGAAGGTAAACCATACATCATCGCTTCAACATAAATTAAACCAAATGATTCATATACAGAAGGCACAACAAACAGATCGGCATTGTTATAAAAACGGTCCAAGGTTTTATCGTCAACAAAACCGTGAAAAGTAACAACATCAGATAGATCATTAAAATTTTGTTTAAAGTATTGTCTAAATTTTATATTTCCCGGAGCATGTGAACGATCAGAGCCAATAATATCAACCTGAATATTGGGGCACTGCTTATAAATTAAGGGAAGTGATTTAAGAAAAGCTAATGTACCTTTGCGATTTTCAAGGCGACTGACATATAATATTTTGAAGTTTTCATAACTTGATTTAGTGCTTTCTGCTTTAATATTTTTATCTATTATGCCTAGTGGTAAAATACAAATATCACTAATATCCATTTTGTACCTGTCAATAATAGTTTTCGCATGGCAACGTGTTGATGATACTAATTGATTTGCCTTTTTACATGACCACTGCTCAAAACGACACACCATTTTGTCGCCAAAAGTAACCTGGTCACTGTCAAGACTTAGTGTTTCAAAAAAGGGTGTGTGTAGACGAACTACCACAGGGATTTTTAATAAAAGCTGAGAAGCCACGCCAGAAGCTTCCCAATTTGGAAATTCTATTAAGTCAAACGAAGAGTTTTTATGAAGTTTTTTAATTAGTTGATATAGCTGAAAGCTCCAGCGGATGCCGGGAAAATAAGATTCTAAAATAGATAATGACTTTTTAGGCAGCCGATGAACAAAAAGTTCATCCATTTTCTCTAAGCTATAAACACCTTGATCAGTCGGTGTAATTACATGAACTGTATGTCCAAGAAGCACTAACCCCTTAGATAAATTATAGATATAAGTCCCTATACCTCCACCATTTTCTGGTGGAAAACCTGTACTAACTAAGCATATATTCACGATAAAACCTATTATTTAAGTTAACACTGAAAATTTGGATAATAATGAAAAAAATCAACATTATAAAACGCTAAAACAAAATCAATTTCTTCCTGTGTATAATAATCCTGAATTTTATATTTATTAGGAGCGCTATTAACTCGCTGATTATGAAAGGCGATTCCCGTTTGACGCTCTAACTTCCCTAACTCTTCAGCTAAAGATTCTTGTTTAAGCACCATATCAATACCAATCCCTTGATAACTAATTAAGAAATCATGACACGGTGAAATATCATTTTTTGCCCACACCTCTAAGCTAGAATAATAATGCTTAAGGTTAAAAATAAAATCAGAAAAATTTACATAATAGTCTTGCTTAAACGCTTTAGCGTATCGAGCGACAACGCTTAATGAAAACAATTCAGTTTTAAGCCGTTTATGGTATAAATAAAAAGATAATAAACGAGAGAATGGATTTCTAATAACAGCGAAACGGAAGCAATCTGCAACAACCTCTTCCCCATAAACAGCAATACAATTTTGCAAAGATAAATGTTTTTCGCCCCGCTGATGCCAACTAATATCGGGCGTTAAATTATCTTCAATAAAAGTACCTGCACATTTTGGAATATGGACAAATAATATTTTCGTTTTTAAATCAATCATACGCTATGCATTTCCAATGTATTTTTACTACCATGTTAAACTCATCAAAAAAAACTCCTGTAAAAGAAAGCTTAAATTCAAATAATACTTTTTTATCTAGCTGTTTTTCAGTAACTTAAATAGATTCAAGCTATGATGTTTAAAACACATTAAGGCCAATGCAATATAAACGAATGCACCAATACAAATTTGAACAGCCAGTACGGCCAAAACAGGTAAATTTTGCATAATGTCATTAATGCCCACCACGATAAAAAACATAAACACAGACAAGCTCATCGGAATTAATAAGCAGCGCCAATACTCTTTTTGTTTAAGTAATATATAATGACTAGCATCCCAAATATGCCAAATAAACCACACGACATAAGTCGCGGCAAAAAGCATACACCCTACATTTAAACCAAAGGGCAAGCCTAGCCCCCAACCAACTATGGCAGCAAAAAAAGCAACCGTCACATGTAATAATTTGCGTTTACCAAAACCTGTAGCAAACAATGCAGACCCTGGAATGACTTTAAAAGCATTCACAAGCTGAACAATACATATAATTTGTAATGGTATAATTGCGCTTAACCACCTATCACCTAGCAGCAAAGGTACAAAATTAGGTGCCGTTGCCGCAAGTCCAAAAAATACGGGAAATAATAACATGGCCATAACCGCTGTAGATTTAATAACATAATGTCCAACTAACGATTTATCTTCAGATATTTTTGAAAACGAGGCTAACCCTATTTGTTGAGCCAACCCCCCAATCATTGACACTGGCTTCTCAGACAAGGATAAAATAACGCGATAAAGACCTAGCGCATTACTACCGGTAAAGTGGTTGATAAAGAATATATCTACCCTTTGATTAATCTCACAAGCGGTTGAGTGAAAAAAGTTTAAGCTACTATCTCTTACTAGAGGTTTAAATTCGTCAAAAGAGAAGTCTAATCGAGGAGAATATTGAGTTAACCAGCTATAGCAAATAGCACTAGTACATTGTGCAACAATGGCACCTATCGCCAGAGCCCAAAAACCATAACCTAACATTGCCAATGATAAATTAACCATGATCTGCAAAATCCCAATCCCAACATTTAGAATGTGTAACTGCTTATATTGCATATCTCTATTAATTAGTGCTCCATTAATTACGTTAAACGGCAACAAAAGAAAAGCGATAGAGCTCAGCCGAATTAACCCTAGCAATCTAGGTTGTTCAAATAAATCAGCAAAAAAGGGAGCACTGAGTTGAAAAAAAGAAAAAAGAATAACATTTACTATGAATAACGCGGTGAAAGATTGGTTCGTTTGTTTTTTTGTTAGGTTTATCGTTCTAACTAAAGCTGCACCAATACCAAACTGCCCAATAACAAGTAATACTCCAAGGGCGAGATCACTTAATGCAATTAAAGCAAAGTCTTCTGGGGTTAATAGCCGAATAACCCAAATAGTAGCAACCCAAGAAAACAGTTGATTTAATATTCCACCCAAAACCCCCCATTTAATGCCTGCTCTGGCTTTGTTGGCAACAGTCACTGATCCTTTACTCCTTCTGATAACATCATAACTCTAATACTTTTTAAAACTTTTTATTAAGGTCAAAATATCTCTCCGAACACACCCAAACAGAAGCCTACTAAACGAAACGTATTTATAAATATTTTCAAATGAATTGTTTATTTTGACAAATCCTGAAATACCATAAAAATCAATGGCTTGATTGAAAACAATATTTACTATGACCTTCATCAATGTATTCTTGTTATAATGCTTTTCAATGTGATTCACTTTTATGATTTGCTGATATATCGAAATTAATCGCTGAAAACCATCAGGATGTTTTTCTTTCCCTAAAAAAGCCAAAAAATCTCGTTTCTCTAATTTTATTCCTTGAGCCAACAAATTACGTTGGCATATTCTAAAGTGTGCATCAAGCACCACGTCAGAAAAGCTATTGGTGACTTGCTCAGGATGAACTCGATACTTTAACATTACCTCTGTTACATTTGAAAACTGGCAATAAGGGGCAAGCTGGCTCCATAAATCAAAATCTTCACAATGCTTAAATTCTTCACGATAATAGATATTATGTGCTAATAATACAGAGCGCTTAATCATCGCTGCGGGATGAGCAAAAGGGGGCCAAAATAATAAAGTCACTTTTAAATTATCGTTATCGGCAGAGCGTATGGTTATATCAGTTTCCGCACCAAAATTTTCTGTTGAAGCACTGCACACACCTAAGCTAGGATTGGCTTCAAATAATGATATCTGTTTTTCAAATCGTTCTGGGTACGCTATATCATCAGCATCCATTCTGGCTATATATTGCCCTTTTGCTAAATCTATCCCTTTATTTAACGTAAAGATAAGACCCTTATTTTCTTGGGTTACTATTATTACTTTATTGTTTTTGTCATATTGGTTTATTACAGATAAACTAGTATCTGTGGATCCGTCATTGATAATAATCAATTCAAAATTTTGATACGTTTGTTCTAATATCGAATTAATCGCTTCTTCAATATATTTTTCCGCATTATAAACGGGCAATATCACCGAAATTATCGGGTTTAAGGCCTTGTTACTCATTATTTAATTCCTTGAGTTTGATTCAAGGCTCTTTGCAATGAACTCATTACTAATTTGTCAGGAGCCAAATGATTAAGATAATAGCGATTATTAGCTTTCATCATATTTGCCCTTAACTCTTTATTTGAACGTAATTTATGAACTTGTTCTACACATTCATCGGCGGTATCAAACTGTAAGTAATTAATGTTTTTTTGTATGTTCCCTACTGTTTGCGAGTGCAATTTTTCACTCACAATAGCCCTAGAAAGGGCAATATATTCACCAAATTTCCAACCGGTAGAATTAGCTAATCCCGTTGTTGAAATACAAACAGGGTACTTTTTTAATTGAGTAATATAATTTCTTTTACTGGTCACCGAAGCACTACTCACTACATCACTAAAGTTATTTTGTGCATAAGTGGTTGGCGCTAATCCTCCGGTAAACTCTTGACCAAACTCTTTTTTCAATTTTCTAATACAATTTACCCTTACATTGTTTATTTCGATGCGGTCTTCTTGCTGTGCTTTTGTTAATTTCCAATGATCATCTTTTTCAGGTTCCCAGAGTCGACACATAAACAAAATTTTAAAGGGTATATCGATATTAGGCTTTGCTTGTAATTCATTTATTCGTGGCGAATAACTCATTTTATTATTTATATCTATTTCTCTTATACACGCTTTGATTCTTTCTACCCCTGAAGATAGCTGATAAGAACGAACTAAATTATGCCAATTAAATTTATCAGATTTCACCATATAATTAAGATCAAGAGGACAAATCTTTTCCGAAAGCGTTGTATGAAGATCACGGTTGTAGCTACGTTTAAAGTAAAAATCAGCCCACTCTAAATTATCTATATCAATAGTATGAGCATCCACCATATCGTAAAAAACTCGAATGGAATTATTTAAAACAACCTTTAAACCACCCCCTTGAGCACCAAAGGGTAACGTTTTATTTCTCTCAAAGTAAGGAGCATCATGATCAATTATTTGCTTTAAATTAATTAAGCCATTTCTTTGCAATAATTGAAAACCAAAATATATTTGTTGTAAATGATTACTATTTCCACTGACAATTAGCTGACAATTCAACATAGGCTTATTCCGATTTTCCCGACAATACTATCTTTTGTCTCAATACCATTAGGCTTGGGTGATTATCTATCCCTAAACGGCTAACGTTATAGGGATTAACTATTGGTAAGTCATTTACGGTATTAGTAAATGAAAACCCAATTTTATAACCAAGCTGCTTGGTCATTTCACATATATCATTATTAAAGGTATTGCGTTGCCCTACAGGATAAGCAACTGAGTCAATAGCACAGCCTAAATGTTGCTCTAAACATTGCTTAGATTGCCCTAATTCTAACAACTGATTTTCTTTATCTATATGCGTTAAAATACGATGGCTACACGTATGTGAGCCTATTGCCATACCGCCAGATTTCATTTCTTTTATTTGCTTCCAAGAGACAAATAATGATTTATCTCTTGGATTAACGTTATACTCACAACCTAGTTTTGTTTTGAGTTCCAACAATTTTTCATCCATTGGTCTTGGATCGGTTTTAATTACGGTTAGAAAATTTCGAATCACTTTATCTACTGTTGAACCATTTAAATGAACAGTACCGCTTTCCCCAAAACAAAATGCCTTTTTGGTTGTGTTTTTCAACATCCAAGCAATTTCATCCCACCAAGGAATAAGTTCGGAATCAACATAATCTGTAGGGATGAAAAAAATCGCACTGATTTCTTCTTCCTTTAAAATAGGGTAAGCCACTTCATAATTATCAATATAACCATCATCAAACGTTATTAGTGCATAACGCATATTCAACGGTAATTTATGTTCAGCTAACAAGAGTGCCTCTTCAAGCGTTATCACTTGAAAATTTTTCTTAATAAATTGTATTTGCTTTTTGAATTGCTCCACCGAGCAACTATAAAGATTCGGATCAAATGGTGTTTTTGTACAATCACCAATACGGTGATAATTAAAACAATACAGTCCGTTTTTTCTAGTTAGCCACTTATAAGCTTCATAACCAGAAAATCGAATGAGTAATGATTTTAAGACAGATTTATTAAGCATTACAGGCCAAGTGCTTTGAACATGGGTTTAGGCAACTCAAAGTTACGATACTGATTTGGGTCTTCCGTTTTACCTGCTTCGGCAGCTTTAATAATATTATACATTTCTCTTGATGAAACATAATGAAGCTTATAATTCTGACCATCATTATATTTATCATTGAGATATTCGTGCATTTTTTCTATTGGCTTACCTAACAATATATCCATATCTTTGTCTTGTGTTCCATGGGTATGTATTTTAATAAAACGCCAGTTAGGCTGATTTTCAACATGTACATTGGCGTTAACCCATAAATCTATACGCTCCGGCGAAGGTGGATTACTGGTTCTAATGTCTGCATTTTCAACACGAGGCATAATCCCAAACTTTCTTTGCTTCCAATTAAGCATTAGTGGACCATTAATCAACATCAAATCACCCCATGGCTTGCCTCCTACTCGTACATTTATGCCTTTGTCATGTGATTTTGATTTTAATGGGTCGTCTTTAACATAGTAAATTGAATTGATTGTTCTTGGTTGAGTAGGGTTTGGTGCAGAAGGGAAGGTTAAATCGGCATAACACCCCGTATTATTAAGTACGATTAATTCATCATTCACGCCACACCATTCACCATTCGGGTGTGAGTTATCAAGACACCAATTTCCATGTATGAAAGCGTATTTTATTTGCCCTGTTGTGGGATCAATTGGTAAGGCGCCATGATTTTCATGAAGTTTTTTTGCAAAAGAGGTTAATGATTGGGTTAAATTATCACTAGTATCGTTTTCATGATGCAAATGAATTTCTATTTCACCGTAACCTCGATAACACATGTCGGACAATTTGGCCAAATGCTCTTGTCGATATTCTTCTTCAGGATAAAAAAAGGTATGTTTAGGCGAACAACCATCGGCATCTTTGAATTGTTCTGCCATTTTAGGGTATTGTTCAAACCAGCGTTCAACTCTTTGTCGCTCTAGTTCTATATTGTCGGGATTTTTCCACTGCGGTTCGTAGTGGTCAACAAAGCAGAACATGATATGTGTTGCCTCTTCACTCTTATTACAATTTTTTATACTCTGAGTTATTGTTTGCTTCAGATACGAGGGCATCCAATGCAACATATTACGTTGATTGGCCAGATATACAAAAGCCATGAGTGCCACAACTACAATAAACAATACTAACAACATACAACGATATCCCTTTCTAATGTTTTTTCCATATGCTACTTGTTGAACCTGTCCAATAGACTACGCCTGCTTTTAAGGCGGCCAGATTCAACATCATAAAACTGAGTATAAAATTTGTTTTACCTTTTTTCTTATAAAAATACACATAAAATAGTAGCGTCAACACATAAAAAAACAACTGACTATAAAACATAAAAATTCCAAACCAGTTCGCGCTAAACGCGCTACTAACAAAGAGTGATATTATAAAATAGGGTACAAGCAGCCTGCATACTTTATGAGAAAAAAACTCAAAAAAAACAGGGTTTTTAAATGGATTTAACGTCCACGGTAATATTTGAAATAATTGATAATTACCGGCAAGCGTTCTAACCTTTCTATCAAACTCTTCTCTTAATGTATGTGACCCATTATCAAAGGCATGCGCTTGTTCACAATAAACCACTCTATAATTTTGTTTGATTATCGTTAATGGCCCATACATATCATCTAAAACAATATCGACAGGAAAAACAGGCATTAGTTTAGCTTGCGCCATATAAATAGCGCCTGTTACGCCAACAAGTGATAAATACTCACTTTCACATTTACGTATTGCTTTTTCATAGCGCCAATAAAGCCCTGGATCTCCACCACTCTCTTCTATTTGTAAATTTCCAGTTACTGCACCTACATTTTCGTCATTAAAATAAGGCACCATCTGTTGTAATACATCAACAGCAAAACGCTGCCTGACATCAGCAAACAAAATCAAATCAGTACCAACATGCTCAAGCGCTTTTGATAAGGCATACGATTTACCACGATTATTTTCATAGCGAACTAATTTAACATGACGAAAGTCACTGAGCTCTACTTGCTCACAGGTTTTGTCCGTACAACCATCGGCGACGACTATTATCTTTAATTTTTCAGCGGGGTAATCAAGTGCAAATATATTTTCAATACGAGATTGAATAACATCTTCACTATTAAACACACACAAAACCACTGTAATATCAGGTGATTCTTCAGGCATTTTTTTTGTCACACTTTTACCAAACCACTTCGCCATAAACCCGATCACCATGGGATAAAGCAAATAGGTATAGATTAAAAAACCTAATGAACACCCTAAAATAATGTTTGCCACAAATATATTCTCTGCATAGCTAAATTATATTTATTAATGGTGAAATAAAAACGAGCTTAATTGCTTCACATTAGCACCCCATGTATAAAGTTTTATTGACTCTCTAATTGCTTGTCCATTCCATGTATTAGATAGGCATTTTTCTATACCTGCTACAATATCTCCCTCGTTATGATGATTGATCAACACCCCATTATTGTCATTAACCACCTCGGGAATACCACCAACTTTTGTAGCAACAACTGGAACGCCACAAGCTAACGCTTCCATAATCACATTAGGAACACCTTCTTGATAACTGGGTAAAACAAGTACGTCACACTTTTGCAATAAATCTACAACTTGATGATGATTGATAGTTCCGTGCACAGTGACACTCTGCTGTAAATTATTAGTGATAATAAGTGCTTTTATGTTATCAATTTCAGGGCCATTACCTACCATATGCAGATGAAAATAACTTCCTGATCCAATCATTGTTTTAACTGCATTTAATAATTCATAGATGCCTTTAGTTTTAATCATGTTGCCAATAAAAATCAGTGATGTTTGATCAAACTTTTCAGCTGACAAGGTGAATTGACTAAAATTCACCCCATTATAAATTGTTTCTACCTTCGCCTTTTTACTTATTTTTTCTACCTCACCCTGTAAAGCTTTGCTAACCGTTATAACACCGTCAGATAAATCAAAACTTTTTTTCAACAAGGCCTTTCTAAAATAATGTTTACTATGAACATTAACATCGCTACCTAAACATTGAATAAATAAGCGGTATTTACAAATGTTTTTTAACCACGCACAGGCAAGCCCATCAGGAGAAGCCCAACTAGCTAGTACGGTTTTTGCTTTCATTAATTTTAGGATTGGTACAATAGAAATAATAGTTGAAAGTACTAAAAAAAAACTATTAAAGCCTCTAAAAAAACCAGGAACATAAAAAAAAGGAAAATAGCAAACATGCTTATAGTCATGACGATCTATTAACTTACCCATATTTTTAAACCATTCCAACCAAGGAACCGGTACTAAAAAATCAACATGATGTTCTTTACTCAAACATTCATACTGCTGGAAGTTAAAAGTAGCTTTATTGGGCTGCCATGGTAAGGGGTATATACTAGTAAATAATAGTATGTTGTTTTTATGATTAGTCATTTAGCTTGATACACTTTATTATAATCATCATAAATTAATGATATTGCATAATTTTCATCTATAAATTTTTTGGCTGATTCTCCAAACTTACGGATTTTTTGAGGTGAGGTGACAATGCTTTGAAGGATTTTTTGTAAACTGTCCACATCTTTAGCTTCATATAACCAACCATTTTTTTCATGAGAAATAACGTCAGGAATAGCACCAACACTAGTCGAAATCACAGGTAAACGATAACCCATGGCCTCAAGAACAGACATAGGAAGGCCTTCTGTGTCTGAACACATGACTAAAATATCAAAAGCGCTGTAAATATCACACTCTTCAATAACATTGCCATGAAATTCAATTTTCATTCCATCTGCTATTAATTTGTGTGCTATTTGCTCAAGCACCTCTTTTTCACTACCCTCACCAAAAATTTGAATAGAAAATTTATCCGTCTCATTTTTTGACAATTGCGCTAGCGCATTAAATAACATCGGGATATTTTTAAGTGGTATGAGTCGACTAACAACGCCCAGTTTTATACCTTTTTCATTTTCATTTTCATTTTCATTTTCATTTTCATTGGCGTACGTTACAGCATTAACACCATTCTTTATCAACTGTATTGGGTCTTCTTTCCAATCATAACGTGTCACAACACTCTTTTTCGCTGACGCAGAAACTGCAACGACTTTTTTGAGATAAAATCGCGCGGCTTTATGTGATAACTTTATCAATGTTTGAGGAGGATCTACTTCCCCATGGATTGTATAAATGACCTTCTTAATTAACAATAAAGGAGAGATTGGCAAGAGAGCGCGAATCACAGAGGGGGAGTGAATATGAATTATTTTAATCGTTAACATAATACTAACAAACTGAACCAGGCGAGATAAAATTCCGCCTGTTAGGTTATGTACTTTAATTCCATGCTGCTGGATAATCGCTTGAAAATCATCATCTGGTTTACCAAAACTGACGATGACAACTCTGTCGCCGTTTTTAAACTGTTCAATTGAAATGTTTTTAACAAATTTCTCTGCCCCTCCAACATCCAAACTACTAACTATATGAGCAATGTTTTTCATCTATTGGTACCTCTGTGGCCAATATTTTCTATTTGTAATGGATAATCAACAAGCATCATTATCTTCCCTTACCAAACAAAACTATTTCTACCGTGCGTACAAGAATAAGCAAATCAAGCAAAAAACTACGATACTTAATATAATAAAGATCATATTTCAATTTTTCGAATGAGTCTTCCTCTGTAGCACCATAAGGGTACTTTAATTGTGCCCAACCGGTTAAGCCTGGTTTTACATTATGGCGTTCATTATAATAAGGAATGTTTTTAATTAAGCTTTGCACAAACTCAGGACGTTCAGGCCTAGGGCCAACAAACCCCATATCACCACGTATTACGTTATACATTTGAGGCAGTTCATCAATGCGATACTTACGTAAAAAATTTCCTATTTTTGTAATACGGGGGTCATTTTTAGAGGCCATTTGAGCGCCACATTTTTCGGCATCTAACCGCATACTTCTAAACTTAATAATATCGAACGGCTCACCATCAACACCTACCCGCTCTTGTAAATAAAAAATAGGTGCACGCAAGCCTTCATCAAATTTCATCAAAATAATAGTGATCAACATCACTGGCCAAGTGAGAATAAACAGTACTACCGCCATAATGGCATTAAAGAGCCAATCTAAATGGTTTCTCAAATGATTTACAGAGGCAAAACCATTAGAGTAAATCACCCAACTAGGATAAATAAGGTTTACTGCTATTTGTCCTGTTTCTTGTTCGATAAAGTCTAAAATTTCGGTAATTTCGATACCACGAATTTTACAGGCAAACAGCTCATCTACAGGTATATTATTACGTCGCTCATCACTCGCAACAATAATTTCATCGATATGGTGTTCTAAAGCATAATTAACCAAGGAACATTTAAGCGTTATACGAGTTTCTTTCTGAATGCCCTCCTCTAAATCACCATCCATAACAATGTAACCGTGCACGATAAATTTTTGTCGGTCGACATCTCTTCGCATTCTTCTTTCAATTATCGAGGCTCGCTCGCCCGTGCCAAGCACTAAAATCACACGCTTATGAAAACCAAAAAAGTCTACTTGAAAAGTAAAGTAACGAAAGCTAGCAATCAAAATATAACTAACAAGGGAGGCGAAAGCTAAAATTTCAATGGGTAATATATGTTGACCGTATAAAGGATTTATTATGGTCATCAGAAAAAAAGCAACTGCGATACACATAAGCAATCGACGAATGACACTACGAAAATTAATCCTTAATTTAGAATCATACAAACCTAATGACAAAAATATTAATTGGTTTAATAAAGCGAAAACAACCGCATATATAAACAAATAATTATCGGTTATGAGGTTGATCTTAATAAAATAAATTATACTATTTAAGTACAACGTCAGTGGCAACGCACCAATAAGAAGCATTAATTCAATTAGAATCAATGAACTACTGGATACTGATAAATCTCTAAATTTTGGACTAGACATTTTTGACTAAACTTCCTTGTATACTAAACTTCCTTGTAAAAACACAACACAACAACATCCTCAATAATAGTTGCAACCAAGGAAAATTGCCAATCACCTCTGAAAGCTGATTATTATTTAGGTAAATGAAATAGTGTTATAACATTAGCAACCAAAGTGAACGTTTACTTTATCTCCATTAAAAATTATGCATCTAATAAAAAAATATCCTACAATATTAATGCGAAAGGATTATTCGAATTATTCGAAAGAATAATAATATGATAAATTTACTCATACATTTCATGTCTAAAAAGGACTTAACCATGGATAAACGTTTTACCGGATCACTTAAAATGGTCATTGTGCTTTGTTTAGCACAACTAATTACTGCCTGTTCAAGTAATAATGCATTGCCAACAGCAACATTACATCCTTCTAATACGTCTGATATCTATTCCTATCACTATTTAATTGGTGCCGGCGATGAACTTAATATCTTTGTTTGGCGTAATCCTGAAGTGTCGGGCTCATTTATTGTTCGCCCCGATGGCATGATTACCACCTCACTTGTTGAAGACATTAAAGTGGCAGGTAAAACACCCACTGAGCTAGCCCGTTCAATCGAAGAAATATTGGGGACTTATTTAAGAGAGCCGATTGTTACGGTGACTGTAAATAGTTTTGTTGGTCCATTCAGTGAACAAATTCGCGTTATTGGCGAAGCGGCACAACCTAAAGCGATTAATTATACTCAGCACATGACGTTGTTGGATGTAATGATTCAGGTAGGTGGTTTAACCGAGTTTGCTGGTGGAGATGATGCTATTTTAGTTAGAATAAAAGATGGCCAACAAAAACAATATAATATTATGATTGATAAATTAATAAAAGAGGGTGAAATTAGTGCCAACATTGATATGCTTCCAGGCGATATTATCATCATTCCTGAAGCTTGGTTTTAAATATATAAGTTAGACTTTTGCCTGACAAAACGGTACTTATTTAAAGCGGCAGCTTAATAAAGATTATAATTTATTCTAACGATTTAAGGATTAAGGTTTAGAATGCAAAAAATATTTGATGATCTAATAGATTATTTAAAAGGGATTTGGATTAAACGTAGATATATTATTATATCAACTTGGTTAATATGCCCTATCGGTTGGGGTGTAGTAGCTATGATGCCAGACGTTTATGAGTCTAAAGCACGTATTTATGCTGATACTCAATCAATTTTAGCCCCCTTATTAAAAGGACTCACTGTTCAAACAAATCCTAATATTCAAATCAATTTAATGGTGAAAACATTATTAAGTCGTCCGAATTTAGAACGTATCTCACGAATGACTGATATGGATATTCAAGCTGAAACACCTCAACAATACGAAGAGGTCATACAACGATTAAGAGGAAATATTAAAATTAAAAAACAGGGAAGAAGAGATAATATATTTACCATTTCTTTTGAAGATCAAAACCCTGAAATGGCTAAAAATGTTGTTCAGTCTGCTTTGACTGTCTTTATTGAAAATACCCTTGGTGAAAACCGGACAGATGCAGATTCTGCACAAAAATTCATAAAAAGCCAAATAGCTGAATATGAAAATAGGCTTTCCAGTTCGGAATCTCGTTTAACCGATTTCAAACAAAAATACAGTAATATGCTACCAGATCAATATGGCGGCTATTATAACAAGCTCAATATTGCTAAAGAGCAATTACAGCTTATTGAACTGAGTTTATTAGAAGCCGAAACTCAGCTTAACTCAGCTAAAGCACAATTGAATACAGGACCAGCTGAATCAAATAATTCTCAAAATAAAATCCAAACATCTAATTCAATTAAAACCAGCTACGATGAGCGTATCGCTGAATTAGAACGTTCGCTGGACTCTTTACAACTAAGATATACAGATAAACACCCCGATGTTTCTGAAGCGAAAAGACGCTTAGCGTACTTAGAAAAGCAACGCTCTGAAGAAATAGATGACTACTTAAGCATAGCTAGCAATAAAGACGGCAGTACATCAATAACAAGTCAAAACCCTGTTATTCAGCAATTACAAATTCAAATTAATCAATTTGAAAACCAAGTCGCTTTAATAAAAGTTAGAGCTAACGATTATCGTACTAAGGTAAAAAATCTTGAAAATAAAATCCACGTTTTACCTGAAATTGAAGGTGAGCTTGTTGCACTTAATCGCGGCTATGAAATTACTAAAGATAAGTACGAACAATTGTTAAATCGACAAGAAACAGCTCAACTAGCACAACAAGCCGATGAAACGACTAACAAAATTCAATTTAAAGTCATTGACCCCCCTAGAGCAGCTACAGAGCCATCAGGGCCTAAGCGTATTTTGTACTTCATATTAGTTACTTTTGTTGGCCTTGGTACTGGCATAGGCTTGTCATTACTACTTAGTCAATTATCACCTGTCGCCACTTCTGCCTCTCAGCTATCTAAAGCCACTGGCGTACCTGTATTTGGCGTTGTGTCAGCAAATGAAAATTTGGGTTTACAAAAATGGCATAGAAAGAAAACCATTGTTTTTGTCATCTCAAACCTATTTTTACTCCTTATTCTTATTATGTTTATGAGTTATTTTTTATTTCCTGATGTCATTCAAACACCATTGAAAAGGATATTTTAAGCCGTGAGTACTATAGAAAAGGCACTAGCCAAACAAAAGCAAGCGGAACAATATAAGAATAACAGCTTACCGCAGAGCTGCGATTCAAAAACGTCCAAAATTGAATCGCCAACTCAGAGTACCAATATCCCTATCTATAAGGTGAAGGCGGGAAAAACTAACGTTCAAACAACTACAACAGATAAAGAAACTATAATATTAAACGGTGAACACTTAACCAAAAAAGGGTTTATATATACCACGAATAGTGCTCATCATATACAAGAAGAGTTTCGTTATATTAAGCGTAAATTACTAAACAACGCTTTTGGTCCTGCCGCTAAAACATTAAAACATAGCAACTTAATTATGGTGAGTAGTTCCAACGCCAATGAGGGCAAAACCTTTATTTCAATTAATCTTGCCTTAAGTATTGCCCTTGAACAAGACAAAACAGTTTTGTTAGTTGATGCTGATGTTTTAAGGCCAAGCTTGCACCGCGAATTAGAGTTTGAAAGTAAACAAGGTTTACTTGAGTACTTACTTGACGAAGTGCACTCTTTATCTGATGTGATTTATAATACAAACATCACTAACCTGAAGTTAATTCCTGCCGGAAAACCACATCATTTAACTAATGAATTACTCGCAAGTACAAAAATGGCAGCGTTAGCGGAAGAGTTAGCGCAGCGTTATCCTGATCGTATTGTTATTTTTGATTGCCCACCCATATTAGGTGTAACAGAAACCCCTGTCCTTTCTAGTTTAGTTGGGCAAGCGGTGGTGGTAGTTGAAGAGTCAAAAACAAAATTAGATGATGTGAAAAGAGCAGTTTCACAGCTTGATGAAGATATCGCTGTAGGTTTCGTTATGAATAAAACAGTTATGTCTAAAAAGGATGAATATGGCTATTACGGTTATGGATATAATAAAAACAATCAATAAAAATCATATCGCAAGCTGCTGTATAGCAACGCTATTAATAGCGTCAGCTTCCGTGTCAGCAGGTGATTGGCAATTAAAACCTAATGTAAGTTTAGATGAAACCTTTACTAACAATGTAGAGTTAACCTCTATAGAGACCACATCAAGCTTTGTAACGCAAACCATTGCTGGAGTAGATGCAGAATATAAATCTAGTTTGACAACATTGCAGCTATCTGGTGCTTGGATTTACGCTTTGTACCGCCATGATAGTGAACTGAATGATGATTTTCGAACGTTAAATGCTGCTGGTCAACACTACTTTTGGAGCGGTGGCCCTGTATTCACCGCTAGCGCTAATATAGCAAACATTAGTCAAAATAATGCCCGCAATGGATTAGCTGATTTAGTGTCAGGAAATACTATTGAACAAAAACAGTACTCATCTGGTTTGCAGTATAATTTTGGCAATAGCAGCTATTCAACAACATCATCTCTCAATTATAACATTACTAGAGCTGAAGATAGCATTGGTGATAACAAGGGTTTGACTGCTCAGCTTAGTAGCGAAAATGGTAATAGTGCCCGCCACCTATATTGGCAACTGAACGCTGACTATACTAAACGGAAGCAGCAATATACTGAAAATGATGGTGAGAACTACACAGTGGAAGCGCTTTTCGGCGCTATTACTTCTTGGAATTTCAACCCTTTTTTACGCTACTATGATGAAAGTATTCAGGGTACGGGAGTTAACCTGAATGTAAATACAACCTCATCTTGGGGGCCAGGGATAAAATGGTTAGCTACCCCCCATATGATTATTGATCTTTCCTATAATTTTGTCGCTGATGACACAGTAAGTGATGACTATTTTGATACGTCCATACAATGGGATCCTTCTGTGAGAACGTCTTTAATATTCAGTTATAGCCAACGTTTTTTTGGTGACTCTTACAATCTAAATTTTAAACATAACACCAAACGACTTACTAATTTAGTTACCTATAATGAGAGTTTAGAAGTCTTTGATAGAAACTCTTTTCAAGAAGTCACTACTGACGATGTTCAATTAGTCGAAAGCAATGAATACTCACTAAATAAACGTTTAACCTGGTCATCTCAATTACAATTATCAAAAACATTATTTGGCGTAAATGTTTCAACAAATGAAAGAACGAGTTTAGAAACCAATATAGTAGATGACACTTTGGGCGCAAACATAAATGTGACGCGTACCATCAGTCCCAAAAGCAACTTATCGTTATCAGCAGCGTTTAACTATTCTATTTATGATAAAGAAAACCCTGCAGGTAGTCGCCAAGAAGACTATTACCGCACTATCTCAGCAATTTTCACAAGAAATCTAGCTTCTTCTTTGTCTTGCAATTTTACGGTACAACATGTGAATCGTGCTTCTACTATTGACCGCTTTAGTTACGATGAAGCACGCGTAATAATCAATATAATAAAAGAATTTTAATATGTACGAAAGTTACTACGGCTTCACTGAACGTCCTTTTCAATTGAGCCCAGACCCACGGTTTTTCTTTGCCACTAGCCATCATCAACGTGCTTTGTCTTATTTACAATATGGCTTAAATCAAGGAGAAGGGTTTATTGTTATTACTGGGCCTATTGGTACAGGAAAGACCACCATAGCACGAAATTTATTAGCAACTATTGGCGATGAAAAAATTGTTGCCGCGCAATTGGTTACTACTAAATTATCACCCGATGAGTTATTGGAGTTGGTTGCTGCTGAATTTAAGATCCCTCTTAAAGGAAACAGTAAAGCCGATGTACTTCGTAGCATTGAAACCTTTTTAATTTCACTGCATAAGCAGGGTAAACGAGCATTACTGCTTGTAGATGAAGCTCAAAACTTACCTCCTGAAACTATTGAAGAGCTGAGAATGCTTTCTAATTTTCAGCTTGATGACAAACCGCTCATTCAAAGTTTCTTACTGGGCCAAGAAGAGCTTAAAGATATTATTCAAGCGCCTAATATGGAGCAGTTTAGACAACGTATCATCGCTTCTGCTCACCTAAAGCCACTGAGTATAAAAGAAGTAAAAGACTACATAATTCACCGCTTACAGCAAGCTGGCTGCAAAAAAGAGTCTTTGTTTTCAGACAAAGCATTTGAAGCTATTCATCAAAAAACGTTAGGCGTACCTCGTAAAATTAATATTTTTGTTGATCGCTTATTACTTTTTGGATTTTTAGAAGAGTTAACGTGTTTTGGAATAGATGCTATTAATGAAGTCGCGTTGGAAATGTCGGGTGAGCTCACAGGTTCATTAAGCTCTCAAATATTACAGAATGATCAAAATAGTACATCAAAATCGCAACAAGTGGCGATAGCTCCCAATGAAGATATCGAAAATATTAAAAATATTTTAAAAGAAGTTGAAGAAATACTAGAGAGTAACATTAAGCAAAAAATAAAAATGACACGTTATGTTGATAAACTACTTAAACAGAAGAGTCGTCAACATGCCAAAGAACAAATAGAAGAAGAATAAAAATACGGGTAAAGTTAATGTTATTAGCCAATAAAAACACCAGCTTAATTAGCTGGCGTTTTTCGGTACAGAATAAGTACTAGGCTTTATTTCTTCTGTTAAAGCAAAATAAACCCGACATCATCATAAGAATCAATGTTGCAGGCTCTGGCACCTGTACGCTTGGAACAGATGGGTCTTTTGCCCAAAAACTAAGATTTGATAGCCCACTACCAAGTGTTTCACTAATATCCCAAGTTCCGGTAAAAGCAAAGTTATAATCACCGGCCAATGTTGGATCTAACCCTAAATCAATTACGTTGAAGTTATAAATAGCAAAAGCATTCCCTGCTTTAAAAATAATGGCAACCTGATCAAAAAAATCACCACCGACTAAATCAAGTAACCCTGTCGGATTTTGTGCTGGTGGAGTGTAAACCCACTGTCCTTTAACCGCCTCACCACCAAAACAAGATGTATTATCCTCATCACCCGTTTTACAATGATTTAAAGTAACTAATTGCTCATGATTATAAGTTAAAGTACCATCTGAACTTACTCCACCTTCAAATCCTGATTGCTCTTCTTTACCCACTAATATCCAACCAGGATCATCTTCAGCACCATCACCATCGAGATCTAATAAATCAACATCATTAACAAATGCACCAGGGCCATCCCACCAAGCATTATAATCTTCTTTATTTAACCAGCCATCCTCATCATAACCCAAATTTTGGATTGGTTTATCAAAAGCACTATTATTACCTTCAAAAGCCCCTAAACAGTCACTAGCATTAGCAACCAAAGGCATTTCAACGCTAACACCATCTAACAATTTAATGGTATTAATTTGTACATCAATAGTCTGACATTCATTAATCAGCTTTTTCGCATAAACGTTAAGGCTTGTTGTCACTAGTAGGGTCAACAGTGCACCTTTAATGGCAAATATCTGTCTCTTATACACATCTCCGAGCCCACGAGACTAAGGCGAATCTCG